>Ga0137359_10003730_pt1 | contig 12382 bp, 9 predicted proteins | sample Mad1_40_16metaG_FD_108281 | JGI IMG/M metagenome (GOLD analysis project Ga0137359, IMG submission 108281) | Vadose zone soil microbial communities from Angelo Coast Range Reserve, California, USA - Mad1_40_16 metaG | ecosystem: Environmental > Terrestrial > Soil > Vadose zone | place: USA... | reverse complement strand
AGCGAACAAACCAAAACAGCCAAACCCAACATCTGGTTCCCAATCCAAAAAAGAGCAGCGCGCTACAGCACGACCAAGCAGAAGATCGGGACACCTAAGCTCCACAGATGTTGAAAGAAGTAGTGAACAAAAGATGGATTTATCCGGAGCCCATTGATGGTGCATAGTCCGCATGACGGTCCCGTTAGGGCGATCAGAGGCCAGCCTCCGGAAAAGCATACCGCCAACGCGACCGGCAGCCCGGCCCGCCTGCCACCGACATGCTCGCCGACCCGCCAGAGCAAAAGAAACATGCACGGCCAGAGCGCGATAGTAAGCAGGTCGATCGCATGATCCAGGCGGACGCGCAGCAGGCCGGTGACAATTGCACCGGCGAGATCGAAACCATAATGGTAGCGGAGTGGCAGGCTCGGCTCATAGAGATAGCGGGGCGGATAGCTGCCGTTTTGCAGGTGCGCGATGACCGCGTGGTGACCGTTGAAATTCGCCTCGTCAGAAAAATTGGCCAGGATAGTCGGAAGGACGATTGGCAGGGTCGCGAGCGCTGCTATCCCGAGCCTGCGCGCCCAGCCTGAGTGTTCTAGCGATGCGGCGGAGCGAACCTCGCGCCAGTGCCGGGCGAGCCACGCATAACCGAGCACCCCAACGACGCTCCACGCGACCGTGAGCCCGATTGTGAGAGACCCGAAAATCAATGCGAGGACATGCGTCGGCAATAGCGCGAGCACCAGGCCGAGCGCCGGGACCGTGCAAAGCGGCCGGTCCTCGCTGAGGAAAATGATCTGGTTCACGGCATATGCAGCGAACCCGATTCCGGGCAGGGCGAGCAGCAGGAGCGGCAACCACGCCGGCTGTGGGTTCTCGATCACCGTTCTATTCCCGATCGGCTCGAGCCACGATCATGCAGTTACGGCGAGCGGCTCCCCGCGATGAAGAACGCGGCGCAAGATCAGGCACAAAAGCGCGATCAGGACGAGTGCCCCGACTGGTGCCCGCCCCGCAGTAGGGATGATAGAGAGACCGGCAACAAACAGCGCAAGCATTATCGTTTGTTCACCCATCAGCACTCCGCAGTGTCTTTGGTCTTTCGCCAGAAAGGCAAGTGGGATCGCAATCGCGGCAATGTCATAGGCAAACAGGCGAGGGGTAGCGATGAGCGCTGCGGTCGACAGTGTTGCTGCCTTTAGCGAGTAGCGCGTCGGCGACCGCCAGACGAGCCATACGATCATCGTCACAGCAAGTGTCGCCGTACCCTGGGAGAACCAAGCCAGAGCCGCGCCACCATGGAGAGCACGGATCAGTCCGTAGACCGTTTGGAGATATCCCCAAGGATCGTCGGGATCGACGAAGAGAGTTTCGCCGGCTTCCGCGAAAAGCTCTCGAGGAAATGCAGCCCACGCGTCGGCACCGAATGCGGCAACCGAGACGCCGGCAAGGAGGACGGCGGTGATTGCTGCGCTTACAAAGGCGCGCCATTGATTGGCGGCAACAAGAGCCACGGGGAGCAATATGCCGAGTTGCGGTTTATAGGTAAGGCATCCTATAAACACCCCCGCCAGAACGGGCCGGCGCTCGAGCGCTAGCAACGATGCGCCAAGCAGAGACGCGGTCAGAAAGCCGCTTTGCCCGAAGAGAAAATTCCAGGCCGTAAATGGCGATGCCAATACGAGAGCAATCGCCGGCCGCCGCCGCACGATGAGGCAGACAACAGCGATGAATCCGAGCAGCGTCCCAACTTCATACGTCAAGAACGCGGCGACGTAGGGCAGCAACGCGAGCGGCGCCAGGATCAGAAAGTAAGTTGGAGGGTACGGCCAAGTTGAGAAGACGGCATGTCCGGCGCCCACCAGCGCATCTTGTACCTTGAGGAACTCAGCCGGACTGTAGATTGACGCGGTATCGCCCCGAAGCGCCTGCAATCCGGCCACAAACAAATTGGTGAAATCGCGGTACACCGGAACGCCGCCGTTGTTTACCAGCCAGAGCCCGGCGCAGTAAATATATATGAAAAACCCAGCGTAAACCGCGGCAAGGGTGTAACCATAGGCCTGTAACCGCCAAGCCGCGAAAACGCCGAGGAGACGGGGGCATTTCTGATCGGAACCTGTCCCGATGCTAATAGTCTCCAGAGCTTTACTCATGATCGGCGTATCCGAAGCAGGCAGGCAGCGTCCTTTAGGCGAAGGCGATCGATTGGCCGCGGGGCCGGAGCGCCCGGCGCAAGACGATGCACAACAACGCAATCACCACAACTGGTTCGAACGGCAAGGGCTCCAAATTGCACAACATAGTGGCGCCAAACAGGAGCAGCAGAAGCGCTTGCTCGCCCCTTAGAAATCCCCTCTCGATTTGGTCCTTTGCTAGAAACGCGACGGGAATTGCGATCGCGGCCATGTCATAGCCAAAGGCATAGGGCGTGGCGATCAGCGCTGCAGCCGATAATGTTGCCGCCTTCAGCGCGTATCGCGCCGGCGACCGCCAGACGAGGTAGACGATGGCTGCAGCGCCGATTGTCGCTATCCCTTGCGCGACCCACCCCAGAGAAGCACCTCCATGAAGAGCGCGGATCAGCCCGAACATCGTCTGGTGATATTGCCATTGGCCTCTCGGGTCGAACCGGTGATTCAGGATATCGGGATCGACCGACAGATTTATGCCGGCCTGTGCAACAAGCTCACGAGGGAACGCTTCCCAGGGCGCGGTGCCGAACGCGATGATCGAGACGCCAACAAGGAGGGCGGTGGTAGCGACAGCGCTCGCAAAGGCCCGCCACTGTTTGGCCGCAACCAGCGCCACCGGTATCAATATGCCCCATTGCGGCTTGTAGGTGAGGCAACCGATAAAGACGCCCGCGAGCACCGGCCGCCGCTCCAGCGCCAGCAGCGAGGCGCCCAACAGTGAGGCGGTAAGGAAGCCGCTTTGCCCGGCGAGAACATTCCAGACGGTAAATGGCGATGCGAGCACCAGGGCAACTGCCGGCCGCCGTCGCACGACGAGGTAGACGACGACGATGCACCCCAGCAAGGTCAGCAATCCCCAGGTCAGGAATGCGGCAACATAAGGCAGGGTTGCAAGCGGCGCCAAGATCAGAAAATAGGTCGGAGGATACGGCCAAAGCGAGAACCTGGCATGTCCCGTCCCGACCAGCGTGTCTTGCGCCTTGATATGTTCGGCGGGATTATAAGCAGAGGCTGCATCTCCATGCAGCGCTTGCGTCCCAGCAATCCACATGTTGGTGAAATTATTATAGCTGGGCACGCCATTGCTATCGAGCAGCCAGATTCCGACTTTGTACATATAAAAGAATATCGCACCGTAGAGCGCCGCGAGAGTGTAACCATAGGCCTGCAACCGCCAAGCGGCGAAAATACCGAGCGTTGGAGTATCTCGTCGGCCAGAAAGCACGTAAGAACCCAATGCACCCGGCGCTTCATTCATAGGCAAAGGCCACGGTAGTCGGTTGCCAGGCGTTGACGAAAGATCGGCGCGATATGATCCCCAGGAGCGCGATTACCACCACCGTTCCGAGCGGCACGCTCCCGAAGGTGGTTCGATGCGGACTGTCCCCGAAGAGAGCTAGAGCAAACAAGGTCATACCGAAGAGGGCGAGCATCAGGGTTTGCTCACCCTTGAGCAATCCCCAGTCCAGCTGATCCTTCGCGAGAAAAGCGACCGGGATTGCGATTGCGGCCAGATCGTAGGTAAAGGCATAGGGTGTCGCGAGGAGCACTGCAGCCGACAATATTGCCGCCTTCAGCGCGTAACGCATCGGTGAGCGCCAGACCAGCCACACCATGATCGCGGCACCCGACGCCATAACACCTTGGCCGGCCCAAGCCAGGGCGCCGCCCCCGTGCAGATAGCGGATCAACCCGTAAACGGTCTGGAGGCGTCCCCAATCAGCCGCCGCGTCCGCTTGACCTCCGGCGAGGAGGACGACGCCGTATTGTTGCAAAAGACCTCGGGGAAATGCTTCCCATGGGGACACGCCAAACGCGGCGATCGAGGCGCCGACCAGCAGTGCGACCGCGGCCAGAGCGCTTGCAAAGGCCCGCCACTGTTTGGCGGCGGCGAGGGCTACAGGCAGGAGGACGCCGAATTGCGGCTTATAGGTGAGGCATCCCATGAACACACCCGCCAGAATCGGCTGGCGCTCGAGGAGCAGCAACGAGGCGCCGAGCAGCGACGCCGTCAAAAACCCGTTTTGTCCGGCGAGAAAATTCCAGGCCGTAAACGGAGAAGCCAGCATCAGAGCGATCGCCGGCGTTCGCCGGACGATTAGATACACGACAATAATGCAGCCAAGCAGCGTTACGAAATTCCATATGACAAATGCCCAAAAATAAGGGAGCATCGCGAATGGCGTCACGAACAAGAAAAAGGTGGGCGGATAAGGCCAGTTCGGGTAAAAGAAATCCCTTGCTCCGAGCAGCGCCGTCTGGATCTTCAGGAATTCGGCCGAATCATACAGCGCGGCCGTGTTCCCATGCAGCGCCTGTATCCCCGCTACCCAGCAGGTCGTGAAGTCGCTGTATATCGGCGCCCCCGCACCGTCGATGATCCAGCCCCCGCCTCTGTAAAAATGGACCATGACCACAGCATAGACTATGGCAATGCCAGAGCCGTACGCCCGCAACCGCCAAGCCGCGAAGATTCCGAGCAGACGCGGAGCGTCTCTGCTGGAGTCGGCCCGAGTGCGAGGAAGCTCCATAACACCGCTCATGCCAATGTTTTCCTGAGGCCGGGATGATCGGTCAGCTGCCCGAGCCGCACGGCCCGCGCCGAGTTTCGAGGTGATTGATCAGCTTGGGAGTGGCGATGGTATTCGCATCGCGATAAGGGAGTGTGAAGCGCGCCACCCGGTCGGGCAGGCGGCGGAGCGCGGTGCGGACCGGCAGATCGACGCAGCGGTGCACCAGCACGCCGCTGCCAATCACGAACAATGCGGCGATCGCCTCAAATCGAGAGCCCCCGAAACCATATGCGACGAGCACTTGAGAGAGGCTCACCGCAACCATCAACGGTAACATCTGAAAGATATAAACCGAGTACGAAACCTCACCGAGCCAGCGCAACGGTCCGGCATTAAGGATGCCCGCCAGTCGTCCCGAGTTGCACACCGATGCCAGCAGAAGCGCCACTAGAAGGATTACAATCAACCCATCCGATGTACCGCGGAGACAAGCAGCAACGATTAACGCAACGACGGCGATCAGGGTGGCGTCCTTCTCCCAGATCTTCCGGAAGAGCCGTTCGCTGTAGGAGCGATAGGCGAAAACGCCGACCATGAATTCAGGCAGTGCCCGGGCAAGCGCACCCCAACCCCAGTCTTGTTGTTCGTGGGTGAAGATCATGTGATCAATGGCGATCCCGATGAGAAGCATTGTGCAGAACACGGCAGCCGCGCGGCCCCGTAGCCGACAAATCATCGGGACGGCAAAAGGAAAGAGCAGATAGGCGTACCATTCCGCGGAAATAGACCAAGATGGTCCGTTGATCAGGACATGGTCCAACCACGGCACTTGCATCAAGAGTAGCGCGGCGATCAGCTGGTCCTTGAACGAAATGCCAGGTGGGAAAGGAGTCCTCCCGGTGGCGTATAGCAGCACGAATATGCCGGCCGTGAAGAGGCTCGCGGGATAAATGCGGCAGAACCGAGCCCAGAGAAATTTCCCGACCGTCTGCCAGCTTCGCTCGTCGGCGAAGCGGTTGCCATAGACATGGGTCAGCACAAACCCACTGAGGAAGAAAAAAAGGTCGACGGCGAGATACCCGCGACGCCAGATCCAAGGCGGCGCGCCGCCTGCATAATTGAACGCCAGAAAACTGCTGTGGAATAGCACCACCGCCACCGCCGCGAGCCCACGCAACGAAGTGAGGGCCGGCAGTTCCGCGGGCCGCTCGTTTTTACGGCTCGCGCCGATGCCGGGGTTTTCGTTCAAAGGCGCAGTGCCCCTTATACTAACCGGTGAGTCAATTATCGGGGACGGCATGTCTCTCACAATTTTTCGCCTTCGCCATCAGGCGGCGGCGTTCAGGAGACCGGCATCCTCCGGCGATGGACAACGGCGTAAGCATCGGCGTAGACGCGTTCCCAGCCGGGCAGGTGGTCGAAGAAACTCACGACTGGGCTCGACGGTTCGAACAAGGTCCAGGCGATCGCGTAATGGTCGAGCAGCTCGGGCAGCCCGCCGCCGATCCCGGCGGTCGCCGCGGCGTCGCGCGCCAAGAACTGGTCGCCGTAGAGGTCGGCGCGGCCGTCGATAAAGGTGGGAATCCCGACGAACATCAGGTATCCGCCGAAACGGTTCGAGTTGAGGACGGGCCCTTCGAGGCCCGCCGCGCGGGCGGCGTCCACCGCGGCGACCGGCATGACATCCGCGCGGGGGCGGAGGCCGCGCCGATCGAGCGCGAGGGCGGTCGACAAGACCGCCAGCGCGATCACGATCGTCACCGCGGCGGCCAGCGGCGCCGCCGCGAGCCCCCTCGGCGCGCCGCTCGGCACGCCGCTTGCCGCCGGGCTGGGCCGCGCCGGCGCCGGGCCCCTCAGCTGCGCGGCGAGCGGGGCGGCGATCAGCAGCGAACCGATGATCCCCAGCAGCTCCGCATTGCGCACATGGGTCAATGCCAGGTGCAGCAGCAAGAGGAGCATGGCGGTCCGCGTCCAGGGCAGTCTCAGACCCAAAGAAAGACCGCCCAGGATCGCCAGCACGATCCAGATTTCGAGCGGCTGGAAATTCTGGAAATCGGCAGCGCTCCACTCGGAGAGCGCCGAGGTCGCGAAGCTCATGCGGAGCATGCGCAGCGGCAAGGTGAAAAGGTCGATCCCGTTCGGGGAGGCGAGCGCGGCGAGGGCGGCGAGCGACAGAAAGACGCTCCATCCCCTGACCGCTCGCCAGCGGGAAGCGGCGGGAGCTTCCAGCACCGCCTCTGCGGCGAGCAGCCCGGCGAACAGCAATCCGACGACAAAGCCGCCATGCAGGTTGCACCACAGGATCATGACCGGCAGCAGCACGAATGACGGGGCCCGGCCTTCGTCGCGCGCCCGGATCACTGCCGCCATCCAGATCACCAGCAGCGGCAAGGCCAGCACATGCGGACGGGCCAGCAGATGCGGCTCGGTCAAGAAAAACGCCAATGCCGCGCCGATCGCGGCGCGCCGCGGCCCGAGCGAGGTCTGCAATGCGCGGGTCAAGAGCGCAAAGGCGGCAGCGATCGCCAAAGCGGTCGCGGCAATGACGCCGCCCCAACCCAGCCAGTCATAGAGCGCGGCAAAGACCACCTCGGCCAGCCATTCGTGCGGGACCCAGGTTCCGCCACGGAAGGTGTAGGAGAACGGGTCCTGGAACGGGATCGCGCGGTGCGCGATGATCCACCGTCCGGTCACGATGTGCGAGAGCGTGTCGCCGTCATTGAGAAGGTTGACGGCCGCTCCTACGGCAACGGCATAGGTCCCCAAGCCGACGAGTAGCGGCACGAGCCACAGGCGCGACGGCCTCGACACTCGTCCGTCGAAGAGGGTAGCCGATCGAGGAACAGACGCGCCTGTCGACAGCATGTTGCTTTCAGCCTGCAGAGGAAATCTCGTTCGGTCGGCCGCGTTGCGGCGGCTGCGGCTGCGGCGTGCCGAACAAAGGGCCGCGCGTAACGGTGAATCAATCTCCGGCGCGAGCGGTCCTCTCAAAAAAATTCGGTCCCGGGCAGCGGGGTTCGCACGAGAGGGCGCGTGATCCTTTGGCGGAAACCGGGCGCAGGCCGCAGCGGGCCGGAAAATAGCGGTAACGCGGCTGGTCGGCCTCACAAAGGGCCGAGTTGCGCGGTAGGATCGTCCGCGTCGGTCGGATCTATGTTCTGCGCATGTCGACGGGGCGGCGAGATGGGTCTCATTCGGGTTCTCTGTGGTGCACGGCCGTGGTGGGCCGCTGTGGCGGCTCGATCGTTCTTCCCGGTTAATTCCCGGTTCGGCCGATTTAATTCCCGGTTAGGCCGATTTAATTCCCGGTTAGGCCGATTTAATTCCCGGTTAGGCCGGTGCGAATTCCCGGTTCGCTCGGCTACGGGAAATGCTCGCAAGGGATTGATATGCCTGACTCTTTTTGTAGGCCAAACGGCGGTTTCGCGGGCAAAACCGCAAAACTTCCCGTTTAGACGGGAAAACCGGGAAACTTGTCCGCCACCGAAACCAACGGGACCGCATGCGGCGCCCGTCGGACGTGCCCGAGCGAGCCTGCCTCAACCGGCGCCCGCTGCCGCGGCCGGCGACACTCGCATGCCGCGCGGCGCAGTGGCGGCCGGGGAGCCGGCAGGACACGGGGCGAAGGGCGCCCTCGCGTCGCTGCCGCGCATTGCGGTTCTGAGCCCGTCACGGCCGCGCATCAGATGCGAGCGCACCGCGCCGGCCGAAATTCCCATGGTCTGCGCCGCCTCGTCATAGGACTTGCCCTCGACACCGATCAGAATGACGGCCGAACGCTGATTGCCCGGGAGGCGGCGCAGCGCTGCAGTAAGATCGCGCAGGACGAGGCGCCACTCACCCGGTCCCGCCGTTGGCGGCGGAGCGGCCGCGGCAATGTCCTCCAGTGCCGCGGCCGAGCGTGTCGATCTGTTGGCCCCCGCAAGGAACCGGTTGCGCATGATCGTGTAGAGCCAGGCGCGCAGATCCGAGCCCGGCTGCCAGAGATGCGCGTTGGCGAGCGCCTGCACCAGGGTGTCCTGGACGAGGTCGTCGGCGTCCGCCTTTTCGCGATGCCAGCGCCGCACCGTGCGCTTGAGGAACGGGATTTCGTTTTCGATCTGCCGCAAGAACTCCGGAGATGGCGTCGTGCCGGCACGTGACCGCGGCTGGACCGGAGGGCCGGTAATTTCGGCCGCATCGGAGGCTTCACCAAGCCGCCTGCTCGGTAACAGGACGACTGAACCTGTTACAAAAGGCGCGCTCACAGCCTCAATGTTCGCTTGCATTTCACACAGCTCCGCACGCAAAACGCGATTATTGCTCGGGTCGCTAGGCGACAGATGGGCGGCACAGGTGTAAGCTTTATATTTGACGCGTTACTGACACGAAATTGACGCGAGATCAAACAAAATTTTACCAATCATTGACAATCGGCTACTATTAACCTTAAATTCGACGAGCGCCCCAAAGCCCCGAAAAGTTCACGCGCCAATCCCAGGTAATTTTCTCGATTTACCCGGCGACCGCTGAAAAACGGAGGATGTGAACTCTTCTTATTCAACAGATGGTAGAAGGCGGGTCAGTCGCGCCCAGCCCTAGCGCCGATTGATTGCTTTCCGATCGCGCGGGTGAATTGCCGAGGGGCAGGGTGAGCGGATCGCGAGCGGCGGATCGAGCGTTGCCCGAGCGATCGACGAGGCCCTCCGCTCCCGAGAATTGGCCGGCTCGGCGCAATCCGCGGCAGAATGACGCGGCTGGGAGTCCCCGGAAGGAAGCGCCGATTCCCTGGTGGTTCCCTGATATCGGTCATTCGGCGAGATTTCTTCCCTGCACGGCGACAAAAATCTCCCTGTTCGGCCGAAAAAATCTCCCTGTTCGGCGCGCTAGGGAAATTCGCGTCGTAGCGGTTGATTGGATGGCGGCTTTTGCGCGATTCGACCCCCGCCTACCCTGCAGATTCGAGCGTTCTGCGAATTCCCTGCTCGCGGGAAATTGCACCGTCGCCGTCAGCGGCCGGGGTTATCCGTTCCTTAACCATTGCGCAGGAGGATGCGGACATGCCGCTTCCGCTCGATCTCTTCCCTCTCGCCGGTTTTGCCGGGTTGATGGCGATCGCCGCCGTCGAGGATTTCCGCCGGCTGGTGATCCCGAACCCGGTCGTCGCGGGGTTGTGCGTTCTGTGGCCGCTCCACCTCCTGGCCGCGCCGAGCTTTACCCTGGCCGACAGCGTCGGCGCGGCGGCGTGCGCGGCGGCCGTCTTCCTCGCCGGCGGGCTGCTCTTTTCGCGCGGGCTGATCGGCGGCGGCGACGTCAAGCTGCTCGCCGCGGCGACCCTGTGGGCGGGGCCCGGCGCGACCCCGGCGCTGCTGGTTGTCACCGCGGTCCTCGGCGGGGTGTTGTCCCTCGTTCTGTTGTCCTCGGCGGCGTTGCGGACCGCTTTCGCCCCGGCTGCCGTCCCCGCCATCCCGGTGAGTCGGGTGCCGGTGCCGTACGGCGTCGCGATCGCCGCCGCCGCCTTGATCGTGACGATCCCGCCAAGCCTCAGCCAGTAGCGAGCCGATGCGCGCACGCACCCTGATCCTCTTTCTCGTCGCCCTGGTCCTCGCCGGCGGCACCGCGGTGCTGATGCGCTCTTGGCTGGCGCAGCGCACGGCCGACGCCGAGGCGGCGCCGCTGGCGCGCCCTGTGGCGCCGCAGAAATCCGTGCTCGTCGCGCGCGGCGCGATCGCCCGCGGGCAGATCCTGAAACCCGGGGATTTCGCCTGGCAGGCGTGGCCCGAAGGCGGCATCGATAAGGCCTATATCCAGGCGGGAACCAAGCCGATCGAGGCCTTCGCCGGCTGGGTGGCGCGCGACCCGTTCCGGCCCGGCGAGCCGATCAGCGAGGCCAAGATCGTCGCGCCGGGCAGTCGCGGGTTTCTCGCGGCGGTCTTAGGCCCCGGCATGCGCGCGATTTCGGTGCCGGTGACCGCCACCTCCGGCATATCGGGGTTCGTCTTTCCCGGCGATCAGGTCGATATCCTGATCACTCAAACGCTGCCGACCAGCGGCGGCAAGGGCGACACTGTCCCGCACAAGGCTGCCGAGACGGTGCTGCACGATGTGCGGGTGATCGCGATCGACCAAAAGCTCGACGGCAAAAGCGGCGAGGCGATCGTCGGCCACACCGCGACGCTCGAAGTCACGCCGAAGCAGAGCGAGGTCATTTCCGTGGCCACCGAGATGGGCAAGTTGTCGCTCAGTCTTCGCAGCCTCGTCGCCTCGCCGAGCGAAGAATCAGCAGGCGATTCTTCCAGCGGCCCCCGTCCGGGCACCTTCACCCTCGATAGCGAAGTCAGTCAGCTTTTGCCGAAGCCATTCACCCAAAAGGATAACCCAGGCGCGGATGTCCTGACCATATTGCGCGGAAACGGCAAATCGGAGAATACTGGCGAGTCGCAACCTGCGTCTCGAGGTCTTTGATGCGCTATTTGTCGCTCGTCGGTCTCGCCGGATCGATGATTTTCGTCGTCTTCGGCGGCACGCCCAATGCCGCGGAGCCGGTTGCGCCTGCCGCCGATGCGCGGGGTGCGGTTGCCGCGGCACCGCAGAACGCCGCAAAGCCGCTGCGCGGCGGCGGCGCCAGCCAGATCGGGGCCAATGGCGCGCCGATCGTGCTCGAGGTCAACAAAGGTACCTTGATCCGCCTGACCGCCCCGGCGGCGACGGTCTTCATCGCCAATCCCGATGTCGCCGATGTCCAGGTCAAGTCGCCCTCATTGATTTATATCAGCGCGAAGTCGCCGGGCGAGACCGTGATCTATGCGGTCGATGCCAGCGACAGCGTGCTGCTGAACTCGCCGGTCCGGGTCGAGCACGACATCTCGCGGCTGCGCTCGTCGCTGAGACAATTGGCTCCGGGAGAGCGGATCTCGGCCGACTCGATCGACGGCAATCTCGTGTTGAGCGGGATCGTGTCGGATGCCGGGCGGGCGGACAAGGCTCGGGCGCTCGCCGCTGCGATCGCCGGCGAGGTAAAAGGCTCGCAGGTCATAAACCGGATGACCGTCGCCACCCCAAACCAGGTCAACCTGCAGGTGCGGATCGCCGAGGTGAGCCTTAGCGTATTGAACGAGATCGGCGTCAACTGGCGAAAGATCGGCTCGACGGTGAATTTCCTGACCAACAATCCGGTGACGATCGCGTCCGAAGCCCAGAACTTTATCATTGTCGGAAAGCAGACCGGACAGGCCGTCACCGCCATGGTCGACGCCCTCGCCCAGGAAGGGTTCGTCACCGACTTGGCGAAGCCGAACCTGACCGCGATGTCCGGCCAGACCGCGAGCTTCCTTGCGGGCGGCGAGTTTCCGGTGCCGATCTCCGGCAGCTCGACTGCCACAGGGGGTGTGCCGACCATTACGGTCGAATTCAAGAGTTTCGGTGTCAGCCTCGCTTTCACCCCGACGGTCATCGACGCCAACCATGTCAATCTCCGTGTTCGGCCCGAGGTCAGCGCGCTGACGACCGTCGGCGCGGTGTCGTTGCCGATCACCAATACGGCCACCATCACGATCCCCGCCCTGACCGTTCGCCGAGCCGAAACCTCGGTGGAGCTCGGCAGCGGTGAAAGCTTCGCTCTCGCCGGCCTGCTGCAGCACACCTCGACGCAGGACACCTCCCGGGTCCCGTGGCTGGGCGATATCCCTATACTTGGCGCGCTGTTCAAGT
>Ga0137359_10003725_pt1 | contig 12384 bp, 12 predicted proteins | sample Mad1_40_16metaG_FD_108281 | JGI IMG/M metagenome (GOLD analysis project Ga0137359, IMG submission 108281) | Vadose zone soil microbial communities from Angelo Coast Range Reserve, California, USA - Mad1_40_16 metaG | ecosystem: Environmental > Terrestrial > Soil > Vadose zone | place: USA... | reverse complement strand
GCAAATCCTGTGTGTGGTTCGCTATCACAAACGCGCAAGGATTAAACGCAAGGACCATCCCTGCTGCGTATATATAACCGCCCTGATCATAAGTGCTGCCGGCATATTGGCCGGCTGGAACTGCAATATCCGGCGAGTAATTTCCTGCACTATCTTTTGTTCGATCGGCGTTGCCGATAAAAACAGTATAGGCATCGTAGTTCAACCGCTTGTTATACCCATGCCGGCGCGCAACAGCGAAAAGATCAGTCAGGCCTGTATCGATTGCCTCCAACATCGCATCATTCGGTTTTTTCACGGCTATCACATTGGCGCCAAGACGGGTCCGGGTCGCCATAGTGAACCGATCATTCGTGATCTGCTCGGCTCGCTGCAAGAGCATCGGATCGACCCCAAACTGTCGCGGAAATGCAGTCGTAAGATGCGTCGAAACCAGCAAAACAAGCAAACAAACTGCTATCCCGCCAACGAGAGCACTGTAGAATCTTTTCATCCTCGGTTTACCTCTAGTAAAAATGCCCGCATAGCCCAATTGGCGAATGCGGGCAAGACCATCCTGGTTCAAAACCTAACTATGTAAAATGATTTAGGGCTTCTTCCTGTCGTGGTTTGAATTCTGGTTACCATTTCCCTTTGGCGGATCACGCTTTGGAGCAACCGGCACCACAACGTCGCCCTTCTTGCGAGGCGGCGGAGGGTCGTCCTTCTTTTGACCGAGCGCCGGAATTGCACCAACCGTGGCAAGCAGTATTAGGGTACTTAAAAGAACCCTCCTGATCTGATTCATAATGGCCACCAACCTCCCATGTTGACTTCAAACAAGCGCAACGAGGAGGGAGAATTAAACTTCGCGCCGCCAGTACCGATGCAATCGCGGTGCCGCGAGCAGGCTTTGCAGCTCAGCACGACTTTGCGACTAATTTCCGGCTCCTTACCCCCTTTTTCCCACCATTTCAAACACTCTCGCACCGAATGGTGCACGATTAGCAGCGATTATAATCAAATAAATCGAAGATAAATACTATTTCTTAAATGTCACCCTCGTGCTCCCGGCGTTCCCACTGGTATCGAACGCCCTGAAAGAAACCGTATGTTCACCCTGTCCGGGGATCTGTAAATTAAGCGAGTAACGCTCTTTGGGACTGTCTGCAATGCCATCGTCAGGGGCTACTGCCCGCCACAATCCCCCGTCAATGCTGATTTCGGCTTTTTTGATAATTCCAGTTGCATCCTCGGCATCGAAGACGACTTTCACACTATCCCCGGAAACCTGTGTGGCGCCGAGTTGACGTATTTCCGGGGGCGTGTTGTCAATTTCTACCGGTTCACTCAAACGTTCGCCGGAAAGTGACTGACCCAGCGGGTTGTCCGGAGCGTCGGACGCCACGACCTTGAAAATGTATTTTCCATCAGGAAGAGTGGACCCGTCGATCGTATAAAAATTGTCCCGAATCTTGTCCTTCAGCAGACGAAATAGTGATTCATTCAACGAACGGTAATAAAGCGAAAACTCGAGTGCGTCGCCATTACGGTCTTCAGACTGCCATTGCAGCGACTTTGCTCCGCGTTGATAGACCTTTCTAGGCGGAGCCTGTGTTTGAATCCCAAATAAATTGGGATCCAACCCTGAAGCTTCGATATTCGGATCGGCCTGGACCTGTATTGCAGGTTGCAACCCCACGCCAGGAGGAAGGAAAGTCATAACTAAAATTTCGGGCGCCACATTCCTGGGCAAATATGCGACGTTGACCCCTTCCAAACTCGGAACCCCACTGCCGCCCGTCCCGGCTTTGAGCGTTGCCCTCCACTGAATGAACCGCGCACGAGGGTTAACAATTTGCGCACCCTTCAAATCCGAATAGGCGGGACTCCATTCGCTCCAGGTTGGATCCGGCGAACTGCTATTTCCAGTCCTGGTCTGGAGTTCGATTCTTCCCTGCCCGCGCCCCCAGATTCGACCCCATGAAGACACGAGTTTGGTATCGCGGATTGCGGACTCGAAAGTACCCGTTTCGAATGGCGCAGCGCCGAATCGGGCAAGCTTGCCCTGATTACTTGACGCAGCATAAATTTGCGAGCCATGCACCTGAAGAACTGAAACCTGTCCTTCTGTTGTTTGCAGCAACAGAGTGTCCCTGCCATCGTTCGAAACCGAATATATGCGTCCCTTGTCAGAAGTTCCGACCAGCGCGCCGTTGCCCGATGGATTTGCAATCACTGAGAATGCGTTAACCGTCGAAGAATTCCAGAGGACGTCCGTTCCGCCATCCGGCAAAATCCTGAACACTGCGCTTTTAGCATTCGAAAGGTCCGATCTGCTCTTGACAGGTGGTGGACTCTGAGAAGCAGCGGAACTCGACTCATCACTAGCGGTGAGGACGGTCGTCGCGGCGGGGGTCGTGCCACTAGCCCCCTCGCCCGCCGTGGCGCCAGGTGCACGAGCACCCGCGGCTGAATCGCTTAATCCCACAACATACAGCGAACCGTCAGCCGCAGGCGAGATTGAATGAATCTCTCTCAAAGAGCTATCGAAGAGGGCAAACGTCTTCCCTTCAGGCGATATCCGTAAAACAATCCCGCCAGGATCAGTACCGGCCAGCAGATTGTCCTGCAAATCGACGGCGAGAGAAATGATGTTCGTTTCAGTTGTATCAGCCAGAAGAGAGGAGTCAGGCTTTGCATCTTTTGCCTTGACGCGATAAATCTTACCGCTGTCACCAGTTCCAACCGCAAGCGAGCCGTCTTTCATTACCGCTAAAGACCAGATGTATTTATCGGCCGGGTCGAAGTAGACCTCAGCCTTTCCGTCAACGCCGATCTTATACACTTTTCCATCTGGCGACGTTCCCGCAAAGAGCGAGCCGTCTGAGGCCACAGCAAGCGCTGTCACGTCCAGTTCCGGAGCATCGTAAAGCAAAGCGCCATGTCCATCGCTGCCAACTTTGAAAATCTTGCCGTCATGACCCGTGCCGAGATATACATTCCCAGCCGCGTCAATCGCACTGGACCAAATGTATGCCTGTTCAGTGTTGTAGAGCTGTTCGAGTTTCGGCGCGAGGGTTATTGCCCCGGTATCTGAAATCGATACGCCGAGAGCGTCACCTCTGAGTAGCTCGGCACGCGTGTTAGTCGTCCACGTCACAGGTTCGACCGCGATAACCGTAAATGGAATTAAGAAGGCAATCGAAAGGAGGAGAAAGGACCTGCTTGCAAAAAAGTGGAAAAAGTTTAAGGGCATCAATGTTTCTCTTTAATGATAGACCGATTGTACTTGCGGCCCGCACGATCAACTACCAACGTAACGGGCATAAAGTGACCGCGCAACGCCGATATCGTTTGTGCCGCGAATGATGGCGCGAGCATCTCGGAATACCGTCAGCTCGTGCTCTGCCGTGTTAAATCGCAAAAGGTACTGATTCACCTTGACTTGCCCGAGGCTGCGGAGCCTTTCGGCTAAGGTTTCAAGCTCCAGATGAGTTCCACTCTGCGACGAAATCTGGACTGCATCTCGTCCACACAAGACTGCGGCAAACTCCGACTGCTCCGCGTTCAGCGACGAATATTCGTTGCGAACGCAAGTAAGGCAATCATCAGCCGGCGCCGAAAGCTTGATACGCCGCCATTCGTTTTTCCAAACATCAAACTGCATAAGGGATTTGTGCAGAGCATCGAGATCGCCTGTCAACAACTTAATAGCCTCGGTCACCTGAACCGAAGCAACAACTGCGATGATTGGCATGATAACGCCGGCGGTGTCACAGGTTGGCGCGCTTCCTGCCGGCGGCGCTTCTTCAAAAACGCATCGAAGACATGGCGTTGTACCTGGCTGGACAGTCATCGTGACGCCATATGAACCAACAGCAGCGCCGTAGATCCAATTCACATGGTGCTTTACGCAGGCGTCGTTAATGAGATAACGCGTCCCGAAATTGTCCGTTCCGTCAATAACGATATCGCACTCTTCGATCAAGCGTTCGATGTTTGAGTTGTTCACATCCTCAACAATTGCTTCAACCTGAATGTCCGAGTTTATCTGTCCAATATGGTTGGAGCACGCAATAGCTTTTGGAAGCCGTTGTTCAGCATCACTTTCGGTGAACATCGTTTGCCGTTGAAGGTTCGAAGACTCGACAAAATCGCGGTCGACGATCCGAAGCTGTTTGACGCCGGCGCGACTAAGCATTTCCGCCTGTGTCGTTCCAAGTGCGCCACAGCCAATGATCAAAGCACGAGAATTTGAGAGGCGATCCTGGCCCTTCGCCCCGATGCCCTGGAAGAGTATCTGTCTGCTGTAACGGTCGCTCATATCTGCAACAAATTCACCAATCGAAAGACTGCGAATTAACTCGCGTTCAAAACACTCCACGCCGCTTCATGAAAAACTTGAGCAGGCGCTTGAATGCCGGTCCATAGCTTAAACTGGGCCATCGCTTGCGAGACCAGCATTTCAATGCCCCCAATCACCGTGCAGCCGGCTTGAGAAGCCTCGCGGATGAAGACCGTCTCTTTCGGAGTGTAAACCAAATCATAAGCTAGTCGAACCCCCTGCAATTGATGGGATAAGGCAACCGTTTGAGACTGTTGCGCCCCGATGGTTCCCAGGGGCGAAGTGTTTATCACGACATCGAAGCCAGTAAAATCAGCGCCCTGAAGTTTTACGACCTCGACATTGAATTCGCGCGCCAAAACCGCGGCTTTTTCGGTATCACGGGCGAAAACCACGCTTTCGACGTCCTCGATTCCCAAAGCCCACAAGACACTGCGTGCCGCGCCCCCGCCACCAATCACCGCTGCGCGAATCCCGCGCAGGTCGGGAATACGTTGCTTTAACGGTTCTATAAATCCAGTAACGTCGGTATTATATCCGTGCAAATTCCCTTCCCTGACAACTACGGTGTTGACAGCGCCAATCGATTTCGCGACCGGTTCGATCCAATCAAGTAGCTGCATCACGGCAGTTTTGTGCGGAATTGTGACGCTGAACCCAAGAACGGGCAACCCGGAACCGGCAATTCCAGGCTTTATGATTGAATTGAAGAACCCGATGACGTCAGAAACTTCAAACGGAAGGTAGATTGCATTCAAACCAACTTTACCAAATGCGGCGTTGTGCATGACCGGCGAAAGCGAATGCAATACCGGCGAACCTATCAGGCCTGCCACCTTTGTTTCCCGGTTCAGCGATTCGAATCTGTAGACGGATCTGAGCGTCTCTACGGTTAACTGTCCCGGCGCCGTCGATTCGGCGTCGTTGAGGGATGCAAAACTACAAAAGCCGCCTCTAGCAGGTGCCAGAACTCGAGTTGCGAGTCCTGCACCACCCATTCCGATGGCGATAAGCAATCGATCCTGTTGTTCCGCAACTTCAAGAAGCTCAAAAATGGGAGATAAATCTTTGGCATCAGCGATCGAAACGGCAATTTTTATAATTCCCGCACCGGAAGCTGCGAGGCGGTCGTAAATAGCACGAAGATCCGGTGAACCATTTGTAAAGTCATGATATGAACTAATTATTCGCTTCCAACCGAGTTTATCCCAAATTGGGCGCAATCCTTCGTCGGTTAAAAGATCGAGCTCAAGATCAAAAAGCAGGTCAGCTTCGGAGTCAGGGTTGACGCAGGCTTCGGCAATTGATTTCCAACACGAAATTCGTTCGGACCGGTCGAGCTTATTGTGTCCGCCCTGATCTGCGGCGCGAAGAGTAATTATCAGAGGTAGTTCTGCATACCGAGCCAGCTCTGGTATTTCGGGAATGACTTTCGCGAGTTCCAAAGGCTGAAGACAATCCAGGCGAAGTTCAACCAGTCCCGCCTTGGCCGACGCCTCCGTCAGGGCGCGCGCCAAACCCGACGCACTTTCCCGGCACAACGGAATACAGATCCTGGAGTTCTTAGAATCGCTCATAAAAGGAATGGCGATGCCCTGATCTGACAATTACCAGGAGCATCGCCAATTTTGCAAACACGCTAAGATGTGCTCTTCCCTCGGCCTCACTTACGCTTCGGCCACCGCAAACAGTTCATGCGAGAGGTAGCGTTCGCCAAAATCACATATGATCGAAACCACGCGTTTTCCGGGTCCAAGCTCCTTTGCAACTTCCCTTGCAGCCCAGGTAATAGCCCCGGACGATATTCCACAAAAAATTCCTTCCTCTCGGCCCAGGCGACGAGCCATCGCAACCGCGTCGTTATAATCGACCTGCACCACTCTGTCGACAACTGAGGCGTCATAGTTTTTTGGGACAAATCCAGCTCCGATTCCCTGAATCTTGTTTGGTCCGGGTTCCCCCCCCGATAACACGGGAGACGATGCGGGCTCAACTGCAATTACGTGGACCTTATCTCCGAGCCTTTCCTTCAAAAGCTGACCAACCCCTGATATCGTCCCTCCTGTTCCGACCCCCGCAACGAACGCATCCAGCCAGCCGTCAGTATCTTCCCAAACCTCTTCAGCAGTGGTGCGACGGTGAACTTCAGGATTCGCAGGGTTTTCGAATTGGCCCGGCGTCCAGGCATTTTCCGTCGACTCGCTAAGGTCCGCCGCCTTCTTTATTGCGCCCTTCATACCTTCCGTGCCCGGTGTCAAAACCACTTCCGCTCCCAACGAGGTCAGCACACGCCTGCGTTCGACTGTAACGGTGTCCGGCATGGTGACTATCAACTTATACCCTTTGACAGTTGCGGCAAACGCAAGCGCAATCCCGGTATTTCCGGAGGTTGGCTCGATAATTATCGTTTTGCCGGGTGTGATCCTGCCCTCTTTCTCGGCTGACTCGAGCATCGCAGCCCCAATTCGATCTTTGACTGAGTCCATCGGATTTTGTGACTCGAGTTTGCAAATGATCTCTGCTGAATCCGGGTAAGGTATGTGATTCAACCGAACAAGCGGTGTATAACCGATAAGTTCCAGCATATTACCCGCGATCTTAGGTCGTTGCGGCATGGAAAGCTCCTTGGGAAAAAGATAATTTCTATTTGAAACGAGTTAGGGCAAAACTATACCGCGCTGGATATAGAGGTGCAACATGGTTGTGTCAATCATTACCAAAGTCAGGCGCTCAACCAGTACTCTCTTTACTGCCGGGCGTGTTGGAAAGATGGCGTGTCGGTGCCTCGACGCCAAGATGACGCGTCGTCCCCTCGGTAACACTTGGCGGTGGTTGGTAAAGTTCACCTGTGTCCCTGGGCGGCAGGTTGCTGTATTGAGGCTGCGGGCCTAATGGAGCAGCCCCGCTCCCATAAACCTGTTTTGGAGCCCCTTGAAGTTCACGAGCCTTGAGAAACATCGAGACGCCGGTTCCGATACATGAAAATGCAGGTATCAACATCCAATACCACCAGCCCGTCCCGGTTATTGAAAACGCGAGTGCGATCGTTACAATGACAAAGCCCAAACCAATAAAGAGCTGTTTGATCGCTTCCGCTTGAGTAGGGACCTTTCGCGCACCCCGCCGTTTCCGAGAGTCGATTGGGCTGAGGTCGGGAGTCGCCGGCGGCGACTGTGTCATCTGACCATTTACCGCCATCGAGACCATACTTATATTCGCACCACAGGAACGACAAAAGCTTGCTCCATCGGCATTTTGAGTTGCGCATTTTGGGCAAAACATCGCATATCCTCCGAATCAACCAACCCTGCAGTCAGACTGCCACTGACCAAAGGTCTGTGCTCGCTCACATTAAGAACGGTTTACAACCGTGGAAGGTTTCGACTTCCGTCGCTGGCGAAGCGCCTCATAGAGTATCACCCCGGCAGCAACGGAAACGTTCAACGATTCAATGTGACCAAGGACGGGTATACAGACGAGGGTGTCACAATGTTCTCGAACCAACCGGTGCAGACCGGAACCTTCGCCACCCAGGACAAGAGCTGACGGTTGCGTCCAGTCCCAGTCGCTATACTCCAACTCCGCATTCGCAGCGGTTCCGACCGTCCAAATACCGAGTCGCTTCAATTCATCAAGCGTCCGCGTGATATTTGTAACACGAGCGATCTGCACGTACTCAACTGCGCCGGCAGATGTCTTCGCGACAACGTCGGTCAATCCAACCGCCCGGCGTTCGGGAATAAAAACTCCATCGCCACCGACGCACTCAACAGTTCGCAGAATGGCGCCAAAATTTCTGGGGTCCTCGAGCCCATCAAGCACCGTCACCAGCGGCGGAGAATCCGTCCCAATCTTTGCTGCGCACCTTGAAAAAAGTAGTTCCGGATCCGTAAATTGTGCCGCGGCAATGCGCGCCACAACACCCTGATGTGTGCCACTGACATCCCGACTGATTGCGAGCCGTGGTACACGGTGCACGGGTACACCTGCTGTGCGCGCGAGTTCCAGCAATTCACGCAACCGACTATCGTGGGCGCCCTCCGCAATCGTAATTTCGCCCAAGTGCCGGTGCCCGGCACGCAATGCCTCTAAAACGGGCAGAAGTCCGTATAGACGACTTGTGTCATGCGATTGAGTATCGGTCTGCTGGACTGCCGAGCGTTTGAAACCTGGCTTTGGCGGCGAATATCTGTCACGCTCCTGCTGGCCGCGCGATCGTGATTCGTCGCCATGCCGACTTTGTCTTGGCTTCATGTGATGCCTCGGGTGCTGAGATAATTCATAAGATACGAATACCGCGTAAACTGCATTTCATTACTTCGCAACAGCACAGCCTCTGTACGGTAACGGCCCGGAGAAAGGCGTTTTATCCCACTCGAATGGTGGCGTTGTTCGATTGGCCAAACGGCGTCCAGTATTTTTCGGACCCGCGAGAAACTATCATCGACCACGCAATTCGGCGCTTGTTTCAGAATCATTTCGAGCAATATGCCGAAATTCCTGGAAGTGATTAAGTCCATTTGAGTCCCAAGGCACGAGAAATCAAAACTGCCGGCTGAGACACGAATAGCCTGTGTTGAATCTGTTGCAAAAAGATCGAAGACAAGTTCGTCAGCGCTGGTTTCGCTTGAATTTGTGATTTCAGGATCATCGGTACCTCTTTTTCGTTCTTCGACCTCGACCCTGGATTCCAGCAATCTGCCGGAAACTATCAAACGAACGGTGGACCAGGGAAATTCAACTCGCTCAGTGTCTCCGGAAAGTATTGCAGTTGCACCGATTTCGGTGAATTCCAATTTTGGCGCACGTCTGAGCGGCACTCTCGACAAACCCAAATCGTCGTCAGAGACGGCAATTGCTTCGATTCCAAATGACTTTAGCCGGTCAAGCGTCAGGGAGGCTTCGATTTCTTGAGAAACTCGCGCGATCGGCACTGAATATCCGGAATAGAGAATCGAAGTGATAATACCGGGTGAAAGGGATAAAAGCTCGCTTACGCCAGAAAGAGTATCGGGGCAAAGTTCGACGTCTTTTTGTCCGGTAACAATGATGGACCGCCCTGTTTCAAATTCGCTTAACTTTCGGGGCGAAGGTCTTTGAAGTTTCGTTTTTAGCTCTTCGTCCGGTAGTGTCACACCACAATAAATACAATTCACGCGATTCGGCGGGTTAGATCTTTTGCAGGCCCGGCAACCAATCAGTTCGCGCGACGCAAATGGTCGGACCGGGGCAAACTGCTCATCATCGTCCGATATCGACAGCGGCGATGGTGTTTCGTCAGTCATTCGGATAATCTCGGAAACAGTAACAATCAGCGCAGTGTTGGATTATAATGGATTTCCCCCTCGAAAAGATCCAAATCCTTGCGATTTTGGATCTAAGCGCTCAATCAGGGTTAATGATACATGTTGATTTCAATTACGCGAACTCGCGCTATTTTTATATCCGTCCTGGCCGTCTTCCTGGCCGGGTGCATTGGTGCCAGCAGGCTTCCTGACGCTGGTGGACCAAGGGGGAACGAGCAACCCTATCCAGTCGTTTATCAGCCTTCGCCGGAGCGCATCGACGCGGTAAAAGCGGTTTGGATTAGTGTAGCGCGAGCTGAAGGCATTTCAGATGCCCCTTTGCCGGAACTTCAACCCGTGACAGCGACGATTCGAGACTTGCCTTCATCAGGGAACGTAACACTACATCTTCCAAAGGTCGGAACCGCTGCATCCATGTCTGCCGAAGATACGCGGGAATCATTAAAACGGTTTGTCGACCAGACTCGAGTTTTGATCGGCGCTGAACCCGTACAGCTTTCCCTCGTCCAGGATGTGCCAGCCGGGAACGCTGCTCAAATTGCGGTTTTCGAACAAACCCCCTTCCGGTATCCGATACGAAACGGTTTTGGGGTCGTCAGAATCGGCTTTGTTGACGACCGCCGAGTGTCTAAGTTTTCCAGCACTTGCATCCCCAATCTGGGTGCCTTTCAGAGAATACTGGCCGGCGTAAAGACAACTGTGACCGCCGATCAGGCTGGACAGCTAATTCCCGGAAAATCTTTCACTTACACGGATAAGACAGGACAACATCAGTTCACCGTGGCAGCCGGAACTCAGGTAACAGTAAAGCCGATGGTACTATTTCCGATTCGCTCCAACGACGATTCTTCGATCGCCCTGCATCTCGCCTGGGAAGTAAAGGTGGTCAACGGCGGTGAAAGGACTGTGTATGTTGACGCTGTCGATTCGCAAATTCTGGCTGCGGAGTGATTTTCGAACTGACGACTTTGACAAATTGGCTCTGATTTCACAAAAGACACGAGTAACATATCGATATATTGTCCCCTCGTTTAATATATTGTCCCCTCGTTTAAATCGTCGGAATTTAGGCTTTTTATCGCCCCCCAATCGAAAAATCGGCTTGACCGGCACAATTCCATGGCGGCATTCTATTTGAATGATATTTAAAAAATTACTGGAGCACCTTTTAACATGCAATTCGATCCGACTAACAATATTTCCTGGCAATTCGGACACAGGGGGAGAGTGGCGGTTTTCATTGATGGCAACAACCTCTTTCACGCAGCCCGGTCACACAACCTTGATATAGACTACAACAAACTGCTGCGGCTTTTACTGGGTGACGGCCGCTTGCTCAGAGCATTCTTTTATACAGGCGTCGACGCGGGCGCGGAACGACAACAGGGCTTTTTGTTATGGATGCGACGTAACGGTTTCAGAGTTATTCAGAAGGAACTGAAAACGTTCTATGACGGTACACGTAAGGCCAATCTTGACGTTGAGATTGCCGTTGATATGCTGTCGTTGGCGGGTCGCTACGACACTGCAGTTCTCGTGTCAGGTGACGAGGATTTTGTGTATGCTGTGAATGCCATTGCGTATAAAGGGTGTCGCGTCGAAGTAGCAGGCTTCAGATCAAATACAGCGCCGAAATTGATCGACGTCGCCGACTACTTTATTGACCTCGGCGACATAGCCGAAAGGGTCCGCAAAGATAATTCGCATGGCATGCGTTGCGACGAACGCGAACTGCACCTGCATGACAACACACAACCTCCGGTGTTCCTACACGAAACGGTAACTACCGAGACCTGTAGCGAAGTAACATTTGAATCCAGGCAGACACACGTCATTATCGAACCGCTACCTGATGAAGAGGCGGAACAGTATGACTCGCTGACGGACTTAATAAGAATCACTGATGATCTATAAATTCGAGGTTGCTCGGATAGCAACAAGGACTTGACTCAATACGAGAATATGAAGCTATTTACTATAGAAGAAGCAAATCGCCTTCTGCCGTCCGTACGAGGAATATTGTTGCGACTTCGCGCTGCGCACAGCGTAATTTCTGCAATGCGCGGGGACGCGAAACATGCGGCTTCGGGAGCTGAACAAGGCGGTGGTGGAATGGTGGGAGGGACACGCTATGTCCGCGCTCTGACCACGTTATCCGGAAAGTCGCAAGAGCTGGATCATTTGGGCGTGCAGATCAAGGATTATGAGCGCGGCCTGATAGATTTTCCGACGATGCGTGATGGGCGAGTCGTGCTATTGTGCTGGCAATTGGGCGAGAACGAAGAGTTAACCTGGTGGCATGATGTCGACGCCGGGTTTGCAGGAAGGCAGCCGCTGTGAGTCGAATCGCACCGCATCGGATTGGCTCAGCGAAAGAATTAGTGCGGATGAACGTGAATCAAAATCAACTGGACCTGTACGGGCAGATCTCATTACAGATCGTCGGGGCGATCGAACACCCATGCCTCTGAGTTTCGCATAAGCCTGTCCCTCAAGGTTTGCGAAGAGGATATTGGCAACGATATCTTTGGCCACCATCGTTAACAATTCGTTAATTGAGGGTTTGGACAAGAGCTTCGAGGTCCAAAAAAACTGAAAGCATACTAAATACAGCGCTTAAGCAATTCACTGGTACCCGCAAGGCCTTTGTTTGTTTTACTTTCTGATTGACCGCTTAAAGTAAAGTCTGATAGTATTCGCGGCGACTCAGCATCTGGCCCGGGCACGAGCACGCCGTTCCGGGATTCGAAG
>Ga0137359_10003717_pt1 | contig 12403 bp, 13 predicted proteins | sample Mad1_40_16metaG_FD_108281 | JGI IMG/M metagenome (GOLD analysis project Ga0137359, IMG submission 108281) | Vadose zone soil microbial communities from Angelo Coast Range Reserve, California, USA - Mad1_40_16 metaG | ecosystem: Environmental > Terrestrial > Soil > Vadose zone | place: USA... | reverse complement strand
TTCTTGGCCGCCTCGAGCACGGCGGCCGTACCCAGGACATTCACCCGATGCGACGCGCCGAACGTGTACGATGCGCGTTCCCAGAACCGGATGGTCGCGGCTGTGTGGAAGATGACGGAGGGAAGTATCCCGGACGGGAATGGCGCGACGAGGGCAGCATGAAGGGAGGCTGGCGACGTGATATCGACCTTGGCGTAGGTCACGACCGGATGCGAGGCGATGATGTCTTCGGGTGGGGGCACTATGTCTAGTATGCGCACATTAGTCTCCCCGCGTAAGACGAGCAGGCGGGTGATGTAGCTGCCGTACACAGGTCAATTGAACGTGCATGCAGAGGTGATATGTGATACGCGAAATGCGCACCTGCCGACGAAGCCAGAACCCCCGACAACGACGTAGCCTGCGTGCGTCGGCTCTCGGGGAATAGCGTTGAGCATATCGATGTTTGCATAGGAGATTCTGTCCAGGTCGTCTTCGTTGTAGTTTGAGCTGAATTGTGCAGCTCGAGGATGGGGTCCACGAAGACGTCTGGACAGGTCTAACAATGCACCAGTAAGGATACCAATCGGTGATGCAGAAAACGCAACAAGTCCCACGAGCACAAGCTGCTGGACAAAAGGGGGGAGACGCGAGACATGGCGACGAAGTGTCTCCATCTCTCGCAAACAAGTTAGCACGCGGAAAGCTAGCACGCGGATGCTTCTTTAAGAGGCACAACACACAACACAAATGTAATATTAAGAATTGTAAATCATTTAGATGAATAGTACACTCCCACGAGATAAATAAAAAAGACCCAATATACTACCCCAGAAAGTCTTGGGTACCTGGGTGTTGTGAATAGGTACGCACTGGACTGCACAAATGTTGTTGCCAAACGCAGAAAACAAGAAAACTTCTTTTCGGACCCAAAGAATTCTAACATCTTCACCTCATTTCGTACGTGATGGTTCGAAGTCGGCGATCTCACGATCAACAGTGATTTTGACACCTTGTAGGCCAGGGACCTTTGTGTAACTAGCATCGTCGCCGGGATCATACATCGACGAACCTTTATCGTGAGGAAGGGGTAGAACGTCTGCTTTCCCTTCAATGCCATCCCAACCGTGCTCAACCTTCTGGCTTATGCCGTCGATCGTGTAAGTGTGGGCCGAATGAGCGTGGGAATTGATTTGTAGAATCGAGGGCGCATTTGGAGGAAGACGCCCAGAACCAATACCCCCCCGCGAGACCGAGTGAGTGCCCGTGGTCGTGGACCCCTGACCGGAGAAAGAGCCACCGTAGTATAGCGGACCACGAACGGAAAGGATGATGCGCAGTGTCATTGTTGTCGTGATGACGGTGGTCATGCTGTATCAGCGTAGTAATAGAGTGAACGAGGCACTGAAAATGACTCGCTGGCGTACCTCGTCACAATGGTCTTGATGGTATCGGCATCCGCATTTGGCCTTACGATGAACCAAAACATCATGTTCACCATGTTCACCAACCAGATAGCCTAGGAGACAGGTGAGACGACAAATTACTGTTTTCACGAAAATGCTTACGCCGTAAAGATTTAGTCCATCGCGAAGCATTAGCTTCCATGCGGTGAGATATTTGACAGAAAGGGAGCGAATGGAGCGATTCACGGCCATGAGAAACTGTAAGATGTGAATATATCAATTTGTGGACACGGAGGCTAACGATATATCATCATACCGAGACCGTATAGAAGATTGTGACTGACAGCCAGTAAATGCCAACCCAGTTATGCTTCGGCCCAGCGATGCATCCTTGTTCATCCAACAATGGAACAGCTTCCGTGTAACATTAGGGAGTAACAACATAAGATATGACGGGATTGACTCACATTGAAAGAATGCGGTGCTGACGGCGGTGGTAACGATTTGAAAAGCAAGGAGGGCACTCATTCCATACAGCACAGAGCGGTTCTTGTCATGGATGCCATGGATACGGATAACATGGACCGCTGAAGAAAGCGAATGAACCATGAGTTTCGATGGAAAGAACACGAAAATGAAAAACGAACCTGAGCAAGCTGCGAGAAGGAAAGCTGTACATATGGGCTCAAACAAGAAAAAACTTTGACATGCCTAACGAAAAATAAGGATAAGGTGTTGAGATAGAAGACAAGGACTAACCGATCTCGACCACGCGGTGTCGAAGAAAGCAATGCCTTGGGATTGACAGGTCTGAACCAGAATGAGGGAAGAGAGCTACGACGTACCGACAACGACGAACTCGACGGGCATGACAAAACGAAGGAAGAAGAAAATAGTCTTAAGTATAGGCCATCCTTCTGATCTGAAGAGTTTCCAGCTCCTTGGGCTCAGGACGAGGGTATCCCAAGCTGCAACGGTCAGAGTACAGACGAAGAAATATTTGTGAGCAGAAAGGCGAGGAGAGAGACGAAGAGAGTTTGGTAAGTCATCTAGACTGAGTGACATGGTCGAGGGAGAAGGAAGGGGGGAGAGCGGTTGTCCACTCCCTTTCCTCTCGGGCACTTCCAAATTCTCACACCGCACATCACAACCGTGATCGCAACAATTTTAATTATAATCAAATGGAGTCGAGACCGCGGCCATCGTCGCTGCTCCCCGACCTCGTTTCAAGCCTGCGTTGCGACCCAGAAAGAGACCCGTGTTTTATTTAGAGTAAAGTTGGCGTCGAGAAACCCTTGGTGATCCGAATGATCCTTGCTTCCAGTCACCGACATCGAAAAGATGCAATCACAATGGTTCTGGGTGCAATGAGTACAAAATGGTAACAGTGAAACGACATGCACAGATGGTATGATGTGACACAAATACAGATGAGGTAAGGTAAGGACGAGCGTGCCTTGGATTGATTACTGTAAATAAAATATTGTGGTAAAGGGGATGAATGCCTCAAGGCCTCAAGCATAGAAAAGAAACACGGACGCGCCCTTAGAACCACCGAATTATATTAATAGCTGTAATGGAAGATCGCCCACACCCGAGTCCGAGCGAGTTAGTGGTAGGTTATACAGTATACATTGACCCGAAGTAGCAAGATACTATGGGTGGAGAAACGGAACGAACCGGAGAAAGAATCGGCGAGACCTGTCGTCTCCTAGCTCCGCAGCGGAAACGATATAGAGCAGTCATCGGGCACCGGGTAATCGGAGCGAACCACCCGCGCTTCACGATGATACATACATACGTGATGAGGCAAGGATACCCTACACACACTTTTCCCCATCTCACCTCCCTCAGCCGTAAATGCGTTGGCCGCGCATCTCCTGGCGTCGCACTCCGGACACTGAGCGCCGTCGTCCCAGCTCAACCTCATCCTCCGATATCCCCCACGATGAACCCAAGGCAAACCAAGTTCATGACCCCAGCTTCGCTCGCCTCTTCTCCGATGCAGACCTCTTTGGCAATATCCTAAATTCTCGCACAGATCATCCTGAAGCCGGCCTAACTGTGGAAGCTCAATCAGTTGGCGACTCTCTACCAGTGAACGGTTTCTCGCGCCTCGTCGCCCAGGATCTCGACGAACATGAGCGCGCCATCTCTGAAAAGTTCGCACAAATATCCGTTAGCAATTGGTCCTCTGCGGGAGCCCATCCCTTTCCCCTTGGTGTCGACCCGGGAGAGTCCGATGAGAGCACTTCCGAAGACGAAGCACATCGGACTTCGCCGACTGGCCCAATTAAAGAGGCGGGCGAACCGGACTTTGAAGCCAAATTAGACCCTATCGAAATCATTGATCTACTTGACCAGGAATTTGGCGCCCTTGCTCCCAAAGGAGAGGAGAAGCTGCTTCTCGAATCTGATGCTAGTATATTCCAAGACGTCGCAATCTTGGTACGTTACCTTTTCATCTCAAGACACTCTGCTCTCATACTCACTACCGATCCAGGGCGTGGCGCATCTTACCACACACCGCCTTACCTTTCACGCATCTCTTCTGTCCTCTCAATCCAACGATCCGCGAAATGTCATAAAGTCTGGCTCCGCTCTCGTGCACCGCAAAGGGTTGTACCGGAAGAAGAGAGTCTGGCTGCTGTTAGGCCCCGATATGATCAGCACATACCATTCAAGTCGAGATGAAGACAAAATCAAACCTATCAGAAGCATCCTGCGTGAGCCTTTGTCATCGTTTTATATACGCGTACACCACGTGACCATAATTAGTATCATCCGTCAAAAACGTCGACCCAGTGGAATCGAGACGACCGAGGCATCTCTGCATCGTCTTTGAATCCGATCAAGGCGTGGTTGACTCGTCAGTCGAATTCGACACCGACGAGTCTGCTAATGACTGGAAGCGAGAGCTTCTCGGTGAGTATTCTCTTGCTGACTGACTAATTTGTCCTCTGAGCTAGTTCCAACTCCCAACAACAGGTGCTCTCTTTCTGTATCGCAGGAATCGCCGCTTGGTTTTGACGCAAAGCGACGCCGACGACCTGAATGCAGTTCGCATTAATATCCCACTAAGTCGAGTAGAGTCAGCAGAGAAGACCCAGTTGCCTGCGTTTGCCGGTCTCGTCTCCCTCACCTTTGATCCGACATCTTCTAATGGTGCCCGCGTATCGACCGAGCAATCTGCTTTGCCTGCAGAGGAGGCCTCTATTTCCGACACTCTGCCGGCCAAGCAGGTACTCCAGCTTGGCGTCTTGCGCGAGGACCCTCTCTGGGGAAAAATAATGGACCATGCCAACAGGGCGAAAGCCGATGCATCGAAGAGCAACACCGATTGGCCAGGTTCGAGAGTTTTTGTCGATTTGGATCCGAGGACAAGCAATGGCTCCGAAGCGTCTGATAGCAATCTCAGCGACCTCGTAAAATCCGTTTCCTTTAGCCTAGGGCTGGATACAACGAAGGAGATGTGGAGTATGTCTCAACTCATCTCGTCTCTTTCATTCGTTGTCTGACGCTTTTCTAGTTAAGAAGGCTCATGTCCACCGCTTCTTCGGGAGCTACTACGGCCAAATGGCGGTGAATTCAGAGTGCATCGGGTTTTGGTCCAAATCCATTGCTGGCGGGGACATTCGCTATCGTGTTCCTCTGTCAAACGTCAAGGCGGTGAAACCGCATGACCGTGGTCGCGCCCGGGATCACACGTTAGTTCTCGAGATACAGGGCCAGCGCGATCTGCGTCTAGGGTTTTCCACCGAGAAAAAACGAGATGAAGCCATTAACCAAGTCAATCGTTTCATCAGCTCTTCTCGGGAACTTTACACCACCCCCACCGTGTCCTCGCCCATTTCTCTTTCACCAGCTCCCTCTCGTATGGCCACGATTGACGAATCTCTCGCGCAGCAACACACACAAACACTCGACCAGATTCCAGATACCATTCTACCTTCTGGCTCCCGTAACCCGACTTCCATTCTAGCCCCGCTTTCCCGTGTCCCTTCGACCGTGCAGAAGCAGAATTTTCCCTATGCCTTAAAGTCCGTCTTTCCAAAGGCGATCAACTTACCCGAAAACATCTTGCTTTCTATGCCGTCGATGCACTTTGCCTGCCTTACTATTGGGTCTAGAGGTGATGTACAACCGTACATTGCCTTGGGACGCGGGCTCCAGAAAGAGGGACATAAGGTGACGATCGTTACACACGAGGAGTATAAGGAATGGGTGACCGGTTTCGGGCTGGAGCATAGGACTGCAGGTGGCGACCCTGGGGCGTTGATGAAACTTAGCGTGGAGAACAAGGTATGTGATCTTAGTTGTCCGACGGCGTTTTCGGAACTGAGATTCCGTCCCTACAGATGTTTTCGCCTCAGTTTTTCAAGGAGAGCCTGTCTAACGTCCGTATCCTCCCTATTGTCCGTCATCACCGCTAATTTTCTTACTCCAGTTCCGTACCTGGCTAGATGATCGTATGTTTAGACTTGCCTTGTCCTTTACTTGACCGAACGTGTTCCGTATAGTGCTTGTTGACTCTTGGGAACAATGCAAGGATGCAGACGTATTATTAGAAAGCCCATCTGCGATGGCGGGTGTGCACATCGCAGAGGCACTTCGTGAGTCAAAGCCTTGGTTCGTTATTCGTCCCATGACTGATTTTTGCGCAAGATATTCCATACTTCCGGACCTTCACTATGCCTTGGACAAAGTAGGGCAAATTTGACTCACTGTTTCATTAGCTAAGATTCGAATTACAGGACTAAAGAGTTTCCGCATGCTTTCCTCGGCCCCCCTGTAGAATCCCCGACATTCAATGCGTCTTCGTAAGTGTGGGCTACTTGGTGGTTGTTGCCAGCCGCAGTTGTTGACAGTCTCGCACCAGCTATGTGCTTTTCGACAACGTCCTATGGACCGCGACGTCCTCCCAAATAAATCGATGGCGCAAAAACACCTTGGGTATCGGGCACACTGACATGGGTCACCTTGCGCAATCAAAGATCCCATTCATCTACAATTTCTCCCAGGTAGCTCAAAGCTATCTCGTGTATCGTCTTCTAATGTGTACGTTTAGGCTGTTGTGCCCAAACCACTTGATTGGGGAGATGCCACAGTTATTTCTGGCTAGTGAGCATTGACCTACCCTACTCTACCCCTGCACATCCTGCTATAAACTAATTGTACTCTGATAGTTGGTTTCTAGAGAACCCAGAGTTGGGATGGTCACCACCACAAACGCTCGTCGAATGGATGGCGAAGGCTCGAGCGGATGGCAAACCAATAGTGTACATCGGATTTGGTAGTATTACGGTCCCGAACCCAAAGCTCGTGACAGAACGCATCATTCGCGGAGTTCTCAAGAGTACGTATCAGCCATGTCATTTTTCAACCCTTGACCCACATCTGCCTTCAGGTGGCGTGCGTGCCATCATATCGAAAGGTTGGTCAGCGCGGATGTCGAAGGGTAGGGACGATGACGTTCCCTTCCCTGACGAATGTTACCCTGTACGTTCTGTAATTCTACAGAGGTTCTCGTCACTAACTAAGGTTTACTCTTAGTTGGATAAAGTGCCGCACGAGTACGTCAGGTCGAGATCATCCGACCAGTACGCTTACTAATGTTTGTGCCAGTTGGCTGTTTCCACAGATAGACGCTGCATTACACCACGGCGGAGCCGGGACAACGGGTGCTAGCTTACGAGGTAAGAGATTTTTCGGTTCTACAACATCAACATGACCGCTTACGTGTCGGGGCAGCTGGTATACCTACCCTTATCCGCCCTTGGTTTGGGTAAGCCGTAACAAGGCTTGCTTAGTGATAGGCACTAACACCTTCCCCCAGAGATCAGTTCTTCTGGGCGTCCAGAGTGCAAAAGCTGGGCGTGCGTACCGGGTGTTGTGTGGTCCGCGAAGACACATCTGACATTAGTTCTACAGGCTGGTATCAAACTGAACAGTCTCCATTCGAAAGAGGTGTCACAAGCTCTGAAGAAAGCAACGAGCGATAGGTGGGTGTCCCCAGCCAGGTCCGCGGTAGTTGCTATCGATGATCTTACTAATACCCTTGCTAGAGTGATGAAAGAGAAGGCTTCAAGCGTGGGAGAGCGTATCCGACAGGTAAGGAGCCCGTGTTGGCTATGACGAGCTTTACCCTGAAGATGATTCGTAGGAGGACGGCGTTCGCACTGCGATTGACACTATTTATACGTACCTTCCCCGCGCTGGGCGCGACCGCAAGACCCTTGATCAGTGAATAAACGGTGCAGGAGTGTAGCAGTTCACGATTTCACGAATATTGGATATGAAAGTAATGAGGGTATGTAATTAATTTAGTGGAACGTAGCGTATAGCGCAGATACCGTTATGTTATAGTATCCTAGTTTGGTCAAAGTCAAATTGTTCCTTGTTCCTTGTTCGGCACGACTAGAAAGAGAACACTCGGAAGCATACGGCGCGCTGGTGATTAGTAAATCTGGACAGAGAGGGCAGAGCCGTAGGTTTGCACCCGCTGTAAAAGGACACAGGGATTGGACACAGGGATTGGAAAGGTGGGGCTGTGGGGCTGCTCTGCCTAATGAGTCCGAGGAGGCTGACTACATTCTCTGTCCCTTCCTCAAAAGCACTAATGCTTACTCTACCCGTCGTACTTGCTCTTCTCCTTTATTCCCCTCACTGGTACTATGCACTGGCCCCGCGTAACTCGTAAAACGACACGCGAATCCGATCTCACCCTCTCTCATCAGCGTAGCAATGAGGATGCTGTCTCTGAGGTCTCTCCCGTTGACCCTCTCGTAACGCCGCCTCCACCGGCGGATCCGACGGACCCCGGTCTCTCACGGATGTTCAGCGATGCCGCCCTTTACGAGAAGATTATCGCTGCCTGCCCCGACGCTCTCAAAGACAAAGTGTTTTTCAGCGCCGATGACCAGGAACTCCCACGATGCATCTGTGGCTTCAACACGCTCATCGCGCCGGACCTTGGCGATGACGAACGCGCAGTCTCCGGGAGGCTCGCCAAGTTGTCCGTCCACAACTGGGACTCCTCAACGGATAGCTCTTTCGCTCCCGTTGATCAGTCGGACGAAGAACCAGCCGAACTTACTCCATTAGAGGAGGGCGAAGAGGAAAAAGAGTTCCCTCCCCCAACACCAGGCCTTTCGCAAGACGTACCCCCAGTGGAACCCCCAGAGGAACCCAAGTTGACCCCAGAGGAAGTCGTCGATTTGCTCGAACAAGAGTTCGGCGCGCTCGCTCCCCTTGGAGAGGAAAAGCTATTGTTGGAAGAAGATGCTGCGTTCTTCAAGGACGTCGTCGTTTTGGTTGGTCACTCCCCCGCTACACCTCCTTCCTCCTTGTTTTAACGCTTCTCCTTGTTAGGGCGTCGTCCACTTGACCACGCACAGATTCACTTTTCATGCTTCACTCTTGTCTTCTCAGCCAGACTATCAAAGGAAAATCGTCAAGTCCGGAGCTGCTCTCGTACACCGCAAGGGGTGGCATCGCAAGTCAAGGGTCTGGTTGCAGTTAGAACATGACATGATCAGCTCTTTCCCTTCCAGTCGCGACGAGGATAAGATCAGGCCCATCAAAAGCATTTTGTGTTCGTATCCCTTTACATATGTCATTCTGTTTGTTGACCCCCGTCCGTAGTGTCTTCTATCAAAGAAATAAGGCCTGTTGACTGGGAGCAACCCCGACTCATGGGTGTCGTCTTCGAGTCCAGAAACGGAATCATCGAGACATTCGTCGAGTTTGATACACTTGAGTCGGCCCGCGACTGGAGAAACGAACTCAATGGTGTGTTGCTTGCCGCATCGACCTTTCGTTCGACAGGTTTGATCGTCCATGCTCCTATTATAGGTGCAATCTTTTTGTATCGCCGAAATCGTCGTGCCGTCTTAGCACAAGACCCAAATGAAGACGTCAACGGGATTCGCATTAACATCCCTCTACATAGGGTGGCATCAGCATCAAAATCCCGATGCTTCTCCTTTGCTTGTATGGTTTCCATAACCATCAGCCCTGATCCACATGAACTTAATCTCATATCTACCATCTCGAGTGATTCATCCTCTGAAGCGAATTCGCTCGAAAGAGCTGAATCGCTTTCCGGGGATGGCGACGCCGACGGTTACACGGTGCAGATCAGCATGATACGCAAGCACCCAATCTGGGACGATTTCATGTCCCACGTTGAGAAGGCAAAGGCGAGGGCGGCCACAGATACCATGGAATGGCCTGGCGGAAAGGCATACATTGACTTTGATCCTAGGGCTGACTCAGTGTTTGGAGAGCCGGACGAGAGCGGATTGAGCAGTCTGGAAGTATCTGTTTCCCGCGCTCTGGGACTTGACACCGCAAATGAGTTCATCAGTACGTGGCAATGTCACTATCTCCTGGTGTGTATCTAAGCGCCGAGCCATTAGTCGCAAAGGCACACACCCATGGTCGCCTCACCAGCAATTACGGACATTTTGCCGCGAATGTGGATTGCATCGGATTTTGGTCACGTTCTATTGGCTTCAGCAAGGATGTCTGCTATCGCGTCCCCATGTCCCGTATCAAAGGCGTCCAAGGAGAAACTCGCTGCAAGTTTGGGCGGGTTCACACTCTGGTAGTTGAAGTGCAGGGTCGGCGCGATCTTAAAATCCACTTTTTCGACATAACGAAGCGTGACGAAGCGGTCGAGCAAGTTCTTCGGTTCCGTGGAATCGCACTGGAACGACGCGCTGGTGGGATTGTGGCCTCGCCGCAGTCGATCTCACCGGTGTCTTCCTTCACGGATATCCCAAGTTTAGCCCATGTACAACAAAAAAGTGCTTCAGGCTCTGGTGAGCTCATTGCCTCCGCCGCGGCGACCACCCCCCCAGAGGGTGCGCCTCTTCTCCGGCATCAATCGACTTCGTCGCTCTCTACATCTCCTTCACACTCTCGCACGAAGTCTGCTACGCGCAGCCCAAGCTCCATACTCGCTCCCCTGTCTCGCCTACCCTCAGCTGTGCATAGCTCGAGAAACGGGCCGATACTCCGTGCCCTTTTCCCCAAGGCGATAAATGTGCCAGAAGAGGTCCTTTTACCCATGCCCTCGAAGCACTTTGTGTGCTTGACGATTGGCTCACGCGGAGACGTGCAGCCATACATCGCACTGGGGAAGGGACTACAGAAGGAAGGACACAAGGTAACCGTTGTAACTCACGAAGAGTACAAGGAATGGGTCACAGGCTTCGGCATCGGACACAGGACGGCAGGCGGCGACCCTACTGCCTTGATGAAACTTAGTGTGGAGAATAAGGTATGTAGTTGTAGTTCGATAGTGTTGTATGATGGCGCTTGACCCTGGTCGGCAAAGATGTTCTCGCCACAATTCTTCAAGGAGAGTATCTCGAATGTGGGTGTGCTTACTGCTTACTTCGATTGCGACTTAATCGCTCATATCTTTCCTCAGTTCCGTACTTGGCTCGACGAACGTGCGTTAAGCCGTCGCTTATCCTTCGAAAACGGGGATTTCTGATGCTCTTCTCAGTCCTAGTTGACTCCTGGGAGCAGTGTAAGGACGCTGATGTTCTCCTAGAAAGTCCTTCGGCGATGGCAGGTGTGCATGTCGCCGAAGCGCTCCGTAAGGTTTCTCATTGCGCAGGGCTAAATTGAGTGCTTAGCATTCTTTTTCAGATATCCCATATTTTCGAACCTTCACCATGCCCTGGACAAAGTACGTTCTCATGATTGACGTATCGTTCCCGGGTTTTGAAATGTGCATGGACATAGGACTCGCCAGTTCCCGCACGCTTTCCTGAGTCCGCCAGTGGAGTCGCCCACATTCAACGCCGCATCGTAGGTGGTTGCGATGTTCTGATGTACTGGCTTTCATGACTTTCTGGAACTAGATATGTTCTTTTTGACAATGTCCTGTGGGCCGCCACTTCCTCCCAGATCAACCGGTGGCGCAAGCACACACTGGGGATAAGTTCGACCGATATGGGTCATCTCGCACAGTCGAAGATTCCATTCATCTATAACTTCTCTCAGGTAGTCTTCAGGGTGACATGGCGCATGTCTTGTTGCTGATGGGTCTTGTGTAGTCCGTAGTCCCCAAGCCTCTCGATTGGGGTGATGCGACAGCCATTACCGGATAGTAGGTCATATGCTCATGTCTTTGTGAATGAAGGTTTAATAAGTGATTCTCAGCTGGTTCCTCGACAACCCAGAACTTAACTGGACTCCCCCAAAGACACTTGTTGACTTCATGGCTAAGGCGCGTGCGGACGAGAAACCGCTTGTCTACATTGGTTTCGGCAGCATCACTGTGCCGAACACCAAACTAGTCACCCAGCGCCTTATCCGGGCAGTCCTGAAGAGTATGCTACTTCAAACACGGCTCAGAACTACTTCTGATGCATGCACACAGGCGACGTACGGGCAGTCATCTCGAAAGGCTGGTCTTCACGCGGTTCCAAATCCAAGGACGAAGATGATGTTGTATTCCCTGATGAGTGCTATCCGGTACGCGCTCGCGGCTTTACTGGTTATCTAAGAGAACTTACGCCATTTCACTTGCAGCTGGACCGAGTGCCTCATGAGTATGTTTGCTGATCTGATATTTGCGTGCCATATGTTGACTCGCCGATTTCACAGTTGGTTGTTCCCCCAGCTCGACGCTGCCTTACACCATGGGGGAGCAGGTACCACTGGAGCTAGTCTACGAGGTACGGCATTTTGTCTGTATACGCTCTTTTCGCGGGTGCGACGGTGACCCATCCCCACAGCTGGCATTCCTACCCTGATTCGTCCGTGGTTCGGGTGAGCTCCTCATGTACCAAAGTATAATGCTTGGGAATTGTGCTGATGTGGCTAATCCTGCAGAGACCAATTCTTTTGGGCATTGCGCGTCCAAAAGCTCGGGGTGGGTCTTCCTTGTTGTGCTCAGGTGCATGCTCTGATTATATGTCCCTTGCCAAACAGGCGGGCCTGCGAGTGAACAGCCTCCATTCCACCGAGGTCGCAAACGCTTTTAAGAAGGCTACTTC
>Ga0137359_10003711_pt1 | contig 12406 bp, 10 predicted proteins | sample Mad1_40_16metaG_FD_108281 | JGI IMG/M metagenome (GOLD analysis project Ga0137359, IMG submission 108281) | Vadose zone soil microbial communities from Angelo Coast Range Reserve, California, USA - Mad1_40_16 metaG | ecosystem: Environmental > Terrestrial > Soil > Vadose zone | place: USA... | reverse complement strand
TGAATGCACCGGGTATCATGATGGAAGACAAACACAACCGGTATCTCAGCGACGAGGAACTCGACGCGGTTCTCCCCGCGACGGGGTACACAATAGTGCCACCGCCGCCAGGGTATGCTCCTCTCATCGCCCCGAGGAAACTCATGGCGACGCCCATCACAGACGTCGGTGGCTTCCATATCCAGGACGGCTCGGATGCCGCCGCTGCCGCTGCCGCCGCCGGCCTCGCCCCTGAGCTGCCTACTGAAATACCCGGTGTTGGTAACCTTGCGTTCTTCAAGCCCGAAGATGCACAGTACTTTGCCAAAATCCTCAAGGAGGAAGACGAGACGGAGCTGTCTGTGGAAGAGATGAAGGAACGCAAGATCATGCGTCTATTGCTCAAGATCAAGAACGGCACTCCATCCGTGCGCAAGACGGCCCTGCGCCAGATTACGGATAAAGCGCGTGACTTTGGAGCTGGCCCGCTCTTTGATAAGATATTGCCGTTGCTTATGGAACGTACGCTCGAAGATCAGGAACGTCATCTACTCGTCAAGGTTATTGATCGAGTTCTCTACAAGCTCGATGACCTCGTGCGCCCGTATGTGCACAAGATTCTCGTCGTCATCGAGCCGCTCTTGATTGACGAAGACTACTATGCGCGTGTCGAAGGCCGCGAAATCATCTCCAACCTGTCTAAGGCGGCTGGCCTTGCCCATATGATCTCAACCATGCGACCTGACATTGACCACGCGGACGAGTATGTGCGCAACACGACTGCCCGCGCATTCTCCGTCGTCGCATCCGCTCTCGGCATTCCATCTCTCCTTCCTTTCCTTAAGGCTGTCTGTCGCAGCAAAAAGTCGTGGCAGGCGCGACACACTGGCATCCGGATCGTACAGCAAATCGCAATTATGATGGGCTGCGCTGTCCTACCTCATCTGCGGAATCTGGTTGATTGTATTGCGCATGGTTTGTCAGACGAGCAACAAAAAGTTCGCACTATGACTGCGCTGGGCCTCGCTGCCCTCGCAGAAGCTGCCGCGCCATACGGTATTGAGTCGTTTGACAATGTCCTCAAGCCTCTCTGGTTAGGCATTCGTTTACATCGTGGCAAAGGCCTCGCGGCGTTCCTCAAGGCCATCGGCTTTATCATCCCACTCATGGACCCCGAATATGCTTCATACTATACAAAGGAGGTCACCGTCATCCTTATCCGCGAGTTCCAAACGTCCGATGAGGAGATGAAAAAGATTGTGCTCAAGGTGGTCAAACAGTGTGCTGCGACAGAGGGTGTTACCGCCTCATATATCAAGCAAGATATTCTCCCGGACTTTTTCAAGTCGTTTTGGGTACGCCGTATGGCCCTTGATAGGCGCAACTATAAGCAAGTGGTCGAGACCACCGTCGAGCTTGCTCAAAAGGCGGGTGCGTCCGAGATCATTGGTCGCATTGTCAACGAACTCAAAGACGAGGCGGAGCCGTACCGCAAGATGGTGATGGAGACGATTACGAAGGTCATCGCGTCACTCGGCGCGTCCGACGTCGACGAAAAGCTCGAGGTTCGACTGGTGGATGGCATCATCTATTCGTTCCAAGAACAGACCACGGAGGACCAAGTCATGCTCGATGGATTTGGCACGGTTGTCAATGCTCTGGGTATCCGTGTTAAACCCTACCTGACACAGATCGTGTCGACTATTTTGTGGCGGCTGAACAATAAGAGCGCAAAGGTTCGCCAGCAGGCTGCGGATCTCACGACACGTCTTGCCGTTGTGATCAAGCAGTGCGGCGAAGATCAGCTGCTGAGCAAGTTGGGCTTAGTCTTGTTCGAGCAGCTGGGAGAGGAGTATCCCGACACACTTGGGAGCATTATCGCTGCTGAGGGTGCCATTGCCAACGTTGTCGGTATGACCCAAATGAACCCTCCAGTGAAGGATCTTCGTGAGTATCCATTATCCGAAGTTGTTGATAGTGTGATCTTTCTGACACACGTTCTGCTCTAGTCCCCCGAATGACTCCTATCTTGCGTAATCGTCACGAGAAAGTGCAGGAGGCATCTATCAACTTGATTGGTCGTATCGGTAAGCACATGCGCCTATATCGCAGACTTCTCTCTTTTAGCTGATGCACGTTCCTCTTCAGCTGATCGTGGAGCCGAATTTGTGCCAGCGCGCGAGTGGATGCGAATTTGTTTCGAACTTCTCGATCTCCTCAAGGCACACAAGAAGGGTATCCGTCGTGCGGCTGTGAACTCATTCGGCTACATCGCCAAGAGTCTGGGTCCGCAGGACGTTCTCTCCGTTCTGCTGACGAACCTGCGTGTGCAGGAGCGTCAGTCACGCGTCTGCAGCACCGTCGCGATCGCGATCGTCGCCGAGACGTGCGGGCCGTTCACGTGCATTCCAGCGATCTTGAACGAATACCGCACGGCAGAGTTGAACGTGCGCACGGGGTGTCTCAAGGCACTCTCGTTCGTCTTTGAGTACGTCGGCCCGCAATCGGCATACTACGTAGACTCTGTCGTGACGATGCTCGAGGACGCCCTCACGGACCGTGATCTCGTACATCGACAGACGGCAAGCACGATCGTCAAGCACCTCGCGCTTGGCGTCGCTGGTCTTGGCTGCGAAGATTCGATGATGCACCTCATGAACCTCGTCTGGCCAAATTGCTTCGAGACATCTCCGCATGTCATAGGTGCGGTGATGGAGGCCATCGAGGCTATGCGCGTCACGCTTGGCCCTGGCGTCCTCCTGAGCTACGTACTGCAGGGCCTGTTTCACCCTGCGCGCAAGGTCCGCGAGGTGAGCCCTATTCTTCTGTTATCGCCTGGAATTCCGCTCTGACTGTTTCGCGCGCTTTTTTGTAGGTCTATTGGCGCATCTATAATGCGTTGTACCTTGGCGCGGCAGACGCGCTCGTCCCGTTCTACCCGGATATATCAGAGCTTAGCGAGGGCAAGAACATCTACGACAAACACCCGTTGCGGATGTTCGTCTAAGCGGAGAGGCGGAGAGAGGAGAAATGTCGGATGTTCGCTGATCGTCGCTTATTCATTTCAGTCTGTTTTCTCTCTTATTTTTTGTTCACCCTTCCTCAATACAAGTACTGTAAAATTTAAAGCGTCTCTATTACCCCCCTTGGCCGGGTCGGTCTTTCCTGAGTGTGCAATGATCATTTGTTTTCACGCTACCGAGTTGGCTGTGGGGCCATAAATCATCACACCATCGTGCTCACGGAACGTTGTAATGTTACCCTCTACGATGAGTTCAAGATGCTCACATCATGAAGTGTAGTTTACCCCATGAACAACTGTAGAAATGAATGAGAGGTGTTTCCACAGCGAGAAGGGTGGACCGGTGTGAAAGAAGGCACGAAAAGAAAACGAAAATATATATGTGTGTGGAAGCAAGGTTATTATTGAACATCCTTAGCCCGTCAGACCTGGCGGAAACCCGGAAAAATCTACTTGGTCTTGGATGGACCGCCCACCGATCGAGTACGATATTCGTAGACGTAGTCGGATGTTACTCTGCGTGTCCAAAAAAAAGATGATTGAATCAGCACGCACATCGAAATTGTCGTTGGGTGAAGCAGACTCACACCGACCGGCGCGGTGACGCGCATCTGCTGCGTCTCAGTCGCCCCCGGATCGACGTCCGGATGAGACATGGGCTGCATTTGGAGCTGCTGAGTCTGTCGGGGCGGCGTGGCAAAATAACCATCAATATAAAAGAAAATCTCACTGTGCGCGCCTCGCCTACTCACCTTGGGGACGGCAACTTGGAAGTTGATGCCGGTCACTGGGCTGCTCCCGGTCACCTGGAAGCCCGCGAGGATGTCCACCACTCCCTTCTGCGTCGCTGACCGCTGCGGCGTCAGCGACACCATGAGGTCGTTCTTGTTGTATGCGGTATAAGATTGCAACTTCGGCGCGGCGGGCTTTGGCGGGGGCGCTGCTGCTGCAGGTGCGGGCGCGACGTTCGAAGTCAAGCTGAAGAGGCTGGCGGTGGCTGGTGACGTGGCTTGTGTCGATGCGGAGGGAGGTGGCGAGTCAAAGAGGCTGAGGATATCGTTGGCAGTCGTCCTTTGTGGCTGGGAGGCTGACGTCGGGGCGGGGGGAGACATTGTGTTCGAACCGCCAAAGATCTCCGCGAGAAGGTCTTCGTTGGTCTTTTGGCCCCCCGGTACGGACACAGCGTGCTCGGAGGCTGAAGGCACGTCGTCGCCAAGCAAATCAGCCTTTTTGGAGGTTGGTGTGAGAAAAAAAAGGGAGGCCTGGTCAACAGAATATTCACGTACATCCTTCCCTGTTCTAGTAGACCCAACAGGCTTATTCTCGCTCACTTGTGGCAAAGTGCTCGGTGACAGAGTAAAATGGGACACGGGTGAAATAACACACCAACTCCAGTGACAGTGGCCTTCAATTCTGGTGGAGGCATGCGCTCCAGTACACCAACCCGCAGTTCTCCAAGTGCGAAGAGGCTTGCAAACTCGACCGCACGCTGCTGGAGCTCAAGTTCAGGGTTCGTTGTATAACTAGCAAGGACTGTCGCGACACGATCTTGCTGATTAGGGGTTATTGTCGGTCGCGATGAGATTTTGGTGATTGACGCAAAAACAAATTGGCGTGTCAGGTAGTTAGCATATGGTGAGTCGAGGATGGAGAGGATGAGGTCGATGAGTTCTACGTCGGTCACCTATACTCCGACGGAGATTATTAAAAATAGAAAGAAACCTGGTCACCCTCCATACCGTTTTGACCTGCTCCTCGTCTACAAGTCCGCCCTCGATCAATATCTCGCCGTATTCCCCTAGAATCCAGGTGGCAGACAGAGTCAGTGCCTCTTGTGAGATGTCTGTAAGGAGGGCGTTATAGAGTCGCGAGACTGTGTATGCTTGCAATTCAGGGGTGTGGGCGACGAGTCGGATGAAAGTTGAGAGGATTTCCTCCCGGACGTGGTTTCCAGCCTGTTGGGGTAACCGTCGTCTTGAACTAAGAAGTAATACAGAGATCAAAGACCAACCAGCTTCAAAACACGAAGGAAGGTATCAATGTGCCATCGCTTATTTGGTGCAAATCGCTCGGCAGCAAGGCTGATTTGGGTAGTCATGCCAAGTTTGAACTCATTGTCTGCAACCTCCAAAAAGGCTAGTAACTCCCTGGTCATAACGCGGATGTTCTGCTCGTTGATAAGCGCATAGGAGAGTTCCAAGGCCCGCCGTCGGATGGAAATATCACCGTCTCTCAAACAATCAAGGATGGTGTTGCGATGTCGTTGCACGGCATCAGTATTCGTGAGGACGACCTTATTCAATGTGTTGAGTGCAACATAACTACTCAAAAGGAGGTCACAAGTCAGGGGAGGGAGCGGTAAAAGGGACTACGGACCGAATGTTATTGTCGCGGTTACTGAGGAACTTCCCGAGGATGTTGATTGCCATAACGCGCAGACCGCTGTCTGCCTCAGCTTCAATCTCCAGGACGGTAAGCACAGTTTCATAAAGAATGGCGTTTCCGACGTTTTTGGTCGAATCAGTGTTTGTTGCTACCTGTCACGGTTGTGAGTCTCATGAGTGTTAGGCGTCGTAGCGGCTTACCTGGGCCAAGATGTCGTTCATGGCCTCGCTGGAAGTGGAGTCGCCTTTCCCCAATAGCCGGAGGAGGTGCAGAATTTTGATTTGGAGAAAAGGATCCGTGATACCGGAAACGTCGTGCTCGGGACTATATCCCGTAGTGACCAAAGACTTTAAATGTCGAACGAGAAGGGGCACGGCCTGAATAGCACGCATGTAAGTAAGGGTTAGGCCCCAAACGACAACCAAGTGTATACGTTTCGGAACTCTTCGAGACACCCTGGATCGACTTGGACCATGTCAATTACGAGAGTAATCGCGGTTAAGAGGACGCCGTGGTTGCGATCGGCCAGAAGGTTCTTAGCTTTTGCGATAAAATGGTCGCTGAGATCAGGGACCTTCTTGATGACGCGTAAAGCGCAAAGGGCAGCCTATGACGATGTAAGGACCGGCGGACGAATGAATTACGAACACGGACTTTCTTCCGAATGTATGTGTTGCTGGATCCAAGGAGCTTCTCGATCTCATTGACAAGATCCCGCGACATCTCCTCAGAAGCAATGTTTGCAAAAGTACAAAGAGCCAGTCCAACCGCATACATATTCGAGTGATTCATATCGCTGAGCGGATAATCAGTTGTCCGCAGAAGCGCTTGCTCACAAAGACGCACTTCTTCAAAGAGTTGGTGACAAGTGTGAGGACCTCTTGGCTCTCATCCAGCAAGAGCATGATCCCGAGATATCCGAGCCGTTTGTCCGTGAAACGCGGGCTAGCGACGAGCTTCAGGCATTCGATCTGGCCAAAATGGGCGGGAGAACCGAGCATGTGGATGTATAGGAGTTTCGCGACATTGTTGTGTCGTGTATATGAGTCTTCCTCCCTGAAGGAAGCTCTTATTGCAGCCGATTCTTGTTGGATGAGTGCGCGTTCGTCGGCAACGGTCTGGATGCAGAAAGTGAGTGATTGTAGGATTATGGAATAGACAGATTAAGCAGACCTTGCATGCCCTGATTCCCTTGATAAGTGCTGCAGTACAAGTGGGGGCTATAGTTATGATTAAATGCACGCAGCATACGACGTACCCTTCAGATTGTGGTAAACCATTGCCGCCTCTCCAGAGACCAGACTCGGAATAGCTTGAGCTTCGAAGCAGCGACGTAGTGTCTTACATAATCGATACGTGCGTCGAAGCAATCGTTCAATTATAATCTTATAAAAATACGATACATAAATTAAGTTATAGAGTACAGAAAGTATGGTCCAGACGATCGCACAGCCGTCCACACATCACTATGCCTGTACAGCGGCGACGTTACTGGAAAATGTATGATGTATCCCACCGCAAAATTCCGGAAAAGGGGGTTTATTATAAGGCCACAGATTATTATAACTTGTCATTCCCTTGTAAGCTGATTATAATGAATTATAATTATGAAAAGTATCGTATCGCCGCAAACTAATCATTCGTCCCATCACAGTGCCAAACATCTCGACAGCAGAATAAATAAATCAATGAAGGTTATTCGAAAAGTTCTTTACTTGAGGATATTGTTCAACGTGGCATCTAGGTTGCTGTAGAAGGCTGCTGTCATGGGGAGCTTGACGCAATTTACAGTCACATTCGTACGCTAGAAACACAACAGAAATACAGAGTAGACCTCCTCTTGATCTGTGGCGATTTTGAAGCCATTCGAGACAATCGCGACCTCCAAACGATGGCGGTGCCTGCAAAGTTCAAACGAATGGGTGACTTCCACAAGTGAGTAGCGAGTGGTCACTTGTCTATAGAGACACGAACAGCCACGTGTGGGACAAATTGATTTCCCAGATATTATACTGGCCAAGCTACGGCACCCGTTTTGACGATAGTCATCGGTGGGAACCACGAGGCTTCGAACCACCTGTGGGAGCTGTGAGTCCTTTCGGTGATAAATTCCTGCATGCGAATGTGAGTAAATAACATTCCCACAAGTTACCACGGAGGTTGGCTTGCTCCAAATATCTACTTCCTGGGCCACGCTGGGTGCATTCAAGTGAATGGGATCCGAATTGCAGGTGCGTCTGGAATCTTTAAACAGCACGACTATCATCGCGGTAAGAATGAATCTCTCGCTCTCTTCGAAGATTCTGTGACCTTTTTCTGCAGGCCACTTCGAAAAGCAGCCGTATGACAATTCGACAATGAGAAGCATTTATCACACCCGAGAATACAACGTTCGCCGCCTTGCACTGGTGAGCGCCTGTCAGTGGTGGTCTCATTGTGGCCAACCATATCCAGCTCTCGTCACCAGATATTTTCCTGTCTCATGATTGGCCGTGCGGTATAGAGCGGCATGGGGACCTTAATAACCTGCTCCGACGCAAACCGTTTCTTCGTGGCGACATCCAGTCGAACCAGCTTGGCTCACCACCGCTGATGAGCCTGCTACGAAATCTTAAGCCTTCTTGGTGGTCGGCCGAACATATACACACACACTTCGAGGCTCGGGTGCGACACGATCCCACTGATCCTCCTGCAGTCACGGCTAGCAATTCCGATGAAATTGTGATAGGTGACGAGGACGATGACCTTAAGGTCGTCAAGGACGTGGCGCCACTGCAAAACCCAGATGAGATTGTGCTCGAGGACGAAATCGAGACCGTCGTTTCGCCACCACCGCCACCACACGAGACCAAGTTTCTTGCACTAGATAAGTGTCTTCCTCGCCGTCAATTCCTCGAGGTAGGCCTTTTCTGCCCTTATTGATTATCTTACTGAGACATGTTCTTCTGCTTTCCAGGTTGTCGACATTTCTGCAAAAGAAGGAAAGACATCTGATCAGGGACCTCCGACGGTAGTGCTCTCCTACGACCCCGAGTGGCTTGCCATCACCCGCGCCTTCCAGCCATACCTCTCGCGAAAACGCGAACAGGCTAAATACCCTGACCCAGACGCTGCACGCGCAGCAGTCGCGCGCGAGTGGGACTGGGTGCAAACGCATGCACTGCCCAAGCTCGATGCCGAGTGCCGCGTCGACGCGTGCCAGCAGTTCGTGGAAGGTGTCGATGGCGCACAGCAGCAAACGGAAGCTTTTGTTGGACTACTCGAGGTGGAAAATGTGGTGCGATGATGGCGTAAGGAAGTCCGAGGGATTGTTATCGGTTGTGTGGTTATTACAGGCACTCCAACTCTAACGCATTACACTTTAAATTTGTCAATTCCATCCATGTGATTTGTTCTCCGTAAACGGAAGCAGAGCGCGCCTTTTCTACTCGGCGTTTGTCCGACCCCGCATTCATTTCTCATCCCCCGATATGTTGCGCACTGCTCTCAACCCAGCCCGTTTGCCTCTTCGCTCAAAATTTCCTCTCAGGTTTGCGATTCTAGCGAATTCGAGTCCACTTTGCAACAGGGCATTCTCTACTACTTCCCTGACGTCACGGTCGTACATACCGAGGTCGCTCGACGTATTTACTATGGAAGAACAGTTCCTACGTGAAGCCGGTACGCAGCACATTCCAAGGTGGTAGAGAGAAATACCTATGAGCTGTACAGTGAAGCGCTTCGCACAAGATGTTGTTGGGCCTAAAGTCCGTGAGATGGACGAAAACGAATCCATGGACCCCACAATAATCAAGGGTCTTTTCGAACAGGGAGTGCGTGAGTTCACTTTTCTGCGCCGCATTTAGCTCACACACAACCAGCTCATGGGAATTGAAACGAGTGTGGAACATGAAGGCTCAGGGTGCTCGTTTACTTCAGCAATTATTACGATCGAGGAGCTTGCAAAAGTCGACCCGTCCGTATCTGTCATGTGCGACGTTCACAATACACTCGTAAACACCGTCATCCGCAAATATGGTACTCAAGAGCAGCAGGACAAGTGGTTGCCGCAGCTTTCCACATCGAAAGTTCGTCGCCAAATACTGGCGCGTGACCGCTTTCCCTGATCGTGGCACATATATAGCTTGGCAGCTTTTGCTTGTCCGAGGTCGCATCTGGTTCGGATGCGTTTGCCCTCCAGACGCGTGCAAAGAAAGACGGAGACAACTGGATTATCAATGGTTCCAAGATGTGGTTCACAAACTCGTATGAGGCCGAAGTCTTCCTCATCTTTGCCAACGCAAGTGTCGTGTCTTCATATATGCGTGGCGGGTCATGCTTACCATTGTCTGGCAGATCGATCCGAGCAAGGGGTACAAGGGTATCACTTGTTTCCTAGCCACAAAGGATATGGGCGTCCAGATCGCTAAAAAGGAGCAGAAACTCGGTATCCGTGCCAGTTCGACGTGTACACTGAACTTTGACGACTTGAAGGTCCCGGCCGAGAACGTGATTGGCGCAGAAGGACAAGGTTATAAGATTGCCATTGAAATCCTGAACGAGGGTACGACACTTGTCTTCCGCTCCTTTCGCATCTCTTTTCATTACAACACGACAGGCCGTATCGGTATTGCGGCACAGATGCTTGGCCTCGCTCAGGGAGCATTCGACAAAGCGGTTCCTGCTACGTACGAGCGCAAGCAGTTCGGGCAGGCAGTTGTTACGTTCCAAGGCATGGCTTTCCAAATTGCGCAGGCTGCTGTCGACATCGAGACCGCACGGCTACTCGTCTATAACGCCACGAGAAGGAAGGAGGAAGGGCTCAGCTTCGTTAAACAGGCAGCCATGGCAAAGTATTGGACGAGCGTTGTGGCACAACGCGTGTCAGGGCAGGCAATCGAATGGGCAGGCGGCCTCGGTTTCACGCGGGAGACCGGCATCGAGAAGTTTTGGCGTGATTCAAAGATTGTGAGTTCCTGACAACGTGAGCGAAACACGTTTTATCTAACGTAGCATCTTTAGGGTGCCATATACGAAGGGACGTCCAACATCCAACTTCAGACCATCGCTAAAATTATCCAGAAGGAATATTCATAGAATTGGTCATCACATTACAATCTTGTATTCTAATTCTCACTTGAACACACGCATCTGAATACACTACCTACATCGTGTTCTCCAATCCCTTACCACTCTATCGAACATTAATCAGTCTATGCAGTCAGTACTGTACGTACAACGGACTGGGTGTTACCCTCTTGGGATCAACGAAAGTGACTCATAAATGGTTCACTCTGGGAAAATTAAGCTTTCCAGTGAGAGCTTTATAACAACCATGTCACTCTCGTGTTTTTGGATCATCTCTGGATACTTTCCTGTACTGCAGGCCCGACACAAATGTAAAGGGTGACTTACCACTGGTCTCATCGAACGTGGATACTTGGCCGTGCAGCTGAGCACTTCCATCTGTTTCAAGATCCCCTCATCGCCATATATATATGCGATCAATCGGGCGGGCTGCGCTCTGAATATCGAACGACAATGAAACAAACTCCAGATATCCGCTTTCAGGGCTTGGCGAATCGTCCTCAGCGATGACATGGAAGTACACCGATATTATGCTGCCCCGATAGCCTTCTCTTCCAGTGGTTGGAGGGCGTCGCTTGCCTCGGAATGTTTCTCCGCTGCGATTATCTTCTCAGATATAATGGTACTGTAGCGACGAATACCACCAGAGGTGGAAGACTCGGAGACTTTGAATGGGAGGCGTTGAATGCACCCAAAAACAAGGAAAGAGCAAAAGTGAACGTGGTAAGTGTTGATTAACAAGATAGCCAACGCAAAGCCTCTGAGGTGATGAGGCTCGCTGGAGTGTTGTGCGTGCTAAAGAGGGTGCTTTATACAAGAACAGAGCGAGACTCGTGCAAGGGGAAATACTCGAAATAGTTTAGCATCAATCATCATATGCCAATGGCACCTAACGCGCATGACAAAAGAAAAAGCAATAGCAGTAGCCATTGTGTAATGGATTACGGAAGAGAAAGGATTTAACACACCTTTGCAGTGACAGCGGCGGGAAATCGCTGGGGAAGACGACGATCGCTTGCAATACGGTGACATGGTACAAAAAAAGCAGCGGAAAATAGCACGCCATTTGGAAGAAAAATAGTGTACGCACGAGATGCTACCAGCGTCGATCATGCCTTAGAAAGTACAGAAGTAACAGAGGTTCGTGATATGCGGCAGATGTGGCAAGCAGTGGCTGGTCTGTGGGATATGTTCTACACCACGAACTGAGATTCACCGACACGCCGACAGGACAATTGAATATATGACCCATACAGCGTACGCTTTGTAACCTTTCTGTAAGGACACCGTGTATCCTTACAGAAAAGTTACACAGCAATTTTACCTTGATTGCGAGTTGTATCTTGTTTTTCTAGCGGCCTTCAGTCAACCATTCAAAATTTCTTGGATGGTATTGTGTAGCCCGTGTCCGCATCGTCACGGAGCTCGACCTTGTTGCATCGCATTCCTATCAGGCGGAACTGGATGTTTCGGAGAAATCTCAGCCAACACCTTACCATGACACAGGAGCCTTTGCAAGAGCTTTCGTACACGTTGATCACAAGCTCAAGGGTCCCGCAAGTATTTGTGTCGCAGCACCAAGAGACAGCACTGGTTCCAGGCTTTTGCGTTACTGATCGACCTGGACGTTCCTAGAGGCAGCCTAATCCAAATTCTGTGTCGCTTGAGCAGGGAAGGAAGGAAAGGTCTATGCAATAAGGTTATTGCATGTGTTGTACTCTATAATTCATTGAAGCTGAGGTATCGATGCTGATCTCGTATTGGAAGTAAGAAAGACACATCAATGCACCGCCCGAGTAAAGGAGAAGAAACCTTACAAGGGCCCGCAGGGTGAATGGTAAAACGAAGGAATAAATTAGGAATATAAACTACGCCTTTGTCCGTTCCTTGTTCGCGCAAATACCAGGAGAGACTCGTAGGCTGCCCATCCGATTGCCGAGGAGAGTATTTTTC
>Ga0137359_10003710_pt1 | contig 12407 bp, 10 predicted proteins | sample Mad1_40_16metaG_FD_108281 | JGI IMG/M metagenome (GOLD analysis project Ga0137359, IMG submission 108281) | Vadose zone soil microbial communities from Angelo Coast Range Reserve, California, USA - Mad1_40_16 metaG | ecosystem: Environmental > Terrestrial > Soil > Vadose zone | place: USA... | reverse complement strand
CCAAAACCGAACCGGGCCAAAGGTAAGTTTTATTCTGAGGTGAAATTCTATTGGGCAGTTTGAGGAAAAAGAACTGTCAAAAGTGACAGTATTAGACTGGCTTGAGTTTGCGACCGGATTATGCGTGTCTCGTTGTGGTCGATTCGGTTTGAGACTCGGCAAACCTCGCAATGTTGTTTCCTTCTCTGCCTTAGCTTTGCGTCTCGGCGATTAGAGTGTTTTGCACACCCTAACCGCCGAGGTCCGCAGAGCACGCGGGAGTTTCCACAGAGAAGAACCGTCAATGTGAGACGTCAAAAACGGTGGCTGGTTCCACTAGTCGCTGGTTTGTGCGATTCCCTTGTTTTGCAAAATCCTGATCTCGACTCGCCGGTTTTTCGCGCGCCCGGCTGCTGTTTTGTTATCGGCGACGGGCTTGGATTCACCAAATCCAAAGGGTTGAACCAGCCGCCGCAGATCCAAATTATGCACGCCTACCAGGTATTGTATTACGGCCTTTGAGCGTCGTTCGCTCAAGGCGCGATTTCTCGCCGTATTCCCGGTTGTATCCGCAAATCCGACTACCTCAACGAGCCAACCGTTCGCGTTGCCCTTGGCCTTCTCTCCCTTTGCCCAGGCTGCCGCTTCATCGATCGTCTGCTTGGCGGTTGCGTCAATAACGCTGCTGTTTACTTTGAAGAGGACCGGAATTGTGCGAACCGTCTCGTAATCGTCAAGTCCGTTGATTCGGTTGTTGGCCAACGCGGCAGCCTTAAAAGCCGAATCCGCCTGGGCCTGTGCTGCGTCCGCCCTGGCTCTGGCGTCATTGGCGAGGGCCGTATTTTCCGCAATTTGTCCAGCCATCCGCTGCGCATTCTCCTCACTCTCCTTAATCCTCACCAAGTTTTCTTGGGCGAGTTCATCTGTCTGCTCGAGAGCTTGGGCGGCCCGCAGATCCTGCTCATCAAACCGGACCCACTCGGCTACGAGATTACCTTCGGCATCTCCAGTTCCCTGGGCTTGCACACGCAGACCGCGCATGATGTAGGTCACTGGGTAATCCTTTTTGCCTCTAAGACCCCGGCTGTGCGAGGTAACATCTGTGTTGGACGTCAAGAGCACCGTGGTCTCGTTGCCGCCAGGCTCTCGGACTTTGAACGAATCGCCGGAGCGCATACTGACGACGCCCTGAATCTTTTGCTTCTGACCCTGCTGCGCCTTTACAGGATTGACGCTACGCGCGCTTTGCGCCGAGGACCCGATTGCGGTTATCAGCGTTATCGCAATGGCTAGAGCCAGCGGCACCGCGATTGATTCTCTGTTCTGTTTTCTTAGTCTCATTGGATATCTCCTCAAAAGTTGGCAACGGGCGAAGAGGGGGGCTGCCCTTCGTCCTCTCCACGTCAATGATCCATAGGTCCCCAGATCACTTCTCTGCTGAATTCGGGTTGATCCTATTGCCAATGAAGAAGCGTTTCTACTGTCAATTGTGACAGCCCTCGCGCCCGGTTCGTTGAGGCGGAAAGAAAAACCATTCGGCACTTTCGCAACTGTTAATTTTGACAGTTCAATTCGCCCGAGGCTGTCAGTAAGATTGCTGAATTGGTAGGGTCGGCAGCCGGGTGAGACGCGTCAAGTTGCAGGAGGAACGGCGCGTCTCACCTGTGCTTGAGGGACTGTGGAGACAGCAATCGAGTCCGGGAGGATACAATTGAACAATTGGCAGGAGCGCCTCAAAGAACGACGTCTGAGAGACACCTCATGTTCGGTTTTTGCGAGTACGGCGGCATTACTTACGTCATCATCGCTTTTGCTGTGCCTCCTCATTTTGGTTCTCAACGTTAAGGTTGGGCTGGCGCAGGGAGAGCCGTCGGAACTCAAGCAAACGGCCTCGTCCCGTTTTCGGGTCGAACGGACCACCGTCGCGGGCGGAGGTGAACTTCTGACCATCTGGGCTCGGGTGGTCGTCGGGTTAGAAACAACCGCATTGACAGACGGGTCGCAAGGGGGCGTCAAGATTCGGACTGAGGAAATCCCTCTTATGAGCGTGCTGCGCGACACGCTGGGAGATGCCAACCGGGAAAACGATGTTCTCCGCGAGGTCTGGGTACACACGTACGTTCGTCCGAAGTTGGCCCAACAAGCGGCGGCGCTCGTGCCTTTTCTATATAAAGGCCTGCGCGTCGAACCACATGTACCATTAACAAGTCCGCCGCGGGCGATTATCAATCTTTCGGACACGGATCAACCGGTGTGGCGCCGGCTGTTTGTCTCAGGCGTCACCAATGTGCTTATCGATCAGCCGCTGCTCAAGGCCTCCGTCCACAATTACCAGCGCAACACCACGGATTACCGAAAGTCGAATCTGATGCGGGCGCTCACGATCCTGTCGCTTTACGGGAGTCAACTGAAATCGGATTCACCTTTCAGCGAAGCGGAGTTGGGCCAGATGCAATCGCAGCTTGCCTTGACAGAGAAAACATTTGGCGGCCTCGTCGACAGAATTCACTTTCCGAGCTTTCACGAAAAGCAAACGACCGCGTTACGCGACGCGCGAAGTCACAACTGGGAGCTGCTCAGGCAACAAGCCGAAGCCTCGGGATTGTATTTCGAACCGCTTTGTCTCTCCGACAAGACAGTTACCCACGCGCTTTTGTGGTTTCGGGCTGATAGTCTGACGAGTAACGACGGAAAAACCGATCGCTCCTTTCAAGGCAGGTTTCTCAACATCAAGAACCCGTGGCACGACGAACGACTGCGGCAGTGGAAGGGGTATAGCGAAACAAGATATTTCAATATCGACAACCAACTGGTTACCGCAACCGATCCTATCGGCCCGGATAACCGAGCCGTGACAATGATTCCCCTCGCTCTCTACGGCCTCGATTTCGAAAAAATACCGGCGCTGCTGATCGACTTCCGGGACTCCGCGAATCCCAGAAGACGTGAACTGTCGGGCCGTCTGATTAATGACATCACACGCTACGTTCTTTCGCTCTCACGGTTTGGTAATGTTTACTATTTCCTGGCGCGCTCGGCTTTCGATTTTGTGACGAGTAGACGAGGCATAGATGTTAACCAGCCTTCCCGCTTGCGCAGCGCCGCCGAACTCAGACTACTACTCTCCTTCAACCAAAACATTAGCAACGCGCTGCGTGCGGAGCTGAACGAGGGGCTTGAGAATTTGTCGGTTAATCCGCTCGAGAACGGCAGCAAAGCTGAGAGAGAGCTGACGTTCGCTCAATATCGAGCGCTGCAAGCTTACGCAGTCCGAGCTAATGGTTTGTCCGCCCGACTCGAGCGAGAGCGCAGCGCCGAGCTGGCGAAGTTTATGCACCAGGGCTTGGATGGTAGGCTCATCCGACTGGCCAACATTCTCACGTTCGGTCGTTACACTCATCGCGAGAAGCTAACGCCTGAGTTGTTGCAACAACTCGACAAAGAACGACAGCTTGCCTATCACACTCGTTTCTTGCGGCAAGTAGCGAGGTCCACCCCAATCGTCGAGGTGGCCTGGAAGATGGAAGAAGTACTGGCGTCGTTGCGCTACATTTCCGAGAACGGTTCGGAGAAGAATAACGAGTCTGCGAAAGTGGTGGGATCGATCTTCAGCCGGACCGAAGACGTTCAGGCTCGGGAGCTGTGTCTTTCGACACTGAAGAAAATTGGAAACAAGGTAGCGATGAGAGAGATATTGCGCATTTACCACGACGCCACTGTGCCGGCCGAGTGGCGCACAGCTTGCGCGGAGTATTTGAGAATCGAGCCGCAACGGTCGAAGGCTGTCGAAATGTCGGTCGGATCTCAATTAAATGTCTCTCAACAGCCGTAGAGTTTTTATTCAGTCTCTTCTCTACTCCGGACTGGGGGAAATGAATAGCGCGCGAGAACAACCGTGATGTTGTCGGTGCCACCACCGGCCAATGCCAGATTAATCAGCCCCTTGCAGGCTGCTTCGGATGACTTTGCGTCGTTTAGTACAGACGCGATGCTGTCGTCAGCGACCATTTCGGGGAGACCATCGGTACAAAGCAGGAGTTGATCGCCGTCACTCAAGTGTAGTCGCTGAACCTGCGGATCGGTTCGTTCACCTGTTGATCCGAGTGCAGCCGTGAGAACGTGTCTCATCGCCCGCGTCGAAGTGTCATCCGGTCCTGCTATTCCTGCGTCTATCAGCGCCTGAGCCAGGGTGTGATCTTTTGTCAACTGGTGAAGTTTCTCACTCCGCAAGAGATAGGCGCGCGAATCGCCAATGTGACTAAGAAAGAGATCAATACCCAGGGTCACAGCTACCGTCAAGGTGGTGCCCATACCTTGAAGTGAACGGGTTGTTTCGCCTAGCTCTCTCAATTCATCGTCTATTTGGCGAAACCGACGGGTCATTCGTCGCATGACAAGGGGGGCATTCTCCTGTTGGTTCATCTTCATAATCCAGTCCGGCGTCTGGGCCACGAGTTCCACAAGTGTTAGCAAGGCAACTCTGCTGGCGACTTCACCGGCCGCCATGGCACCCATTCCGTCTGCCACCACCATGCCGTACCCAGTTTCGCCAAAGTTCTTAGGGAGAATGCCTTCAGCCATGTTCGTCAAGACAGTTTCAAAGGAGCGGGTAATTTGGACCACCAGGTAGTGGTCCTCATTGTTGTCACGAACGAAACCCTGATGAGATTGCGCCGCAAGATCTACCTGAACCAGCGCGGAAGGAATGTTGTGAGGATGCAGGTCGGTCAAAAGAGATTCGTCAGGTTCTTCGGACTCTTGAACACTATTTTCCTTATTTTCCGGGCCCATGACTACTCCACGTGATCGACAAGTCCGCAATCACTTATCGAGGCTTGCTACCGGATTCCAGTGGTGGTCTCGAGCCCACTCGAGACCACCAGCCGGCCAATCCTCCTGTTACTGGTAAGGCACGCCCGCCCCGTGGGGCATACCCAAAAGGAGTTGGTCGGATCCAATTTCCGGAACTACCGTGAAAATCTCTAACTATCGAACCCCCATCATGCTGCCAAATGGTGACGCAGAACTACTGGCAAAAAGTACAGGTAGCATGATCTCGATTTGCTTCGCGTGCGACTGTAACAATTGACAGTTACCAGGTTTTTCACGTGCCTCTAATATTCTCTGCGATCCAGAGCGTCTCTGCGTGCGCGCTGCTGAGAGTTGTAGTTAGGAGGGCAACGAGATGAAAGTCTGTCTTAATATAGTTCTGGTCCTATTGTTTGGCTTACTGTTTACCTCGCGAATTCTCGCGCAAGATCCACCCACCCTCCCCGCGGAAGCGGCGGCAGACTTGCGCGCGCGGTTAGTGGAGGTTCAAGCCAACGAAGCTGAGCGACACGCTCGATTGAACCAGTTGGATGAAGCTTTGAAGCCGGAGAACATCGAGCGCTCTTTGGCAGGCATCGGTTCAACCCGGCCCGAAGAGCTTCGCGAACAACGCCGCCGTGAGCTGACTATTGAAAGGGATGGCGTGCGCAAGCAACTCGACCTGCTTGCCACCAGTCGTGCGCGTTTAGAGTCGGCCATCCAGACTGCCGACAACCTGGCTTACCAGCAAAGTGCCCGGGGATTCGCTGGCAACCAGGTTAACGCACTCCGGATGTACTTCGTCAATCCTCACCGGATCGTGATAGCGTCCGTAACCTTTTTGACGCTGCTGGCGATCGGTGTCTTGGTCGCGTTCATTCGCAGACCATAACTATTTAGTCAGCAAGTAGTGATTGCCAGTTGCCGAAGGTGAGCGGCTCCAAGCGTCATTGTGCCAACACCTACACTTTCGAGTAGTGTCCCTTCTCGGTGTTCTCCGTGCCTTCTTAGTAACTCGACGAAAAGCCATTATTTTTCGCATTTGACGAGTTACATTTTGTTATCTGCACGTCGAAGACGGGCAGGGATGCTCCGTGGTGATAAAAGTGCCGCAAACCATCACCATGGAGACACTGAGAGCACGGAGAACCCAGTGGGACGTGAATTTAGGACACTACACACTTTCGACTTCGATTGCCTCGCTAAGTCTCTTAGCTTCATTGGCAAATTCATCTGTCCAACTCTGGCCCCACTAAGAAGTCTGCTCGTCGGGCTCTCATTATGAACTGTTAGAAGTGACAGTTACACGCCCCTTGTTAGCTCGATAGAATCTGCCTCGAAATACCTAATTGTCTGGCGTCTAAAGTTGCGATAGGAAATGAGGGCCAAATGAAAGTCAGCCACAAACTATTTGTCATAACTCCGACGCTCACTCTTTTAACGTTGCTGGCAGTGCCAAATCTGGTTGTGCCGCAGGGGCTTACATCTCTCCTCGCGACCGCTCGCGGACAAGGCACGCTGACAGTCGGTCAAGAGGTATTCAAGGTTACCAATGTGGTCGTGAAATTGAAGGAAGATGGCACGGGCGAAATCACGCTGGTTACAGACCTCCAATTGTTCGTCCAGTGCACCTGGTCTGCTCCCGCCGATCTCAGCAAGGGCATCGATTTGAAGATCACTGGTGGAATAAGCACCGGCGGCGCCGAGGGATCGGGGAAACTCCTTCTGCGACCTGATGGAAAAGCAATCGCCAGCCTGTCGATCGAGGCGAGCAGCAACACCCGGAAAAGAAAAATTCACGTTAAGTTTGTCGCCGACTAAGGCGTGGCCACTCCGATCTGTGTAGGAGGAAAAATGAAACCTGCCCCGACCATCGTGATCGCCATTCTTCTAGCGAGCGCGCTTTTGTCTACGGTGGCTCACGCGCAAAAGACATCGGCTGGTTATGACAAGGACGCCAGGTTTTCAAACTACAAGACCTTCGCGTTTGACACACACGGGGCACGCAACCCCTTCGTGAATCAGATGATCGTAGCGGCGGTGGAACGTGAACTTACCTCCAGAGGCCTTTCGAAGGTAGATGCCGACTCTGACCTGCTTGTCGTTTATCTCGCGGCGACGGGCCCCAATATCCAGGTCGCGAGTGTTCCCTTCTACACAGTTCTCAATCCTGCCTACAGCGGGATGGTTGCTGGCGCCTCGATGACAATGTGGGACGTTACGACGGGCACTCTGGTTATCGATCTATTTGATCGCAAAGCAGAGCGGACAGTTTTTCGCGGCACGGCAACGGAAGTCTTGCAACGGGCGGCCAGCGCCGATCTAGCTGGTGATGCGAAGCTCGTTTCGAAGCCGATCAACAAAGGCATCGCCAAAATCTTCAAGAAGTATCCCGTTAAAGGCAAATAGAACGGGACGAAAGATTGAGAATTTGATGGTGCGGGTTTCGAGGACTGTTCCAAGCAGTCCCTGGATTACAAACTAGGAATTCTGGTTCTCGATCTGAGAATAGATAAGAAAGGAAAAGAGGTCGGTGAGGGCATCCTCCTCTATGCGTCTAAGGTCAAGATCAAAAAGGGAAAACTCGACATCGAGTACGTCGGCCTGGATCCGATCAGCTTGAGAAACGTGCGCAAGGTCTAAGCGGCAAAGGCGGGATTGCCGACACCCGCGCGGCCTCAAGTGCCCGCTCGGCGCGCATGCCCGGCGGATGAATCCCGCGCAATGCCACCATCGTCGGCATCGCATGATCCGGCGCAGCGTCAGCTACGGCCCGATGCTACCTTGTGAGGAGAAGCGGAAAATCTGGAAATCGATTGTTGCAGTCTGAGTCGGCGTGTGTCGTTAGCTTGAAAACGATCGTAGCGGACCATGTTTGAATCTCTCTTCGATTACCCGTTAATTACCGGATCGGCGATCATCTTAGCGCTGTGCCTTTTCGCAGTGGTCGGGTCGTTTGTCGTCCGCCGTCGCGTGCTGCCGCGTCTGCGCGTTGAGGGGGCTGACTCGGACTTCACGGGTGCGATGTTGCAGTCGGTGATGGTGTTCTATGGCCTGGCAGTGGCGTTGATCGCCGTGACCGTTTTCCAAACCTATTCCGAAACGATGAAGATCGTGACGGGAGAAGCCACCGCACTGAACGCGCTTTACCGCGACGTAACCAGTTATCCCGAACCGATCCGTACTGAGCTACAGCAGAGACTTCGCGACTATACGGATCAAGTCATCAATCAAGCCTGGCCATTGCAGCAGAAGGGAATGATCCCAACAGCCGGCATCGAACACATGAGTCGCTTTCAAGCGTTGCTGAGTACGTTCGAACCGTCGACCGAGGGCCAGAAAATTTTGCACGGCGAGACCATGCGTGCCTATAACCTGCTGATCCAGTCGCGCCGTTTGCGACTTGATGCGGTCGGCACAGGATTACCGACGGTGATGTGGGCCGTGATCGTCATAGGCGCATTCATCGGGCTTAGCTCTTCCTTCTTTTTCAAAGTGGCAGATGCGCGCTTGCACTTAATCGAGGTGCTGCTGCTAGCGGTGTTCATCGGGCTGGTCATATTCATGATCATAACCCTGGACCGCCCGTTTCGCGGCAACCTGGGGATTCGGGCGGATCCGTATCAGTTAGTTTACGACCAACTCATGAAGAGTAATCCGTGACAGGTTGAAGGGACCCAATTCATACCGTTGCCAGACAGAAACTAACAATGGCGGCGGTGCTCTTGTACCTGCTCGTCAACATAGTTGTTTCGCTCCCCTATCATCTGTGGTCCAAACGCCGTAAACCAGAGGCCGAGAATCATAAGAATGGTTAACAGTGCTCGTATCAAGTTAACGCAACCGCACTTTTCACCCTTAAGAGGTTCCTAAGTTTCTTCCGCGCTTTGTGAAGTTGTGACTTGGAGGTTCCGACCGTGCAGCCGAAGATTCCGGCGATCTCATCATGGCTGTAACCTTCCACCTCGAACTTGAGAAAAATTGAACGCGAGCCCGAAGGCAATTTAGCCACAGCTGCATCCAACGCTATTCGATCCGCCAACTGTGCCCCCGACGAATATTTCAAGGGCCGTGTGGGAGATACCTCGTCTAACGTATTCGGAAACCTGTTTCTCAGACGAGTTACGCGACGGAAATGCATGAGTACTTGATTAGTAGTGAATCGATATAGCCAGGTCGTAAACTGGCTCTCTCCACGAAACGATCCTACCTTTCCAATAAGCTCTATGAAAACTTCCTGAGTGAGATCTTCAGCCTCCGCAGTATTTCCCGTCATTCGCAAACATAACGAGAAGACCCTTGGTCTGTATCGCTCGTACAGAAGACCAATGCACGAAGTACTGCCCAGCCCGATGGCCTGCGCTAACTCATAGTCTGACTGCACTGACGATTGTCCAGCCGGGTCATCAATGGGATTTCGGTTTTGCGAAGCGATGCACTTGTGAGTCGCATTCATAACCCAATCATCGACGGTCTGAGATCCAAAACAGGAGGGCTTGCAACGACTTTGAGTGTAGTGATATCTGCAAGTATCTGAAACTGTCACTTCTGACAGGTCACTGCGTGGCTGCCCAACTCGGTCTTTCGCCGTGGGCGCAGTAATCAGGGTTGGTTTATTTTCCAGATAGGACTCTTAACAATCCACCAGCTGCCGATGGTTTAATCTCGCAACCCAAACAAAGCCACAACCTTAAGCCTACCTGTAATTTTTGACAGTTACGGAATCTCCAATCGTCCTCTAAATTTTGCCACAATGGGAACTCCACCCGCACAAACACTGAGGCTTCTGAAGGAGGACGCATGAAGATGAATAGTCGATCAGGCTGGAGAGGGTTTGCAGGGTTTACGTTGAGTCTAGTTGCTTTGTTTGTACTTCAGAGTAGTTCTATGTTTGCGCAAACTTCGGAACCCGCCAAACAGACAACAGAGGTAGATCAACTCAAGCAACGTTTACAACAGCTCGAGCAGACAGTGATGGAATTGAAGTCGCAGATCACTGCAATTGAAGAAACTAAGAAAAAGACCCCGCCACCAGCAATAGTTGAAGCGACATATTCGGAATCGCCCGCGCCTGCAGAAACAGCGGCAGTGCCCACCGCCAAACCACAACAAAACGCGAATGGTGAAAGCAGCTTCACGATCTATGGCTTCGCTATGCTCGACGCGGGTTATCAGTTCAAGCAAGCCGACCCTAACTGGTTTGATACCGTTCGCCCCGTGAAGCTGCCGGCTTTCAAGGATCAATTCGCTCCTAACGGTAATGCCTATTTCAGCGTCAGGCAGACTCGCTTTGGTGCTAAGTCGTCTACGCCAACCAAGTACGGAGAGCTGACCACGAAGTTTGAATTCGAATTATTCGGCACTGGTGTTGACGCGGGACAGACCACTTTCCGTCTGCGGCACGCATACGGCGAGTTGGGACACTTCGGCGCCGGCCAGAACTGGAGCACCTTCGTGGATCCCGATGTGTTCCCGAACACGAACGAGTACTGGGGTCCAAACGGAATCGCATGGTTCCGCAATGTTCAGTTTCGCTGGATGCCGCTTAAGGGAAGGAACTCCATAACCATTGCCGCTGAGCGACCCGGCGCGAGTGCTGACCTGGGCCAGGCTGCGGATCGCATCGAGCTGCAGGGCGTTAGGCCAAAGTTCCCATTGCCGGACCTGACGGCTAACGTGCGGTTCGACCGAGACTGGGGGCACTTCCAAGCTTCTGGAGTAGTAAGGAGAATCCAGTGGGTCGACACTAATGATGACAACTTCGATCTGAGTGGCAGTGCTACCGGCGCCGGCGTTGGCCTCACTTCGAACTTGAACTTTGGCAAGAAGGACATTGGCAAGTTCTCCTTTGTGTACGGTCATGGCATCGAGAACTACATGAATGACGCGCCGGTTGACGTCGGTATCAAGCGAACGAATTCAACCAATCCGCGGACGCCGATCAAGGGCGTGGCTTTGCCGGTCCTGGGTGTAATGGCCTATCTCGATCATACCTGGAGTAAACGTTTCGCCACCTCGATCGGTTACTCGATGCTGAACATTTCGAACTCTGACGGGCAGACGCCCGACGACTTCCGTCGTGGTCATTATGCATCGGGTAACTTCCTATTTTATCCCGTCGCCAACGTCATGATCGGCAGCGAGTTGATATGGGGCAGACGAGAGAACTTCCTGGATGGCTTCAAGTCTGACGACTTTCATCTCCAGTTCTCGTTCAAATACAACTTCTCAAAAGAGCTCAAGTTTTGACAGGGATCGGCCGGTCTGAGCTGGCCCCATTGAATACGCTTCGTGCGGGTGGAGAAAACGTCATGTTAAGGAGAACCATTCAAACAGGAATTCTGATCGCGCTGTTATCAAGAAGATTCAAAGCCGAATCAAGGAGCTTGAAATGAAAGCGAAAGTAATGCGAACAAAAGCTTTGATGAAGCTGAGTCGATTTAGTGTCGCCCTCACCTGCGCCGCTTTGCTGCTGCCCGGCAATACGATTTTTTCGGCGTCTGCCGGGCCGCAGCAACAGTCAGACACACCCCAGGCAGCAAAGGTGCCGCCGGATCAACTGGATGCGCTGGTGGCGCCGATCGCGCTCTATCCCGACAACCTGCTGAGCCAAACATTGGTGGCTACGACTTACCCGCTGGAGATCATTCAGCTTCAGCAATGGCTGGATCGAAATAAGGATCTTTCGAAAGACCAAAAGAAGCTGGCGGAAAAGGTCGCGAAACAACCATGGGATCCGAGCATTCAAGCGATGGCCGCTTTGCCGGATGTAGTGAAGCGTTTGGCTGACGACATTCAATGGACGACCGATCTGGGTAACGCATTTCTCGCGCAGCAGAAAGACGTGATGGATGCCATACAGCGGATGCGCGCGAAAGCTCAGAACAAAGGGGCCTTGCAGTCGAACCAGCAACAGAAAGTGGAAACCCAGGTGGTGGAAAGCAAGCAGGTAATCGTGATCGAGCAATCGAACCCACAGGTGGTTTACGTGCCTTCATACGACCCTGTGTATGTCTACGGTCCGCCCGTTTACGCGTATCCACCGATCTATTACCCACCGTCGACGGGGGCTGTGATTGCGGCCAGCGCGATCTCATTCGGAGTGGGCATGGCGATCGGCGCGGCTTGGGGCGGCGGTTGGGGTTGGGGCTGCGGTTGGGGTGGCGGCGACATCAACATCAACCGGAACAACAATTTCAACCGCAATACCAACATCAACGGCGGCAACCGCACCAACATCAGCGGCAATCGAGGTGGTGGTAACACCTGGCAGCACAATCCACAGCATCGTGGCGGTGCTCCTTACGGCGACAGAGGAACAGCAAACAGATTCGGTGGCACCGCACGCGGCGATTCATTGGGTAACCGCCAGAGAGCGGCACAACGGGATATAGGCCGGCAAGGTGGCAATCTCGGCAGCACCAACCGCCCGGGGGGCGTTGGTGATCGCGGTGGTGTCGGAGACCGCGGTGGTGTCGGAGACCGCGGCGGTGCCGGCAATCGTGGTGGTGTCGGTGATCGTGGCGGCGTCGGTGATCGTGGTGGTGTCGGCGATCGTGGCGGCGTCGGTGATCGCGGCGGCGTCGGTGATCGCGGCGGTGCCGGCAATCGGGGTGGTG
>Ga0137359_10003700_pt1 | contig 12429 bp, 11 predicted proteins | sample Mad1_40_16metaG_FD_108281 | JGI IMG/M metagenome (GOLD analysis project Ga0137359, IMG submission 108281) | Vadose zone soil microbial communities from Angelo Coast Range Reserve, California, USA - Mad1_40_16 metaG | ecosystem: Environmental > Terrestrial > Soil > Vadose zone | place: USA... | reverse complement strand
CGATCGCGTAGGGCGCGACGCCGGGCAGGTCGCGGACAACGTCATTGCGCATCTCTCCGGGCTTGTCGGTTCAAGAGTCGACGTGGTGCTTGAGATCCACGCCGACGTGCCGAACGGCGCGCCGGATCACGTAGTGCGAACGGTCACCGAGAACTGCAACACACTCAAGTTCACCACGCATGGGTTCGAGGAGGAGTAGATCGTGAGCGAGGATCGAGAGATCGTCCAGATCGAGTCTGCTCTTCCGGTCGAGGGCGATGGCACTACCATGCCCGAAGAGCGACGAAATCTGTGGCGTGAGAATCGGGAAGCCATCCTCGACTTCGTTCGGCAGGCTCCCGGTTTCATGTCGATCGCGCGCGCACTGAACGACGGCGCGATCTGCAAGATCAAATTGCCGCCGAACATCTGGCAGGCGCTGCGGGACGGCACGGCGCACTGGAAGTTCGACGACAAGTCGGGTGCCTTGCTACCAACCATTTACGGCGACCAGGGCGACTTCGTGAAGCAAGCGCGTCTCGAACCGATCCCCGGCGATGTCGCAGCTGCTGTAACGAGTCTGCTGCTGCTACAAGGCATGGCTCGTATTGAGCAGGGCATCCGTGAGGTGCAAGCAGCGATTGAAGAAGTCCGTCACGGTCAAGTCGCCGATCGCAAAGCGATGATCCAAGCCGGCCTCGACCAATATCGCCACGCGGTCTGCCTTGAATCGCCGGAGTCTCGACGGAGTCAGCTGCTACACGCAGTGCAGAGTCTCGCAGAAGGACGGCGGCAACTGCTTGCGCAGGCGGAAAACGACATCGATAGGGCGTATCGACTCCCGCGAAGCGGTGGAGCGCTCCATTTCCAGACAGTCGTAAGAGGGAAGAACGTGCCCGCAGAAGCGACACAACATCTCGACGAGGCAGGAGAATCGGTGCGATGGGCATTGGAAGCGACGCAATGCATGTGCGACGCGTACGTACAGCTTGGTGAGACCACGGCTGCACAGCGCGCGTGCAACGACGCAATAGACTGGTGGAAGCGTCACGCCGAGCACGCTCGGGAGGCGGCGCGACTCATTCCGTGGGACTCGAAGGGATCATTGCCCGAACATCTATGGGCAGTTGATCGATTGGATGCGGTAACGCCGGAACGCCTGCGCGTTCCTCAATCTGGCCAATGTGAAATCGACCTCGAGGTGCGGAAGGAGGAACTGGTTCATGACAGACGAGCGTAAGTGTTCAGAGTGCGGACGCCCTCTTCAATCCGGCGAGGATGACATGTGTCCTGCTTGCGACGCAGAGGGAGGACGCGCGTTCGGCACAATCGGCAAAGCGTTGCTGGTCATCGGTGCGGTAGTAGTTGGAGGATGGAAGATCCTAACGGGTCGCGGGTCATCAACGTGAGGGTCTCCACGGTTTCGAGCCGCCCACTCCGTCAACTATGCTGGCGAGCAAATCGCTGAACACACCCGCTTGCCGTCAACCAACATTGTTCTTCTGCACTGCGCTACGCAGCAAGCGACTTCCGCCACGCTGCCCGAGGGACGCAGCCGCCCTATGAATGGCCTCCTCCTGCGACAACCCCGACGCATGTTCCCGCACTTCGTCACTATCTATCAGTGCCCCCGTTCTATCGAACATCTTGAAGCGGAGCACTACAGTGCATGCCTGAGCTCCCCCATAGCGATCACCCGTACAGTCCGATCGGCCGAGCGTAGCGAGCGCGACAAAATCCACATGATTGAACACTTCCATGTCACGAAGGATGCTGCCGTCACCATCGAACACGCGATCAAAGTATCGCGCATTGAACGTATCTGTGAAAAATTGGTCATAGAGATGCACGCCGCTTCGCGTTGAAGCGAAGGAGCGCAGGCCGTCGACGATTGTGCTGACCGTGGAGCGGTCGGTCAGTCCCGGGGACGTTTCGAGCGAAAGGGCGATCTTCGTCCCTCCTGCAGCGGCAACCGGGTGATACAGACTCGCTATTTCTGAGCGTCTCTTTTCCGCTGCTGCGGCTTGACGCTGCAATTCTTCCTGCTGTGCGGCCGCACGCCGCCGCGATTCCTCTTCCCGTGCAGCCGCCCGTCGCCGGGTTTCCTCTTGTTCCTCAACCTCTCGCTGGTGGACCAACGCATCAGCCCGACGGCGTTTCGCAACTTCTTCTTGCTGCGCCGCCAAAGTGGCTTCCATCTCGCGAACCGCAGCGGGGGTCAACGGCTGCAATGCGGTCGCGGTATGCGGATCGTAGTGACCCAATTCATAGAGCGTCCATTCGTCCCCGATCCTAGAATAGGAATACCTAGGTTCGGCATTCTGCGGATTAAACAATGTTAATCCTTGCAGATCCGCGAGACTCCGTATTGCCGTTCCGCTCGAGGCTTCACCGGGGAGCAGAAAGCGATGAATGACTGTTGCAATGACGTTATCACCACGCTCTCTGAGCCCAGAGAGTTCGTCGGTTGTATGGTGAAAGGCTGTGGATATAATAGTGGTCGCAATACCGGTGATAATCATCCCCACAAAGACGCGATAGAGCCTGTGAGGATCAGGGCCGATCCCGTAGGTAGCGAGAAACAGCGCTGAGATTGCTGTACCAACAACTACGTACAGCGTGGCCCTCGGGTTGCCCTGGACGGGTAGCGCTACAATGGCGAAAGCCGTCAGCGCGCACCACAGAAGAACCCCGGTAGCAAGTCGAAGGCTGAATTTAATGTGGGGGAACGTGTCCGCCGCGGCGTGAACGACGGCGATCGCGGGGACAAGAAGAAGCAGAAAGCCGAAAAGGACGATGCTGATAATGATGAAACCTGTCGCTTGAAGGGCGAGCGAAGACGCCACACACCCCACGCCAAACAGGATGAATCCGAATAAACCCAAGAGCGCAGCCCATGCGGTACGTCGAATCAGCCGAGTGAGAGTACCTTTGCCAGGGTCGCCGCGGTCTCTTTGCGAGGCTGTCTCGGTACTTGCGCTCATGATCATCTCCGGCACGGGTCACGCTGACCTGGCGACCTGTAGCTGCGATGCGTCTCAGGCCAGAAGCACTGTAGTAACTCCGTCAACGAGCGTGACACGTCTTATTGTGCGTTATGGATACCGCTTTGGCGAAGCGACGCCTGAGAGTTTTCCTGGTACTGACAAGGCAAGTTCACGAGCAGCGGCGAGTGCCACCTCGGACGCGTGCTCGCGGCCGACAAGGTATCTTGCCGAGCCTGTCCCCGTCCAAAGCATCTCGCCTCGCTCCACGCTGATCATTCTCGCGCCTACGGTAGCGCTCGTTTCATTCATCGGAGGATTAGTTTGAATTAAGGTGCTGGCCCGGTGCGTCTCGACCGAATAGAGCGTTACGAGAAGAATAACGGGCACATTGAGCATGCGCCCGAGTTTAGCGGCGTCCGCATCCGTCGTGCCGGAATGCTGGAACTTTAGCTCCTTGAGAAGCGGTTCGACATCCGAACGCGCCGCTATCGTATAGCCCTTTGTCAGCAAGACTTGAACGACCTGATCTTCGAGTCGCCGACCAAGGTCACTGTTTGCCGTTAGTTGCGAGCTACGCCCTATCGTCACCGCCAGCTTCGATATCGAGGTAGGATCAAATCCGGGTGCAGCAACTGCCTCGACGTGAGGTCCGCCGGGTGTGACGAGACATGCCGACGCGAAAAGCGGCAGTATGGTGACGAGCACAAAGAGCCGCCTGGAGCGGAGTGAAGCGCGACTTGGAGGTGTCATAGGGGAATCCCCCTAGCGGGGCTTGCTTAGCGATGTCAACGCCAATCGATTGCGCACGGGGGCGTCCGGTGCTGCTGCGCACGCCCTCCCCTCAGGTACCCGATAGGTAGCGGCCCGGATTCTTCCAAGTTCTCCAATATTGCTCCAATCTGATACAGACTTCTTCTCGCGGGTCGCATCGACGGGTATCGGGCGAGCGCGTCGGCAAGCGCGTGCCGCTCTCGAGCGACCGGGAGCAGCGCGCGCTTCCGGCGATCCACGAGACTCAGTTGCGAAACGAGTCACGCGTCGATCGAGTCCAGCAACAGCCGCATCGTCGCGGCCTGCTCGATCAGCGCCTTCTGTGCCGTCGAGAGTGCGTCGACGCCGCCTAGGTCACAGGCAAGAGCGTCGGCCCACTCGGTGAGTGCCTTGCCGACGCGGGTTCGCCGGTCTGCAGGTCGCTCAGCGATCGGACGTATGAGTGGAAGGTATCGGGCACGGACCTTGCCGTGCATCGCGACGCCAAGGACGCACTGGTCGCGAAGCGTCGGCGTGAAGCGCAGGAGCAGTTCCTCGCGACGTTGAAGCAGGAGTTCGACGCCGCGGGAACTCTCCTGCTCAGGACTGAGTTCGGTCTGGAACTCGTCCGTCGGTAGATCCCGCCGAGCAGCAACTAACCAGCCCATTTGCTCGACGGCAGGGTCTCGCCAGCGTTTTCGTCAGCGCGCGAATCCGTTCGTCGGGTCGATGTACATCCAGCCCGCCACTTGTTTCGCCTGATGTGCTCGACGATTCGTACATGCTGGAGGGGTGCGTCGGGCCGACGAGCCTCCCGTAGGGCGTATTCCTCGCCGGCTTGATGTCGGCCTTCTGCATCGAGCTTCGATAGCCCGATCGAAGATCGACGCCAATCTCGGGCGGCGGGTCGCGGGTCGTGCGGCGTGTCACAAGCGGATCTCACCGCGACTACTCCTGTTCTGCTTGTGGAGGTCCGTGCGCACCCTCGACGTGTGCTGCCGCAACGGTGCTTCGCGGCCGCGACACCTTGGATGCCCGTGCGTGCTGGACATCCTGCCGCGGTGGAACCAGCGCCGAACTTGACCGCCGCACCACGTATGGCGTAGCCAAAACACTCCCCCGCTGACGGAGGCATCCGCATCATGTCCAAGATCGACACGACAGTCGGAAACCTGGTCGCGATGATCACGAGTGGCGAGCTGCGCCTTCCGGAGATGCAGCGGCGCTACGTGTGGCCGGCCACGCGCGTACGCGATCTGCTCGATTCCCTCTATCGGGGGTATCCCTCCGGCACGATCCTCGTCTGGGAGACCGAACGCGAAATGCCGAGCCGGGATCTCGCAGTGAGCCAGACGAGCAACCCGTTCAGAGGACACAAGCTACTTCTTGATGGCCAGCAGCGTCTTACTTCCCTCTCGGCGATCCTCCGGGGTGAACCCGTCGTCGTACGGGGCAAGAAGAGGTTGATCGAGATTCTGTTCAATCTCGATCATCCCGACGGCCCGCCGGTTGAGGTTATCGAAGTCGAGGACGACGCCGAGGACGCCGACGAGAACGGCGACGACGACGGAGACGACGACGAGGGTCCCAGCATCCAGGAGCGCCTGAAGCAGCGCACCTTCGTGGTCGCGAGCCGAGCACTGCTAGCCGATCCCCACTGGATCCGGGTCTCTGAGATCTTCGACGGCGCGCGATCCGACGCACAGCTCTTGAAACCGCTCGTCGCGTCCTTCGAGGACCCCAACTTCGACAAGTTCTCGAAACGGCTCCAGCAGGTGCGCCGCATCCGTGACTATCCATACGTCATGCACGTGCTCGACAAGGAGCTATCCTACGAAGAGGTCGCGGAGATCTTCGTCCGTGTGAACTCGCTTGGCATGAAGCTCCGGGGTTCCGATCTGGCGCTCGCGCAGATCACCTCGCGGTGGCAGGACTCGCTCAAGCTGTTCGAGCGGTTCCAGGAGCAATCCGAGGAGAAGTGGTTCACCCTCGGCCTTGGTCTCATCGTGCGCGCCCTCGTGGTGTTCACGACGGGGCAGAGCCGCTTCAAGACGACCGGCACCATCCCCGTCGACCGGCTCAAGACGGGCTGGGAGACGGCGCAGGACGGCATGCGCTTCGCCGTGAACTTCTTGAGGGCGAACGCCGGCATTGAGGACGAGTCTCTGCTCTCGTCCCCCCTGTTCCTGATCGCGCTCGGCTACTATGCGATGCACCGGCAGCAGCGTCTTTCGCCCGAGGACGAGGCTCAGCTTCGACGCTGGCTCTATATCGCCAACGCTCGTGGCCACTACACACGCAGTTCATCGGAGACCGTGCTCGACGCCGACCTCGCCGCCATCCGGAAGGGTGGCACCGCCGCCGAACTGCTGGACATCTTGCAGCAGCAGCTCGGGCGCTTCGAGATCCTGCCGGCCGACTTCGCGGGGAGAAACCAGCGCAGCGCGCTTTTCTCGACGGCCTACCTCGCCCTGAAGGCGCAGGGTGCCCGCGATTGGCGGACGCGGCTCAGGCTCTCGCTCACACACCAGGGCCGCTTCCACTTCATCGAGCATCATCACATCTTTCCGAAGGCGGTACTGAAGAAGGCGGGCTACGAGACCTCGGCGATCAACGAGATCGCAAACATGGCGTTCGTCACGGGCGGCACAAACCGCAGTCTCTCGGCGAAGCCGCCGGCCGAATATCTTGCCCAGACGCTCGCGGAACAGGGCCCCGAGATACTGGCCACGCACGGGATTCCCACCGATCCGTCGCTATGGACGGTCGAGGCGTACCCGAGCTTCCTTGAATACCGCCGCGCCGAGCTGGCACGCGCAATCAATGCATTCATTGAAGGCGACGGACATCGGAGAACCCGCGACATCGACGCGCTCATCGCCGCCGACGAGAGCGACGCTGTCGAGTTCAAATCCTCGGCACGGTGGGACTACCGGGAGAGCAAGGCGAACAAGGCACTCGAAACGGTGATAGCCAAGACGCTAGCCGGCTTCCTGAACCGCAACGGTGGCGCGCTCGTCATCGGGATTGACGACGAGGGTACGGTGCTCGGCCTGGAGCCGGACTACCACACGCTAGGCAAGCGGCCGGACCGGGACGGCTACCAGCAGTTCCTGGTCAATCTTATTTCGTCCACGATGGGGCGCGAGGTCTGTGCCTCACTCTCGATCTCGTTCCATCCCGCCGACGGCAAGGAGGTGTGCTTGGTCGAAGCCGCTGCGAGTCCGAAGCCCGTCTACGTCGAGGAGGGCGCTGCGACTAAGTTCTATCTTCGCACAGGCAACACGACGCAGGAGCTGAGCACGCGGCAGTCCGTCGAGTACATCGCGACCCGGTGGAAGCGGTAGCGGCGTAACTCTCGCGCCGCAAGTCTTTGGAGGCGTTCGCCATCCACATCGTCATCGACGACCCCGCCTCGCTGGGAGCGTGTCAGCGTGGAGCTTTCGGTGGACCACCGGAGCAGATCAAGCCGCCGACTACGAGGGTTCTTCAACCCTCCAGAAGATCGGTCACGCTATCGCGGATCTAAGGGCGGTGGATGACCGACCGTTCTGGCGCCAGCTCATCGAGCGCCCACCGAACTCAGTCACTACCCCGCGAGCAGCGCCATTTTGAGGCAACGCTTATGTCTCGATGACTTTGCCCTTGACAATACAGCAACACTACGACAAGCGTTCCGCAGCCACATCGGACCGTGCCTCGCCATGAAGCTAGCCACGGATAGCGAAGGAGTGACCGATGGACTCGTCGCGGCCTCGACTACCAATTGTTCTAGTAGTTCAATTCGCCCTCGTCTTAGCATCGTGTGCGCTCCTTTTTGCGGCAGCCGCTCTGGCGTGCCTCACCGTCGAGGACGATCCCCAACTCGCGATAAGTAAGGCGGCGCTTGAACAGTTGAAGCACGTTGGATTTGGCAGGGCTGAGATATTCGAGACTGCTAGAAATCTCGCGGCGGTAGAGAGTGAGGGGTGTTGGGGAGGAGCCACTGGTAATTTTGATGAACAACGACTCTCCGTGGGCATTGCTCAATTTAACGTCGGTAGGAGTACCCTGCAGCCGCTGTTGAAAGATTATCAGTCTAAGCTCGGCGCGCGATTCGATGACACGCTTGCTGCACGGATGCCTCTGTATGGAAAGAAACTGTTTAGTCGTGCCTGTCTCGCTCAAACCGCTGATGGCACGTTCAAGCCGCAACGCGAGTGCTACGATTTTCTGGAGTCTGTCCAGACAAATCACAAACTCGACTCAATGTTTAAGCAGGAGATCGACGCCCTGTTTGAGACGCGCGACATGAGGCAGGTGCAACTTGATGAATTAGTTAAGCGAATGACGTCAGTTGTCGATGATATCAAGAGACTATTTCCTCGCCGGGCAGCGACCTATCGCGATATGATGTGGGCGGTAGATATGAAAGTGCAGCAAGGTGACGTGCCTGGTAAAGAGAGGACCTTCCCGGACGACAAGGACATCCTACGGGTACGCACCAAATACGAGCAGTTGACAGAACAGCAACGCACGACTGAGCTGCTTAACATTTTACACTGGTATGATGGGCTCTGTCGTTTTGTAGATCAAGACGGCGTACGATATGATTGTGACTACAATAAGCAGAAATGGGAGAAGCGTATTACTTTGGGTGTAGCACCCGAACAACAGGATCTCTTGCTCCTTACTCATCTGCGAAGCAGAGTCGCGCGAACAAAGGCCGGCTTGTACCAGGCGGACTGTTTTCAGCGACGTGCTAGGATCATATTGGGCGTGGGAAGTGTGCATGGAACACACTAGCCGCGCCGCCGTCCGTTGACTGCTGCGCCGTTGCGTACCTGATCTCCCGGATATCTACGAGCGAGGAAGGATGGCGGCGGCTGCCAAAATGACATTGCCTGGCGCTCGTCCGCGGCATCGAGAGCGTTGCGTCCAGCGACAGAGGGATCTCACCGCAGCGGCGATCTGTAGTGCCCCCTCGGTTTTCGTACAGGTCACATCACGCGGCTATTATAGTTTCTCTCGGTACTCCTTCTGGGTGAGGCAGCCGAATGTGGGCGAGCGGCGTCGTAGCGCTCGAGCCACGCCGCGATGACCGCGAACGCGTGGTCGCGATCGCGGAAGCGGTGCAGCCACACGCACTCCTCTTTTGGCGTTTTGAAGAAGTGCTCGATCATGCCGTTCTGCTCCGGCGAGTACGGCGTGATGTACTCTTGGCTCACGCCGTAGCGCCGGGCGACCCGGACAAACGCCTTTGCCCGGAAGACGAGGCCGTTGCGCGATGCGTGCGAGGGGCTGGTATCGGTACGCGAGGGACGCGGGTTGATTCTCAATCAAGCGCTCGTGTCAAACTGTCTGCAAGTGCACGCTGCTTGTCGCGCTCTCTGGGTTCTCTCCGCCTGACGTGTCCTCGGTAGCTGAGCCTCGATTCGCCGGGGGTCACGCGCCCCCCAGGTGCGTGCCACTCCCTAGAGCTAGAGCCGAGACCCTCGATAATGCGTGGGATGAATCCCATAGGGTGCCTAGCCCCGGCCTTCACGCGCCCTGCTTCCTGGTGCGCACAGCAGCCGGCACCCGCCGTAGGTTCGCGGTTTCAGAATGGGTTGGATTCGCGGTTCGCGGCCGGCCATAGGGGATCGCGGAACCGCTGCTGTCGCAGGCAGACCGGTCGGTCTCGGCTTTCGCCTTGACGCGAACGTATTGCGCAGTGTTACGGTGCGCGGCCGAAAGGACCCGCCATGCCAACCGTCCCGAACCGCATTGCCGACCGCATCGTTGCCGGCCCCAAGAACTACGCGAAGATTCTCGCAGGGGCGATTGACCGCGACATAGACGAAGCCGATACCGTCGTCGCGGTGACCGATATCCTGAGCGAAGCGTTCCGGTTGCATAACCACCGTCTCAAGCGAGAGAGTTTACACCACCCGACACCCTGCGACCAAGCCAGGGCATCAGCACGCCCGACGCTGTTCACGCTAGCCGTTTACCTTTGTTGGGGATGTTGGCGACCGTTGGTCGTCTACGCCGCTGATCCATGGATAGCGCAAGTCCGCGCAAGCTTGGGTGATGACCTCCACATTGTCCACCACGCTCAGCATGAAGCGCATATCATCGTGCTTCTTGCCGTTGCTATCGGGGTAATCGGCGTCGTGTTGTCCGCGACTCAAGGCATAACTGCTCGTTGGGTTAAACTGGGTGGTGCCGTTCTAGGCATACTGGTCGGCTGTTTAACTGTAGTGCGCGAACAAATGTATCCATTTAGCCCCAGTGACATAACAGCGACGATTGTGCAGCTGGAATCGAAGCATCATTTTATCGAGCGGCAATGGTCACTCTACGAACAAGCCGACGATATAAGTAAGAGCAGACTTAAGAGCAATGTGGAGACGAGTGAGCTTGAAATCGAGGGCCTACTTACTCACATGTCGCGCTCATATGAACCTGAGGTTGTGCGTCGCGAGCTATTGAGTGATGGTATTGCTTACGCGGGTTCGGGTGCTCCCGAGAAGTCGCCGTGGCAAACCCGCAACAAGGAGGATCAAGATAATATTTACTTTGTTGGATGCGGAATGGGCGAGAGCCTCGCAGAGGGTCAGGATCGCGCCGAAGCTCAATGTCGGCAAAGGGCTGAGCGGGCAATCGTGTCTGCAACCCGCAACGGCGCTCGCAATCCAGAGAACTTGCGCGTACTCCTGGAACGACTGCATTCCGTTGACGTCGACGTCGATCACCGTTGGTTGTCAGCCAGTCGTTATCGGGTGCAGGTGTTGATGGCACTGAGCATTCGGCAAGCGAAGCTCGAAGAAGCATGGCAAGCCGCTCAAACGCGAGACGCGGCTGGCAGTGTTGGACTAGAGGGCAGATTGAATGCGTTTACGAAATCGGTGAATGGGTTCGGTATTGCAAATAGTTTTCCGGGAAGCGTCGACGATGTATTTGACGACATGCCGCATCGATTCAACCCATGCGCTGCGGTCGGAATGAAGGCGGTCTTCCAATACGAGCTTACCGGAGATGGCGGCGGACGCTACTATCTTGTGGTCGATGATGAAAAACTGACGGTCGGAAAGGGGGTGCATAACTCGCCAAATCTTCAGATAACTATCAGCGCTCATGATTGGCTTGAGATGGAGAACGGTAGGCTAGAAATGTTGCCAGCATTCATGAGCGGAAGGCTAAAAATCGCGGGCGACATGGGATTGTATATGGCGCTGGCGAAGCTGTTTCCGTAGGGGTTGGGTTCAGTGCTGATAGCATTGTTGTCGAGGCAAATATAAACGCTATTCGTTGTGGGAAAGCGCGGTCGCGCTCGAAGCCAGCGATCCTTAGCCCCACGTGCGAGCCGCCACCTGGTGCCAACGGGTGAAGCCGCGGGCCCACACGCCACATCCCAAGAACTGGCCGAACTTATCCTGCTCCCCCGCTGATTGAAGCCACCACTACGACCGTGTGTGGTGTTCCCCTGGTTTCCGTACAGGTCACGCCGCTAATTTGTCCCGGTACTCGCGCGGCGTGAGATAGCCGAGCGCGGAGTGCGGTCGCTCCGCATCGTACCGATCGAGCCAGTCGGCGATCACACGGAAAGCGTGATCGCGGTTCTCGAAGCGCTGGAGCCACACGCACTCTTGCTTGAGGGTCAGGAAGAAGCGCTCGATCATCCCATTCTGTTCGGGCGTGTAAGGCGTGATGTATTCCTGCCCGAGCCCGTAGCGGCGCGCGACCGCCACGAAGGTCTTCGCGCCGAACACGAGGCCATTGTCGGAGCGTAGCAGCAGCGCGGGCGACGCCGCGGTGATCCGACGCGCGCGCAGCGCGTCCTCGAGCGCGGCGGCGGCGACGCCCGCAATCCCCGAGCGGGAGAGCCTCCAGCCCACGATCGTGCGATCGCAACAATCGATGATCGCCGTCAGGTGACACCACCCGTCGCGACTCGTGAAGAGATGCGTCGTGTCGATCGCCCAGCGTTCATTCGGACGACTGGCCCGTGAGATCCAGCCCTGGACCCGCGGGCGGCGCCCCTTCGTGAGGGGAACCACCTCAATCGCAACCACGCCCTCACGGAGATCGCCGCGTGGCTCGATCGCTATGACCGGGAGAGGCCCCACTCGGCGCTGGGGTACCTCACGCCGAAGGAGTACCGAGAGAAATTAGCCGCGTGACCTGTACGAAAACCGGGGGAGCACTACATAACGGTCATAAACGGCTGTGACTCCGGTTTCTATATGGTTCAACAGCTTGGAAACGGTGAGGCGTGGGATTCCCATGCCCGTCATGTGGCTTGCTGCCGTTCGTCTCAGGTTATGAGGATTGAAGAAGAATCCGAGCGCGGTCCGGAGATCCCGGACGTCTTTCATGAACGTGGTGACAGGTCCATCGACGCGGTTGCTCGGAAAAACCCAGGGTGAGTCGCTCTTGGTGCGGCGTCGCGCGGCGAGAATGGCGAGCACCTGGGAACTCAGGGGGACCCGATGGCTGCGCCCGTTCTTGGCGTACATGGCCGGGATCGTCCACAGGCGGAAGGCAGGTCGAGATCTTCCCACCGCATGGAGAGGATCTCACCGCCGCGCTGCGCAGTGAGAAGCTCGAGTCCAAGTGCGTCGGCGGCGACCGGTGGCTGCGCGTCCAGGGGATGCGAGAGGGGGCGGATTTGTTCGGAGGTGCGGCCACGGTCCCGTTGCCGCGGGCGCGTTGGCTTTCAGATGCCCACGCACGGAGTGATCTCCACGAT
>Ga0137359_10003696_pt1 | contig 12433 bp, 14 predicted proteins | sample Mad1_40_16metaG_FD_108281 | JGI IMG/M metagenome (GOLD analysis project Ga0137359, IMG submission 108281) | Vadose zone soil microbial communities from Angelo Coast Range Reserve, California, USA - Mad1_40_16 metaG | ecosystem: Environmental > Terrestrial > Soil > Vadose zone | place: USA... | reverse complement strand
GAAACCTTACCCCTATCCATTTTTGAAAGATGACAAAGAAAATATCAGGACGATCGGAGATATCATGGAGTCGCTGATCGAAGAAGCCGTTCGCATTGGGGATCCTTTAACGGGCGATAACCTCCCTATTGCCAACCTTTTTTTTAGTGTTAGCGACCACGGCGAGAAATCCTGGTTCGATCTCGACACGGGCGATAATCGGCATGTGTTTTGGTTTAAGCGCGACGACCCGCGACTTGATGGCCTTAAACGCACAGAGCGATTTAAAGTGGCCAAAAGAATCTTTAGCGCGCGCCGTAACGGTTTGCGCGTCGTGACGGAAATTGATCTTCATCATATTCACGAAATTGCCAAAGTACTTCGCGGCGCCGACAAGCGCCTCGCGCGGGACGATTGATCCATGGCGCGCCGGCTTGTAGCGAGCGAGATCAGGACGCAAGGGCTATTCCCTTGCGAAGCGGAAGTCGCGCGCCGGCTGAGCCAGGACGCGAAGTCGTGGGAGGGCAAGGCCGCGGTTCTTGAGCGAGATGGATTGCCGCGAGTCGATCCCATCATGGCTGGACGATATTGGCCTGCAGTTCTGGCGTGGTGGAATAGGCGCTACGGCTTGTCTGACGTTGAAGTCTCTCAACTTGACGGAAGGGACAACCTCGATGCACTTCGATAAAAAACTCAATGCACCGGGCCTTAAGAGACGGGGCAGGTTGAAAGAACGCCTTCACTGGGTCGCGCGCGCGGACATCGCGCGCTCCGGTTACCAGCCAAAGACGGTTCGACTCCACTATGATGAGAAGGATCCGGCGCAGCGCAAATTGATCGAAGCAGCTTGTCATAAGCTGCAGGCTGAGATGCTCGAATGGGCCGGCGGAAAACGCCGTACGGTTCGCACGTTTGATGGGACGCTCGGAAGTCTTGTTCGATGCTATCAAACCGATGAGGCGAGCCCGTATCGCGAACTCAAGTGGAATACGCGGCGCACCTATGATCAGGTACTTGGCGTCATCGAAAAAGCCTTCGGCACGCGCGCGCTATCGGCACTCGGCATCTCGGATTTTCGAAAGTGGTACGACACGGCCAAGGCGCCCAGGGCGAAGGGGGAGCCGGAGCGCATCCGCAAGGCTCACGGCATTATTTCCCTGCTACGCAGATTGATGACCTACGGCATCGCGGCTGAGCACACGGAATGCGCTCGGCTCGCTGCCATTCTCAATGCCTCTCGTTTCAAGCAACCGGCGCGGCGGCGCGCGCGACTTGAACTGCACCACGTTGAGGCGTTCGTGGCCAAGGCGATCGAGGTTGGCCGTATCTCGCTTGCTCTCGGCACGGCGATCCAATTTGAGACCACGTTTCGGCAGCGTGACGTTATCGGGGAATGGGAGCCAGTGCGTGACGGCGAGACCACAGGCATCGTCCTGAACGGGCGGCGATGGGTGAATGGGCTTACTTGGGCTGACCTTGGAAGCAATCTTGAGGTATTCAAGGACACCACTAAGACCGGTAAAACGGCTGCGCACGACCTTAAGTTGTTTCCGATGGTGCTGAATGTCCTGGCTCACATTCCTGCCGAACGGCGCTTAGGACCTATTATCATCGATGAGGATGCCCAACGCCCCTACGCGGCTCATGGATACGCGAGGGAATGGCGGAAGGTAGCAACAGCTGCCGGTGTGCCAAAGGCGCTCTGGAACATGGATGCGCGCGCTGGCGGAATCTCGGAGGCCGACGATGCCGGGGCCGATCTCGACGACATCCGCTCAACCGCTGCGCATTCCCAGGCTTCTACGACGGTCAGATATATCCGCGGCGGGATGGGAAAATCACGGAAGGTGGCCAAGTTGCGACAGGCGCATCGAGGCGCGAAGAACGAGACGGAAACGTAATTGGGGAACGCGATAGGGAACGTGGGGAACGTGCAGATCAATAGTAGGCCGATAAATGCATACACCCGCTTGGGAATTTTGGAGCGGGCGAAGGGAATCGAACCCTCGTATGCAGCTTGGGAAGCTGCCGTTCTGCCATTGAACTACGCCCGCGTACTTAGTCAATAAAATCAGTCACTTCTCTCACTTTTTGACCCGATTTTCGTCTCGCATCATTGTGTCATCGTGATGTCGGCTGAATATCCCGCCCGCTTTTTATAGACTGCTCCGATCACACGCGGCAAGGCGTTGAAGCAGGAGCACGACCTTGCCAAGGTCGGGGTCGAGGGTTCGAGCCCCTTCGCCCGCTCCAGATTTTCTTGCTGGTTGAATAACTTCTGAGAGGCCGCCTTTCGGCGGCCTTGTCGTCTTGCTTTCAGGGAAGCATGGGGGAAGCAGCGGGGGCATATTTGCGTCCCTTCCCTACTCAAACGATCGCCCCATACGCAGTCGATGCTGACCCTGTCGCGCAAGTTCTACTTGATCGCGCCCGCGGGCTGGAGCGAGCGATATCGCCAGCGTCACCAAGACATGGGCGCCTCAGCATTGAGCGCGTGCCGATATGCTGCGTAGCTCGTAGGAAAGGGGCCAGTCGCCAGCCCAGCTGGCGCAAAGCCGGGCCGACGACACCACCAGAACCAACCCGGGCCGGTTCTGCCGAACGTTTCCAGAGAGCGATCAGCGTAGAATATTTCGACGGCGGCGCCGGTCCGCGGGTGGATGTCATAGAGCGGCTCATGTCTGGGGTCAGAAGTCATCGCCGCCTCACGCAGCCCGTTCGGCAGGCTCGGCAAGGGCCAAGCCGCGCAGATAGGCCGCAGCCTTGGAAGCGTTGCTGCACGCTGTAAAGAACGCACGCTTGTCGGCCTTCAATAGCTCGACCCATGGGCCGATATAGCCGGCGTTCCTGACGTCACCATCAAAGCCAAATTCCGCACACAGGAATGCAGCACCTAACTCCGCGATCAACTCCTCGGCTGCGTAGTTGCGTGAGCCGAACCGGTTCTTCAAATCACGATCAAGACGCCCATCGTTTCCTGTCCAATGCGTCAACTCATGGAATGCCACGTTGTAGAAGTGATCTGCGCCCTTGAAGCCAGCGAATGCCGGCATCGAGATAAAATCGCGGCTCGGGATGTAGCAGGCTTCGCCGTGGCCCTCGCGGATGTCTGCTCCAGTTGAGCGAAGGAATGCGTCGGCAAGCTCGTCGCGCGTGCCGGGATTGCGAACGCGCATCGGCTTTCCCGTGTTGATGCTGTCGGGAAGGTTTTCGCATTGGTCGATATTGAAAACCGTATATTCACGCATCATCGGAACTAGACGCGTTGCAGTTCCATCCGCCGCGCCCTTGTCCTGAACCTGGAGCTGCTTCACGAAATATACTTTCGTGCCGTGCTCGCCCTTGCGCACGTTGCCGCCCAACTCCAAAGCCTGCTTGAATGTTAGAAAGCGTGGGGTGCGATAGCCGGCGGCTTGCGCCATCCACAACAGAACGACGTTGCATCCCGAGTAAGGTCGATTGCTCACTGCGTTGCATGGCGTATTCGCGCCCGGGGTTGCCGACCATGGCTTAACCCAGGGGGCGGCGCCGGCTTCTAGCTCTGCGACAATGCGCGCAGACACCTCGGCGTAAAGGTCACGTTTCATAGCTCGCCTCGCTGTTATGGCTGACGCGACCACGATCGGCCGCATGCCATAGCCGCGTAGGGCAAGGCTTCTAAGTTTGGTCAGGCTGATAGGCGCAAAATCTACCCCCCGGGTACCATGGACAGGCCCCCGGTCTCGCGCGCGCGCAGTACGACCTTAGAAATATCCCGGGGTCAAAAAGGGCCGTTAAGAAGTTTTTAAGGTTTGACAGGCGAGCAGAGGACGCCAACTCACTCGATCTTGGACACCAGCAATTCAGAGGCTTTCAGTGTCTCCGTCGCCGCTGCCGTAACCCGGAAAGCAGCCGCGAGAGGTGCCAGGGACGGCCCTCCCCGGGGTATTGGGGGAGCCCGGCGGTTCCGCACGATCTGTGATACAATGGTCGGGTCTGGGATCAGCGAGGTCAGACCCTGGCGGGGCCAACGCGTTGATTGAAACCCGGGGGGGCGGTTGTCGGAAATGCTTCAGGAAGACGAAGACCAGCCCTCCAAACCCGCGACAGCGAAATCCGACGATGACGCAGTCGACAAGCGTAACAAGCTGCTGATCGAGATTTGGAAGCAGGCGGTCGAGACCCAAAAACACTTCAACGATATGTGCGTTAAGTCCCGGCAACTTGGCCTGACGTTCGTCGCGGCCAGTTTAGGCGCGGCTTTTTACTTGTTCATTCGGTCCACGCCAGTAGGGGAAGATGGCGCAGCGTCTCACACAATTTCAGCCTACTCGTTTTCCATCTTTGGGCATCTTGTTGTTTTGCACGTCTCCTTGGCGATCATTGGCGCTGCAGCAGCAGCCGTGTCCGCCGTGAGGCATCTGGATTTAGAAGTTTATCACCAGATGCTTCGCGGCGCGGTCACGTTCGGTGAGGATCTCGAAGAGAAACACATCAAAGAGATTGTTGGACTAAGAAAGGGAATGACACAAACCATCTCCCATTTCAGTCGATACGCTGATGCCGACAAGAAGGTTGCTTCCGACGGCAGATACGAATATTTCGGTGTAAAAAAAGTCGACGCCGGTCGAAAATTGAAGCACTTCTACGACTTCATCTTTGTAGTTCTCGCGGTCTTTGGTGACCTCGTTTTTTTGGCTACTAACTTCTTGAAAGTGGTCGGATGAGACGTGTCGACCTAGCTGTCTTCGATCTGGATAATACCCTATACAACTGGTACGCCTCGTTTCTGCCCGCCTTCTATTCGATGGTTGATGTGGCGGCTGACCTTCTTCATTGTGATAAGGAATTACTCCTAACTCAATTGAAGGCGGTTCACGTTAGGCATCACGACGTCGAGCATCCTTACGCACTTTTCGAAACTGAAATAGCGCAAAAGCACGTCAACGCCAACGGTGCAGAGCACGTCTGGCGACTTCTCGACCCAGCATTTCATGCGTTCAACAAGGTTCGAAAAAACGAACTGCGCCTGTTTCCGGACGTTCGCGAAACCCTTGATGAACTCAAGAGCCGCGGCATAAAACTAGTCGCATTCACGGACAGCAAGTACTTTGCCGCGGTCGGTCGCATCGCACGCCTTGAACTGAGTGACGTATTCGAGCGGCTATACTGCCGAGAGAAAAGCGTCAGCGAGTTGCCGGCATCCCCGTTCGAAGGATATCGCGCTCAACCAATTTACAATATTTCGACGACAAGAATGTCGGAACTCCCTGCCGGCGAAACCAAGCCCGACCCGCGGGTTTTGCAGGACATCGTTCGGCGAGAGCGAACTGACGTTGTATCTACGGCGTACATTGGCGACAGTCTTGCGAAAGACGTCTTGATGGCGCGGCGAGCTGGCTGCTTTGCGATTTGGGCAAGATACGGCGTGTCGAACGACCAAGAAATGTATTCCAAACTAGTGAAGGTTTCACACTGGAATAGCGAGGATATAATTCGCGAGAAGCGTCTTGCCGTGGACGCCGCCGCTGTCGCACCTGACTTCGTTTGCCAGAATTCGATCAAAGAGTTGCTGGAAGTGTTGAGCGGTCCCGCCACGAAGGCTGCTCGGTCATCAACCCAATAATGCCCCGAAGCCCGAAAGCATTCGACGTTGTCAATAACCGGCTTTTGTTAAGGTGGCGGCGGGGAAGCGTGATACCTTGAAACATGGGCGTCGTGACAACCGGCGTTCTGACGCTTGATCTTAGTGCCGCTCACTCGCAACCGGTGGGTCCCAGGTTCGAGCAATAGCAGTTGGCTGACTTTCTCATTGCGGTGGTGGGTCGCGCTGGGGTGCCGGTCGCCCGTCCTGTCCGTGCGATTGCCGTATGATTCTGAGACGCTGCCGAAACGCCGGCGCGCATTTCAATTCCAGAAGATGCAGGTTCGAACACGCCACTTGCCGAAGCGGTTGCGTCGCCTGGGCAATTGCCTGAAGGGCGATCCTGTCATCATCGTGCTCAGCGAGGCTGAAATGCGCGTCTGAAATCCCGTGGCTAGTGGTGGATTTCGCATAATGGGCGATATGGAACGTTCGCTCTATAAGGTATCGGCGGTGAGATCTTCGAAGCCGAGCTGCAACTGGTCGTCGTAGTCGATCTTGGCCGGATTGCGGTTGTCCGCGACCCACAGCTGATTCGCAACTGGCCCAGCAGTTCCCGATGCCCGAACGCCTGACAGGCGCCGTTGAATTATCAGGAGCCACGCCCAAGCGCGAGCCTGTTGCCGAATGATTCGGTAAAATCGCTGCCGGCACGCCCGACCGACGAAGCCCAACACGCCGCGTCGTAAAAGTTTCCGCGGAACAACTATTCCCTCCTCGCATTATAGATCAGCAATTCTGCACTGGAGGACAACATGAAGAAAATCGCACTGATCGCCGCTTCGCTCGCTGTTTTGGCGTCGCCGGTTCTCGCCGAAGAGGCTAAGACTACCGGCACTGCGCCGGCCGAAGCCAAATTCTCGGCGGTCTCGAAAGACGAGATGTTCAGCTCCAAGCTCAAAGGCCTGAACGTCTATAACCAGAAGGATGAGTCGATCGGCGAGATCACCGACATTGCCATCAAGAACCACCAGATCGACGCGCTGATCCTGTCGGTCGGCGGCTTCCTCGGTATGGGCGAGCACTATGTCGCGGTCTCGCCGTCGTCGGTGAACATTCGTCACGACGCCAAGAACGACAAGTGGCTGGCGTCGATGAACACCACCAAGGAGGCGCTAAAAGCCGCGCCGGAGTTCAAATATCCGAAGTAAGTAAGTGGCGTGAGTGGAATACGAACAGCCGGCGGCAGCAATGCCGGCGGCTGTTTTTGCTAAGCCTTCTATTGCAGGCGGCAATGGAGGACCAGGTCACAGCCGAAGAGTTTAAACTATTCTACCATTTCCGCTCGCCGGAGGCGCAACAATGACAAACCGATTGCCTGGAGAGCCTACGTGATCTTGAACGGGAGGCGTTGGTGGAGAGGCCAGCCTGCTCAGGGGGGTGGGCGTTCAAACTAGCGGCGATCTTCTGGGTTTCAGCGCGGCCCTCGAAGTTGCGACTGGTCTTGCCCGCGTGCCTTGCACCCAGCGATCCGACGGATGTCGCTGGGCTATCATCCGTCATGGTTCCAACCTTATCGCCAGCGAACTACGCCGGACCTTAACTCGCGGCCTTGCGGTTGACACCCTTGCGTAGCGCCACGGTGTTGAGCTTGGTGTTGGCGGCCTTTTCCTCGTTCAGGTTGGTATTGAGGAAGCGGACGATGTCATCGTGGCCGAGTTCTTCGGCCCATGCGATCAGGGTGCCGTAGCGGGCGATCTCGTAATGCTCGACAGCCTGGGCGTTCGCGATGATCGCAGCGTCGAGCACCGACTTGTCCTCGACTTCGCCCGCGGTCGCATCGCCTTCCTTGACCAGGCCGTCGATCGCCGGGCAGTCGGTGCCGGACGGCTGTTTGCCGAGCTTCTTGAACACTTGATCGAGCCGCTCGATCTGCTTTTTGGTTTCTTCCAGGTGGTTCTTGAGACCCTGTGACAGATCGCGGTTAGTCGCCTGGTCGATCATGTTCGGCAGCGCGTCAGCGATCTGCTGTTCGGCGTAATACATATCCTGCAGCCCGTGCAGCAGCAGGTCGTTCATCGTCTTGATGTCTCTCGAAAACAGTCCCAACGTCTTCCTCCATTGCGAAATCGAAACCCGATAGGGGCGTTGGATCAACTTTCGCGCGAGGGGAAGGTTCCTGCGGGATCGTTAGAGTGACTGGCGCAGCAGTCGCAAGCTTTGAAGTCGGGGCCGGGAACGCCCGCATGTGCTCGCGACTTACCCACGGTCCGGCATCAGTAGCCGCGATGCCCGCCCGTGAACAAGCCGTTGTCGCAGAATGACCAGCCGATAAGGCCGATCGAGAACGCCGTCCCACCTGTGCGTCGATATGCAACGCATTTTTGCCAAGGGAGGAATTTGGGAGACGCCGTGGATGGAGCGGGTGCTCCCGACCATTGCCGATATCGTGGACCGCCATGCCGAACGAACGGTCTTCACGCGCTTCATCACGCCTAACTCGCCCGAACAGGCGCCCGGGCAGTGGCGGCCGTATTTTCAGCGCTGGAAGATCGCCACGCGCCAGATGTTGGGCGCCTCGCAACTCGACCTCGTGCCTGAATTGGCGCGGTTCGTGCCGCCTGCCACGGTCATCGACAAGCCGACCTATTCGGCGTTCTTCCGATCCCCGCTAGCAAATTTCCTGGGCGAGAAGCACGTCCGCACGGTCATCGTGTCCGGTGCCGAGACTGACGTCTGCGTGCTGTCGACCGTGATGGACGCCGTCAATATCGGCTTTCGCGTCATCATCGTGGAAGATGCATTGTGCAGTTCATCCGATGCCGGCCACGATGCGCTGCTGACGATGTACCGCATGAGGTTCAACGAGCAAATCGATCTGGTGACGGCGGAAAGGCCTGCGCGACATTTGGCGCCCCGACCGCGGATGAATAGGGATCTTTATCTCCTGGCGATGTCCTGCGTCGGGTCCGGAATTGCCGAACCGTATCCGGTCCAAAATCTCAGCAACCGCTCGGTCAATCCGCCGATGGCAAGGCCCGCCGCGACGTCGCTCGCCCAATGCGCCAGTAACACGATCCGGGTCAGAACGAGCCCCGCGCCGAGCGACCAGAGCAGATTGCGTTTTCCGCGCGGCAGTACCGTCGCCGCGGATGCGAGCGCGCCGATATGCATGGCATGGCCCGATGGAAAGGCGTCCTCGCGTCTTCCCGAAAAGGGAACGCCGTGCAAATGGCCGCGCATGGTCAGGCGATCCGGCCGTTGTTGATCGAACAGCGTCTTGAGCAAATGGGGGAAGATGGTGACCGCGACCGTCGTCAGCAGAAGGTGGTTGCCGTTGACCCGGTCGTGCTGACTGCCGCCGCGGCAGTAGAGCCACCAGCCGGCCGCAAGCGCGCAAAGCACGTGCTCATCGGCGCCCCAGGTCAGCGTCTCCGCCACGCGTTCGGTTTGCGGGCTGGTGTATTTTGCGACGGCGTTTGCGATTTCGATGTCGGCTTGGGTCGGCCGTACCCGATAAAGCGCCATCGTATGCGTTCTCCATAGACTGAACAAAAAGAAGCCCCGCCGCCTCGGTCGAGGTGTCAAACGGGGCAGGTCCAGCGTCAGGGGGCGCGGACGGAAGTTAAACGCCGCTTGCTTGCAAATTGTTCCAGACAACTTGGGAACGATGCCGGGCTCCCTTGAGTCGTTATTTTGGCGGGAGAGCCTGAAGGATTGAGAGCGCATGGCGGAGCCTGACATTGGAAAGCTGGAAATCAGAAGCCGATCCTGTTAGAAATCCCGATTAATAGCGAATTCGCGCAACAGGGGCGACGTCAAACCCGCAATGTGATCACCGATCAATTGGGCAGCGAGGAAGCTGAAGGTGATGCCGTTGCCCCCATAGCCGTAGGCGGCATAGACACCCTTTTGTCCAGGGACAGGACCTATCAAGGGCAAGCCGTCGCTAGTGGTATCGAACGTACCTGCCCAGCGGAACTCGATCTGGGTATTCGCCATCGGCCAAAGTGCCTTGAGCTTTTGCGCTAATACGCGCGATTTTTCCGGGATTAGACGATCGCGTGCCTCTGGCTCGATAAAGTCGTCGCTGTCCTCGCCGCCGATGATGATACGACCCGCCCTCGTCGTTCGGGCATAATGATAATACTCGCTGTCTTCCCAGATCAGGGTGCCGTCCTTCCAGACATTTTGCGGCTGAGGCGTGGTTGCAACCGCCCAGCTCGATGACACCTTTTGCAGATTCGAATGAACGATACCCGGCATCACGTAGCCGGTCGCGAGCACCACCGAGCGCGCCGCGACCTCGCGGCCATTGCTCAAGCCGACACTGACAAAATGCCCAGCTGCATCGAAATCGACTGCCTCGCCGTCGAATAGCCTCGCGCCGCGCGCGGTCGCGACGTGAAGCAGCCCGCGAGAGAGCTTCAATGGATCGGAATCAGCGGCGCCCCGCGACACGATGGCGCCCGCACGCGCGATGCCGAAGATGTCGATTAGTTTGGCGTGGTCGAGGAAATCACCGGGCAGTCCGGCGCGTTCGCGGAGCCGATGCTCTCCCAGCAAATCCTTGCCCGAGGTGCCGGCCGCCACGTACAGCGAATTTCTGTCGTGCATTTCACAGGGAATGCCGAGGGCAGCGACGAGAGCCTTGAGGCCGGTGACCGCACGCAGACTGGCATGATAAGCGCGCGAAGCCCGTTCAAAACCATACACTTCGGTCAATTGCGTGACCGAGCGGTCGATTTCCCAAAGCAGCATTGAGGTTGAGGCGGCCGTGCTGCCGCGGCCTGGAATCTCGCGATCAACAATGATCACATCGAGTCCTTGCCGCGTCAGGCGTTCGGCGACCAAGGATCCCGTGACGCCTGCGCCGACGATCAGCGCATCGCATCTGGTGTTCTCGCCGAGTTCGGAACGGGGCGGACCTCTCACAGCCTCAAACCATGGCGAACAACCGCCACGCAGATCGGCCTGTTCGGTGTCGTCTGAATCGAGAACGCTGATGACAAACCCCCGATGTGAAAACTATATCTCAAGCTTCTCTAGCCGCACCGGCAGCTTGCGAATGCGCTGGCCGGTGGCATCGAAAATCGCATTGCAGACGGCGGCATTGGTGCCAACATTGCCAAGCTCGCCGAGGCCCTTGACGTCGGCCGGATGGATCTGGTCGTCTTGCTCCGACAACAGGATCACTTCGACGCTGGGAACGTCGGCATTCACCGGCAGCAGATAATCGGCGAGGTTGTCGTTGACATGGCCGTGCGCGGTGTCATCGACTGCTGATTCTTCCCACTCGGGTCAGACCTGTCGTCCATAACGGCCTCCGCCGCAAAACAAAACGGCACACGCCTGCGCCTTTCCGTTCTAACAAAGGTGATGAGGTCTGGTTCCGAAGTCGAAAAGCGGCTCATAATGGAGAAATCTCGATTGCGTCGTTGACTCGAATCGCACGCCGAGTGGCCTCGATGGGGGAGCTCGCAGGACATTAAGCCGCAGACCACGATCCCTGTGCCGCGAACGATATGTTCCTAGGCTAAGGTCCCCCAAGGTTCCATTAGGTGCTGAACAACAAACCCGCGCGCCGGATGGAAACCCCGTGCACCTGACCTGAACCCGCCACCGGTTGAGGCGTTGGCATCAACAATAAAGATTTTCCGCATGACTAAATCTTGGTGGCGCAACGGGATTTTCTATCAGGTCTATCCGCGCTCTTTCCAGGATACCGACGCCGACGGCGTCGGCGATCTCAGGGGAATCATCGAGAGGCTGCCTTACCTGGAGTCGCTCGGCATCGACGCCGTCTGGCTGTCGCCGATTTTCCCCTCGCCGATGGCCGATTTCGGCTACGACATATCGGACTATACCGGCATCGATCCCCTGTTCGGCACCATGGCGGATTTCGACGCGCTGATTGAGGCGGCGCACGCGCGCGGGCTAAAGCTGATCCTCGACCTCGTGCCGAACCACACCTCCGACCGGCATCCCTGGTTCGCCGAGAGCCGCTCTTCGCGCGATAATCCGAAACGCGACTGGTACATCTGGCGCGACGGCAGGCCGGACGGTGGCCCGCCGAACAACTGGCTGTCGGAATTCGGCGGCAGCGCCTGGCAGCACGACGCCGAGACGGATCAATACTACTACCACGCCTTCCTCCGGGAACAGCCGGACCTGAACTGGCGCAATGCGGCGGTGCGCGAGGCGATCCATGACGTGATGCGCTTCTGGCTCGCCACGGGCGTCGACGGCTTTCGCGTCGACGTGATCTGGCATCTGATCAAGGACTCGGACTTTCGCGACAATCCGCAAAACCCGCATTACGTCGAAGGCCGCCGCCGCACGAGAAAACCCTGACGCAGTACTCGACCGATCAGCCGGAGGTGCATGAAGTGATCGCCGGGATGCGGCGCGTGATCGACGAATTTGCGGGTCGCGTCCTGATCGGGGAAATCTATCTGCCGCTGCAGCGCCTCGTCGCCTATTACGGCAACGATCTCGGCGGCGCGCATCTGCCGTTCAATTTCGCGCTGCTGTCGACGCTTTGGAGCGCGCGCTCGATCGGAAAAATCATCGCCGATTATGAAGCAGCTCTGCCCGCGGGCGCCTGGCCGAACTGGGTGCTCGGCAACCACGACCGGCCGCGCGTCGCCACCAGGCGGGGTCAGGCTCAGGCCCGCGTCGCTTCTGTCTTGTTGCTGACGCTGCGCGGCACGCCCACACTCTATTATGGCGACGAACTGGGGTTGAGCGATGTCACGATCGAATCATCGCAAGTGAGGGACCCGCGCGAGTTGCGTGAGCCCGGGTTGGCGTTGGGCCGAGATCCCGTGCGCACGCCGATGCCGTGGGATGGCAGCGAAAATGCGGGTTTCAGCACGGCCAAACCGTGGT
>Ga0137359_10003693_pt1 | contig 12436 bp, 6 predicted proteins | sample Mad1_40_16metaG_FD_108281 | JGI IMG/M metagenome (GOLD analysis project Ga0137359, IMG submission 108281) | Vadose zone soil microbial communities from Angelo Coast Range Reserve, California, USA - Mad1_40_16 metaG | ecosystem: Environmental > Terrestrial > Soil > Vadose zone | place: USA... | reverse complement strand
GGCCGCGCGCCAGCAACAGATTCGCCACGTTCACGCACGCAATCAGCAGTACGAAAACCACCGCGGCCATTAATAGCCACAAGTTCCTGATGAGACCAGGGGGAATGAAATCCAGGTGCAGCGGCTCAACGCTGGCGCCCCATCCTTTATTAGATTTTGGAAACTCCTGCGCAATATGATTAGTGACGGCTGCCATGTCAGCCTGCGCCTGCGCCAGCGTGACACCTGGTTTGAGCTTCCCCATCACCAGCAACTGATGGAAGTCGTGGTTCAGTTGCTGCGGCCTGAAGGCCAGCGGCACACTCACATCCCCACCGGTCAGGCGGTCAGCCATTCCAGGAGCGAACACTCCGACTACGGTATAAAGCTCGTTATTGAGACGAATCGGAGTTCCGATAATCTTCGGGTTAGAGCCCAAGTGCTCCCAGGTCTTGTGAGTCAGAATAGCGACGTGGTCCTTCCCGGGAACGCTTTCCTCGTCGATAAAATCCCGTCCCATGGAAAATCCGAAGCCCTGCATGTGGTAGTAGCCCGGACTTACCACTCTCGCCTGCACCATCTCCGGCTGCTCAGGCGTGGCAAGGTTGAATTGATTGCCAGTCCACGCTTCGATGTCCTCAAAAGTCTTGTTCTGGCGTTTCCAATCGAGGTAGTCGCCGGCTGAAACTGAACTGCGGCCCTGAGCAATCTTCGACCACACCATGACCAATCGATCAGCATCCGGATAAGGCATGGGCGCAAGCAGCGAGGCATAAATCACGCTGAAAATCGCGGTATTCGCCCCAATGCCAAGCGCCAGGGTGATGACTGCAACTGCAGTGAAGCCGGGATTCTTTCTCAACTGCCGCAGCGTGAAACGAATATGCTGAACCATCGCACTCATCTTGCCTCCTCATTCGTACCGCAACGCCACCATGGGATCGACCTTCGCAGCGCGGCGTGCGGGAAGGTAGCAAGCCAACAGTGCCGTCGTGACCAGAAGCAGAATTACTACAAAGAAAGTCAGTGGATCAGTGGCAGTTACGCCAAAGAGTAGCGACTCCACGCCGCGCGTAAGTGCAAGCGCACCGGCAACTCCAAGGACAATGCCGATGAGTGCCGTGCGTAATCCCTGCCCGAGAATCATGGTGAGAACGTCTTGCGAACGTGCTCCCAAAGCGACGCGGACCCCGATCTCACGCGTGCGGCGACTGACCGAATATGCCATCACGCCAAAGACACCCGCCGTGGTGAGCAATAGCGCAATAGCCGCAAAAAAGCCAATAATAATAAAGTTGAACCGTCGCGATCCGAGCGAGGCGGAATAAATTTGCGAGAATGTGCGAAACTCTGCCGGGATTTCCGGATTGAGTTCATGCAGAATTTGCCGCGCTGCCGAGGTGACTAACCCAGTATCTGCGTCGCTCAACATCGTTATCGTCGCCCCGGGGTCCGGACGCTGAAGCAAGTTCACGTAAACCATCGGCCGCGGCGGCACATCGAGACCATATTCATGAACGTCCCCGACGATGCCAACAATCGTCAGCAAGCGCAAATCCCCATCCATGTTCCCGAACTCAATTGTCTGGCCGATCGGATCCTGACCCGGCCAGCGTTCGCGCGCCAGAGATTGGCTGATCAATGCGACGTGCGGCGAATTCGGACCGTCGCGCTCATCAAAAGCCCGCCCCTTAATAAGAGGAATTCCGAGTATCTGGAAGTATTCGTCGGTTGCGGCGCAGAAATCCGCCTCGCCAACACGTTGCTTATCCTTAAACATTGCATCAAAAAGGCGGCTAAGCGATTCCAAGCTCGCTGGAGTTTTGGGAGCCTCATCTTGCCTCATCAGCCGGAACGAACCGTTGGGAAGCCCGCCATCCATTGGAAGACCAATGGTCGCGCCCACTTTGCTTACGCCTGGAATTTGTTTGAGGCGTTCGATGAGGTTACGAAAGAAAATCGCCTCACCTGACCTTGCGTTCTGGTCGTTCCAGCCTGGCCAGGGAAGCGAAACATCCATTGTGATAACCTTGCCCACTCGGAATCCGGGATTCACTTCGAGTACCTTCATCAAACTGCGGCCGAGCAATCCCGCCCCTACCACTAAAACAACTGTGGTGGCGATCTGCGCAGCCACAATCCCGCGGCCAACTCGTTGGCTGTCCCGTGAACCTGCTTGACTTTGTCCGCCACTCGCCAGAGCGTTACGTACTTCGCCATGCGTCGCGCGCATTGCAGTGAATACTCCGAGGGTTATTGCTACGGCGGAGCAGAGCAGAAACGCGACTAGCAGGACCGGAAGATTGATCGAAACACTCTCCAGTCGAGGAAGATTCTGTGGTGCGAGCGCAAGCAACCCGATCACGCCGAAGTAAGCCCCCAGCATGCCAAGCCCCCCGCCGATAAATGAAAGTACGAACGCCTCAGTAACGAATTGCCGAATCAGGCGTCCGCGTGCCGCGCCCAGCGCGCTGCGAATTGCGAGTTCACGTTCTCGCACCGAGGCTTGCGCAAGTCGCAGATTCGCAACATTCGCACACGCCACCAAAAGAAGAAATATGACGGCGCCGAGCACAACGAGCAAGGCCGGGCGCGCGTCGCCCGTGATCGAGTCCTGCAACGGGCCTACCGTTGCATCTTTTAGGAGAAAGTCGTTTTGGTCGGTGGCGGTGTCGTGAATGCGGCGTGCAATGGCGCTGATCTCCGCATTCGCTTGCTCTACGGTCACGCCGTCTCGAAGGCGTCCGACCGAGTAATAATTGTGCGAGGTCCTGCTCGGGTTTTCGCCTTTGGGATCGGTCGGAATCCACAAGTCGACGTTTGCCGGATACTGAAATCCCGGCGGAAGCACACCGACTATGGGATACACGCCGCTGTCAATCTTCAGGTATAACCGTGACAAATCTGCAGACGACCCGAGATATTGCTTCCAGTATCCGTAGCTGACGACAGCAACTGGCGCAGCGCCCTTTACGTCATCGGCAACACTCAACCCACGACCGATAATCGGCTGAACTCGGAAAACCTTGAAAAAATCGGATGATACGTGACCGACTATCGATCGACTCGGCTGCGAACCGCCTGAAACCGATGATGGGTAAGCGCTGTATTTCGCCATCGCCTCGAAGCTGTGATTTTGATTGCGGAAGTCGTCGAAGTTCGGATCGGCAAGCCGGGACCGTCCGCCCTCACTGTTGACCTCAAAAATCGCCATGATGCGGTCCGGGTTGGCGTACGGCAGCGGCCGCAGCAAAACTCCGTATACGACACTGAAGATTGCAGTGGTAGCGCCGATTCCAAGCGCAAGCGTTACGACGGCAACAGCCGTGAATCCCGGACTCCTGCGCAACTGCCGCAATGCATAACGAAGGTCTTGGTGTAATCCATTCATTTCGTTTCTCACTCGTACCGCAGCGCCACCATAGGATCGACACGCATGGCGCTTCGCGCGGGGGAATAACATGCAAGCAAAGCGATGCCGCATAACAGAACTGCAACGCCGCCAAAGGTTACCGGGTCGGTCGGCTTGACGCCGAACAACATGTTCGCCATCAATTGCGTCAGGGCGAGAGCAACAACGACGCCTATTGCTACTCCAGCCAACATCATCCTGGTGCCGTCTTTGAGCACCATGCGTAGCACATCGAGGCGCTGCGCTCCGAGCGCCATGCGCACACCGATTTCCTGCGTGCGCTGTCCAACCAAATAGGACAGCACGCCATAAATTCCTATGCTGGCGAGCAGCAGGGCTAACACTGCAAAAGAGCCCAGCAGAAACAACGCAAAGCGCTGGCTGGCAATGGAGCGCGCTACAACTTCATCTTCCGATTCATTACCTGAGACGATCATTTGATCGTTGTCGTTCGTAAGCTTCTTACGAATACTCTGGAAGAGTGCTTCGGCATTGAGTGGTGATTTGAAGCGCACGTATACGCCCATTCCATGCGCAACATCCTGTATCACCCGGTTGGGCCCTTGCATCAGAGGCCGATACAGCTGCGCGTGAAGTGGACGTGACGGATCGTCAGAAAGTCCAAACTGGCTCACATGGCCAACCACACCCACGACGGTCAACTGCATCCAGGTGCGCTGGGTCAGGTCGGAGGCGAAATCAAAAATGCTGACGTTTTTGCCAATAGGATCCTGACCCGCAAAATATTCCTCTGCGAAGCTGCTGTCGATAACAACGATGCGGTTGGAATGTTCATTATCTGAGTCGCTAATGAAGCGCCCACGCAACAGCGGAATTCGCATGGCTGTCAGGTATTCCGGTTCGACGATGTAGTCCAGCGCAAATGGCAGGTCAGCTTTCCGCGCGGGTGCCGGCTGTCCTTCCGTCAAGAAGGTGGTCTCAGTGTCCCCTTGCATTGGATTGGCGCCCCAGTGCAATGAAACGCTCTCAACCCCCGGAACCTCTTGAACGGTGGAATGAAGTTGGCGGAGAACAGCGCGGATCGCTTCCGGAGACCGGCCCGGTAGGGAGGTCGCCGGAGTAATCCCGAAATTGATCACGTTATGCGGGTCGAATCCGGGGTCGACTCTCCACAACTGCATCAATGTACGGAGCATCAATCCCGCGCCGACAAGCAGGACCAATGCCATTGCCATCTCACCGATTACAAACACCGCTTGCACGCGAGAGCGGGAGCCGGAAACAGTTCGCCCAGCATCTTTCAGTGTTTCGCCAATATTTCTATGAAAGCTTTTCAACGCCGGCAGGAGCCCGAACGCAATTCCCGTAATAACGGAAACAAACAACGTGAACAGGAGAACTCTGAGGTCGAGCCCGATTGCGTCGGAGCGCGGCAAAGTCGAGGCGAAGCTGCTACGTGGGACGGCAGCAATGCCTATGGTTGTTCCCCATTTAGCTAGAGCCAATCCGAGCGAACCACCAAGCAGCGAGAGCAAGACGCTTTCAGTGAGTTGCTGACGAATAATGCGCGCCCGGCCTGCGCCAAGCGCGGCGCGAACGGAGAACTCGCGCTGCCTTGCACTTGAACGAGCCAGCAAAAGGTTAGCAACGTTCACACACGCAATTAGCAAAACGAAAACCACTGCGCCGAGCAGCACCAGGAGCACCGGCCGCGAATCGCCGACAATTTCGTCTTTCAAATTGATAATGGTGGATTTGATATTGGCATTGACGTCCGGATATGCGGTCGCTAGGCCCGCATTCACCCGCTTCATGTCTTCTCGCGCTTGTTGCACCGTGACGCCGGGCTTCAACAATCCGATGGCATCCATTCCCCAAAATGAATCTCGTTTGTGGAAGACCGGGTTCGTTTCTTCGCCCATGGGCTCATAAATGTCGGCGGCTGTGAAGTTCTGGATCGCTAATCGAAACGACGACGGGATAACCCCTATGATTGTGCGTCCCTCACCTCCAACAATGAGGCGCTTGCCAATGACATTACGATCCGAACCAAATTTCCGCTTCCACAAACCCTCCGAGATCATGACCGTCGGATTCGCGCCGCGCCGGTCCTCGTCAGGGCTGAAGTTGCGACCCAAAAGCGGATTCACGCTGAGAATAGGAAAGAAAGTGCAAGAGATACGCTGGGCGTGTACATCCTCCGCTTGACCAACGCCCGTGATGCTGCCGTCACCCCAACGATAAGCGGCCAGCGCCTCGAATGAACGATTGTCGCGCTGCCAATCAAGGAAGTTCGGATAAGAGATTGCGCCCTTCGGAAAATTGGGCTTGTCTTGAAACATCGAAACAATACGGCCAGCATCGGGGAAGGGTAAAGGACTAAGTAGAACTCCATTCACGACCGAGAAGATTGCCGTGTTTGCTCCAATGCCAAGGGTAAGCGTAACCACAGCAATTACTGTGAAACCGCGACTTTTGCGCAGTTGCCGAAGAGCATAACGAAGGTCCTGGAGTAGCCCGTTCATTGTGTTCCCTCATTCGTAGCGCAGCGCCACCATGGGGTCGACTTTCGCGGCGCGACACGCAGGGATGTAACACGCCAGGAACGCGACCGCAGCGAAGATTGCAACTGCTGATACATAGGAAAATGGATCGCCAGGCGTGACTTCAAAGAGCAGGTGCGACATCAGACGAGATAAGGCGACCGCCGCCGCCAATCCAATTGCGAATCCTGCTGCGAATAGTCGCGCGCCGCTGGCCAGCACCATTTTCAAGACATCGCCGCGGCCCGCCCCAAGTGCGACGCGCACACCAATTTCTTGTGTCCGCTGCGTTACGGCGAATGACAGCACCGCGTAAATACCGAGTGCCGCAAGTAGCAGGCCCATGACTGCAAACCCGCCCAGCAGCAAAGTATTCATGCGCGGCTGTGCGATGCTGGAGTCCACCAAGTCAGTCAGTGTTTGAACATTCGCAACCGGCTGCTCTCGGTCCACTGCCCACACCTGTTGCCGTACCTCGTCGGCCACGCTGAGAGGATCACCGACAGTTCGCACGGCCAGCGAATCGGGCGGGAAGAAGTCGGACTGGTCAGATGGAAAATACGCTTCTGGTCGGACCGGCACATCCATTCCACCCTGGCGCATGTCAGCAATCACCCCAACTACGGTCCACCACGGAGTGTTTGACTGAGGCAGTCCGCGTTTGAAACGGTGCCCGATCGGGTCTGCATCTGGCCAGTAGGTGCTAGCCATGCTCTGATTTACCACTACGCTCTTAGGAGCATCGGCGCCGTCGCTGCGTTCCAACAGGCGACCCTCGCGCAGGCTCATCCCCACGGCGCGGAAGTAGTCTGGCGTAACCACGCGAACGTTAGCGATCAGCATGTGCTTTGGGTCGACGGGACGATTCTCAACGGACACAAGGCTGCCGCCGCCCGAATCGGCCAAAGGCAAATATGTGGCATACCCGGCCGCCACCACACCGGGCAACGTTTCCACCCGCTGCACCACTTCGCGATAGAACTGGTTGCGGCGAGTGAAATCCGCGTACTTGGGACGAGGCAGTGACGTCTGTAGCGTCAGCACATGATCAGCGCGAAATCCGGGATCCTGGCGATAGAGTTTTTCAAAACTGCGCAGCATCAGTGCTGCGCCAGAAAGGAGCACAACGGTGAGAGCAACCTCTGCGATTACCAGAACGCGCCGCAATCCCTGGCTGCCTGCGCTAACCCCAAATTGTCCGCCACCCTGCTTCAGCGGCGTGAGCACAGCCGTGTGCGATGCGCGGAAGGCCGGCGCTACGCCGAACACCACTCCCGTCGTAATTGAGACCAAGGCGGTGAATGCTACCAGGCGCGCATCGACTTGCGGCGTCGCTGTGATGCCATTAGGAACCAGTAGCGTTAGAAATCGGGTCCCCCAGAAAGCGAGTCCTATCCCGACTGCGCCGGCCACGCATGAGAGCAGAAGGCTCTCACTTAACATTTGTTTAATTAAGCGTGGGCGGCTTGCGCCGATAGCTAGTCGCACGGCGATTTCCCGCGTGCGCGCGCTGCCGCGGGCCAGCAGCAGGTTGGCAACGTTAGCGCATGCGATCAACAGAACGAATGCAACCGCCCCCAGCAGCACCAGGATGACCGGACGCACATCGCCTGAAACCTGCTCGCGCAGTGGTACCAGGACTGCATTCGCGTCCCAAATCTTGTCGGCTGCAAGCTGCCTGCCGAGCGTCTTCATTTCGCTTTCCGCTCGTGCAACAGTGATGCCCATCTTCAGCCGACCGACAATCGTCAGGAAGTGGTCATTCTTTCGGTCATCAACGAATTTGGACGTCCACTGCGACGGCACCCAGGCGTCAACTTCGGGATCGAGGAAGCGGAAGCCGCGAGGCATGACTCCGATCACTTTGTATTTAGCTCCGCTCATCAGTAAGTCCTGCCCGATGATGTGCGGATCGGCACCGAAGGCGCGCGCCCATAAGCCGTAACTCAACACCACACTGAGCGGCGCTCCCGGACGTCCATCATCAGCCGCGAAAGTACGGCCTTGGGCAGCGTTGACGCCCAGAACAGAGAAGAAATTCGGCGTGATCCTATCTGCGTGCAAGTATTCGGGCGTGCCATGGCCGATCAGATTTAGCGAGTCGTGGGTAAGCGCAGCCACATCGTCGAATACGGAATTGCGTTCTTTCCATTGGATAAAAGCGAAGGGGCTGCCGTTATTCCGGGGAAACCCGTACGCGGTGTCGTCCTCCCAGACCATCACCAGCCGCGAGGCGTCGCGATACATAAATGGCCGCAGTAGTACGACGTAAGCAATACTAAAGACCGAAGTCGTCGCGGCGATGCCGAGAGCCAGTGCCGCGCCGGCAAACAGGGTGAACCCAGGATTTTTGCGCCACTGCCGCAGTGCATAACGTAAATCCTGGATTATTTCGTTCATTGGCTCTCACTTATACCGTCGGAGCTGTGCAATAGCTGGACCGCCGGATCATGCGTGCGCATCCTGCATTAACTTCTGTAACTCTTCTTCGGCGACTACTTTGCCGTCGAACAGATGGACTTCGCGTTGTGCATGCTTTGCGAAACGCGGGTCATGCGTCACCATGCAGATGGTCGCGCCTTCGCGGTGCAGGTTCTGCAAAAGCTCCATCACGGCTTCGCCGTTGCGCGAATCGAGGTTTCCCGTGGGTTCATCGGCAAGCAGGATGGAAGGATGTCCGGCGAGAGCCCGTGCGACTGCAACGCGCTGCTGCTGACCACCGGAGAGTTGCGAAGGATAGTGCCGGATACGGTGCGCCATGCCGACTCGCTCGAGTGATTCCATCACTCGCTTCTTGCGATCAACGGAAGGCATCCGCTGCCGGTAGGTCAGCGGCAGTTCGACGTTCTCGTAAACCGTGAGATCGCCGATCAGATTGAAACTCTGAAAAATAAAACCGATTTCCTGATTGCGAATGCGCGAGCGCGCACCGAAATTCAAATTTTCGACCGGCTGATTATTCAGCTGATACTTTCCTTCGGTTGGAGTATCCAGCAGGCCGATAATCGAGAGTAGGGTTGATTTGCCGCATCCCGACGGCCCCGACATGGCGACGTACTCTCCTTTGCGAATAGACAGGTGCACGCCGGAGAGCGCGTGGGTTTCGACCTCGTCGGTGTAGAAGATTTTGGTCAGGTCTTCAATCTGGATCAGCGGCTGTCCTGTCTCGGTCATTGCGCTTCCTCCACTTTTGTTTCAGCTGCAAGCTTCTAGCCTCTAACCGCCCGTAGCTAATCAAGCCGGATACGATCGGTGTTATCCGAACGTGACATGTCGGACAAAATTACCGTGTCACCTTCATGCAGTCCTTCTACAACCTGGATCGAATTAACGGAGGCACGGCCAACCTTCACCGGTACGCGAACAGCGCCTTTGTTGTCCGGATCCAGCCTGAACAAGCTAATGGTGCTGTTCTCCTGGCCGAACGCCGGACGGCCAACATAAAGGACATTCTCAAGGCGCTCCAGATCAATAGTTCCATCAACGCTCAAATCAGGACGCGCACCCTTCGGAAGCTCGCCTGTGAGCTTCACGTCCACAGTGACAGTTCCGTTCTGCACCGCGGGATCAACCCGCATCACGCTGCCCTCGACAGTTCCGTTATGTGTATCCACCAGTGCCGGCTGGCCAATCTGCACATCGCGCGCCTGAGTCTCTGCAACTTTCAGTTCAGCGATCAGGTGATCGGGTTGGACGACCTTTGCCAACATTGCTCCCGGCAAGACGTGCTGCCCCACCTGCAGTGGCAAATCAACCAGAACACCTTCGATTCCAGCCCGAACTTTCAACGCGTCCAACTGCTTCTGTTTGAGTGCTGCGAGAGCGCGGATCTGGTCGACTTTCGCTTGCTGCTCGGCCATCTGCGATTCAATCGCCTTCTGATTAATATCGAGCCGCTCGCCTTCAATGTTGTGTCTGGTCGTGAGTTCGTCCGACCTATTCTTTGAATTCTTGTATGCGAGTCCCGAGATCACGCCCAGGTCGTACAAGGCTTTGTCAGTCTCAGATTGAAGCTTTGCCTGGCTGTAGTCCGCTGTCACAGTCGCGGCGCCAGCTTTTTGGTTCATCAAATCACTCTGCAGCCTCACTCGCAGACTCTGATATTCCGCCTCGGCGGCTTTCAATTGCAGTTTGGCGTCGAGCGCGGCCTGCTCGGCCTGCTGGTTACTCATCTCAAGCAGAATGGTGTCTGCCTTCACTTGCGAACCGGGAAGCATGCGAATGCGAACCACTGTGGCTTCAGTCTCCGCTGGTATTTGACGGGTGAACTCCTGACTGGGAATCAGAGAACCGAGCCCCCGGACCTGGCGAAGCATCGAGCCACGCTTCACAATATCTGTCCAGACCGTGCTGCGCTCAACCTCAGGCGCCGCTGGTTTTAACCGGGAGACGCCGATTGTGGCCGCAATCAAAAGGAGGCTGCCCAGTGAGAGCACCAGAACCTGCCGTCTCCTTTTTTGCTGCTTGAACTCTGGCCTGGCGATGTCCATTGCTGGAGCTTGTGCAACTCCTAGGCCATACGGAAGAAAGAGCTATGTGGTTCAAGAACTTGTAGCTACAGATCAAGAGAACTGCGCGTGGCACAGGTCGAATGTTCGAACGCGAAACTGACTGTCCATGAACGGACAACGCAAAACAGCATGAGTTCCTGGGACATGAGCGGACGGGCATTCCTTACCCGTCCGCCCGTTAGATCAAACTAAAATCAGTTGAACTGCCCCGAATACGTCACCGCCGTGAAGTTCACTTTCACGTTTTCAGGGTTATCAAATTGCACCGGAACAGACGCGGAGGCACCTGGCGGCAATGTAGTCACTCCCGGAATTGTGATGTATGGATTTCCGAGATAGCTGCCGGTTGCATTGGCCAGCGTGACGCCCGGAGTGAGCTGGGTGAGCACCACTTGCAGCGGACCATAAATGGTGATGTTGTTCTGGGAGAAATTTCTGACCGTCATCGTTGCAGAAGTGTATTTCGTGGAACGGAATTGGGTGAGGACGTTAACGCTGGAGGAAACGTTGGACACTATGTCGTAGGTCACGCTGACCGGCGCCGCAACGTTGGCAGCATCATCTGTGCCGCCGCTGCAAGTTGCGGTGAATTGGCCCTCACCGTGGCCGTTTCCTCCCGTGATACTCACCGCTGCTTTAACCGCGACACCAGAAAGCGCGTCTGTGGTCGTGCAGCCGGCCGCGGGAACCGAACCTAGGTTATAGATCGCACCCGTTGTCACGCCAGTAACTGCAACCGTCGGCGCCGTCACGTCAATGCCAAAACTGAGACTGGCCAGGCTGCTGATATTGCCTGCGTTGTCGAGAGCGCGAAGTCCCACACTGTAGGATCCTTCTCCGTTCACGCTGGTCTGGGCGGAACTTCCCGCCGCGGCGGTGACTTGTCCATTATTGATCCAGTAGCGGAGTTGCTCAACGCCGCTGCCGGAGTCCGTTGCGCTCAGGTTCACGGTCACAGCATTGCTGTTGATCCAACCGTTGCCGTTCGCTGCTGGAGTCGTGCCGATCAAAGCGTCTGGTGGGACCAGGTCCGCGTTGACAGGTGACGGCAGCAGCACCACGCCCGTTAGTCCTGCCAGAGTGATAGGAATATTTCCACCCGTCACGGTGTAATTCGCACCGCTTATCGCATCCTGAAGCTGAGTCCCATCTGCCAACAAGCCACTCACCGGGATTGTCGCAGCATTGCTCGCGGAGCCGTTGTTCATCGCGATCACGGCTGTCTCATTGTTCAGCACTCTTGCATAGGCATAGGTATTCGGCGCAGTGCCAGGTTCCTGCGTATCGCCGGTCAGCAGCGTCACAAATGATCCGTTGCGCAGAACTGGATACTGCTTGCGCAAGTGCGACAGTGTTGTGTAGTACGCCTCGACGCTGGTATCCGGAGGACCGTAGATAGTTGGATCCCCTGCTTGGTCGAGCCAGGGATACGGTGGCCGAGTGTACGGATCGCCCATCGGTCCATTATTAGAACTCGTTTTCGATGGAGAGTTTACCGCTACTTCATCTCCGTAATAGACCATTGGCGCTCCGATGTAAGTGAACTGGAATAGTGCTGCCAATTCCAGCCGCTGCTTGGCCTGAGTAAGGCCGCTGTCGCCGGCCTCGGTCATCACATACAGCGCGCGATTTACATCGTGCGAATCAAGCAAGTTCAACATCGCGGCCGTTGCTTGCGGAGGATAGTCGTCGCGCACAGCCCGGATCGCATGATCAAACTGGCTGGGCGTCAGTCCAGGGATGTCGTTTGTGCCGTTGTTATTGTCGTCGTGCCATTCCGCGTTGCGCGCGAAACCAGTGATGTTCTTGCGGAAGCGATAGTTCATGACCGAATCCATCTGATCGCCCGCCAACCATTGGCTAGCGTTCGGCCAAATTTCGCCGATCAAGGTGGTTTAGAAGATCGAAGGGGATCTTGGTACACCCTATACGCTCCAGCCCTTTCCAATTCGTCGGGTCCGTAACCACCAGAGGCCAGTCCAACACCCATTTCTGCAGATCCTCCGCTTGGGCCGTGGTCATTTCCCGTC
>Ga0137359_10003687_pt1 | contig 12443 bp, 10 predicted proteins | sample Mad1_40_16metaG_FD_108281 | JGI IMG/M metagenome (GOLD analysis project Ga0137359, IMG submission 108281) | Vadose zone soil microbial communities from Angelo Coast Range Reserve, California, USA - Mad1_40_16 metaG | ecosystem: Environmental > Terrestrial > Soil > Vadose zone | place: USA... | reverse complement strand
GGGTTGGAATCGAGAACGGTCCAATGCGCGTTGCCGTAGTCGAACGAGAAATTGGCCATACCGGGGTAGCGTGGTTTCGCGGCTCTTAGAAATGCGGGCTGCGCGTCGTCGCTTCCGGTGAGCACGTGCGTGGTTTTAGGCGAATCCGGAGGAGCGACCGGACCGTTTAACGGCTGATCCCAGTAAAGAAAGTAGGCGAGGGCGTCCGGAAACCGCGCGAAGTGCGCCGCGCCCGTATCGTGGTTGCCGGGCGCCGCGATAAACGGTATCGAACGAATCAGAGGACCGCCCGTCTCGACTCCAGCCTGTGCCGCGTTGTAAATCGGAAAGAACTTCTCGCGATATTCGGAGATGCGGCCAGCGCCGTAAACGATGTCGCCAGTAATGAAAACGAAATCGGGGTTCGCGAGCGAGGTCTGGTAAGCGATTGCTCTCTGGGCAGGGGTGCCTTGGGCACAGTCACCAAAAAGCACAAACCGGTACGGCTGCGCGGCGGATTTGCGCGGGCGGCCGTTCGATTCGAATACAGGCTCATCGGACTTCAACAAGCGGTAGCGAAACTCTTCTCCGGGCACAAGGCCGGTCAAGCGCGCGCGATAAACAAAGTGCGCTGGGATGCCCGGCGCTTCAATCTTTTGCGACCATGGGCGGTCGGCGGCGCGCCATCGGGAGTCCCGGGAAGTTCGCAGCTCGACGTTCCAGGTTGCTTCGGTGTTCGCAGTATGCCAGAGCAGCAACAAGCTCTCGGAACTCGCGAGCTGGGGAGAGTCACCCAGTTGCAGGTATGGCCTTGCGAGGAAGTCTTCGGGCGGCGCAGAAGTCTGTGCAGGAACCAGGGTGGTAAAGAGGAGGAACGCGACAACACGCATGAATTTGAGCACCATTCATTCTCGCCCACATTATTTTCAGTTTGATGAAGGCGAAGGACACATCGAAGTGTTTCGCGATCGGAATGCGGCCGTAACATTTCCGGCCTATTCTGTTTCGGAGGGTCTGAAATCATGCAACGCGGTTTTTTCGTGGATTCCCCCTTCCGCCAGATTCTCAAGAAGCTTGTTTCGTTGGGTCCTCTGGAGCAGCTTTCGATGGAGGCCGCTCAGGACGCAGGCGCCGGCTCGTTTTTCTCGGGCATTCTCGCCCGGCTCGACGTGTCCATCGACTGTCCCCAGCAGGACCTGGACCGAATTCCCGCCCGCGGACCGGTTATCATCGTCGCGAACCACCCTTTCGGACTGATCGAAGGACCCGTCATCGGCGCCCTTCTCGCCGGCAGGCGTCCGGACTTCAAGTTCCTGGGCAACTCGATGCTCTGCCATTTTCCCGAGTTGCGGGAGCACGTGATCGCGGTGGATCTTTTCAGCGCGGATCGCGCCGCAACGAACTGGAAGCCGCTGCGCGAGAGTATCGCCTGGGTCCGCAAGGGCGGCGTGCTGATCATATTTCCTGCGGGCGAGGTCGCATCCGTTCAACTTGGGGGATTGCAGATCGCCGACCCCTCGTGGAACCCGAACGTAGCGCGATTGGTACGGCTCACGGGAGCTCCCGTCGTTCCACTCTACATCCACGGCGCGAACGGCGCGGGTTTCCATATGGCAGGACTTCTTCATCCGAGCTTACGGACGGCCCTGCTGCCACGGGAACTTTTGAATAAGAAGGGCAGTACGATCCAGCTCTCCATCGGCGCGGCGATCAGCGCCCGAGGGCTCGCCGACATCGGCACGGATGCGGCCGCCATCGACTATCTGCGGCGCCGTACAGAGCTTCTGCGCGAGCGGCCCTCCAACACTCCCGCGCTTCGCACATTCGCCGCGGCTCCCGTAGTTCCAGCGATCAATTCAAAGTCGCTTCGCGGCGAGGTCGACGGGCTCCCGCCTGGCCAGACCTTGCTGGAGCACGACGATTTTGTTGTCCATATCGCCGCCGCCGAGCAGATTCCGAACACGCTGCTGGAAATCGGCCGGCTACGCGAGATCTCGTTCCGGCAGGCGGGCGAAGGGACAGGAACTCCTATTGACCTGGACGAGTTCGACGCGTGGTACCAGCATCTGTTCCTGTGGAATCGCGCTCGAAATGAGATTGCGGGCGCTTACCGGCTGGCGGGGACCGACGATGTGGTGTCCCGGCACGGTGAGAACGGGCTGTATACCAGCAGTCTTTTCCGTTTCGGCCCCGGATTCCTGAACCGCATCCATCCGGCTCTGGAGCTTGGCCGTTCTTTCGTGCGACCGGAATATCAAAAAACTTATCTTCCGCTGCTCCTGCTCTGGAAGGGTATCGGCCATTACGCCGCGCGGCATCCGCGGTACCGGATGTTGTTCGGTCCCGTCAGCATCAGCGCGACTTACAGCGAAGTGTCTCGTTCGCTGATCGTGTCGTTTCTCGAAACACATTGTGGCAATCGCTCTCTGGCTTCCTCGGTGAAGCCCAGGTGCAAGTTTCGACACGGCCGTCTTCGGGAAAGTAACACACGAATGCTGGGCTCGCTCCTTCCCGGGATCGATGAGCTGTCCGAGACGGTGATGGACCTGGAACCGGACCGCAAGGGTGTTCCAGTGCTCCTGCGGCAATATCTCAACGTCGGCGGCGAAATCCTGGCGTTCAGCGTCGATCGCGCTTTCTCCGGCGTCCTGGATGGGTTGGTCGTTGTCGACCTGGCCCGCCTGAATCCGCGATTGCTCGAGAGATATATGAGCAAGCCAGGCGCGAAGGCGTTTCTGTCGTACCGGTCCCCTCATTGAACGACGGGGCTGAACTAACCACCTGACCCTGCTACCTCGATATTGTCTTCCTGCCGGACTTCTTCGGCGGAACGCGGGCGCCGGATCGGCGGGCCTCGCTTAACCCGATTGCGATCGCCTGTTTCCTGCTTTTGACTTTGCCGCCTTTTCCAGATTTCAGCTCGCCATGCTTGAACTCGTGCATCACCTTGCCGACCTTGGCGCGGCCTTTGCTCGAGCTCTTTGTACTTCGTTTTGTTGCCATGAGATGTACCCAATAGCTAAGAGCCAGTTGCGAAAGATTTGTTTCAGGACGCCTAAAGGTCTTTCACGCGCAACTGCAGATCCGCCCCCTTCCATGCGGACTGAAACTCGCGCTCCACCCACTGCGCGGCATCGGTCTTGTTCTGCGCCTTCAGGCTCTCGAGCAGCCCGAACAGCATGCGGCCGTTATTTGGGCTTCTGCGCAGTCCATCCCGGAAAGTGGCCTCGGCGGCCGCCGCGTCGCCGGACAGCAAGAGCGAAGCGCCCAGCGATTCGCGAATCGGGTAATACCACGCCGGCGGCTCATCGTAGGCGAGCGCATCCTGCATCTGCACAGCTCTCCGCCACTTTGGAACCGCGGCAGTGGGAACGGGATCGATCCTTGCGTCTAAAACCGCCGAAGCCAGATCCATGACGTCCCCCAGCTTGTTTGTGTCCCAAGGCATGTTGCGATCCAGCATTCCGCGCAGGTTTTCGAATTCCTGCTGCTCGGCCGCGGCCTCGCGCGCCTTCCCTTTCGTCGCTAGCGCCATGGCGCGCGCATAGCGCCACATCGACAGGGTCATCGGATTGTTCGTTTTGGGCCGTTCCTCAGCCAGCAGTTGGTCCCATTGATACATCCGCATCTTGGCCATCGTGACGAAAAGATCGAACACGCCGGCCATTTCCGGCATCACCCGCGCCATCGGCTTCGCCGCTTCCTGAATGTCCGCCATCGCTTTGCGGGTTTCCGCGGTGCGCCCCTGCATTGCGCGCGCGTACAGGATGAACTGGAGGTTGTGCAGATAATACGGATAGTAGCTGCCGATCACGCCGGTCTTCGCGAAATATTCACGATCCACCTGCGCCGCCCGCTCGTTCACGTCCACGGTCGTGTGGAAATCGCCGCGCACCAGCCAGATGTGTCCGGGCATGTGAACCATGTGTCCGGCCGCGGGGACGATTCCCATCAGTTTCTGCGCGCTCGGCACCGCGCGTTGCGGCGCCGGCGACGATTCGACTGCGTGAATGTAGAAATGATTCGCTCCGGGATGATCGGGATGCCGCCGCAGCACGCCTTCGAGAACGCGCTCGGCCTCCGCGACGCCTTCGGCTGGTTTCCCATCGATGCTGTACCATCGCCAGCGCACCGGCACCATCAACGCTTCTGCATACCAGGTCTGCGCATCCGGATCGTCTGGGAAGCGGGACGCGAGCGCGCGCATCGCTGTTACATATTTCGCCGGATCCGAAAAGTCGGGACATCGCGTCGCCGCCGCCTCCAGCCAGGCGCGATCCGCCGGCGTAATGGTTTCTATCTTCAGACCCGAATTGGCCGCATCGCAGGCTTCCTTGATATGGACATCGGGATCCATATCCATATTCAGGTACGGACCCAGCGCCATCGAGACGCCCCACTGCGCCATGGCGGCGTGCGGATCGATCTCCAGCGCCTTCCGAAACGACCGCAGTGCCTCGTAGCGGTTGAACCCGTACAGGAGCACCAGGCCCTGATCGAAAAACTTCTGCGCCTGGGGATTGCGCGTCGCGATCGTGTGCTTCCAGATTCCCAGGCCGGGATAGAGCGCAACAGGTTTTTCGCTCGCGGCGCCGGCTGGATGCTGATGCTGCGCAAGGCACAACAGACATCCAAAGATGAAAACGACAATTCGCTTCATTGGCCTCACCCTTTCTCGAATCAATTTACCGTAATTCGTTGGGCGAGGAGCCGGCCGGTCAGGTGGAAAACGGCGTTTCCGTTAAGATCGACGCTGTCGACGGTGAAAGCGCCGTGGTAGCCGTTGCCGCCCGGGTCGAGCGTGACCTGCTCACGGATCACCACGGGCGCCAGGTGTCATTCGGGAGCCCGCGACTTTCCATAGGCCGACGATCGTGGTGTCCTTACCGTTTGAGGATGCATCCACTTTCTTCGCCGGCGGTAGCGACGCCAGCGCGCGAGCGGCCAACATCTGCTCCTGGGGCCAGGCGACCGCGGATTTCTGGGTCATGGAGGACCCGCATGCGCCTTTCGCGGTGGAGGCGAAAACGCAGAACGCGGTCATCGCGGAGTATGCTCAAAGTTTTCATGTTCTCTCCCTTCTGGTACGGCTAGACGGGTCGCCGGCCGTACGATCAACTGTGTGGCCCAAGCGGCGGAATCGCAAGCGAAAGAGCAAGCGAAAGAGTATGAAAATGATGGGTTTTCGTTTATACTGAGTCGCAATGCCAGGATCGCCCAACCGCCTCGAATCCTGGAAAGAAATCGTCGCGGAAGCCCACACATCGCTCGCCGTCGTGAAGGTGGATTACGAATTGGATGTGGACGGAGCGGAGCGGGAGCTTCGGAGAGCCTTGCAACTGGAACCCGGCTCGGCGTGGGTGCGGCACCGGATCGGTCATTCCATCGAGGCGCGGGCCGGTTGGATGAGGCGATGTCGGAAATGCGAGCGGCGCTCGCCCTCGTTCCGCTGTCGATCCCGGTCAATTGGGACCGATCTACGGCTTGCCGGACGAGAGATCGACTCTTTTCGTCAACCTGCCGCTCTTGAAGGAATTCTAGGCGGACGGCCCGCAAGCCGAGACATAGGTGGCCAGAATCCGGTGAGTTCGAATGAATAAGAAACGTTTAGGCAACAGCGACTTGGAGTTGACCCCGATTGGGATTGGCGCGTGGGCAATGGGCGGCGGCGGTTGGGCATTTGCCTGGGGACCGCAAGACGACCGGCAGTCAATCGCCGCCATACACGCGGCTCTCGATCATGGCGTGAACTGGATCGACACGGCGGCGGTCTACGGACTGGGCCATTCCGAAGAAGTGGTGGCGCGCGCGCTGGCCGGGCGGTCCAACAGGCCCTACGTGTTCACCAAATGCGAACGTACCTGGAACGAGAATCGGGAGATCCGCCCGGTCCTGAGGGCGGATTCCGTGCGCAAAGAGTGCGAAAACAGCCTTCAGAGGCTCAAAATCGACACCATCGACCTCTACCAGATCCATTGGCCAGAGCCAGATGCGGACATCGAAGAAGGCTGGTCCGCGCTGGCAAAACTTAAGGAGCAAGGAAAAGTACGGTGGTGCGGAGCCTCGAATTTCAACATCACTCAAATGGAGAGGTGCCGGCGGATCGCCCCCATCACCTCATTGCAGCCACCGTATTCGGCGATCTCGCCGGAGGTGGAAGCTGCAATACTGCCGTACTGTCTCCAGCACGGCACTGGGGTGATTGTGTACTCGCCCATGAAGTCAGGCCTGCTCTCCGGAGCGATGACGAAGGAGCGGGTAGCGAGCCTTCCCGAGGACGATTTTCGTAAGCGCGCGCTGGCATTTAAAGAGCCGAATCTTTCGAACAACCTCGCACTGGCGGAACTGATGACCAGCATCGGAGCGCGGCACGGCCGCTCCGCCGGAGAAGTGGCGATTGCATGGACCTTGCGTCATCCCGCCGTAACCGGAGCGATTGTCGGCATGCGATCGGCGGAACAGGCGAAAGGTTTGATGGGGGCGATCGAGTTCCGGCTCAGCCAGGACGAGATCATCGAAATCGACGACCTGCGCACGATTCAGTCGACCCGGGTGTAGGGACTCGCCCGGTCCATTCCCGTAACACTTTTTTTAAAGCGTGACTGTTAACGCTGAGGATGTTACATCTGGTCATAGTCTCACTAAACACTGGCCGTTTAGCGGGCAACTACACGAGAATAACTCTAGTATGGCAGTGGTTGTAAAGTATTATTACATAACGGCTAAACAGCTTTTCACGCATTTGCAGAAAGCGTAACCGTATACCTTCGAGAGTTATCTTGACGCCTAATGGATCGGGTGATAGATTGGGTTTTGCTTCGGCTGTAACGAGCCAAAGTGACAACTGCTCGTGTGAGTTGCATGCCGGAGGTCTACTGTTGAGGGTCTCCGCGGGAGCCCGAGGCGGCTCTAGGCTACAACAAGGGTGCTCATGGATAATCTTCTTAACTCGGAGCGCTGGTATGCGCTTCGCGTACGATCAAGGCACGAAAAAAGCGTTACTGCGCAATTGGAATCCAAGGAGTACAACGTTTTTCTGCCGCTCTATCAGGCCAGACGCAAATGGGTGGACCGATGGAAAGATTTATCTCTACCGCTATTTCCAGGTTACGTCTTCTGCTGCTTTAATGCTTCGTCACGCTCCGGTGTATTAGCAACTTCCGGGATAATTGACGTCGTCCGGATCGGAGCCGAACTCGCTCCGGTGGAAACAAGCGAGATCGAGGCGATTCGATTCGTAGTGAATTCTCCGCTCTTCGTAGAGCCGTATCCCAGTCTCGTAAGAGGGCAGCGTGTCACTGTGATTGCGGGACCACTGAAAGGACTTATGGGCACTTTGCTGGAAATACGCAAGAGTGTTCGCTTAGTGATCTCGGTAGAGCTATTGTGTCGTTCTGTGTTGGTCGAAATCGAACGCGACTGGGTCATGCCAACCGAACCGGCTCACCACCTTGCAAATCACATCACGATGTTGCACGAGTTAAGTGCAGCGAAATAATACTGTGGGTTTCAGATCACAATATCTACTTTCTCTTTATTCGTGATTCCACTCATATCGCTCTTCGAGGCCACCGCAGAGTCCGGTACACCCAGCGGATTCAATAATCATGTATCAGATCGCATAACTGCTAAATTATTACACCTACCATGTCTCAGCGCCCCTCCCCCTTTCGTTTTCAGAATGAGCTTCGACTGACCCGCAGTAACGAAGGGCCTTCTCAGCCGGACTACTATTCTGCCGGAAACTATGAGGCGTCCGAGCCGGGTGCTACGGCTGAAACAGATTCGCGAGGCCCGGCACATTACTGGCAGGTCCTCAACCGAAACAAGGGCACGTTGCTCCTGTTCGCGGTTTTAGGCAGTCTAACTGCACTCTTCGTTACCCGGGTGCAAACTCCGATGTATCGGGCTCGCATGTTAATCGAGATAGAAGACCTCAACGCGGATTTCCTGAACATGCGGAGTGTAAGCCCGACTTCTCCTGTAGGTTCTTTTCAGTCCCCAGACTACGCCATTCGTACGCAGACCACTGTTTTGCAGAGTAGACCGGTACTGGAACGGGCCGTCGACAGAATGGACCTGGAAAAGAGGTTGGTAGCCAGCGATCCGCCACGAGTCGGATTCCGGGTACGCAAGTTCTTCGCGTGGCGAAAGTCGCAGCCCACAAGCAATCCGCCGAAGGTTCCAATGCGCGACCGGGCGGTCGCGGTGGCGGTTTCCGGGCTGAAAGTTCGCCCCCTTCCGACCGCGCGGGTGATCGAGGTCACGTTTGATTCCCCCGACCCGCAAGTCGCCGCCGATTTCACCAATTCCGTTGCGGCCGGGTTCACAGAATTCAGCCTGGAAAGGCGATGGCAGAACTCGCGGAACACGAGCGAGTGGCTCGGCAAACAGTTGGCGGATGTGAAGTCCAAACTGGAGAAGGCCGAAGATGCGCTTCAGGCGTACGCCAGCGGGTCGGATCTGACATTCATTTCGGACAAAGACAACAGCTCCGAGGAACGCCTGCGGCAACTGGCGCTCGAGCTCCTGAAGGCGCAGGAAGATCGCGTCGCGAAACAATCGATGTATGAGCTGGCCACCTCGGTTCCCGCTGAGTCTCTGCCTGCCGTCCTCGACGACGCGACGCTCAAGGATTATCAGATTCAGCTGACCACGCTTCGACAAAAGCTGGCGGAACTGTCATCCACGTTTACGGCGGAAAGTCCAAAGGTGATCAATGTGCAGGCTCAGATCAAGTCGATCGAGGGGGCCTTGGAGAAGAAGCGCTCCGACATCGTCTCGCGGATCCGGAATGAATATTCGGCCGCATCGCGCAGGGAGAAACTGCTGAGTGCGGATCACACGTCACAGGTCGGCGTCGTAGCGAAGCAGGCATCGGGGGTTGCGCATTATTCGGTCCTCAAACGCGAAGTGGACACCAACCGGCAGCTCTATGACTCGATGATCCAGAGAGTCAGGGAAGCGGGTCTCGCGTCGGCCATGCGGGCCAGCGAGCTTCACGTCATCGAGGCCGCGAGCACGCCCGGGGGGCCTTATTCACCGAATGCCCTCCTGAATACCGCCTTTGGACTTCTCTGCGGAGTCTCGGTTGCCGCGGCCCTCATTATCCGGCGTACGCAGTCCTATCGCGGAATACAAGACCCCGGCCACACTGCGATCGAACTCAACGTACCCGAACTGGGCGTTATTCCCGCGGACACCGAAGGTTCGCCGATCCGTCGTTTGCTGGGTATGCCCAAATCCCAGGGCCCTTCGGAACTCATGATGTTGGAGCGCTGGCCCTCCGCGATCGCTGAATCTTTTCGTCTCACCCTGACCTCGATCCTCCTCTCCGGGAAGAACGGCGCGCGACCGCGCGTCATCGTGCTGACGAGCGCGACGCCCGGAGAAGGAAAGACCACGGTGATCAGCAACCTGGGAATCGCTCTCGCGCGGTCAAACCGGCGCGTACTCCTGATTGATGGCGACCTGCGAAGGCCTCGCCTGCACACGATTTTTGAGGAAGTGGACAACAGCGCCGGACTCAGCGAGCTCCTGCACGGGAACGCGTCGGTCGGTGTACAGGAGACCAAAATTCCGAATCTCTTCCTGCTGCCCTCCGGCCAGAGCGCAGATGAGAAGTTGTTCTTCACGTCCAGGGTTCGCCAGTTGTTTCGGCGGTTCAAGTCGGAATTCGACATGATTCTGGTCGACACGCCCCCTCTTCTACAGGTATCGGACGCCCGGCTCATGGGCCATCACGCCGATGCCGTAATCCTCGTCGTCGCGCAGCACACTGATCGCGATGCGGTTCTCATGGCGAGACAACGTCTGGCCGAAGACGGAAGCTATCTTTTGGGCACGATCCTGAATAACTGGGATCGCAGGACGAGTTCGCACGGCTTCCAGCATTACGGCGACTACTACTATTCATCCGACAATCGGGTTTCCGGCATCGCCAAGTCTTAGACTCGCCCGAACGGATTATCACTAGGATTCTTGTGGCTGTTACCGCTCCAGTCGTACCCAAAGCAGCGACCACGACGAGGCATCGATCGCTGGTGACCGCCGCGGCCATGGCTTTCGCGATCCGCCTGATCGTTTGCGCTGTCGATTTTCGAGAGCCGGACGGCGGATTGGATATCAGCTATATATAGACAACGGCCTCGCTTGTCTCCGGCCTCGGCGCCCTGATGCCGGCTCCCTTCGCCGACCACCTCGACGTCGTGAACTACATGAAACAAAGAGAAGCCGCGGGAGGGCGGATCGATTCAGCCCATCCGTATCCGCCCGATCCTCGCAACTGGCTGCCCGCGACGGTTCACCCGCCGGGGTATTCCTTACTGCTCGCAGTGCTGTACCGCGCCGGCAATTACGTCTGGACGATCAGATGGATTCACATCATCCAGGCCCTTGTTGACGCGCTTACGTGCCTGTTGATGTTTGTTTTCGTTCGCAATCTCTTCGGATCGCGTCCCGCGCTGGTGGGCGCGTGGATCTACGCTTTGCTTCCGTCGCCCATCATTCTGACGCTGCGATTAGAGCCGGACGCGTTTTCCTGCTTTTTCGCGGCAGCGATTCTGGCCCTGGCTACATACATCCCAAGGCGTGGCCTGCCATACGCGCTCTTAACCGGCGCGGTCGTCGGAATTGCATCGCAGTTCAGAGCGGAGTTTGTGATCTGGTCCATCATCGTCCTGTGCGCGCTGGCGGTTTCGACACTTCCTACGTTCTCTAAAATGCGATTCGGGGCTGCACTCCTGATAGCGCAGCTTGCGGTACTGACTCCCTATATTCTCTGGACTCACCGCGCGACCGGACACGCGATGCTAACGCCTTCCGATGGAGGTGGGACTTTCTACCAGGCGCTTGGTGAACAGCCGCAGAATCCCTGGGGAGTCACGCTTCAGGACGAATGGATCGAGGCGGATGCCATAAAGCGGGGTTTTGCGTCCGCGTGGACCCCGGAGGCAGAAACGTACTATCGATCCGCTTTTTATGCCGCAATCCGAGAGCATCCCGTCAGTTTTGTGAAGCTTGTCGTGGTCCACCGTTTGCCAGTCGCGCTGGTTCCTCCCTACAACTCGGGAAAACGCAATCCGGGCTTCAATCTGTGGGACATCGAGCGCCAAGAGCACCTCAGCCGTTGGGGCGTGGTGCTGAAGTATCCCTGGCTGGTGATCAAAAACCTATGGCCCACACTTTTAATGGCAGTCATTTCGCTGGTGCTGCTGATTGCGACGCTGGCCACTGCGTATGTTTATAGCACCGATTGGAGACGAATGGCGTGGATTGTGATTCCGTGGCTATTGGTCGTCTCTGCTTTGAGTTTTGCCAAGCAGATAGAGCCGCGAAATCTGGCCACGATTATCGTCCCCGAAACGGCTGCCATGGCGCTGCTCGTAACGTGGTTACTAACCGGGCGCAAATCTCCGTCAGCGTAATCGCATCATGTGGGAAGACACAATAGAATCCCCTGCCCCTCGCGCACTTCTCTGCGTGGGATCGGATCCGTGGAGCGAACCATGGGGCGGGCAGATTACATTCGCCAAGCACTTGATGAAATCCTTCGGCTCGCGGCTGGCCGTGGTCAGCACTTGCACCGCCGCGCTTCCAGAGGGAGTTTGGATCGATCGGCTCTTCGAGGGTGTGCCGATCCGGTATTTCAATATCGGCCATTTTCTTCCCCCAAACAGGAAACGGCCCCTGATACCGGCCAGGATTTCTGTGTACTGGATGTTGAAGAAACATATACGCACGGTCTTCGACACCGGGATTCGCAATCTTATTCTGGATGATCCGGAACTGTTGTTTCCGGCTTCAACACTTCCCTGGGATAACGTTTGTTACTGCTTTGCGGGAGTGAATAACCCTGTCTCCAACTCTCGATATCCGTTCTTGCGATGGCTCGGCGGCACGTTCCAGCGGAGGATGTCAAAGGCACTGACCCGCATCCATCCTTCGGCTATTATCGCGGCCGCGGACGAATCCGCCATTACGGATTTCAAGGACAAGGCCGGTCCGCCGCTGAGCTCTTATACGATCCACTCGTTCCCGACGCGCGTCGACACAAGTCTGTTCTATCCCGAGCCGATGGAAGCCGCCCGCAAAACGCTTGGACTGCCGGCCGAGGGTGCTGTTCTCACGGTTACCGGAAGGCTTTGCTGGATAAAGGGATGGTCTTTTCTACTCGATGTGTTGCACCTTTTGAGCGGCACGCGACCGGATGTCAGACTCGTGTTCGTCGGCGATGGAGAGGATCGCGGTGCGCTGCTCGAAAAAGCGCGAATGCTCCACCTCGAGGATCGTGTAAGCGTAACTGGCTTCGTCCCGCCCGGAACCGTCAGACACTATCTCAACGCAGCCGACGTCTGCCTGGTAGGTTCCTTCCGCGAAGGCTGGTCCGTCGCAATGTTGGAAACGCTCGCATGCGGCAAACCTCTCGTTTCGACAGATGTGAGCGGGGCGCGAGCGATGGTGCG
>Ga0137359_10003686_pt1 | contig 12443 bp, 10 predicted proteins | sample Mad1_40_16metaG_FD_108281 | JGI IMG/M metagenome (GOLD analysis project Ga0137359, IMG submission 108281) | Vadose zone soil microbial communities from Angelo Coast Range Reserve, California, USA - Mad1_40_16 metaG | ecosystem: Environmental > Terrestrial > Soil > Vadose zone | place: USA... | reverse complement strand
GGCATCGGCCAAAGCGAGTTTTTCCGCACCCAATTGAGCGCCGCATCGAAGCGCGTAAAAATGACGTTGCCTTCGATTTTGGAATCGTACGCAGTGGCCCGTTGTTCCGGCATACACAGAGGTTAGCTGTGCGACTTCCGCATGCAAGGTCGACAAATCCCAAGGAATTTTCAATCCTCAAAATCCAAAAGTACAATCCGGGGTAATTCTTTGGAACTTGGAGTTTGGAATTTGTTTGGGAGCTTGGTGTTTGGGATTTGGTGCTTTCGGTGCGGTCATTGCGATATCAGCGTCTCAATTGTATAAAAACGCTCTTAATCCTATGATACCGCAGCGCACGCACCTCGATCAACTCGAGAACCAGAGCATTTTTATTTTTCGCGAGGCGTATCACGCCTTCAAAAATATCGCCATGCCGTGGTCGATGGGAAAAGACTCCAATGTTCTCGTCTGGCTGGCGCGCAAAGCGTTTTTCGGCCGCGTGCCGTTTCCAGTTTTGCACATCGACACGACATACGAGTTTCCAGAAATGCTGGAGTTTCGCGAATGGGCGGCGAAGTATCACAACCTCAATCTGATCGTCAAAATTAACACCGAAGCGCGCGCACGGGGCATCGGGTATGAGACGCATGATCCGGTGACAGTGACGCATGAATTGAAAACGGTCGCGTTGCAGCAGGCGCTCGCAGAATACAAATGGGATGCACTCATCACAGGCATTCGGCGTGACGAAGATCCTACGCGCGCGAAGGAGAGATATTTTTCACCGCGCAATGCGCAGTTCGAATGGGATTACAAGGACCAGCCGCCTGAATTCTGGAGCCAATTCGTAACCACAGCAGCAAAAGGCGAACACGTTCGCGTGCAGCCGCTACTCGATTGGACTGAGGTGGATATCTGGCGCTACATCCAGCGCGAAAATATTCCGATTCCGAAAATGTATTTTGCGCGGAATGGAAAACGGTTCCGCTCACTCGGCTGCAGTCCGATTACGCACCCGATCGAAAGCACTGCCTCCACGATTGACGAGATCATCGCCGAACTGGAAGCGACAAGAACAACCGAACGCGCGGGCCGCGCGCAGGATCATTACGAGCGGAATGCGATGCAGAAGTTGCGAGCTAAGGGCTTTTTATGATCGAAAAAGAAAACGCCCAACGCTCAACGTCCAACGCTCAACGTCCAGTTTCAGATGTCGATCCGCCGCTTCGCGTAGTGTTTGTCGGTCATGTGGATCACGGCAAATCGACACTGATCGGTCGCATTTTGCACGATACCGGTTCTCTACCCGAGGGTAAAATCGAGGAAATAACGAAGGCCTGCGCAGCGGAAGGCATGGAGTTTGAATTTGCGTTCCTGCTCGATGCGCTCCTCGAGGAGCAGAAGCAAAACGTCACCATCGATACCACCGAGATTCCTTTTCGAACTGTCCGTCGCCGTTATGCCATCATCGATGCGCCTGGGCACAAAGAATTTTTGAAAAACATGATCACCGGCGCGTCGAGGGCAGACGCAGCGATACTCGTGATCGGTGCCGACGAAGGCGTGCGCGAACAGAGCCGCCGCCACGCGTATCTGCTCAGCATGCTTGGCATCCGGCAGGTCATCGTGGTCGTAAACAAAATGGATCTCGTAGATTACTCCGAGAAACGATTTCGCGTGGTTGAGCAGGAGTATCAGAAATTTCTTCAGGAACTCGGGTTAACCGCGCGGACGTTTATTCCGGCGTCGGCGACGCAGGGTGAGAACGTCGCGCGGGCGAGTATGAAAATGAAATGGTACTGCGCCGCGAGCGTTCTCGAAGCGCTCGACCTGCTGGAACCAGAAAGGCGTGATGTAGATCTTTCGCTGCGCTTTTGTGTTCAGGACGTTTATCGCTTTGACGGGCGGCGGATCATTGCGGGTCGAATTGAGACGGGAACGCTGAGGGTGGGGGATCAGTTGGTGTTTTCGCCGGCAAACAAGTCGTCCGTGGTCGCTACGATCGAGCGTTGGAACGCGCCGGCAGATGGACCCGCCGTGGCGGGAGATTCAATTGGCATCACTCTGGCCGAACAGATTTTCGTCGAGCGCGGCTATGTCGCATCGCACGAGAACGAAACACCGGTCGAGACAAATCGTTTTCACGCGGACTTGTTTTGGATCGTCCGCGAACCGCTGCGGGTGGGACACTTTTACGATCTGCGTCTGGCGACGCAGCAGGTGAAATGTCAGATCGTTTCCCTCGAGCAAATCATGGATTCATCCACGCTGCAGACAAAGAGCGACGGACGCGAACAATTGGAGCGGAACGAGGTTGGCAGACTTACAATTCAAACCCGCGGACCACTCGTCATCGACAACCACGATAGCATTCCGAATCTGGGCCGGTTTGTTATCATAGACGAGGGACAAATCTGCGGTGGCGGCACGATTTTCGGCGGCGTTTATACAGACCGAACCGTCACAAAGAGCAAAAATATTTTCTGGACCGAGGGAAAAATAACGGCCCGCGCGCGCGCACTGCGGACCGGCCATCGGGGCGCGGTTGTCTGGCTGACTGGACTTTCTGGCGCTGGGAAATCGACCATTGCGCAGTCACTCGAACGCGACCTGTTCCATCGCGGAATGGACACGTATGTGCTCGACGGCGATAACATCAGGCACGGCTTGAACTCGAATCTCGGGTTTTCGCCAGACGACCGGGTGGAGAACATTCGCCGCGTAAGCGAAGTGGCGAAACTGATGGCTGATGCCGGCACGGTGGTCATCACTGCGTTCATTTCGCCTTATCGAATGGATCGCCGCCGGGCGCGCGAAATTGCGCTCGAAGGCAATGCGGAGTTTATCGAGGTGTTTGTTGATGCGCCGCTCGAAGTGTGCGAGGCGCGTGATCCCAAGAATCTCTACAAAAAAGCGCGGGCCGGAGAAATTTTGGAATTCACCGGAATTGATGCGCCGTACGAAGCGCCGGATGACCCGGAGATCGTCGTGCATACCGACAAGCAAACGGTCGATGAATCGGTCGCGACGATTCTCGAGCAATTGTTGCCGCGCTTGAGGGACTACGGAACGGACGACTGACGCGCTGGATAGTCGTGTCTCTTACAATTCGGAAAGCGAAATTGAGCGACGCGCCGGCGCTCGCGGCGTTGATGCGTGAGCTCGGCTATGAAACGAGCAACGCCGAAATGCGCCAGCGTTTAAAATCGATTTTAACGAACCCGCGTTTCCGTACGTTTGTCGCTGAGATCGACAACACGGTTTGCGGCATGATCGGCACGCTGGCGCACGCAAGCCATGAGCATAACGATTTGTCTGGGAAAATTTATCGCGCTGGTGGTTTCAGAGAAACGGCGGCGCACACGTATCGGGCGCGCCCTGATCGCTACGGCTGAAAAAGACTTCGCCAAGCGAAAAGTTACGCGAGTGAGTCTAACAACGCGATTCAGTCGCGAAGAGGCACATCAATTCTATGAGGCGCTAGGTTATTCTCGAACCGGCTTTCGCTTTGCAAAAAATCTTCTCCCGTCCTAGACGGCGAATTAACCGTCCGCACCGAGCGCGTCCTATATTCACGAAATCCAGATCGTTTTCGTGTTTGTAAATTCGCGGATGCCGGCGGCGCCGAGCTCGCGACCGAAACCGGAGCGTTTCACACCGCCGAATGGCAAACGCGGATCAGACGCGACCATCGCATTGATGAAAACCATTCCGGTGTCCAGATCAGACACGAAAAGTTTTTGCTCTTCGGGATCGTTCGTCCACGCGCTGGCGGCGAGACCGAATGTAGTATCGTTTGCGAGCCCGACGGCATCGGCTGCATCGCGTACCCGGAAAATAGATGCGACTGGGCCAAACACTTCTTCGCGGTAGGCGGGCGATTCTTTTGGGACATCGACGAGAACAGTCGGCTCGTAGAAAAATCCAGGGCCGGGAATTCGGTTGCCGCCGGTCAATAATTTTGCACCTGCGGCGATCGATCTCTGGACCTGATCGTGCACGCCTTGCAGGATTTGTTCTGTCGCGAGCGGACCGATTTCAGTCGTCTCGTCCATGGGAGCGCCGATCTTGAGCGCGCGCATCCGCGCAACGAACTGGTCGAGAAACTCATCATAAATTTGGTCAGCGATCATAAATCGCTTCGCTGCGATGCACGATTGTCCGGTGTTGATCGTGCGCGCCTTGACTGCCGTGCTTAATGCACGCTCGAAGTCTGCGCTCGGCATGACGATAAACGCATCGCTGCCGCCGAGCTCAAGCACGCTCTTCTTGACCTCTCGCGCGGCCGCGCTCGCCACCGCGCTGCCCGCTTTTTCGCTGCCCGTCAGCGTTACCGCTTTAATCCGCGGATCGACAATTATCTTTTCCACCTGCTCGGGTTCGATGAGAAGCGTTTGGAAAACGCCGTCATCAAATCCGGCGCGGCAAAAGATTTCTTCAATGGCAAGCGCGCACTGAGGGACATTGGACGCATGCTTTAGCAGTCCCACGTTGCCCGCGATTAGTGTGGACCCGGCAAATCGAAATACCTGCCAAAAAGGAAAATTCCAGGGCATGATGGCAAGCACCGGTCCGAGCGGTTGGTACTGCACGTAACTTTCAGCAGCGTCGGTCTGCGCTGCTTCGTCCTCCAAAAATCGCTCGCCATTCTCAGCGTAAAATCGGCAACCGCGTGCGCACCTTTCAATCTCTGCGAGCGAATCGCGAAACAGCTTTCCCATTTCAAGCGTGATGATCTGCGCGAACTTCTCCTTTTCCTGGAATAGCAACTCCGCCACAGCCTCCAAAAACACGGAGCGCTCGGTGAACGTGGTTCGGCGATACTTCCTGAATGCCTTTTCGGCGCGACTCAGCCGTGTCTCGATTTCGCTGTTATCAAAAGGAGCAAACTCCTTCAGCTTTTCGCCGGTGGCGGGATTGATTGAAGCAATTGCCATACAGCTAATAAACGGTAGCTGCGGGAATGAGCAAAGGTGGAACGCGTTGTCCTCAACGCGTTGGCAGATGAATGCGGCTTTGCTGCCTAATTTTTATCTTGCGCCTTCGGCGGTGGCCATCGTCTTGAGGACAAGCCGATCCACCTACACACGCAGCCCTTTTGGAATCAGAACTCGATCGAGCAAATCGAAAAACCATTGCACGAGCAGCGCCAGCACAGCGGCTGGAATCGCGCCTTCCAAGATCGTCACGTGATCATTCAGATTCAGACCGCTCAAGATCGGTTCACCCAGGCCTCCGGCTCCAATTAACGCCGCCAACGTGGCGGTGCCGACATTGATCACCGCGCTGGTTTTGATTCCGGACAAAATCGAGCGCGAGGCCATCGGGAGATAAATTTCCCAGAGGCGGGCGATCGGACTGAGTCCCAATGCAATGGCGGATTCGCGCAACGATCGCGGAATATCCTGTAGTCCGCTTGCAGTATTGCGCACGATCGGCAGCAAACCGTAAAGAAAAAGTGCAGCGATGGCAGTGCGAACGCTGATTCCGAAGAAGGGAAGAGGGACCAGCAAGGCCAGCAAAGCGAGCGATGGAATCGTTTGCACAATGCTCGCAAAACCAAGAATCGCTTGCCCGATTGCTCCACCGCGACTGGCAACTATGCCGAGTGGAATGCCGAAGATGACCGAAAGCAGCAGCGAAAATCCAGCCAGCTGGAGATGACGAAGTGTCCAACGGGCCAGCTTCTGCGAAAACGATTCGCCCATGCTATTTCGCGATCCTGTGCCGTGGTCAAAATACAAGTCTGCTGCTCTCGTGTAATTTTTCGTGCGCTCTGCTTCCGCATTGAGACGAACCATACGTTTCTCATCCAGCGTTCCTTCCAAACGACGTAATACAGCAATTGCATCTGTGGGCATGGACACTCGAAACAAAAAGACCGCCTCATACTTGGGAAAGAAGTGAAGGTCGTCTTCCAAGGCGACGAGGTCGTTTTCTTCTATCTTTGCATCCGTCGAGTAAGCGTCCTTTACGTCAATCGATCCATTGGCAAGCGCGCTGTAACCAAGCGCGTGGTCGATGCCGACGATGTTTCGCTGGGGGAGCGCGTAACGCTCGCGCAACGGCTGCCAGCCATCCTGACGATCCAGAAATTCGTGGGTAAGCCCGAGCTTAAGTTGAGGATATTTTTGTAGATCGCTGATGGTACGCACACCGAGGCGTTGCACTTCGCTGCGGCGCATCACCAGCGCATAAGTATTGTTGAACCCGAGCGGCTCCGTGATTCCAACACCAGATTTTGCGAGCGACTCGCGAATTTCGTCGAGCGACAGCGAGCGATCACTCTTTAAAATCTCCTGCGTAATTGTCCCCGTATATTCCGGGTAGGCATCGATCTGTCCGCCGCGCAGCGCTTGCCAAAGAATGATCGTGCCGCCCATGCCCTGGCGATGTTCCGCTGGAATTCCCGCGTCGGTCAACGTGCGTTTGGCGATTTCCCCCAGCACATATGACTCCGTAAACTTCTTAGAGCCGATCACGATCGGCGCAGCAGCCGAAGAATGAATCAAGAAAACAGGAACGCAGGAAAGTATCAGAAGAACATCTGGAATCCAGGAAACCGGGAATAAATGGCAGTATCGCTGTGCTTTTTTGGCTTCATGGTTTCCAGATTCATTTCCTCTGCCCATTTCCTGTTTTCCTGCTTTCCTGATTCGATTCATAGACTCGCGAGCCCGCGCTGTGCGTTGATGAACTCGGAGACGAAAGGATCGCTGGGCCTTTCGCGAAGATCGGTAACCGAACCTTTTTGCACGATGCGGCCTTCATTCATGAGGACGATTTCGTCGCCGAAATAAATCGCTTCCGCTAAATCGTGAGTCACGAAGAGCACCGTCTGCTGTAAGCGCACGAAAATTTCCTTGAGATCTTTTTGTAGGGAAGCGCGCACCAGTGGATCCAGCGCGCCAAGCGGTTCATCGAGCAAGAGCAGTTCCGGCGAGAGCATTAAAGCGCGCATCAAACTGACGCGCTGCCGCTGGCCACCGGAAAGTTCAACAGGATATCGCGGGAGCAGGTTATCGGAGAATCTTGTCAGCTCACACAATTCCACCAACCTGCTTTGCATTTCCTCTCGCGATTTTCCCACGTGGTGCGCCATTAACAGAACATTCGCGCGCGCGGTCAGATGCGGGAATAGGCCGCCCTCTTGAATGACGTATCCAATCCGGCGTCGAAGAGCGCCGATTTTATCGGAGGTAATCGGCTCGCCGTCGAATTTGATTGAGCCAGAATCCGGCTCGATCAAGCCAATGATCAGCCGCAGCAAGGTTGACTTGCCGCAGCCGCTCGGACCAATGAGAACAGTCGTCTTGCCGCGCTCGATTGAGAGATTCGTCGGGTACAATGCGGCTGCGTCTGCGTAGCGTTTGCTCACGTCGACGAGTTTGACGAGGCCGTTCATTGAAATTGCCACGTTCTAAGGGCGCTCTGGAAAAAAAATCAGAGAGTCGTCGACTTCGCTCGGGAAGACAAAGAGCGTGGTCATGCTGTAGCCCCGAAAGCTTTCGGGGCCGGGTCACCCCGAGGACTCGCGGCTGCAGCTGAAATAGAAAACGCCGAACAAATGTGCATCGTCAGTCCACATTCGAACGAACTCGAATCCGGCTTTGTCGGCGAGGACCGCAAACTCTTCCGGTGCGTATTTGTAGGAATACTCTGTGATGATCTTCTCGCCTCGGCGGAAATGGAATTTGTGTTCGTCGAGATGAACAAACTGATCGATTTCGCTGATAAGATTCATTTCGACGCGGCCGGCGCTGGAATTATAAATCGCGCGGTGCCGCCATTGATCCAGATCGAAATCTGCGCCCAACTCACGGTTCAGGCGATCTAACAAGTTCAAATTGAATTGTGCAGTAACGCCGGCGCCGTCGTTGTAAGCGGATTCGAGCACGTGCTGATCTTTCTTTAAATCTACGCCGATGAGCAGCCCGCCATCTCGATGGCAAATATTGGCAATGCGACGCAGAAATTCCAGCGCGTCATTCGGTTCGAAGTTCCCGATGGTCGATCCCGGGAAATAAACGACGTTCCGTGCAGCTTTGCGATTCGGCGAAGGCAGTGCCACAGGTTGCAGGTAGTCGGCGCAGACGGGCAGGATCTCCAAATCAGGAAAAATCTTTTGGAAAAGAGCGGTCGATTCACGCAATTGCTTCTCGGAGATGTCGACAGGAATGTAAACGGCCGGATCCTTCAACGCTTCGATCAGAATTCGAGTCTTGGTGCCGGCACCGGTGCCGAGTCCAATCAGCTCGGTATTCGCTCCGATCTGCGATGCGATCTCGGCGCGGTTGCGATCCAGAATGTCAATCTCGGTCCGCGTAATGTAGTATTCCGGCAGTTCGCAAATTTTTTGGAACAACGCCGTGCCGCGCTCATCGTAGAAATACTTGCACGGAAGCGTACGCGGATTGCTGGAAATCCCAGCGATAACGTCTGCGAGAAAATCCGACGATTCTGGCGCGGCAATTCGTTGAGGGGCGGTTAAGGAATCTCCGGCCATTGTGACACCTAAGAGCAGCGCGGTCGCCGCGGCAACTCGCGGCCTAGCAATTTATTGCGGATCCCGCGCGAGTCTGATTCCTGTAAACTGCCAGCGTTTTTCCGGTTGAAAGAAATTGCGATACGTACGGCGAATGTGACTGCGCGACGTGGCGCAGGAACCGCCCCGTAACACGTATTGGTTGCACATGAATTTGCCGTTGTATTCGCCGAGCGCGCCCGGCACCGCACGATAACGAGGATACGGAGAGTAGGCGCTGCGCGTCCATTCCCAAACGTCACCAAACATTTGATGAAGGCTAAGATCGTGCTTTGAGGTGGACAACGCACGCGGATGAAAATTTTCGTCTTCGACGAAATTTCCTTCGATCGGACAATCCAATGCAGCACGCTCCCATTCGAATTCTGTCGGAAGACGCGCACCCGCCCAGTTCGTATAGGCGTCGGCTTCGAAATAACTCACGTTCGTGACCGGCTCGGATTCATCGACGGGGCGAAAACCTGACAGCGTAAAGTTCCACCAGACGCCGTCGCGTTTTGTCCAGTAAAGCGGCGCTTGCCAGCGTTGTTCGTTCACCGTCATCCATCCGAGCGACAACCAGAATTCCGGCCGCGTGTAACCGCTGTCTTCGATGAACGCGAGATACTCACCGTTCGTTACAGGCCGTGACGCGAGTGAGAACGCGGGAACCAGCGCTTGATGCCGCGGCTCTTCGTTGTCATAGGCAAATCCATGACCGTCATGGCCGATCGAAGCCATTGTTTGTTCAAAATCAACAAACCGCACCGAGCTGACTTTTTCAGCGTCGATCTTAATTTTGCGCTCTCGAAAAACCGGATACAGCGGGTTTTGTGCGAACACGTGCTTGATATCTGTGACGAGCAATTCCTGATGTTGTTGTTCATGATGAATGCCCAGAACAAGGATCGGCTCGATTTCATCCAGTAGCTGCTCTTCAGCATTGGAAAGCAGATCGTCGACGTGGGAATCGATCGATGCGCGGTAGCGTTGCGCTTCTCTCACCGTTGGGCGCGAAATTAATCCGCGCAGGTCGCGCCGGTGCATGTCGCCGGCGGCATTATAGTACGAATTGAAAAGATAGGCGTACTCTGGAATTTCTGACCGGTATCCCGGGACGAACTTTTTCAGAATAAACGTCTCGAAGAACCAGGTCGTATGGGCGAGGTGCCACTTGGTCGGGCTGACGTCGGGCATCGATTGAACGACGTAATCTTCTGGTTCAAGACCGGTACACAGCCTGTTGGTGAAACTTCTGAGCTGATGAAAACGATCCCGCAAGTGTTCGATACGCGCCGAACTCGGGCGTAGGGCAGGTTGTTTCGCCGTCCTCGTGTCGGTGGCGACGCCGGCTGAGGCGAGGCTCAAAGGATTTCTCCTTCTTGCTGGAGTTCTTCCCGGCGCGCTTCGAGCATCTGGTCGTGAGTCGCTTCCTCGAGGCCGTCGATTACGCAATGCTCGCCGACTGTTTCCTCTTCGTCAGCACCCGGACGCGGCATGCGGTGACCTTTCGAGCTGGCGACTACGCTCCATTCTTCGGTTAGATCGGCATTGTCCGGAGTCTCCTCTGGCGGTGTGTTATTTTCCTCGCCCAGCAATTCCCTGCGGGCCTGTTTCCAATCCGCTTCGGTAAATTCGTCAGGGTTGCGCTCGTCGATCATCGCAATTTCCCTTGCGCGTCTTTCCACCTCCTCTGGTGACGGCGCGCCAAGCCCGTTGCCGTGCAGCGTGATTTTTCCCGGCCGAGGTTGTGAGGGATCATTCATAACCATTAGTGCGAATGCCAGGACACCCTGTTCGCAATACACTCTGGACTACAGATTAGAGGCTTGCAATACAAGCGGTAAAAACTGTGTGCAGGCGTTTGAACATGTGAACAAGGAACATTTCATCCAACTCGAAGATGGTGCCGTCATTGCTTTTGAAGAATACGGCAACGCAAATGGAGTGCCGGTGATATTTTGCCATGGTTGGCCGAGCTCACGGACCATGGCGCGCCTGACAGACGAACCAGCGCGCAGCCTCGGCCTTCGCATCATCTCACCTGATCGACCGGGCATCAGTGGCTCGAGCTTGCAGCCCGATCGAAAGTTGACCGATTGGCCACGCCTTGTGGAACGGATCGTTGACCACCTCGACATCGACGAATTTCGAATGCTCGCGATCTCTGGAGGGGCGCCCTACGCTTATGCGACTGCCGTGGCAATGCCTGAGCGGGTGCGAGCGATAGCCATAGTCGGTGGTGCTCCTCCACTTGCGGAACTTACGGACACCGAAGGCTTGCTCCCGCTTTATCGATGGATGATGGCACTGTATCGAAGCCAGCCGCGACTTTTGCGAACATTCTTCTATCTGGCGCGGCCGGTTCTGTCATTGCGGCCCCCGATCCGTCTTCGTCCGTTGCTCTTAAAAATGTTATTGTTGCGGCCGTGCGACGCAGAAAGCTTGCGCGACACTGCGGCGTTCGAAGCTATTTTTGAAAGCCAACGGCGCGCATGGCGAGCCTCAGCTGCGGGAGTGATGGCGGACGCGCAGATCTACGCGCAGCCGTGGGGATTTGCCATTGAAGATGTGCGGGTTCCGGTCCGACTCTGGCATGGAAAGCAAGATCGGGCTTTCTCGGTTTGCCTGGCGGAAGAACTCGCAAAACGACTGCCGGACTGCACAGCGCGTTTTATTGACGACGCAGGCCACTATTCCCTACCTATCCGCCACATGCGCGAGATCCTTGAGGATCTGATATCCTGTTAGCTGCGGAATTCCTGCGTGGGCTGACGCGACGGAGGCTGCTGATCGACACACCCAACGAAAGCATGATGGCTTTCAGGATTTGTTCGACTTACCGCAAAATCGGCGCGCAGCTTTGCTTCCATCATTTTGTCGAATGAAAAATGCTCGGTCGCGTAGCGAAGACCATTCGCTGCGCAGTGCGCGGCCAGCTCTGGATCGGAAATGAATTCCATGATCGCAGCCGCAAGCGCCTGACTGTCACCCGGCTCAATGAGCAAGCCGTTTTGACGATGCTCAATGATCTCCGGAATGTCGCCTACTTTTGTGGCAATGACGGGACGGCCGCTGGCGAAAGCTTCACGCAGGACAATCGGCGACGCTTCGGTCCGCAGCGAAGCAATCACCATAATGTCGCATCCTGCGTAAACGTCCGGCGTGTCCCAGCGATATCCAGCCATAATAATCTTATCGGCCAGTTCGGCTCGGTCGATCGCGATCCTTACGTTGATGCCTCGTTTCAAAATTCCTGTGCCCTGCCCTACGATGACGAAGCGGGCATTCGGATGGTTCTCCAAAACGAGGGGCGCTGCTTCAACTAAAACGAGCTGGCCTTTATCGGGGCGGATCATGCCGACGTTGCCGATGAGCGGCGTATCGTCGCTGACACTGATTTCACGCCGGAATTTCAGCCGGTCGCGCGGCGGCTTGAATTTTTCCAAATGGACAGCTGAACCGATGACCTCAATTTTTGCGGGATCAACTCCATGTTCTCCTATCAGTTGGCGTTTGATAACCGATGCGTCGGCCACGATTTGCGAGCAACCATGCTTAAAAACAAACGCGCGTCCTTTGCTGCCAAGTGGGTCAGTGATACAGCGCGCGCGGCTTAGCGGAATCCCACAAAAATAAAGCGGCAGACAAATCCAGTGATCCTTCGAGCTGTAAGTTTTGAGCAGGTCAATCTTGTTTCGCCTGCAAAATCTCCAGAGACGCCATGAACAGAGCGGGTCAACGCGGCGCCGGAGTGACATTGTCACCAACCGTGTGCCGAGTTCAGATGCTTTAGAATGAACCTGAGAATCTGGGTTGCAGACCAACCACGCCCGGTGCCCGTGCGCATTGAGCCAGTTAATCTCCAGACAAGTGCGGTACTCCTGGCCGCCCCAACTGCGGCTACTCTCTACGTAGAGAATGTTCACGTCGGATC
>Ga0137359_10003681_pt1 | contig 12455 bp, 7 predicted proteins | sample Mad1_40_16metaG_FD_108281 | JGI IMG/M metagenome (GOLD analysis project Ga0137359, IMG submission 108281) | Vadose zone soil microbial communities from Angelo Coast Range Reserve, California, USA - Mad1_40_16 metaG | ecosystem: Environmental > Terrestrial > Soil > Vadose zone | place: USA... | reverse complement strand
GGCAGGGCTTGAACTCAGAGATAGGGTATATCAAGGGGCTAAAGTTTGACCGTGGCTATATCTCCTCCTACATGGCGAACGATCAAGAACGTATGGAAGCCGTGCTATCGAACCCCTCCATCCTGATTACCGATAAGAAGATCACCAACGTTACAGAACTGCTCCCGCTGCTAGAACGTCTGCTGGCAACAGGCAAGAAAGAGCTGCTGGTTATTGCTGAGGATATCGTGGGAGAAGCCTTGACAACGCTGGTGGTCAACAAAATACGTAGCACGTTCTTTGTTCTAGGGGTGAGAGCACCCAGCTTTGGTGACCGTCGTGAAGCGATGATGGAAGATATCGCCATCATGACAGGAGGGCGCGTCATCAGCGAGAGGGTAGGTCTCAGGCTAGAGAAAGCTACCATGAAAGACCTGGGGACTGCTCATAGCGTAACCACGACAAAAGACTCTACGTTGATCGTAGACGGCGGCGGAAGTAAAACGGCTATTCAGTCACGCATACGCGAACTCCGCGCCCTGCTTGCTAACGGCGCGAGTGACTTTGACCGCGAGAAACTCCAGGAACGGCTGGCAAATTTAACTGGTGGCGTTGGTGTAATCAAAGTGGGGGCCGCTACCGAGGTTGAGATGAAGGAGAAGAAGCTGCGTGTGCAAGACGCATTGTCGGCAACACGCGCTGCTCTCGAAGAGGGGGTCGTTCCTGGTGGCGGTGCAGCCCTGGTGATTGCGCTTCCAGCCCTGGACAACATCAAGACAAAGATGCCGGAAGAAATGACAGGGGTAAATATCCTGCGGCGTGCCCTGGAAGAGCCTCTACGTCAGATCGCTGTTAACGCCGGGTATGATGGCCCCGTAGTCGTTGCCAATGTACGCGAAAAACCGTTTGGATACGGCTTTGATGCGACCTGCGGTCAGTATGTAGATATGCTCAAAGCCGGCATCGTCGATCCCGTGATGGTAACGCGGGCTGCCCTACAAAATGCTGTGAGTATCGCGGCCCTGCTTCTAACAACAGACACGCTTATCACTGATAAGCCGGTTTATATCCCAAGTTTCAAAGATATCGAGTTTGGCCTCTAAGGGAGGTTCGCGAGGAGTGATCCACAAGCAGAGAGAGTTGCCTGTTACGGCAGAAGGCGATTCTCTCTGCTCTCCTTTTCCAACTAAGGAGCAGATCTTATCATCCTGAAATTCCCACAACCACTGACACCGAAGTGCTATACATCATAAATGATAAAGATCAGCTAGAGCGAATGTCAGGTATCAGCAAACACATGGCATCGGACCTCATGCGGCGCATACAACTACAAGCTGATATGCTGAAAGGAACCGATTGGATGAAAGGTAACTCTCAGCAAGCTCAATGGAACTAGCAGACAAGCGGGCTATGAACCTTGGAGATTATAGTACTCGTTTCCACGTTGGTGGCAACGCCACTCTGACCTTTCTAGACAACACCAGCCTGTACCTTCACGCTCTCAGGGCTTCGCAAAAGTCGCTCTGATTGGCAGCAAGCCCCCCACCCCAGAGTAATCAAGAGCGTGTTGCCGGTATGGCGCGGCCGCGCCATACCGGCAACACGCTCTTGATTACTCTTTTTTGGGGCGGGGAGGGGAAGAAGAAAAAGACTTTTGCGAAGCCCTATTCACGCTCTCCGAACGATTTCCTAAAAGCCCCAAAAGAGAGTACAATGTATAGAAGAGGATTTTGATGATGTTGACGAGGAAAATGTCTAGCCAATTTGCGGGAGAAGGTTTGTATGGAACACGCATTACTTCAACAACTCCAACAACGTCCATTGCTGTGTGATGGCGCAATGGGCACTTTGTTATACGCGCGAGGAGTAAAATACGAACAATGCTTTGACGCGATCAACCTGTCACAACCAGAACTGATTATAAATATCCACCGCGAATATATCAGCGCAGGCGCGCAGATTATTGAAACCAACTCCTTCGGCGCTAACCGTGCAAAGCTCGAGGCCTACAACCTGGGGGATCGAGTACGCGAGATCAATCTTCGATCAGTAAAACTGGCACGCGAGGCACGCGAGATCTCTGGTCAGTCGGTCTTCGTCGCAGGCGCGGTAGGCCCCTCGGGTCGTCCACTGCAAGCACCCGACGAACATCGCTTAAGTGAGTTGCGTACAATCTTCCGCGAACAGATCGACGCACTACAAGATGGCGGAGCCGAGCTGCTGATACTCGAAACCTTCTCCAGCCTGGCAGAGCTGCGGCAAGCCATACTAGCGGCCAAAGAGAGTGGGCTGCCTATCGTTGCTCAAATGAGTTTTTATGAAGATGGTCACACGCTCTCGGGTCAGTCAGCAGCAAGGGTAGCTGCCGTGCTCAGCGACCTGCGAGTCGATGTGATGGGCGCCAACTGCAGCGTGGGACCCGCCGTCACGCTCGATGCTCTTGAAGAGATGATCGCCGAGGCCAATCGCTATCCTGACGGCATGAAATCTACTACCCACATGTTCTCCGCTCAGCCCAATGCAGGATTACCAACTCGCATTGACAACCGTTTTTTCTACATGGCAACGCCCGATTACTTCGCAGATTATGCCGTACGCTTCGCCAAAGCCGGGGTTCGCCTGATAGGCGGCTGTTGTGGCACAACACCACATCACATCGCGGCTATGCGCAAAGCGCTCGATGAGCATTATGGTGTGCGTGCTTCGCTCACGACGGAAACGCCCGAGAAGACCGTACAGACAAGGCCCGCAGTAGTTTCTAATGGCAAGGCGACTATCGCCCGCTTGCTCGAAGAAGATGTCATCCTGCCCCAACATGGGTCAATGACGCGCCTGCAAGAAAAGCTGGCGGCGGGAGAGTTTGTTGTAAGCGTTGAACTTGATCCTCCTAAGGGCTTGAATCCTGCCAAGATACTCGAGGGAGCCGCGCTGCTTCAAGAAGCAGGCGTTCATTGTATCAACATCGCCGATAGTCCCATGGCGCGGGTGCGTATGAGTTGTATTGCACTCGCGCGCCTGATCCAGTATCTCCTGGTCATTGATACGATCATTCACTTTACAACGCGAGACCGCAACCTGATGGCGCTGCAATCAGAGCTGTTGGGAGCGCATGCCCTGGGCATTCGCAATATCCTGGCCCTAACAGGGGATCCGCTACATGTTGGTGACTATCCCAACACGACAGGGGTATGGGACCTGGATTCTGTGGGATTGATCAAGGTGCTTCGTGGCATGAACGAGGGACACGATGCGGCGGGTTCGTCAATCGGAGCAAAAAGCTCATTTCACATAGGGGCAGCGCTCAACTTGAACATGACCGATGAACAGACGGACCAGGAGATTGAAAAGTATTGGAGTAAGATTGACGCGGGTGCACAATTCATTATGACCCAACCTATCTATGAGCTGGCACCTTTGTCACGCTTTTTGGACCGGGCCGGGAAGCCTCCGCTGCCCATGATCCTGGGTTGCATTCCTTTACACAGTTCACGCCACGCTGAATTTCTGCATAACGAAGTGCCCGGCATCACCATCCCTGAGGAGGTACGCACCCGCATGCGTGCCGCAGGCGAACATGGTCACGAGGAGGGTTTGAAGCTGGCGCAAGAACTGTTAACAGCAGCGCGCAGCATGGTGCAGGGGGTCTACCTGATGCCATCGTACGGGCGCTATGACGTGGTCGAGAACCTAACCAGGCTGCTTCTCAGGCCGGCTCAGGGCATTCCGCAAGGTACAAATACTACCAAGATGTGATGTCCTCGGTGGTTCATGGCCGCCCGGAAAACACGAGACGGACTCCAAGTCCGATCAGGACACTTCCCGTCAGCCAGGGGATGAGTTTTGCTGCTCGCGAGCGACGTTTCAACCAGCTTCCCAACAGACTCGCCAGCAAAGCTACACTGGTATCGACGGCTAAACTCGTGCTATTAAAGAGCAGACCGAGAATCAGCAATTGAAGCGGGACATGCCCTCGCGCGGGGTCAACAAATTGCGGCAGAAAAGCGAGGTAGAAGAGTGCCACCTTGGGATTGAGCAGGGTCGTCAAGCTTCCCTGGAAGAACGCTTTCCTGAGTTCCGCTTTTCCATCAGGTGAGCTGGTCTGCATCGCTTCACGACCGAGGAGGAAACGAACGCCCAAGTACACCAGATAAGCCGCACCCACATATTTGAGGATGTCGTAGGCTATCGGCACAACCAGGAAGACGCCGGAGATCCCGAAGGCGACCGCGGTGGTCTGGAGCAAGCCACCGGTGGCAATCCCCAGACAAGAGACCACCCCTGCCGAGCGCCCTTGCCTTGTGCTGCGCGAGATGATATAGAGCATATCTGGTCCAGGAACAATGCACACCAGAACCGTCATGGCTACAAGCAAGAAGAGTGTGGTGAGCATGGGCATGAAAAGATCATCCTCCTTGGTTACAGTATACGGCATAGATGCTAACCTGTCAATCCCATATTGATGGTTATGTGTGTTGATGTGTGGTATGCTGCTCCTGTTGTGAACAGGAGTTGGGATGGTGATCGACAACAAAGACTGCCACAAGGACACCAACAACGGCGACCCCTGCACTCACGAAAAAGGCCCAACGAAAGCCAGCGACAAGGGCAGTGGCGTCTGGGTATCCCGAGCTTTTCAGTATGGCCGTAGAGGAGGCGGCAATGATGTCAAGGGGGGCAAGCCAATCTGTCTGGCGGGATGGCAAAATTTATTTGACTTGCTTGAGGCAGTATGCTACACTCTATGTGGCTCCATAGTTGTTGTCTATACACCTTTCAGGTGTAATTTTTACTGTTACCATAATAAAGGAGGTCTAGCCTATTAACAGGGATATTCGGGGGAACGACCGCGGCACGCGAGAAACGCGGGTAAATGAGCGCATTCGTACGCGCGAGGTGCGCTTAATTGACGAAAATGGCGAGATGATCGGAGTCATGCCCACCCAGCGTGCGCTTGAAATTGCCCGTGACCGGGATCTTGACCTGGTCGAGGTACAACCCAACGCCATTCCACCAGTCTGCAAACTGATGGACTATGGCCGCTACAAGTATGAGCAGGCAAAGAAAGAAAACGAAGCGCGTAAGAATCAGAAGACGATTACATTAAAAGAGATTCGTTTGAGTCCTCGTACAGACGAGCACGATGTAGACGTAAAGACACGCAAGATTCAAGAGTTCCTGGCTGAAGGTGATCGGGTCAGAGTCAGTGTCAAGTTCCGTGGAGCGGAGATGCGCCACCCCGACATTGGTCGTAAATTGCTTGATGGAATCGCAGAAGTATTAAAAGGATCGGCTGTTATTGAGCGCTCTCCAATTATGGAGGGGAAGATGATGTCGATGATTGTCTCCCGTGCGCCCGGATGGGAGCCACCGAAAAAGCAAACTCCTACGCCTGCCGCTTCCAAAAAAGGCCAGGTTGCTACGACAACCTCGAGCAACACTGCAACCACTCCAACACCCGCCCTTGTCTCAGAAGGCAACGAGGCGACAAGCACTCCGAACGAGTAGAGACCGGCAGTGCATTATTCCTAGTTGGAGCCGCAACAAACAAAGTTTTTGAAGCAGATTTACAGGGGTGCAGTTTTCCCGAACTACACCCCTGTTTTTTGTTATGCAAATGCCGTTGACTTTTCAAGCCAGAGACTATTACGATAGAGACATTACAATAACCATACCACCTCACATACTTTGTTACGTAATAGATATAGAAATTTAATCAGAAGAAGACTAGCCATTGGAGGCCACTGGTGAGTAACTACGACGATCCACGCTGGTATGAACAGCCCGAAATAAACCAAGGATACAGACCGGTACCTAACGACCAGTCCAGACCCACTCCAGCAACAAACTCAAATGATTCCATGCAGCAGCAGGTATCCACAAAAGAACCACCGCCCGCTAAGGATCCCCGCTTTGGCCGGATTTTTGGGCAGGTCGTCGTTACTGCTGCCTTGATGATGATTGCATTTCTAGGTGGTTGGTTTGGTCACCAGGCATTTACCAATTCAAACTTCAATCCCAGCAACCCATCTAAAAGTTATGCCAATCTCATTCAGCAGGCCTGGAACATCGTGGACCAGAACTATGTCGACCGCAAAGCCATCAACTATCAGCAGATGTCGTACCAGGCTATCCAGGCCATGCTAGGCGTACTGCATGATACTGGTCATACCCGTTTCCTTACACCCCAGGACGTGCAAGCCGAGCACCAACAACTTAGCGGCACCCTTATAGGTGTCGGCATTTACCTGCGGCAAGACCCTTCAACGAAACAATTAACCATCACCTCAACTATCTCGGGCACACCGGCACAGAAGGCCGGGCTTAAACGTGGGGATATCATCATGGCCGTGAACGGCACGAGTGTTGCGGGGAAAGATCTCAATACCGTCAGTTCACTTATCCAGGGACAGGCGGGCACAAATGTATCTATCACAATCAAACGCCCTTCAACAAATCAGACGCTGACATTCACTATGAAGCGTACAAAGATTACAGTACTTTCTGTGGCTATGCACTATATTGCAGACGCACATATTGCGCATATTCAAATCAGCCAATTTTCCACTGGAGCTTCAGATCAGCTCAAAGCCGCGCTCAACCAGGCTAAAAAAATGGGAGCAAAAAAGATCATTCTAGATCTGCGCGATAATCCCGGAGGATACCTCCAGGAAGCCATCAACGTAGCCAGCCAGTTTATACGCAGCGGGAATGTGCTTTTAGAGCAGGACAGCAGCGGACAGCGAACACCCGTCCCTGTAAATGGGCAGCCCATCGATACAAACATCCCGATTGTGGTGCTGGTCAACGGCAATACGGCGAGCGCCGCGGAGATTGTTTCTGGTGCCCTGCAAGACAACCACCGGGCGATTATTCTAGGCACGAAAACCTTTGGCACGGGTACGGTGCTACAAGAGTATGATCTATCCGATGGCTCGGCTCTTCTCCTGGGAACAAGTGAGTGGCTCACTCCCAATGGTCAATTTATCCGTGACCACGGCATTACCCCCAACCCCGGGTTTACCGTGCCGCTGAACCCCAAGCTAACCCCACTCACACCCGATGCCGAAAATCAGGGGCGTATGACTTTGCAACAAATCCTCAATAGTGGGGATGCACAACTGGTGAAGGCGATTCAGTATTTAGAGTCGCATTGATAGATTTGTAGGAACGCACTTCACGCGTTCCTACTCTGCACTCTCTGCCGCCTGGTAATACTTGCTGGTTGGAGCATGACCCAGCAGTGGGGCGATAAAGCGCGTAGCGGCAGCCACTTTGTCAAGGTCTACACCGGTTTGGATACCCATGCCGTGCAGCATGTAGAGCAGGTCTTCGGTCGCTAAATTACCAGCGGCTCCCGGAGCATAGGGACAGCCGCCCAGGCCGCCTGCAGAAGAGTCAACAATGGTGATACCCAATTGCAAGGCCATCAGCACATTTGCCAGAGCTGTGCCGCGTGTATCATGGAAGTGTACGGCCAGTTGCTCGACCGGCATGGCGCCTTCATTGACCAGGAGGCTAATCACATCCACCACCTGGTTCGGCGTTGCTACTCCAATTGTATCGCCCAAGGAAAGTTCTTCGATACCCATCTCCAGGAGTGCCCGGGCCACAGCGAGTACCTTCCATGGATCCACCTCCCCCTCATAAGGACAGCCAAAAACTGTCGAGATATAACCGCGTACCGGTACCCCTTCGCGCTGCGCCAACGCCACCACCGGGCGAAAGTTGGCAAGGCTCTCTGCAATAGTGGCATTGATGTTATGCCGCGTAAAGCTCTCGCTGGCGGCTGTAAATACAGCAACGGCACGAACTCCTGCCGCCAGCGCACGTTCCATGCCCTTCAAGTTTGGGACCAGCACTGGATACGACGTCGTCAAGAGGCGCGTCAGGCCAGCCATGACTTCACTCGCATCGCTCAACTGTGGTATGGCGCGTGGGCTAACAAAAGAGGTGGCTTCAACAACAGGCAAACCAGCATCGGCGAGCATCTGTATGAATTGTATTTTCTGCCCGGTGGGCACGATAACCTTCTCGTTTTGCAGGCCATCGCGAGGACCAACCTCGACGACGCGCACTGCGCGAGGCAGAGCAGGAAGCGCTGGCAACATTAATCATCCCTCTTTAATCTCATAAGGCGAATGTGGCTTCAATGGAGTTTTGTCTACAGTATGCGCATTAGCCCTGCTTGTTTCTCCAGCGGGAGGCAATAGCAACTGGTCTGCTTGTTCTTGCTGTATGGAGTCGGCAGCAGTGTCACGTACACGTTCCACCTTTACCTTAGTAATACGCCGCCCGCGGGTAGTTAAGACCGTGAATCTCAAATTCTGGAATGTAATCGTATCACCCGCAACAGGAATCTTGTCGAGCTGGGCATACAAAAACCCGCCCAGGGTCTCGTAATTCTCGTCCCCCAGGTTCGTATCCATCAACTCATTGAACTCGTCGATACCGATCTTGGCGTCAAAGATGTACTCGTACTCATTGACTTGCTCGTACAGGTTCTCTTCGCGGTCATACTCGTCTTGAATGTCCCCGACAATCTCCTCAACCAGGTCTTCAATGGTAACCAGCCCTGCCACCGAGCCATATTCATCGATAACAATCACCATGTGTATGCGCCTCTGGCGCATTTCACGCAGCAGGTCATCCAGCTTTTTCGTCTCGGGCACAAAGTATGCCGGGCGCACCAGGTCACGGATCGGTAAGGAATTGTGATCTTCCCGCAATTGTTTGAGCATGTCCTTGGTATATAAGACCCCAATAATGTTATCGATATTTTCTTCGTAGACCGGGATACGCGAAAAGCCGCCCTGCAAAGCCACATCCACAGCTTGATCAACAGTGGCATCGCTCTCGAGTATTACCATGTCTATACGCGGTATCATCACTTCGCGCACGGTTGTATCGGCAAACTCGAAGATACTGCGGATCATCTCTGTTTCCTCCTCTTCGAGTACACCTTCTTCCTCACCCACGTTCACCAGCAGGCGCAATTCCTCCTCTGTCACGAAAGGACCACGATGTCTCACCTGGCCACCCATCAGACGCACCAGGGAGTTTGTAACAGCGGTCAATAACGAGACGATCGGGCGGAGAAGCCAGACGGCACCACGAACAGGATTTAGCAGGGCGCGAGCCCAACGCAGCGGATTCTGTACAGCGGCAGTTTTCGGCGTAATCTCACAGAAGATCAACACCACCAGGGAACCGAGGATCGTAGCGATGAGCTCACCATAGTTTGGCGAGAAGCGGAGCGCCAGCACGGTGGCCATGCTAGAAGCGACGATGACCGCTACGTTATTTACAACCAGGATGGTCGAGAGGAAGACGTTCGGCTGCGCTATCAGTTGTTCTATCTTTTTAGCTTTTTCATCACCCTCTTCCACCAGGTTTTTGAGCGCAATGCGGTTGATAGAGGTAAACGCAGTTTCAGCAGCCGAAGCCGCCGCAGCCAGAATTAAGGATACGATCAGTGCAATGATTTGTATCCACGCTCCTGTGTCAAGTTGTGGACTTTGAACATCGGTAGCGGCGCGGGCGACCGCGAGGGTCGCCATTATTATTCCGGCCGGACCAGCGCCGTCCATAAGACCGATCACTCCTTTTCGCTACCCTCTTTAGAGGAACCATCCAGCGGTTGACGCGTCCGCAGTACACGTGCCGGAACACCAACCACCACGGCTCCAGGAGGAACATCGCGGTTCACCACTGAACCGGCTCCTGTGACGGCATACTCACCAACTGTTACAGGAGCTACTAACATTGTATCACTTCCGATAAAAGCCCCGTCACCTATATGCGTATGATTTTTCTGTACTCCATCATAATTACAGGTAATGGTACCAGCAGCGATATTCACATGCTCACCTACAGTGGCATCACCAATGTAGCTGAAGTGATGCATGTCCGTTTCCGCGCCGATGTACGAGTTTTTCACTTCTCCGAAGTTTCCCATACGCACATCACGTGCAAGGTAAGCACCAGGGCGGCAATGGCTAAAAGGTCCAATGCGCACTCCGTCCTCGAAGGTTGTCTCTTCCAGTACCGAATTGCGCACGATGCAATCATCGCCAAGAATGGACTGGTCAATGGTCGTTCCCGGTCCGATGCGACATGCTGAGCCGATTCGTGTTTTGCCCGTGATCATCGTAGCAGGGAGAATAACGGTATCTGTCCCAATTTCCACGTCCGCATCGATATAGGTAGTTGCAGGATCGATAATGGTGACGCCTGCATACATATGCCGCTCGAGCACACGCTGGCGCAGCAAGTGCTCAACAGTGGCCAGTTGTACCCGGTCATTAATGCCGATGGTTTCATCGAATGATCCGCTGACAGTTGCAATCGTACACCCCTGGGCACTTGCCATGCCCACAAGGTCGGTGAGATAGTACTCGCCTGCTGCATTCCTCGGGAGTGTCTGTAATGCCGACCAGAGCCAGTCGCGCTCAAAGCAATAAACGCCAGAGTTGATTTCCCTGATACGTTTTTGCTCTTCGGTGGCACGCTTGACCTCAACGATCTCGTGCACTCGCCCACCTGCATCACGGACGACACGCCCGAAATCAGAAGGCTGCTCGGTGATCGCAGTGAGGAAGGTGAGGGTAGCCTGGCTTGTGAGGTGCTCTACCAGCACGCGAGCAAGTATTTCATTGCTAATAAGCGGTGTGTCACCATAGCAAACCAGCACCGTTTGAGGTAAAGGATCCAGTGTGTCAACGGCTTCCCGGGCTGCCAGTACCGCGTGGCCGGTGCCCAGTTGCTCCTCCTGCACGGCATAAAGACAGCGATCTCCAAATGTGGCTTCTACCAGCTCTGCTCCGTATCCAACCACAACAATGGGACGATGACCGCTGGTTCTCGTGAGGAGTGGGGCAAATACAGAAGTGGTGGGGATGGCTTCGATGGCGTTCAGTACATACGTTATTAGAGGCAACCCCGCGGCCTGGTGAAGCACCTTTGGCAGCGTTGAACGCATTCGAGTGCCTTTGCCTGCTGCAAGCACTACGCTCGCAAATGTATTCATAGTAAAATTACAAACCTTTTTGTTTTGTCTTAGCAGTTCCAGGGGATTGATGGATCAAGCTAACGCGAGACTTTGATGCTCATCGCTTGATTTTTTAATTACTGCAATCAATAAAGTCCACTCCATCCATAAAACTGGCTGGGGTGCCAGGATTCGAACCTGGGATCGTGGATCCAAAGTCCACTGCCTTACCGCTTGGCCACACCCCAATCATGTACGAGGAGAGATTAGGAGGAAACCCACGACTCTGTATCGCACGCACTGTATAGTACACGATGAGGTGGGCTTTGTCAACACGACAAAAGGCGCATCGACCGACTATCCATCTGCTGTGAACTGTATTGCCCCTGCTTGATTCACTCCCCACAACATGCGGAAGGGTTGAATTGGTTGTCTTGAATTTTTGTTACAATTGATGCATAATGCGTAAAAAACTAAGAATCCGTCAGCGCTGGAGTAAGCATGCAACAACCTGACATTAATCACCGAAATTTAACCTTGCAAACACCTGAGCAAATTGACACGCTTGTCAAGCAGCTCAAACCAGTGTTAGGTTCGATGCATAAACAGGTTCGTGCCCAGTTCACCCTGCATCAACAGCATTTTGCTGATTACCGGCGGCAAGCCTCATATACTAACGCCACCATGAACTGCCCAGATTACATGCTCAGCAAGCAAGCAAGCGAAGTATACAATGCCTGGCAGGCACGAGTGGGTAGTAACCCCAGCAATCCAGAGGCCGAATTCTGCTTGCAAACCACTTACATGCACTTTGTGCGTATCTTTTTTGTACGCGCCTGCGAGGATTATGGGCTGATTACACCTCACCTCATCCCTGGTGAGACTTTCACGACCCATGCACAATACCTTAGTGAATTCCCCTCCTGTATTAACAATGTGTATTCTCGACTCCTCAAGCAGACATACCGGCGTGCAGGCTCAGAGCAACATAATCCTCTCTACTACCAGGGGCTTTACGATTGGTTCACTGCTGATGAGCAGACCACCCTGGCCCTGTATACCCTGCTCAAACACTTTGACTTCCAGGGGCTGAACGTAGATATACTGGGAAGAGTCTATAACGAGGGCTACATTGCAAATACAGAACGCAGCGCGAAAGGGCAATTTTACACCTCCCTGCAAGTGGTGGACTATATGCTCGATTCGCTTGGTATCCCCACTTTTGTAGATATAGTTCTAGACTATAGGAAATGCCTCGGCTTTCTAGATAAAACGCTGGGCGATCTCTCTTGCGGCAGCGGTTCGTTTTTAGTAGCAGCGGCTGCACGCAAAAGGCATATCTTGCAGCGCCTGGTTTTTGAACGCAAGGTTAGCCCTGAATATGCCCTTCAAATATTGACCAATACTTTTTTAGGTTTTGATCTCAATCCTTTTGCCTGTTACCTGGCCGAAATGAACCTGCTCATACAATGCCTGCCATTCCTGGTCG
>Ga0137359_10003678_pt1 | contig 12458 bp, 10 predicted proteins | sample Mad1_40_16metaG_FD_108281 | JGI IMG/M metagenome (GOLD analysis project Ga0137359, IMG submission 108281) | Vadose zone soil microbial communities from Angelo Coast Range Reserve, California, USA - Mad1_40_16 metaG | ecosystem: Environmental > Terrestrial > Soil > Vadose zone | place: USA... | reverse complement strand
GTTCTGAAATATAAAGAAACGAATATCTCTCATCGTCGCTGGTGCCGACGTTATGGAAACGCTGTGGGTTTGCTGGATCTTCGTAGACCAGCGTGTCCGCGGATTGCGGTGTTCCAATCTTGTGATAATAGACCTGGTGATTCTCGTTCTTCGCGGTCAGCTCGTGACCTTTTTCCGGCGCCGGATAACGGCTGTAGTAAAAGCCGTCGCCTAGCCAGGAGATGCCTGAACTCTTCATCCATTCGATGTGATCCGTCGACAACTGCTTCGTCACAGTGTCTAAAACATAAACATCGTTCCAGTCAGAGCCACCCTGCGAAACTCCGTAGGCTAAATATTTTCCATCCTTAGAAAGCGCAACCGATCCCAGACGCGTGGTGCCGTCAGCAGACAGCTTGTTCGGATCGAGCAGAACTTCCGCCGCTCCATCCAGGCCTTTCTGCCGGTACCAGACGCCTTGGTTCTGGAGACCGTCGTTCCTGGTATAGAAAAAATAGTCGCCCCGGCGCCAAGGTGAAGAGTATTTCGGATAGTTGTATAGCGCGGTCAGGCGTTCTTTGATTTTCTGCCGGTAAGGAATCTTGTCGAGGTATGCGAAGGTAACTTTGTTCTGGGCTTCGACCCATCTCTCAACTTCGGGCGCTTGATCGTTTTCCAGCCAGCGATAGGGATCGGAAACTTTGGTGCCGAAATAATCATCAACGGTAGCGCCGGGGTTGGAATCGGGATAAGCGAGTCTGGCCGGCGGAGCCGAACCATTAACCATCGGCGTCGAGGGGTTCGGATTTTGCGCGCGCGTAAACGGCGCCACAGCCAGCTGCGCAGTGACCAGTGAAACTATCAGCAAAACAAAAAACGAAAAGGTGCGCGCGAAGCGGGACCCGAAGGCATAACTATTCATTGGATCAGTCTCCTGAGATGAAACTTGGTGTGGAAATACAAACCGGACAACCGTGGGCAGACGGTGCTTACTTTAATCGACTTCTTTGACAAGTTCAAAGTGTCCCGCCAAGGTATGTCCGATAACTTTTATTTTGTCGCACGGTTGCGACAAGCTAAAGCTTATCGGACATCAAACTAACCTCCTCCGAAATATCTTTTCGGGCAGTGAACGTTGGGAGTATTATCAAATCCTCAGCAAAGCACTCTCCCGCCTGAAAAAGTTTCGGTACCTGTGTATTCTCGGAAATTGGAGTGCTTATGAAAGTCTTATTTTCAAGCGTAGCAAAATACAAATATCTCTCGCCACTTCTATTGCTCTTGTTGTTGCCGTACGTTTCGTCGCGAATTACGTCTCAGACCCGCGAAAGAAGTGTTAATCGTGAAAAGAGGACCGCTTCCCAACCGACCGAGGTGGTGAAGGTTGATGTTGACCTGGTAACGGTAGATGCGCTGGTTTTGCAAAAAAAGACTGCGCGCGTCGTTGGCGACCTGAAGGAAACCGACTTTGTGATATTGGAGGACGGGACGAAACAAGAGATCACACATTTTAGCCAGGATAGTTTGCCGCTTTCGGTGTTGTTGTTAATCGATCGCGGTGGATGTATTGATCCCTTTGGCACCGAAGTACGCCGGGCGGCAAAGGAGGCACTGGCACGTTTGAAGGAAACGGACGAAGTGGCAGTGATGACCTATCACGACAATGCGGAACTGCTGCAAGAATTCACGCGCGATCGCTCGCAGATCGAAAATGCGCTGGAGCGAATTCCGAAGAACCACATCTGGGCCGATCATTGCCTTAACAAGGCCTTTGCTAAAGCCGCGGATTACATGGTGACCGCCGGCAACCCGGTTGGCCGGCGCGTGATAATTGCGATCACCGGCATTACACGAAACTTCGATTGCGGCCATGGGCCATCCGGCAAAGCGGCCAGGCAGGCCCTGTTCGAATCGGGCAGCGTTGTCTGTGGACTAATTCCTACCACTATCGTGCAGCGCATGGAAAACCGGTACATGGTCACGGGAACAAAGGCGCTCGGTCTGTTTGGCCACACGTTGGACATAAGAGAACTCGCTGATGAGACTGGCGGCGAAGTGTTCGAAGAAAAACCTGAGAAGCTTGATACAACCTTTGCCACCCTCATCGATCACTTACGCACGCGGTATAATCTCGCCTTCGTGTCTTCAAATCGAAAGCGGGACGGCACTCTTCGGAAACTAAAGATCGATGTCAAACCAGAATTGCAGAAGTCGCAAGGGAAATTGGTGGTAAAGTCGCGGCGAAGTTATGTTGCGCCGAAAGAAAAATAAAAGCAGTGATTTGATGAAGATCGTTGATAAGCCGATCGCTGACTATCCAGATTCAGATCCCTTTAATCCGTTCCCTGATCCCGTCGCGATTCCGATCACAGATGTTTTTGATCTACACACTATTCAGCCGCGCGACGTGAAACTTGTGGTTGAAGAGTATCTGAATGAAGCGCGGCGGCTCGGGTTTCGCAACGTCAGAATCATTCACGGCAAAGGAATCGGCGTACAGCGTGAGATGGTACGAAAGATATTGAGCAGAACGCCGTTTGTTGTTGATTGGAGTGATGCGCCGCCTGAAGCTGGCGGTTTGGGCGCGACCATTGCTTGGTTAGCTTAGTAGGACAGACTTTCCAGTCTGTCCATTTCGCGTTCCACTCGAATCGATGCCGCAATCGAATAAGGGATAGACTGGAAAGTCTGTCCTACTACACCAGCAAACCTTCAATCAACTCGCTGAGCCATGGCATGTCGATTGGTTTGGTGACATAGGCATCGAACCCGGCGGCTTTGGCGTCCGCGCGAAAATCTGTTTCCTGATGGGCCGTGACCGCAATCACAGGAACAGTCTTGAGCCCATCGTGCGCGCGAATTTTTTCCGTCGCCGCGATTCCGTCCATCACCGGCAAACTTAGGTCCATCAGGATAATATCCGGACGCTCGCGCTCTGCAACTTCGAAGGCTTGCTCGCCGTTTTCCGCTTCCACGATACGATAGCCAAGTTGCTCCAATTCCAGCCGCATGAAATAGCGCGCATCCTCAGAGTCTTCGACGATCAGAACCGTCCGATACTTCGAATCTTTTTCTGTCATTGCGCTCTACTGGCTGATTGGCCGAGAAAACTCCGAAGGGGGAAAATCGGCTAGCGTTTCAAAACTTTTGAAAATTTGCGGAGTGGCTCGAATGTAAGTCGCAGTTAGAGTTATGTCAAGATGGGCCGCAGACTTGTTTCCTGCTTTTGCCTTTTGATGCTACTGGTTTAGTGGTATAAGCCATCTGTTCCTCGCGCGCCCTTCCACTTGTGAATCTGAGGAGTCACTATGCGAAAACTTGCCTTTCCGTGCTGCTTAATTGTCGGGCTGACAGTCGCCTCAATCGCGTTAGCCCAAAACTCCAACAAGAACGTAAACAGGTCGAGAGATACCGTTGACAGAATACGGCAAACCGACCCAACCCAAGTTCAGAGATCAACTGACACCGCAAAGAGTCGTGCCGAGAGGGAAGAACGCAAGCGAAGAGAACGCGAAAGTCACAGGACGTTGCAGATAAGAGAGCCTCCTTCCCCACATCATCGTCACCATCGCCGTCATCATCGACATCGCCGCCCTTAGCTGTTGAAACCGTGAGTGCATCAGTACCCGCAATGCGCCGCCGAATTTCTGCTGAAAATGCAATTCAGACTGAACTAAATTGCCTGAGAAATCGTTACTGGTCTCAAGACTTGTTCGTCCGCATACGGAGAGACTTTCCCATGAAAAGAATAATGGTGGTGGCACTGCTGGTCACAATTGCCGGTATTGCGGGCATTGTGCGCTCGCGCGCAACAACTACACGCGGTCTTCGCAATTGGTCGCAGGTAGTAGACGGCGACAAAGCAAGCGGTGATGCGCGCGACGAGATTAGGAAGACTTATGAGCTTTCGCCTGGCGCCCGCGTCGAGGTAGCCGGAATCAACGGCGGCGTAAAGATTGAAACTTCCTACAGTAAGACAGCCGAGGTATATGTCGAACGTACCGGCAATAGTCAGGAAGTTTTGGGCCGGCGCAAAGTGATTATTGATGCCACGGCAGACAGCCTGACGGTTCGCGCTGAGAACGCCGATACCAGTTTCTTTGCTCGCATCTTCGGTGCTAAGCCGTCGGAGCACGTAACCTTGCGACTGCCGAGAGCAATTTCTTTGGTGGCACGCGGAATCAATGGTTCCGTTACCGCCGGCGAGATAGATGGCGCGGTCGAGGTGAATGGCGTGAATGGAAAAGTTGATATCGCCCAGGCGTCAGGCTCTGCTACATTCAAGGGTATCAACGGCAACATCGCGGTTGCCCTCAAACAGGTCGACAATGGCGGCGTGGACATCAGCGGCATCAATGGCAATATCGAGCTGCGACTCAACGAAACTGTCAACGCTAATCTTGAAGCACATGGAATGAATGGTAGCGTCGTTTCTGACTTGCCGAATGTGACCGTGGGCAAGAGCCGGCACGGCAGCTATAGCGCGCAGATCGGCAGCGGCGGAAACTCAATCAACGCCAGGGGAATAAATGGCAACATTCATTTGACGCGAATGATGACGGCTTCAACTATGGTCGATCAGGCGAAAAGCCAAAGCTGATCCGACTTGATCCCTATACTAGATTTTTGTGTCGTAAGGAAAAGGGTACCGGAAACGGTACCCTTTCTAATTGCGCGAACCATTGTTTTAGTGAAAAGCGCGATCACGAGCCCTACTTCTCTTGGGGCTCATTTCACTTTCGCGCTGAATACCTCTTCCATCAAGTAAGGACGGCGACATCCGCTGGACGCATCCAACTGCTTGCGACTGTCTGTCCATACGGGATATGAAACGCCGCCATAGGAAACCAGGCCTTCATAATCACCCTGCTGGTTGCCGTAGTTAATTCCCTGACAGGGGAAGATGCCATTGCAATCATGCTCGTTTGAGCTGGCGGTGCTAACGCGAGTGTCCGGTGCGTTCCAACTCACGCCACCGTCGCTCGAGCGCGCCAGATAGTAGTCGGTCTGATACCGCGAGCCGGTCAGGTCGTTGCGCGTGTCATAAAAAGCAACGTTGACGTCGCCAGTTACCGAATCAACCGACATCCAATGATTGAACCGATCCACTGCAGACAAAAACTGATCTGTAACCGGAGCGGGGCTTGACCAGGTCGCGCCGCCATTGTCCGAAAACGAAATGAAAATGTCGGTAACGTTTGCCGGTGTCAGGTCCATCCAACTGCAATAGATCCTGCCGCGATGAATTCCGCTCGAACGATCAGCGTCCAACGATGGATAGACAAGCGCGCGGCGAAACGACTCAGCGGGTATGGCAATATCAAACGGAAGCGTTTTCCGCGAGACGGTGACGGGCGTTCCCCAGGTGTTGCCGCCATCGAAAGACCGGTTGAAGACGATGGCATTCGCGACGTAGTCGTTCCACGCAACATACACTTCTCCGTTTGGCCCAACCCCGGGAGAAGCGCCAATGGATCGCCCTGGTCCAGACGGATCATCACCTCGTTTAGTCGTGAAACTCGCGCCGTGATCTGTCGACGTCGCCACGCGCACACCGCCGCCGATCGACCCGCCCGAGGCTGCATCCCAGGCGATGTACACATTATCTCGAAACGGACTGCCAATGTTTTGATCCGCTGTGATCATTGGCTTGTCATTGAAGTGATTCGTCCCATTCTCGAAGCCGAAGAACGTCGCGGTGGGATAGGTTTTCCCGCCATCGGTCGAGCGCGCCACCGCCATCTGAGTGCCGTTGATGCCGTTGCCCGTCGCGAAAAAAACGACGATGTAGCCGTAGAAGAGATTGCCGCGACTGTCAAAAGCGAGTGTGGGATCCGATCCAAAGTCAATCCCGCTCTTCGATTTTGGCGGCGGCAGAGGAAGATCAACTCCGCCCCAGCTCGTTCCGCCGTTGGCGCTGTAATAACCGCGCATTGGCAAGCGAAAGATTTCATTCGATCCGGCGGCAAGTGTCCTGGGTTTGTTTGGATCCAGCGTAATGAAAGTTTCACTCTGCGGACCACACTCATTGGAAACGTCAACGTTGCTGCCAAGGGTCACTGAAGTAGTTGAACCCGCATCTCCGTCGGAACCCTGGTTAAGAATGAATTCGTACTTGCTCCACCACGTCGGATCGTGAGCATTATTTTGGGCCTTCGCCGGCCGCAAACCAGATGATGCGGTGAGTGCCAAAAGGATTAGTGCCAATCCCAACAGAATTGACAATCGTAATCTTGTATTCATCGATCGCTCCTTAGGATTAAGAGGCGCCGTCTTTGTCAGGCGCACCGAATTAGATTTCTCGTTACACAAAGATAAACTTCGGATAACGAAGCGAGGGCACTCGGCAGCAAACATTTTGTCGGGGCACGGTAGGCGCACATCTTATCTTCATTCTCGCAGGATGAGAAGGGGCGCAATGCGCCAGAAGGCAACGCCTTGATCGCTTGGCAACGGGTCCGGAATTGAACCCGCGTGTGAAACCAGTTATAAATACCAGACCAATCAACACTCAGGAGAACTCGAACACTTGCCGCAAAGTAGACATCGAAAAACGACGAAAGCTAAGAAACGACCAAAGGGGCCGTATTCCGCGACGAAGACAGCCGCGCCGGCGTCCCGCGATAGTCAGATCAGAATCGTTGCCATCGTTATTGTGCTGGCGCTCGCGGCCGCGTCAATAGCATATCTCGTCACGCACCGCACCAAGACCGGGGGTACTGAAGTTACAACCGCGTCCGGATTGAAATACGTCGATTTAGCTGAAGGAACCGGACCATCACCGCAAACGGGTCAAACTGTTTCCGTCAATTACACTGGCACGCTTGAAAACGGAACGAAGTTTGACAGTTCATTGGACCACGGCAGACCGTTCGAGTTTCGCATCGGGACAGGCAGTGTCATCAAAGGCTGGGATGAAGGATTGATGTCGATGAAGGTCGGCGGCAAACGACGCTTGACCATTCCGGCGAATCTTGGTTATGGGCTGCGCGGTTCTCCACCCAACATTCCGCCAAACGCAACGTTAATATTCGAAGTCGAATTGCTGGGTATTAAATGATTCAGCATCAGCTATTTTAGCTGCTCTGAACATTCCGAGGCGCTCCCGCCGACTTTGCATTGCAATCCAATTACATTTCGTCTCGCCGGATCAGGGTGCGTCTGACTGTGGTAAAGTGTGCATCGTACCACTCGTCCCTCATTTGTAATGTTTCTACGTAGAAATTTTCTAAGGAGTAACACTTATGAAGCACTTACGATGGCCCGGAATCATTCATGCGGTGCTGACAGTTTTGTTTGTTATCAGTTTGACGACTTCTGCCTTCGGGCAAGGCCGAGGAGGTGGCGCGGGCGGCGGGCGAGGATCGGGCGCCGGCAACGCCGGCGGACCACCGCCAGGAGTAGGGGTGGATCGAGGAGTGGGCAACGCTTCATCGCGATCAAATGGACGATCCGACGATGGTCGGGCGAATGCTTCCGACCGATCAAATGGAAGATCAGATGCCGGCTTGGATCGGGCACGGCTTGCTAGTGACAATCTTCATCGCGGCGATCGAGACCTACGAGATCACCCGGGCATCGCGGACACTTTGCATACGAACGCCAACAATCTCCGCGCGGGATATCAGACTGCGCTCGCAACAAATCCCAATCTAACCTTTGGTCACTACGTCGCAGCCACCAGGTTGGCCCAAAATCTGGGTACGCGTTTTCCCAACATCACCCGAGATGCCATTCTGGCCGGCCTTGCCTCGGGCAAAAGTCTTGGCCGAACGCTTCAGGATCTCGGTTTGAGTTCGCACGAAGCGAATGAAGCGAAGAAGCAGGCCGACCGGGAAATCAAACGAAGCCGGAAGTAAACATAAACTCACTCGCAGTTGAAGCAAGAGGCTCGTCGACCAGCGGGCCTTTTTGCTGTCCGGTGTCACTAGTACGTCGTCTCCTCTTCGGATAGTTGCGATGCCGTTGAGAAGGTCAAAGTGATCCATGGCCCAACGTGGCAACGGTTTGATTAGTGATCCGCCGGGAGTTAATCTGTTTTCAAAACCCACTAGCCGAGGAGAAGAAATGCGATGAGCGCGAATACGCTGACTATCACCGACAATCGCACCGGAAAACAGTATGAAGTTCCGATCGAGAACGACACCATCAAGGCGATGGACCTGCGCCAGATCAAAACGTCGGATGACGATTTTGGTTTAATGACATACGATCCGGCTTTTATGAATACGGCTTCCTGCAAGAGCCGGATCACGTTCATTGATGGCGATAAGGGCATTCTCGAATATCGCGGTTATCCGATCGAGCAACTCGCAGAAAAAAGCACGTACCTCGAAGTCGCATACCTGCTCCTCCATGGTGAACTGCCCAACGAAGCACAGTTGCAGGAATGGACCCGCAACGTTACCTATCACACGTTTATCAACGAGAACATCAAGACGGTGATGGACGGATTTCATTACAACGCGCATCCGATGGGCATGTTTGAAGCAACACTCGGCGCGCTCTCGACGTTTTATCCGGATGCGAAGCAGATCTTTGAAGTGGAGTGCCGTCGCAAACAGATTTACCGGCTGGTGGCAAAGGTGCCGACGATTGCCGCCTTTGCCTATCGTCATCGCATCGGCATGCAGTACGTCTATCCCGATAACGATCTTGGTTATGAAGGCAATTTTCTTAACATGATGTTCAAGACCACGGAATTGAAGTACAAACCAAATCCCGTGCTTGAACGAGCGTTGTCAGTGTTGTTTATTCTGCATGCCGATCACGAACAAAATTGCAGCACCAACGCGATGCGCAGCATCGGCAGCGCCCAAACCGATCCTTTTTCGGCGTTGGGCGGAGCGGCCGCGGCGCTCTATGGACCACTGCACGGCGGCGCTAACGAGATGGTATTACGGATGCTGAAAGAGATTGGTTCGAAAGATAAAGTTCCCGACTACATCAAGCGCGTGAAGGCGGGCGAGTTTCGCTTAATGGGGTTCGGTCATCGCGTCTATAAAAACTACGATCCGCGCGCGCGCATAATTAAGCAGGTGGCTGATGAAGTGTTTGAAGTAACCGGCAAAGATCCCATGCTGGAAATCGCGTTAGAGTTGGAACGCATTGCCTTGGAAGACGAGTACTTCGTTAAGCGTCGTCTGTATCCAAACGTTGATTTCTATTCCGGGATCATTTACCAGGCAATGCGCTTCCCGGTTGATATGTTTCCCGTCTTGTTTGCCATTCCCCGCACGTCAGGCTGGCTGGCCCAGTGGGTGGAGATGTTGGAGGATCCGGATCAGAAGATCGCCCGGCCAAGACAGATTTATTTGGGCCACCGCACACGCGAGTACATGCCGATTGAGAAGCGACAGGTGGCGGAAGCCGGCGCTGCCGGAGGCTAACTTGATGCTTGAAACCTGAAGTGGATGATGGTGCGCGCGGCAGGGCTCGAACCTGCGACCTTTTGATTCGAAGTCAAACGCTCTATCCAACTGAGCTACGCGCGCGTCGATGAAAAACGTACTTAGTACTTTGTGCTTGTACTTCGTTTTTGCTTGCTTGATCTTAATACGTGGGGCGAAGACTTTCAAAGTTCAAGTACTAGGTGCAAAGTTCTAAGTACCAAGTTCAAAGCTCACTGTTTTCCCTGAAACTCGTGCCGGATGAATTTCACCAAATCGCTCATCTGCTCCGGCGTGAGTTTGTCTTTGAACGCCGGCATGCCGTCGCCGCCCTTCGTAATCTGCTTGATGAAGTCGTCATCTGGATGATGCAACGCGTGACCTTCTCGCAGATTTGGGACCTTTAGTTTCTTGCCATCGACGGTTTTCAAACCACCAGTTCCGTCTTCCCCGTGACACTTAGAGCAATTCTTCTTGAATGTGTCGCGCGCGCCTGCGAACTGGTCCGGCGTAGCAGCCGCAGGTGACAATGCCGGTGTTGGTCCGTTGTGCGTAACCGTGACCGTATCGGGTTTACTGCACGCAACCGCGAACAGCGAAATGGCGACGATTAATACCACATACGTGAAAGCCTTCATGCTTTTTCCTCGCTCGAAGTGGATCGTAATCGGGGGCTTTGGGAGTATAGCAAAAAGTTGCGGCTTCGACCTGCACATGACCGTTCACGTTGTGGCTCAGTTTCGCTGCAAGTGTCCGATAAACTTTAGTTTGTCGCGGCGTTGCGACAAGCTAAAGCTTATCGGACATCGCGTGGCCGGTTGCAAACGGTTGGCAGACTCGGCAGAATACTCTCGCATCAAGTAACACCAGGCGAATTCCTTCACTAGTAGCAGGGGTTAACGAAAAATGAGCTCGGATAAGGAACAAGGTAACGCGGCCAGAGGTTCACTACGGCTGGCGCCCACCTGCGTCGAGTTGGAGGAACAGAAAGCGAAACTGCCGCGGCAATTTGTTAACTTCACTTTCTATAGTGCCCGTCCTGAGTGGCGAATGTTGGCGGAAGACGAGAAGCAACGATGCAAGGATGAATTCGTCGCAACGGTGCAGAAGTTTCATCCACCGCTATTGATTCATAGTTACTCGACGATCGGCCTGCGCACCAACGTCGATTTCATGATCTGGAGAATAGGTTATGAGTTAGATCCCATCCAGGAGATGACCTCACAGTTGAACCATACGGCCATGGCGAAGTATCTCGCGCCGACGCAGTCATTTTTGTCGATGACCAAGCGCTCGATGTATATCGACAAAGACAATCCCGAGCACGCCGAAGATCGGTTGCACATTGTGCCGGGCAAGTCGGATTATCTTTTTGTCTATCCCTTTGTGAAGACCCGCGAATGGTATTCGCGCACCGCTGACCAGCGTCAGGAAATGATGGACGAACACATTCGCATAGGATCCAAATATCGCTCGGTCAAACTTCACACTACCTATTCCTTTGGTCTCGATGATCAGGAATTCGTGGTTGCCTTTGAGACCGATAATCCGGCGGACTTCCTTGATCTGGTTCAGGAACTGCGCGAAACGAAAGCCAGCTCCTACACGCTGCGCGACACCCCGATGTTTACCTGCCGTCAACGAACGCTGGCCGAATGTCTTGATGCCCTCGGCTAACCGAGACCTAGTGACGTTCGACAAGGCAAGCCAATAGAAAAATGTCGATGACACATGAACGGACTTAGCCGGCTTTTCATCCTTGCGATCTTCCTGAGTTCTCCCGTTCTCGCTCAAATAACAAGTCCGTCATCCGCGTCTTCGCGTCCCCCCATCTCCGCGTCTCAGGGTTCGGAATACCTCTGGTGCGAAACCGAGGACATGCGCGGCTTTGCCATTCAACCTAATGGCGAGCCGGTGCTGAATCCTTCATGGTCAGACTTGCCGCGCTCTAAAGCGCCAGGATGGGGCATGAATGGAACCGGCACCTCGGCCGAATGGACTCAAGGTGGAGAAAGCGGCTGGAATTCCGCAGCGGCTGGCGCCGATGAAACGCAGGCGACTATTTATCAGGACATTGAGGTTCCACGCGCCGGCCAATACCGGGTCTGGATCCGCTATGCCGACTGGGCCAACAAGACAGAGAATTTTACCGTCACGATAATTCAGCAGGGGCACGAAGCATTCAGGCATGAGTTTGGCACCAACGATCTGATTGACGCTCATGATGAAGTCAGCATGTACTGGGGATGGGCGTTCACCTGGGACAACGCAACTGCGCAATTAGAAAAGGGAGCAGGGCGCATTTCCATTGCAATTGAAAAATCTGCCCAGGCGCGCCGTCATGTCGATTGCGCTCTAGTAACAAACGATCTTGCCTATGCACCCCATGGCCGTCTTAAACCAGACTTTGCCGCTATGCGTTACCTGCGTGAGTGGTCCAACAACCGCGGACTGCTTACTTCGCTACTCAATCCGAATTTTTCCACTGAGACTTCGGCCATCTGGCGACGGCCAGGTATTGCCGGCCACGACTTTCTCATGCCTTGGAATGTCGCTCCGGATTTCTGGAGTCTTTACGACAAACCGCCTGCAGATCGTCCTCTCTACCCGTTCAATGCCGAGCCTATCGATCAGTTTGTGCAGAAGTACAAAGGCATCAGCGATGTTCCGATTTTTAGCTCCAAGCTTGTCGTGCCCGTGATCTACATCAACAACCTGCCGGAGTATTTGAAAGAGGGCAGTCCCTTTTTGCGTTATCTGCGGGATACGAAGAGTCCTTTTGCCGTCCTCATCAACTATGGTTCGGCGCAAATGTCTGCTGCCGACGGTCAGGCAGTGTGGAACCTTTTGAATGGTGAACTCAAGGACCAGTTTATCGGATGGATTTCCGGCGAGAGCGTTGGCTACGTTTGGGACAACGCGCCGGCTGAGCTGAAAGTTTCTGGCAGCATGTCCCGGCGCGAGTTGCTTGAGGCATATCGCAACTTTTACACAAACGCGATTGCGCGAAAGTGGGCCAGCACCTTCCACGCTGATACCGGTGCGATGTGGGACAAACTGATTCCCGCCCAGGCTACTTCCAGCACCAGC
>Ga0137359_10003675_pt1 | contig 12462 bp, 5 predicted proteins | sample Mad1_40_16metaG_FD_108281 | JGI IMG/M metagenome (GOLD analysis project Ga0137359, IMG submission 108281) | Vadose zone soil microbial communities from Angelo Coast Range Reserve, California, USA - Mad1_40_16 metaG | ecosystem: Environmental > Terrestrial > Soil > Vadose zone | place: USA... | reverse complement strand
GCGGGGACTCGGAGAAGCCGGCTGATGGGCACCACCTCGGAGCGCGGGCCGCGTGACGGTTCGTCAATCCAGAAAAGAGCTATACCGGGAACAATCCCGGCGACGGCCACGATGAAAAGAGCCGCCTGCCAGCCGTATCGCGGACCAATGATGCCGCCGAGAGCGTGGCCGGCAGCCCCTCCGAGCAACATGCCGGAAGCGAAAATGGCTTGCGCAGTGGCCCGGCGTTCCTGCGGGAATCCGCCGGAAATCATGGATTGCGCGGCGGGGGCGTAAGCGGCTTCACCTAGCCCGACGAATGAGCGCGCGATCAGGAAAAAAAGAAAAGTGGATACCAGGCCGCCGGCGAACGTCGCGACGCTCCAGAACACGATGCCGATAGCGATAATGGCCTTGCGGCTGAAACGGTCGGCCAGGAAGCCAAAAGGAATGCTGCCAACGGCGAGAACCACGAGGAGAAAAGTCTGCAGCGAGCCGAGCTGTGCGTCTGTAACATGGAGATGGTCGCGCAAGAGCGGAATCAGCGGAACGAAGACCTGGCGAGCCGCGAAGTTGACAAAATTGATCAAAGCAAGTACAGCAAGGAGACGAATCTGGTAGGAAGTGAGCGGAATGGACTTCGTAGACATGCTGAATTGGCTCGGTGACCCGTTTGTGACCTGGTGGAGCGTAGACCGGAAGGTATCAGCCTTTGCTCGGCCTATCAAGATTATACGATGACTAAGAATTCTGGCCCCACAACGAACGCGACCACGAGTGACCGTTTGACCACCGTTCTTACCTACGGTGTGCTGTTGCTCCTCATATACGTCGTTTTCCGGATCTATGAACCGTTCCTGGGGGCGCTGGGGTGGGCCGCGATTCTGGTGATTTTTTTCTACCCGATGCACCGCCGGATCCTGCGGCGTTTCTCCGCGACTAAGGCGGCGGTCTTGAGTACCCTGGTGGTGACCTGCCTTCTGATCGCGCCGGCAATTCTCGTGACTACCTTGTTCATTCGCGAGGCGTTTTCCGTTTCACGGGGCGTGCAGCATACGTTGCTGGTGCAGCAGGCGCCCATGCTGGCGAAAAGCTGGGCCTGGATCGCGCAACATGTGCCGGGCCTGGATCCCAACGCCGATGTGCTGGAGATGCTGGCCCAGGGTGTTCAAAAACAGGCGGGCTTTCTCGCGGAGCGCCTCGGCACGGTTCTGCGCAATATCGCGGCGTTTATTTTCGATCTGTTCGTGATGATCTTCGCGATGTTTTATTTTTTTCGCGACGGGGACCAGATTATCCGGGTGGTCCGTAACATTCTGCCTTTTGATGCGGAACATCGAGAGAGGTTGATGACGCAAACGCGGGACCTCATCTCCGCCAGTGTAACCACAAGCCTTATCCTCGCCGCCATTCAAGGGGCAATCGGCGGACTCGGCTTTGTGGTCGTGAAGTTGCCGGCGCCACTCTTCTGGGGTGTAGTCATGGCCTTCTTTTCACTGGTGCCGGTGGTGGGCTCCGGACTGATCTTCGTGCCTGCGGCTTTGTGGCTCGGGTTCACCGGGAATTGGGGGCGGGCCATTCTTCTTCTGGCGATTTGCGCGGGAGTGTCCGCGATCGTGGACAACGTTTTGCGGCCGTTGCTGCTGGGCGGGCGATCCGAATTGAGCGGGTTGGTCATCTTCATCAGCGTGCTTGGCGGCGTCGGCCTGTTTGGAATGCTGGGTCTGGTGCTTGGGCCGGTCCTGGTGGCCACGGCAGCGGGGGTTCTGGCGGTGTACATGGAGAGGCCGGAGAACCCACCGATGACGGCTCAATAACACGCAGTTTGTCTTGCCGGGAGAGCGTAACTTGAGTGTGCTAGAGTAACGCGCTCGAAGGAAATTCATGACCACCAAACTAGCCCCGAAACCCGTGGAGCTTCCCGCGGCGAAACTGAGGTGGAGGTGCGAACTTTCGCGCATCCCGTTCGAAACAACCGCGCAAGCGGAGCTGCGCGAAGGGTTCATCGGGCAGGAGCGCGCGCTGCGCGCACTGAAGATGGGCGCGGAGCTTTCGGCGCCCGGATACAACGTTTTTGTGTGCGGATTGGCGGGGACCAGCCGCGGCGGAACGATCGCGCGAATGATCGAAGAGCTTCACCCGCCAACGAAAGAGTCGCTCGACCGCTGCTACGTCAACAATTTCAAATTGACGGACCGGCCACGGTTGCTGGCGTTGCCTCGCGGCCAGGCGAACAACTTCAAAAAAGACATGCAGGCGGGAATCGATTTTCTGCGCCGGCGGATACCGCAGGTGTTCGAAGGCGAGCCCTTCCAGCGGCAAAAAGGGCGGATCGTCGAACGCTTCACGGTGCGCGAAAAAGAATTGATGGACGATTTCACGCGCAGGATCGCGCGGGAACAATTTGCGCTGGGCCACATGCAGGTGGGCGCGGTGGCGCTGCCGGAAATTTTCCCCGTGCTCGAAGGCCAGATGGTGCCGATCGAGGACATCTCCAAGATGGTGCACGAGGGGAAGCTAGAAAGCCCCGTGGCGGAAGATATCGAGCGAAAGTACGAGCAGTTCCGCCAGGAATTCACGGTGGTGTACCGGAAAACGCTGACGCTCTCGCGGGAACTGGCCAGCGAGTTGAGCTACCTGGAGCAAGAAGCGGCCTCGGTGCTGGTCGATGGCGTCATCGAAGAACTCAAGGAAAAATACCTCGGCCCAAACATTGCCGAATATCTCGAAGAAGTGCGGCACCATCTTCTCGACAATCTCGACCCCTTTAAGGAGCGCGAGGGCGAAGGTGAACACGACGAAGAGACGCCGGACGGCTTGCCCAAGGCGCAGGGAGGTCCGGAGCGCGATCCGTTCCGGGTGTACGGCGTGAACGTCATTCTCGCGCATGACGACGAGGACAAATCACCGGTCATTTTCGAGACCACGCCCACGTACGCCAATCTGTTCGGGACCATCCAGCGCGCCTATGACACGCGAGGCGGCTGGACGAGCGACTTCATGGACCTGCGCGCCGGTTCGCTGCTCCGCGCCGATGGCGGCTTCCTGATCATGTATTCGCTGGAAGCGCTGTCGGAAGTCGGGGTGTGGCGCGCGCTGAAGCGCACGCTGAACCACAACCGGCTGGAAATTCAGCCCCTCGAAATGTTTTATCCGTTCGGCGGGAGCGCGCAGAAGCCGGAAGCCATCGACATCAACGTGAAAGTGATCCTCATCGGCGACCGCTCCTTGTACGAGCTGCTGTACGAGTATGAGGAAGACTTCCGCAAGATTTTCAAGGTGCGCGTGGAATTCGACGAAGAGATGGCGATGAGCGACGGCGTCATCGCGGAATATGCGGGGCGGCTGCGCGCGTTGTCCGAGAAAGAAAATTTGTACCCGTTCGACCGCGGCGCTTTCGCGGCGATGCTGGAGTACGGCGTGCGCCAGGCGGGGCGAAGAAATAAGGTGACGGCGCGCTTCATCGATATTGCCGACCTGGCGCGCGAGGCGCATTACGCCGCCGCGGCGGCCGGAGAATCCGTGGTCCGCGCGGCGCATGTGCGCGGCGCCTTGTCTTCGAAAATGGAGCGCCACAACCTGATCGAGACGCGCATCCGGGAAATGATCCAGGAAGGTACGCTGCTGGTGGATGTGGAAGGGGCTCGCGTCGGTCAGGTGAATGGGCTGAGCGTCCTGGAAATCGGCGGATACTCGTTCGGCAAGCCGGTGCGGATCACAGCGACAGCGGCTCTTGGAAAAGCGGGATTGATCAACATCGAGCGCGAGGCCAATCTGAGCGGACGCTTTCATGACAAGGGAATGCACATCATCGCCGGTTATTTGCGGAGCAAGTTTGCGCAGGACAAGCCGCTCTCGCTCGCGGCGAGCATCTGCTTCGAGCAATCGTACTCGGGAGTCGACGGCGACAGCGCCAGCTCCACGGAGATCTATGCGCTGGCGTCGGCGCTTTCCGGATTGCCGCTGCGGCAGGACATCGCGGTGACCGGTTCGATCAACCAGCAGGGCGATATTCAGGCGATCGGCGGGGTGAACGAAAAAATCGAAGGATTCTTTGACGTATGCCGCATCAAGGGGCTCACCGGAACGCAAGGCGTGATGATGCCGGAGTCCAACGTGGAAGATTTGATGCTGCGCGAAGATGTTCTGGAAGCCGTATCGGCGGGGAAATTTCACGTCTGGCCCGTGGCCAAGGTAGAACAAGGCATCGAGCTCCTGACCGGAATGGCCGCCGGAAAGAAAAACGGCGACGGAAAATTCGAGCCTGGAACCGTGCTCGCACTAATCGATGAGCGGCTGCACGCCATGGCGCACACAATGAAGGAATTCGAATAGCCTCGAATAAGCTCGCTCTGTCTGCCTTCAAGAGCGACTCTAGAACTCCAGGCGCAATTGAAGTGCGATCATGCGGGGAGTGCTATCACCGCCCAAACCGACGCCGAGTAAGCCCGTTGGCGGAGAGGTGGTGTAAGTAAGCGCGCCGAACCCAGTTTGGGTAGAGGGCTTCCCAGGAATGCCAGCCAGCACCATGCTCGGAAGTCCGAAATTCGGATGGTTGAAAACATTGAAGAACTGAGCGTCAAACCTAAGCTTCAACTGCTCGGTCAGGGGAAACCATTTCGATACGTAGAAGTCACTCCACGTAAAATTGGGACCCCGTAGCGCATTACGACCTAGGTTCCCGAATTGACAGTTCTTGGAGCTGTCGCCACCAAAGCACGCCCCAGTACTCGGGTCCACAGTCGAGACAAAGGCATCAGGATTGAGCCACTGAACCGTGCCCGGTTGTGTCACTCCTGGAATGGGATTGTGTTCATAGAGCCGTACGCCCGGAACAACGCTTGCGAATTGCGGCCCACTGCCGTTCACGATGCCATTTCCATTTGCTGAATAGGGCGTGCTCAGGACAGAGAACGGAATCCCACTATGCCAAAACACGGTACCCGATACTTGCCAGCCGTTCACCGCGTAGCCAAGATGCCGATTTTGGACCTTGACCGGCAATTGATAGACATATTGAGCGTTCAGGCTGTGCCGGATGTCGTAATCGCAAGGACCGTAGTCGCGTGCTAAGCCTCCTGGCAGAGGGGAGAGGATTCCTCCCGCTGAGAACTGCAAGAATCCGCCGTTTGAGACGGTGTCCATGCAACGGCTCCAGGTGTAATTCAGTTGTCCCATGAAGCCGTTTCCAAAACGCTTCATTGCGGTCATTTGCAGCCCACCGTAGTGACTGTTCGCGCCGGTGGAAAATTGTGCCACCGCCCCGAATCGGGGATCCGGAGATTGCGCATAAAGAAACGGGGCAAAGCACCCCAGGCAAACGCTCTGATAACCGTTCACTTGCGTCAGGTAGGGCTGGTTTACCGCGCGAGTGCCGACGTATTGTGTGTGGAAGCTTCCCGTAGTTCCCAACTGGTGTTCCAAACCAAAACTCCACTCCATGAAGTATGGCGCATGAAGTTTTCCATCGGGCACCGCCGTGATGGCGACCGCAGGAAGACATGTTGTGGGATTCGCTTGCGCCGATGCGCAGGAAAGCTGGCCCTGTGCAAACCCAGAACTAAACGTCTGATTGGCGGCCACGGTCGCGTCAAACGCACTGTTAGGAACTCCCGGCGCAATCGCCGTGCCGCCGGCAGTGCCAAGAAGGCCGCCCTGAAACGTTTTGACGTAGGGTGGGTTGACGCCGACCACATCGGCGATGGTACCGGGCAGAATGTCGCTGAAAATTCCGAAGCCGGCACGCAGCACGGTCTTAGATTCAAATTGCCATGCAATCGCTGTTCGCGGTTGAAGGATCGCCAGGGGCGTCGAGGAAAACACGTTAGCGAGACCGGTTTGAATTGCGGCGTTCAAGGGTTGATTCACATCATGCGATATGGAATTGAAAGATCCAGTCAGCCGGGCAATATGCTGATGCGGATTTAACGGATTGGAATTCAATGTATCTCTTATCCCGAAAGTCCATGTCAGCTTCTTGGTCACTTTCCAGGTGTCTTGCGCGTACAGGTCGAGATTCAGGAAGTTGAAAGGTTCGTTCGCCGACGTGGGGAAGGTCTTTGTTGCCGTAGATGCGACTCCATAAATGTATTGCTCCAGGGTGTTGTAGGTTACCGTCGGAACCGTTCCCTGCCCAAAATCGTAGTCGTTCAGTCGCAGGATTCGCGTATTTGTCCCGAAGCGCAGCTCATGTGCTCCGAGGCTCCACGCCAGGTTGTCGTTGATGAAAAACCGCGTGGCGCGTCGTCCCTGCACCCAGGTATTGTCCAAGCCTCCAACCGTCGTGAATGGATTCGGCCCCGTGCCTTCCAGTACGATCGGAAACGCCGCCAGCGTTTTCCTTAAATCGGCGGGCCCGAACAAACTCGCGTACCAGGAAAACGCCGGATTGAAGTAGTTCACAAGATTCTGCGAAAAAACGTGCGTATATCCGGCCGCAAACGAGTACAACGGCTGAGGGGAAATCGCGTTGAACACCGGATTAATGGGATCGGTGTAAGCAGCCTGAAGTCCGTTGTCCGTCTGAAAGCGATACCAGGTGGAATTGTTCTCATCGATGTTGTAATCAATGCGCACCGTCTGTAGCTGTTCGTGATCGTCACTCGAGTGCGAAACGCTCTGACTGTTCGCGCAACCGTCTTCCTTGTTGCCCAGCGGACACCCGAGTATTGGCACCGCAGTGCCGCCGGTATTTCCGTAGAGGGAAAACAGCTGCTTGTAAAACGGTATCGATTGTGGCGAAGGGGGATCCAGATATTTGCCGGCGTGGTTGGGGTCTGGCTTGCCGGTCTGGAGTTGCTGAAGGACAGAGTTCTGAAACGCAACGGTCGGCACGATCGTGCGTGTGACGATCGGCAGAGTGATCCGAACCCATTCGCTATCGTGGAAAAAGAACAGCTTGTCGTGAAGAATCGGGCCGCTCACGCTGCCGCCAAAATGATTCACAGTGGATCGCGGTTTTTGATGCCCTGCCGTCGCCTTTGTGAAAAAGTCCGCAGCGTTCAGCTTGTCGCCATTCCATATCTCGTAGAGATTTCCGTGGAACCGGTTTGTGCCGGACTTCGTAATGTAATTGACCTGCGACGCTCCATACCGCCCCTGATCGACGGCATAGGAAAGCGTATTGACCGTCACCTCCGATATCGAATTCAGTCCGAGGACAAGGTTCGTCGAGAGTCCGCTATTCAAATTGGTCAGCGGGTCGTTTGTTTCCAGTCCATCGACGATATAGCCGTTGGAGAGTGCGGGCAGTCCATTGAACTCCACGTTGCCGTACCCATTCGTTCCGCCGACAAAGTCATTGCCGCTGCCTGCCGTATTGACGAGCGCTCCTGCCGCAAATTGCAGAGGGTAGGTTAAGTCACCGCCTGGATTTGGAAGGTCTTCCAGCGCGTGGGCATTCAGAGTCGTGGATGTATTCGCATTCTCCGGGTTGAGAATGGGAGCTTCGCCGCTTATCTCAACGGTCTCCTGTGACCGTGCGATCTTGAGCCTGAAATCGACAGTTTGTTTTTGGCCCAGGGCTGAGGATACAGTGTGATTCTGCTGTGGTTCGAAGCCTTCTGCTTCCACATTGACGGAGTACGCACCGGGCTTCAGCTGCGGAAAGTTGAACCGCCCCGAGTCATCGGTACTCGCGCTTCGACGCAGTCCAGTCTCCTTATTCGTGACCGTCACCGTGGCGCCGGGCACCGCCGCGCCGCTTGCATCGCTCACTTGGCCGATGATCGCGCTGGTGGTTTCACCCTGGGAGAAGGCTGCTTCAGGCAAGAGAAAATAAAACGACCAGGCAAGAACAAATATCGAAAGAGCCGAACGCAGCATGCTTGTAAACCCAGTCCCATTTCCCCGGACCGTCCGCATGATTAACCTTACTTAAGATAAGTTATTAAGGCAAGTAAATACGGTTTGAGGAAACGCAAACGAATGGATTGGCCAGCTTCGGCAGGGTTTATTTTTCCTCCCGCTTTGGCACTGGTGCCGCGGTTGGAACGCTTTCACGCCCTGAAAGTGAAGTGAAGGGAGTCCGCCTCTACACGCTCGGTTGCGGTCGCACCGAGTGAAAGGCTCGCCGCGAAGCCGTGCGAGCCGCCCTCGAAGCCATGGCCTGCGGAGATCTGTCAGGCCTTCATCAACAGTCCTTTCAGTCGGCGAGCGTTGGTGTCCGAATTCGCGACGAAGGCATCCTGAAAACGAACATCCCAAACGAGCGTCGTATGTTAAGTAATTTACAATGTGTTGCTTAGCATTGGCACGCGTGGTGCTCTATCCACAGGCAAGATGGAGCCAATAACATGTCATTTCTTCGCGATCTGAGAGTTGCGTTCTACTCGCTCATGCGGACGCAAGGGCTCGCGATCACCGTGATCCTGACGCTGGCGCTGGGTATCGGCGCCAACGCCGCCATCTTCACGCTGGTGCGCGGCGTGCTCCTCAAGCCTCTCGTCAACCGCGACGAGAACCGGCTGATCTACATCCGCCAGAGCGCCCTGGGCACTGGCGACGACAACACAGCATTCTCCGTGCCCGAAATCCAGGATTTGCGCGCCAGCGTTAAAACGCTGAGCGCGTTCGGCGAGTTCTCGACCATCGGTTTCACCATGATCGGCTTGGGTGAGCCTCGCGAAGTTCAAGCTGGCGTCGTCGACGGCACCTTCTTCGAAGTCATGGGCCTCCACCCTGTCCTCGGCCGTCTCATCGGACCACAAGACGACGGTCCCAAGGCTGCCGGGGTCGTCGTGCTCACGTACCGTTTCTGGACGACCACTCTTGGGAAAGATCCGGGCGTCATCGGCAAAACCGTCCGGCTCGGCAGCGGGCCCATGGGCAATCGCTCTGCCACCGTCATCGGCGTCCTCGAACCCTCCGTCCCCTATCCCCAAGACACCGAAATCATCGCCAACATCGTCACCAGTCCGCACCACCTCTCTGCAACCATGGTCACCGGCCGCATCCATCGCATGACGGAGCTCTTTGGCCGTCTCGCTCCCGGTGTCACCGTCGATCAAGCTCGCGCCGAGTTGCGCTCCGTCTACGGAGCCATGAGCAAGGAACATCCCGAATCCTATTCGCCCAAAGCGGACTTCCAGATCGGAGCTAAGCTGCTTCGCGACCAGATCACCTCGGGCGCCCGGACGGTGCTGCTGGTGCTGCTCGCAGCGTCAGCGCTGGTCTTCATCATCGCGTGTTCCAACGTCGCCAACCTGATTCTCACACGCACTGTTCGCCGCGAAGGCGAGCTGGCGACCCGTGCGGCGCTGGGCGCAAGCACAGGCGCGCTGCGCCGCATGCTGCTGGCCGAAAGCCTTCTGCTCTGCGGTGCCGGCGCCGCAGTCGGTGTATGGAGCGCGCAGCCGATGGTGGCCATCCTGGCCCGCTACGCCTCGCGCTTCTCGGTCCGCGCGCTCGATTTGACGGTCGATTCCAGCTTGCTCTGGGTGGGAGCGGCGCTGGCTATCGTCGCCGCGGTGATTTTGGCGTTTGTCCCGCGCCTGCCGTTGGCCGACACGTCCAATGGCCATAGCCTATCGAGCGGCAGCGCACGGATGACCGGCAGCACGAGCCGCCGCCAGCGGATCTTCGCAGTGACGCAAATCGCTGCGTCCTTCGTGCTGCTGGCCGGCGCAAGTACGGTGATCACTACGCTGATCGCACTGCAAACGGCGCAGACGGGTTTCGACACGCGCCACGTCCTCACCATCAACGTTCCCGCTATGTCCTACGGAAAGACACCTGAGCAAGTGGTCGATTTCTACAAGGAATCGATTCGTCGCATTGATGCCCTGCCCGGCGTGAACAAAACCGCTTTCGGCATGGTTGTTCCCTGGCGCGATGCCGGCTCCGGTTTCGGCCTCCAATTCTCCGCCGACGGTCATGTTCATGCCCCCGGCGAAGAGGATCCTCGCGCGCACTTGCGCATCATCTCTCCCGGATTTTTTGCCGCGCTCGGCGTCCCCATCATCACCGGCCGTGATTTCGACGAGTCCGACGGCCAAAAAGGTAAAGAGCCCGTCGTTCTTGTCAGCGAGACTCTCGCACGGCGCATGTTCCCCAATCAGGATGCCGTCAATCGGCATGTTTATTGGACGGATCCCATACTGAAATTCGCCCCCGGGATTAACGCCGCGCCGCACCGCATCATCGGCGTAACCGCCGATATTGACGACGAACACATGGTTCCTGAGCCCATCCTCACCGTCTATAGCCCCTTTGAAGAGGGTCCCATCTTTGGCGGCCGCCTTTTCATTCACACCGGTACAAATCCTTATTCGCTGGTCACGCCGGTCACGCGCATTATTCGCGGCATGTCCGCCGATCAACCCATTGAGCACGCTGCCACTCTCGAAGACGTCCGCGCAGAGGTGCTGACGCCGGACCGTTTGAACTCCCTGGTGTTCGGCGTGTTCGCTGCTGTGGCGTTGGCGATTGCGTTGGTCGGCGTCGCAGGCGTGCTGGCGTTTTCGGTCAGCGCACGGACGCGCGAATTCGGCATCCGGCTGGCGCTTGGATCGCAGCCGCGGCATCTCCTGAAAGGTGTCATCGTAGAAGGCGCCGTGATGGCTGCGGCGGGCGTCCTCGCAGGAGCGGCATTCGGGTTCGTTGCGGCGCGTTTGGCGCGCAGCTATTTCCTGGACGTGAAGATGCCGGGCGCCTTGCCCGTGGTCCTCTCTGCGTTCGTGCTGCTCACCGCCGCAGTCGTCGCGTCGTGGCTGCCCGCGGCACGCGCAGCGCGCATCGACGTTATACAGGCTCTGCGCTCGGAGTGACCCTTGAAGGGGTGGGTCAGCCTTTGCGATCTTCCGCCTGATGCCCCAAGATCAGCGCGCCACTCGCCTTATTTACTGCTAAGTTGCATACCGTTGGAAGGGAATAAGAAGCACTTACAAATTTGAGATACTTCCAAATAGGCCTCATGCGATGGCTGTTCGTTGCTTGGGCTGGAAAAACTCCGTTCCATCTCTTGGCAAGAGTTGACCCGCGCAAACCTTTTTGTGCGGCCGAGAGGATCGTTAAGGAGGCGATATGTCTGCTCCGCAATCCCACAAGGGAATCATTCTTGTAGCCGACGACAACGAGGCCAACTGCGAACTACTCTCTGATTTGCTGGGCGCAGAGGGTTACCAGGTCGTTTGTGCAGCGGACGGCCAGCAAGCGTTAGCTCGGGTGAATAGCGACTCGATTGGTCTCGCGTTGCTGGATGTGGTGATGCCTCGCCCGACCGGATTCGAAATTTGTCAAGAGATGAAATCCAAGCCGGAAACCCGCTTGATTCCCGTCATATTGCTCACCAGTCTGAACAGTGACGCCGACCGCATCCACGGGATCATGTGTGGCGCAGATGACTTCCTCAACAAGCCCGTGAATAAGCACGAGCTGCTGGCCCGCGTGCATTCCCTGCTGCGCTTGAAACAATTCACCGATGAGCTGGATAACGCCGAGACCGTATTGTTCAGCCTCGCTCTGAGTATCGAGGCGAAGGACCCCTATACCGAGGGCCACTGCGACCGCCTTTCGAAATATTCCGTCGCGCTAGGGGACAAGATCGGATTGCCCCAGGACCTGCGCGTCGCTCTCCGCCGAGGCGGTCTCGTGCACGATATAGGTAAGCTGTCCGTGCCGGAGCACATCCTGCTCAAACCCGGACCGCTGACTCCGGAAGAACGAAAAATCATGGAGCAACACACGGTCATAGGCGAACGAATTTGCGCCCCACTCAGATCCTTTCGCTATGTGCTGCCGATCATTCGCCACCACCACGAAAAGCAGGACGGCTCCGGGTACCCGGACGGCCTGAAGGGCGAACAAATTCCACTCACCGCGCGCATCCTTCAAGTCACCGACATCTACGACGCGCTTACTACGGACCGGCCCTATCGCAAGGCTCTCTCTACGGAAAAGGCCTTCGCCATCATACGGGAAGAAGTAAAACGCGGCTGGTGGGATGGTTTCTTGATCGATCAACTGCAACTGCTTGTGCGCGAATCGGCACTTCAGTTGGCAGATGTAGGAGCCAAGAATGAGCGCTAGCTGCTTCCAGAATCGGCCAGGCGATTTTCGCCGCCCACACCGATCATCTATTTGTCGGATCGCGGCCACAAACGCCTTCGTCCTTCTGCTCTTGGTTACGCTCACAGATCAGATGACTCGCGCCCAGGCCACGCAAAGCAATCAAAATCCTCCTGAGAATTTAAAACAAGTGAGCCTGGAAGAACTCGGACAAATCGAGGTTACAACAGCATCCAAAGTCCCTGTGAAAGCCGCTCGAACTCCGGCAGCGATCTACGTCATTACCCAAGAGGATATTCGGCGGTCCGGGGCTACAAGCATCCCGGAGGCCCTCCGCATGGCGCCTGGAGTTGAAGTCGCACGGGTCGACTCCAACACCTGGTCGCTCGGCGTACGCGGATTCGAGAGCACACTCTCCCGATCAGTACTCGTGCTTATCGATGGCCGGAGCGTGTACACGCCTCTGTTCGCAGGCGT
>Ga0137359_10003674_pt1 | contig 12466 bp, 10 predicted proteins | sample Mad1_40_16metaG_FD_108281 | JGI IMG/M metagenome (GOLD analysis project Ga0137359, IMG submission 108281) | Vadose zone soil microbial communities from Angelo Coast Range Reserve, California, USA - Mad1_40_16 metaG | ecosystem: Environmental > Terrestrial > Soil > Vadose zone | place: USA... | reverse complement strand
TTCGTTGGAAACGTGGTTCTGTTCCATGGAGAAGACGAGAAACATTTGAGCGATGGCGCACAATCACAACCACTGCCAGGCAAATGGAAAAATAAAGAAGGACCGGCTGGCCTAGTTGTCCGGCGTATAGCAGTGCACCGACTGTCACGGGCAGTGCTATTGCAGCTGTAATCGATGCAACTGACACATATCGGCTCGTTAGAAACGTCATGATCCAAACAATAGCGAAAATCAGCGCCGCGAAAGGGAGCAGGGCAAAAACTACACCAACGGAAGTCGCGACCCCCTTGCCTCCCTTGAAACTCAGCCACACCGGATAACTGTGTCCGATCACACAGGCAAGCCCCGCAAGGATCGCGCAAAGTTCGCGGCTCCCTATAGGGTGATACCTGTCGAAGATCAAGATCGACATCTCCACAGCCGCCACGCCCTTTAAAAAGTCGAACAGGAATACGGGATAGCCGTAACGCTTGCCCAGGAGCCGAAGCACATTAGTCGCGCCAATATTGCCGCTACCGGCTTTGCGGACGTCGATGCCCGCGATGCAACCGGCGAGGTATCCTGCCGGCACAGAACCGATCAAATAACCCACCAAGACGCCGACCGCTATCGTAAGCACGAAACCTCCCTAGTATTTCTGTGGGCAGATCTCACAAGATCGACCATTAGCGTGATATAAGTTATTCTTGGACAACCATATAGATATAATCGCGACATCGGCTGGAGTAACTCCACTAACCCGCCCGGCTTGACCGAGAGAAGTGGGCCGAATCGCACAAAGTTTCTGCCGCGTTTCTGCCCTCAACCCCGCGATCTTCCCAAAATCAAATCCATCCGGAATCCTTTGAAGGTCATTTCGCGCAATATCGCGGTTTTGATCGGCTTGTCTGACAGCATATCCTTCGTATTTAAACTCGGTCTCCACCAACTCCCAGATTTCCGCCGAGGCCAACGAGACCAGTTCAATTGGCAGGTTCGCGGCGCGAAAATCGGGCCGTTTTAAGAGCTGAGAAATCAGTACGCCGTTGATTTTGTTTTGAGTCGCAATCAGGCGAACTTTCTCTAAGAGTCCCATCTTCGTCTGAAAAGCGGCCCAACGATTTTGATCGACGAGGCCCACCTCGAACGCTCGTTGGGTGAGTCGTTGATCCGCGTTATCCTGCCGAAGGTACAATCGATCTTCAGCGCGACTGGTGAACATCCGATATGGCTCTTCGGTGCCCTTTGTTATCAGGTCGTCGATCAACACGCCGATGTATGCCTGGCTTCTTTGCAAAACGAACGGCGGCCGGTTTTGGATTTTCAAAGCCGCGTTCGCGCCGGCAATTAGTCCCTGCGCCGCAGCCTCCTCGTAACCCGAGGTGCCGTTCACTTGTCCGGCGAAATAAAGTCCTCGAATCAGCTTTGTTTCCAGTGTATGAAATAGCTGCGTGGGTGGAAAAAAATCATATTCCACGGCATATCCTGGGCGCATAATTTCAGCTTGCTCTAAACCGGGTATGGAGTGCAGAAATTCGAGCTGCACGTCATAGGGCAAACTGGTCGAAATCCCGTTGACATAATATTCCTCTGTATGACGACCCTCAGGTTCCAAGAAGAGTTGATGCGCGTCCCGATCGGAGAATTTGACCACTTTGTCCTCAATAGACGGGCAGTACCGTGGACCGGTGCCTTCAATGCGGCCGGCGTAAAGCGGTGATCTGTGGAGGTTGGATCGGATAATCTCGTGCGTGCGAGGGGTCGTCTGAGTGGTCCAGCACGGCATTTGTTCCACGTGGAACTCTCCTTTGCTGTTGTAATTCAGCGTAAAGAAATCATCCGACTCGCTTGCGGCCTCCGAGTAAAAACTGAACCTTGGCGGGGGCTCATCTCCAAGCTGAATTTCGCATCGAGAGAAGTCGATCGAACGCCGATTTAGCCGACATGGCGTGCCAGTTTTGAAACGCCCGATCGCGAAGCCATATTCTCGAATATTTTCGCTTAAACCGGAAGTGGCGTCTGCCATCCGTCCGCCTGGCTTGCTATTCTCGCCTACATGCAAAAGACCACGCAAAAATGTCCCAGACGTGATTATGACGCTTCGGGCGATAATCATTAGCCCGAGATCTGTTTCAACGCCGGCGATTGTTCCATTTTCGACAAGCACGCGTGAAACTGTCGCTTGTTTGAGGTCTAAATTCGGCGCGCGCTCCAAAACCGCCTTCATTCGAAATTGATAGGCTTTCTTGTCGCACTGGACCCGGGGCGCGCGAACAGACGGACCCTTCGATTTATTTAACATGCGAAATTGGATGCCTGTCGCATCTGCGTTGAGACCCATGGCGCCGCCGATGGCATCGATCTCGCGAACAATGTGGCCCTTAGCCAAGCCGCCCACCGCCGGATTGCACGACATCTGACCGATCGTATCCAGGTTTTGCGTCAACATTAAAGTCCGGCAGCCAAGGCGCGCTGCAGCTAGCGCGGCTTCAATTCCAGCGTGGCCGCTGCCGACAATCACAACATCGTAGTCCGTCGGGAGCTTAAACATTGCAAAACTTGGAATAGAGCGCGTGGGCATGGCCTCGTCCGTTGAAAGCCGCCTCCGCTAAGTCTTCTTTAGACATAAATATCTTAACGAAAATCACTTACGATAAATCATCTGCCCAGTAGGCCCATCGCAATGCCTCGCTCCTTCGTCGGCGCCTCCGGTTTCCGGCGAATTTTGGATTGCTCGCAGCGCAATTCGGCTAAGCAAAAAAGACAGAAGTGCTGTCGTAACGAAAGCGCCGCCCCAGGTCCAGTACTCTATCATCCGCGGATGAGTCTTTCCCTGAGCCAGATTTAGTCCAAACTGACCCAACGTTCCGAGGTATGCATATAAAAAAAGTCCCGGTGCCCGTCCAATCGAGGTCCAAAGCATGTAGGTGCGAAATCGAATTCTCGTTAGGCCATAAAGATAATTCAGCAGGCTCGTGGGAAAAAGGGGATGCAGCTGACTCAAGAAAATGATCTTCCATCCCTCACGTTCCACTGCCGGCTCCAACACTCTAAGCGTCGGGTTTCGCGAGAGCTTTCGGCTCAACCATCGTTGGCCAAGCCATCGGCTAAACGCAAAAGAAATCGCCGCACCGATGCTGTTGCCAAGAAGGACGATGAAAAAACCCCACCATAGTCCAAAGAAAAAGCCAGCCCCGACACTCACGATTCCGCCCGGGAGAAGCAAAAGATTACAAGCGGCAAAAAGCAGCGGATAACAAAGCACGCTCCACGCCCCTAAATCGACCACGCGTTTTTGTGTCGCGGCGATAAGATCGACAATCGGAAAGAAACGCGACAGCACGAGCAATAGACCGACCGCTGCTGTGAACGCTGCGAGCTGAATATAAAGCGTGCGCCTGACTTTGAGCATCCTGGCATTCTGCGCGTTTCACAAGCTTCGCGCAAATTTCGCTAGCTCCGTTGTAGCCTCGTAATGCAAAAATGGCGTAATCAAGTAAACGCCCGGAAATGCCCGAACGCGATGATCTTTGCGAACCTCGTCGCTCAACTAAACGGTGGGGGCCTGTGCGCTCCGCCGCCGCGGAATGCCAAGACTGTCAAAAATCACCCGCGTGGCATCGGATCGATTGAGTGTGTAAAAGTGAATGCCGGCCACGTTGTTATCCAAAAGATCGTGACATTGTTCCAAGGCGAAGTGAACGCCGACGCGCCTGACCCCTTCAGGATCGTTTTCGCATCGTTGAAGAGCACGCACAAGCTTGGCCGGGAAGCGTGCGCCACCGGCTAGCTCAGCGATGCGTTTGAATCCGCCCATAGAGGTAACGGGCATGATGCCAGCGATAATGGGGAGGTGAATGTCGGCGAGCGCACAACGCTCGCGGAAATCGAGGAAGTCGCGATTATCGAAGAATAGTTGGGTGACGATATAGTCGGCGCCGGCGTCGACTTTCGCTTTGAAGTGGTCCATTTCGACCAATCGATTCGGCGTCGCGGGATGTCCTTCGGGAAAACCAGCCACGCCGATCCCGAAACCGCGGCGATCCGGATGCGCACTGGACTCGTTAAATCGGCGAATGAACTTAACCAGATCGACCGCATGTTGGAACGAATCGCGCGATTTATCGTAGGGAATGTCACGCGGCCGATCGCCCCCGAGCGCCAGAATATTTCCAATCGCCGACCTGGCGTATCGAAGTAAAATCTCTTCGATCTCTTCTTCGTTGTGGCAGATGCAAGTCAGGTGCGGGATCGGGTCCAGTTTTGTTGTATGTTGAATGCGCTCGACAAGGTCGTGGGTTAAATCTCGCGTTGAACCACCGGCACCGTAGGTAACGCTGACAAAGTGCGGCATGTACGATTCAAGATCACGAATCGTTCGGTAGAGAATCTCGGCAGCCTCCGGCGTTTTCGGAGGAAAAAACTCAAACGAAAACGTGGGCGAATCCCTCCGTATGATGTCTGTGATATGCATGTCAAAACTTATCTTCGTTCGTGCCGCGACTTTCGGTCAACTGACCGAGCACATTTTCGACCAAAGGCTCGAGTCTAAACCGCGGTCCAATTCTTCCGCGTCATTCCTCCTAATCTCTTGCAACAAACGCGGCGAACGCCAGTGCAATTCCTCCGATTAGAACCTGCTTGCTAATATGCATGCCATTTTGTTAGATCATGGTTAAGCAAGAAGCCAACAAGTTCGAATAACTCTGAACAACTTTCGTCTCTTTCCATACAAGCAGGGTTTGTCGGGAGCTGTTGCAGGTGTTATCAACACGGGTGCGTGGAGCGATTAAGCTTGGTGTTTTTCCCCGGACGCGACCTTGTTCGCAGCAAGAAGGAGAAGGTTAAGTTGAAATTTATTGCTTAATAAAAGTACTCACTGTGAAAAAGTCTAAAGAGTTCAATGAGCCGTTCTCTCGAAAGTAAGAAATGTCGCAGCAGGCTATCGCAACAAACCATGAGAAGATCACAAGATCGAGATCAAGCGCGCCCGCGACGCATGAGTTTCATGAGCCGGACGCAAGTCTTTTTGAACATGTCCCGTGGTTATACGCCTTTTGTCGCGAACGGCTTTTTCGGGATGATACTGAACGGATTATCGGGACACTTTGGCAAAATGGCGGTCCCTCGGCGGGAACACAATTAATCGAGCTCGGCTGTGGCCCTGGATTTTACTCCAGCCAGCTCGGGGCACGTTTCCCAGACATTTCTGTGACCGGAGTTGATCGTTCGGAAAATCAATTGCATTGGGCGCGGCAGCGTGCCGCAGGACGCGGGCTGCGGAACTGCAGGTTTGAGCGAGTCAACGTATTAGCGCTTCCATGTGCAGATGCCCGCTTTGATGTGCTGATTGCCTCGCGTCTTTTCACGGTGTTGCCGGAGCGACATCGCGCGGTGGCAGAAATGTATCGCGTTTTAAAGTCGGGCGGGCGCTGCTTTATCGCTGAGCCACGCAGCATGTTCTGGGCTTCCATTCCACTCTTTGCCATGCGGCTTCTGGCGAGCGTGACGCATTCAGGCAACGGTTATCGCGAGCCGCGCAAGGCGCTGGTGTCTTCAGCAAAAGATTTCGCTGCCGTTTTCGCCGCGCATCCCTGGAAACGGATTAAGACATGGCAGGATGGACGTTACCAATACGCACTCTGCGAGAAAGGCTGATACACAAACAATTCGGACCAGGTGAAAGTTGTTCATCGCGTTCTCGATCCCAATCTCTTTGATCCCAGCGTAACGGGACTTTGCGCGCTCGCCGTTATGACGAAAGCACCACGCGCCGGTCAGGTTAAAACAAGGTTGGTTCCACCGCTTACACCCGCAGAAGCGGCCCAACTCAACACCTCTTTTCTGTGCGACACTGCCAATGCGATTGCTGAAGCGACAGGCGACGTCGCGCGAGGAATTGCCGTTTACACTCCCGTCGGGGCGGAGGAAGCGTACATCGACATCTTGCCGCACGATTTCGATCTCCTGCTGCAGCGCGGCAATGGATTTGGAGAACGCCTCGCGGCCGCAAGCGAAGATCTTTTTCGGATAGGCTTCCGTTCGGTTTGCCTGATCGATTCGGACAGCCCGACTGTTTCGACCGAATGTTACACGCAAGCCGCGAAATTATTGTCGATCCAAAATGATCGCATTGTGCTCGGGCCAGCAGACGACGGCGGCTATTACCTGCTCGGCATGAAGAAGAATCATCGCCGGCTGTTCGACGAGATCGACTGGAGCAGCGAGCGCGTTCTCGACCAAACAGTGCAGCGCGCAGCCGAGCTCAAGGTTGCAGTCGAACTCCTGCCGATTTGCTACGATGTTGATGATCGTACCACGTTGCGGCGCGTTTGTGACGAACTCCTCAGGGACAACTCAAAATCGACAATTGATATCGCTCCTGCGACGCGAGCATTTTTGCGCGAGATCGTCGAGCGCGAAGGCCGGGCCCGCATCTGGCCGCAGGAAAAATAAAATTGTAGGGCAAGGCGCTCCGCCTGCAAAGAGCTACGGCAACCGGCGCGGTTGCCCTACAAAACTGCGTCTATTACGATGCGCCTGGTATGGCGAAAGACGAAAAACGCGCACTCGTCACCGGCGGTGCTGGCTTGATTGGATCGCACGTCGCCGATTTGCTTGTGCGCGAAGGTTGGAAAGTTCGCGTGCTCGACAATCTCGAACCGCAGACCCATCGCCGCGGCAAGCCAACTTGGATTAACGAGCAGGTCGAATTCATCGAAGGCGATTTGCGCGATCGCGAAACTATCGCGGCCGCGCTCGACAAGATCGACGTCATCTTTCACCACGCGGCCTACGGCGGTTACATGCCGGAGATCGTGAAGTACGTTCACGTTAACTCGTTAGGGACGGCGCAAATGCTTGAAGTGATCCGCGAAAATAAATTGTCGATCAAAAAAATAATCGTCGCAAGCTCGCAAGCGGTTTACAGCGAAGGCGCCGGCATTTGTCCGAAGCACGATTTGGTTTTTCCGGCGGTCCGCCCGGTCGAGCAATTGCGGCGCGCCGACTGGCAGGTTCATTGCCCTATTTGCGGCGCGATTACGAAAAGCGCGCCGACTCCGGAGAACGCACCCGTCGGTGGTGAAACTGTTTACGGCCTGACGAAAGTCGATCAGGAAAAACTCGTGCTGCTGTGGGGGAAGCAGGTCGGCATCCCAACTGTCGCGCTGCGTTACGCGTGCACTTATGGCCCGCGGCAATCGATCTTCAATCCCTACACCGGCGTGATCGCGATCTTCTGCACGCGATTGCTAAACAATCTGCCGCCCGTCTTGTATGAAGATGGCGAGCAGACACGCGACTTTTCCTTCGTCGAAGACATTGCGCGCGCGAATTTACTCGCGGCCGAAACCGATAAGCTCGACGGATTGCCCGCGAACGTCGGCAGCGGCCACGGCACGCCTATTCGCGAAGTTGTCGAACAACTTTCCGCTGCACTAAAGATCGACATTACGCCCGAAATCAACGGCGAATTCCGTCCCGGCGAGATGCGGCATCTTAGTAGCGACACGACGCGAATCCGCGCCGCTGGTTATGAACCACATGTCGATCTTGCCGAAGGCATCGCGCGTTATCTCGACTGGGTCCGTGCACAGTCCGATGTGCGCGATTATTTCAGCGACGCGGCCGAGATCCTGCGCAGCAAAGGGATCGTGCACAAAGTGCAAAACGTCTCGCCATGAAACTTTCTGGCGCGGTCGATTTTAACGCGCCGGCCCTGAACTACGCCCGCACGGATTTTCCTTTGCTCGAAGCAGATGCGAGCGTGGAGAAAGCGCTCGCGGCGATTCGGCGCGAAGGCATTGGTGAGCGCGTCATTTATTTTTACGCAGTGGATGAACGCAAGCGGCTCGTCGGCGTAGTCCCAACGCGCCGTCTGCTCACTGCCTCACCGAGTACGCGATTGCGGGAGATCATGGTGCCGCGGGTGATCGCTTTGCCCGCCGAAGCGACTGTTCTGGAAGCCTGTGAATTTTTCGTTCTCTACAAGCTCCTCGCATTTCCGGTGGTGGATGCGGAGCGTCACGTGATCGGAGTTGTCGATTCGGACGTCTTTATGCAAAGCGTTCTCGAGACGGAGGAAACCGAAAGTGAAGGTGCACGCGACGATTTTTTCGAGGCGCTTGGCTTTCATCTTGCTCAAGTGCGCGACGCATCGCCGTGGCGCATGTTCCGTTATCGTTTTCCCTGGCTCTTGGCGACAGTAGCAGGCGGAACAATCTGCGCGATGCTGGCCGGCGCGTTTGAACTGACCCTCGCGCGCAGTCTAATCATAGCATTTTTTCTGACCATGGTCCTAGGGCTCAATGAAAGCGTCAGCACGCAATCGATGAGCGTGACCATCCAGGCGTTGCGCTCAGCCCGCGTGACCTGGAGCTGGTTTCTTAGGGCGCTACGGCGAGAAATCGGGACGGCCGTGTTGCTCGGACTCGCGTGCGGCTTCGTGGTCAGCGCGATTGTTTGGATCTGGCGACACGATGTCCGCGGCGCGCTCGTCATCGGCGGAAGCATTTCTCTCTCGCTGGTCAGCGCGTGTCTCTTCGGGCTGAGCGTGCCATCGCTGCTGCACTGGTTGAAGCTCGACCCGAAAATCGCGGCGGGACCCATCACGCTCGCGCTCGCGGATTTCTTCGCACTAGTGTTTTATTTCACGAGTGCGTGGCTCGTGTTCCGATAGTAGAGCAAGCTTCCAGCTTGCGATTTGTTTACATGCGAGCGAGACGCCTGCGCTACCATGATCTCCGTCATCATTCCGGCATTGAATGAAGAAGAACCAATTGCCGATGTGATTCGTGCCGTCGCGGCGACAAAAATTCCGCACGAGGTGATCGTCGTCGACAACGGCAGCACGGATCGGACGGCGGAACGCGCGCGCGCAGCCGGCGCCAGAGTGGTCGCGGAACCGCACCGCGGTTATGGCCGCGCATGCGCGGCCGGGATTCGTGCGCTTTCGCCGGAATGCGACGTCGTGGTTTTTCTCGATGGCGACGGCAGCGATTGCCCGGAATTCATGAATCAACTGGTCGATCCGATCGCCGCCGGAAAATCCGATTTCGTGATTGGCTCGCGCACGCGCGGCCAACGCGAGCGCGGCAGCATGAACGCGCAACAAATCTTCGCCGGACGCTTCGCCGGCTGGTTATTGTCGATCTTGTACGGCGTTCGCTATACCGACATGTGTCCATTTCGCGCCATTCGCCGCGATGCGCTTGAGCGGCTCGGGATGTGCGAAAAAACCTACGGCTGGAATCTCGAAATGCAGATGCGCGCCGCACGGGCGGGTCTGCGCATTCTCGAAGTTCCGGTGAACCATCGTTGCCGCGCTGGCGGAAAATCGAAAGTCTCGGGTACATTGCACGGCACTTTTGTCGCGGGCGCACGAATTCTCGCGACGTTGTTGCGGATCGCGCTCGAAAAGTTGTAGAGGCGTTTGTGCGAAATGCCTCTACAACGCTCCTTAGCAAGCATAATTTGATTCCAACGTTTCGATTCACCTGTAAGATCGACAATGATGATGAGTCGGTCGAAAGCGATCTCCGCCGGCCTGCTCGCCGGCCTTGTCGCCGGCATCGCCATGACCGCGGCGATGTTGTTGCTCGCCTCCTTTGGCATCGCGACACCGCTCGCCATCATCGGCGACCGGCTCTCGGTCTTTATTTCACCGGGGCCGTTCTTGTCGATCATGGGCCGCGTCGGCGGATACAATCATCTCAAGCAGCTCGGCGTTGGATCGACAATGGCCGGCCAATTGCTCGTCGGCGCTCTTGGCGGAGCGATTTTTGGTCTGTTCATGCGCCGCAATCCAGCCAGCCCTGGCGCATTCGCCACTATCAGCATCTTTGTTTTGTTGCCGCTAATCGCCGCCGCCATAGCCCTCTGGCCTGTGCTGGGAACGAGTTACCTCGGATTGCCGATCGATGTCGCGCGTTTAGTCACGCTGGTCGGCTTTGCGCTGTCTGTTTTTGTTTTTGAGCGAACGCTCGTTGCCGGATTTCATTTTCTCACTTGGGCAAAACCGGAAAGTGAAGACCGCGAATTCAGCCCGGCGATTGGAAGACGCGCGCTCATTTTGGGTGGGCTCGGCGTGGCCGTCGCTGGCGGTGGCGCCGGTCTGATGCGCAAACTTTATCGCGCGGCCACGTTTAGTTACGACGGCACGCAATACAAAGGTCGCGTGGTCCAGCCGATCACGCCTAACGACCTTTTTTACTGCGTGACCAAGAACGTGGTCGATCCGCGAGTAAATGTCGATCTTTGGCACTTGGAAGTGAACGGACTCGTGCAGAATCCGGCGACGTATCGATTTCAAGATTTGAAAGGATTCACCGCGATCGAGCAAGAGACCACGCTCATGTGCATTAGTAACGGGCTCGATGCCGGATTGATGAGCAACGCCGTTTGGAAAGGTTTGGCGATGCGCGATCTGCTCGACCCGGCGGCGCCGCTTGCAAACGCGGCGCGAGTGCGTTTGCATGGCGTCGATAATTACACCGATACATTTCCGCTTGAGAAGGCTTTGGATTCAACCACGCTGGTCGCTTACGAAATGAACGGCGTGCCGTTACCGCACCGACATGGTTATCCGGTGCGCGTCGTCGTTCCCGGATATTTCGGAGAAAAGCACGTGAAATGGCTCACGCGCATCGAAGTCACGGACGCGAACGCGAAAGGATTTTACGAAACGCAAGGTTGGGGACCGGATTTCATCGTCCCGACGCGCTCGCGCATCGACCTGCCCGACCACAACGCGCAATTTTCACTTAGCAAACTTACTAGCCCGATCGAAGTGAAAGGCGTCGCCTTCGGCGGTGATCGTGGCATCTCGCGCGTCGAGTTGAGTTTTGATGACGGCAAAACCTGGGACGAGGCCGACATTTATTACGCCGGCGGCGATCTCGCCTGGTCGCTCTGGAGCGCGCACGACGGGTGGATGCCCGATGAACCCGACGACTACACGCTAGTGGTTCGCGCGACCGACGACGAAGGCAACGTGCAACAATGGGAAGAAGACCGCAGTGCGTACTCAGGCGCGACCGGTTTTCACAAGATCGTCGTTCACGTCACTGCGTGATTGATTCCGAAAGATTCAAGGGATTCTAGTCGGTGCTGCGTTAGATCGCGTTATTTTTGACACCGTGCACACCAAGCAGTGGTGCGACCGCCAATGGTTGCGTGGCGCAGAGGCGTGTGATGCCGCGGACAAATTCCGTCGCGTTTCCATTTTTGATGGATGAACCAATCGCGCGGCGGATCGGAGAAATCTTTGCCGAGAGTTTGGAGCGATTTCTCAACAACGAATTTTGTCGCGCGAAAGATGACTGCACGCTCGTGTGCGATTAATTTTCCGGTTCGCTTCGACGGCAGAATCTTTGCCCGCCACAAAATTTCATCGGCCATCCAATTTCCGATTCCGGGAAAGCCGTTTTGCATGAGCAAGACGGCTTTGATCGGCGATTTGCGATGCCGATCTAAAAATTGGTCGACGAATTCTTGATTGAACTCGCGCGAACTGATTTCGGGAACATCGCTCTTCCACCAGTCCGGCTCATCCGCGGCATCGTGAAAGCGGACACGACCGAATTGTCGCGAGTCGGTGAAGACGAGCGCGCGTTCGCGTTGATATAAGACTAGGTGATCGTGTTTGTGAGGCTGAAAACCCACAGGTTCGACGCGGATTTTCCCCGTCATGCCGAGATGAATGCCAAGCCAGTTGTCACCGGAAAAGTTGAACACCATTCGTTTTCCGCGCGTTGTCGATCTTAGTAGTTTTTCGCCGACGAGATTTTCCTGAAGTTTTCTCGTGTTCGTTCCGCGGAAAACTCTGTTTCGCGCGTGCAGCCGTAGACCGACAATCTCTTTTCCGAGACCGGCGTTCCATTGTTTCCGATACCATTCGACCTCGGCCAGCTCGGGCATCGCGCAGGTTACGCGTGCTAGCTATGTTGTCGATCTTGGTAGGGACGCCGCGCTGCGGCGTTCGGACAGCGCAGCGCGCTGTCCCTACCACACAGACTGGAAGTCTATGTTCCGGCTTGCGCGCTGTGCTAGATTTACTCATGGAGAAGGTGATCATTGTGGGAAGCGGCTGCGCTGGATTGACCGCGGCCATTTACGCGGCGCGTGCCAACTTGAGCCCGCTTGTGCTGGAAGGCCGTCAGCCCGGCGGTCAGCTTTCCACCACGACTTCAGTGGAAAATTATCCAGGATTCCCAGATGGGATCGACGGTCCGCAATTGATCATCAACATGCACGACCAGGCGGAGAAATTCGGCGCGCGCTTTTCTTACGCGGAAGCAACCGATTTCGAGCCGCGCAACAATCATGTCCGCATCAAAGCCGACGACGAGTGGCTGGAGACACAAGCACTGATCATCGCGAGTGGCGCTTCGGCCCGCTATCTGGGACTTGAAAACGAAGAGAAACTCATCGGTCACGGGCTGACGTCGTGCGCGACGTGCGATGGCGCGTTTTACAAAAACGTTCC
>Ga0137359_10003672_pt1 | contig 12466 bp, 7 predicted proteins | sample Mad1_40_16metaG_FD_108281 | JGI IMG/M metagenome (GOLD analysis project Ga0137359, IMG submission 108281) | Vadose zone soil microbial communities from Angelo Coast Range Reserve, California, USA - Mad1_40_16 metaG | ecosystem: Environmental > Terrestrial > Soil > Vadose zone | place: USA... | reverse complement strand
CTCGGAGGCCGCGTAGCTGTGCGACCAGAAGTAGCTGAGCCCGGCGCGCGCCAAGCTGCGCGCACGCGGCGCCGGCTCCGCGCTGAGCGCCGACGCCTGCCGGAAGGCGTCGCCGGAGGCCTGGAACTCGCTCGCGAAGAAGCTCGCGAACCCCAGCATCTCCTCGAGCCCGCGGTGACGCGCCTCGGGCAGCGCGGCGCCGAGGCGCGCGGCGATCGCGAGCGCGGCGCGGCAGTGCGCGATCACGGCGCGATTGGCGAAACTTTCGGCGGCGCGCGCCGCCGCGCGCTCGTGGTAGTCGAGGGCGCGCTGCCAGTCCTCGCCGCGCTCGAAATGATGCGCGAGCGTCTCATAGAGCTCGGCGAGACGGTCGGCGTAGAGCTCCTCGATCGCGAGCCCGATCGTGCGATGGAGCTGCTGTCGGCGCTCGAGCAGGACGCTCTCGTACGCGACGTCGTGGGTGAGCGCGTGCTTGAACATGAACGCGAGCTCGGGATGCGCCGCCTTTTGGTAGATCAGCTCGAGCGCGCGCAGCTCCTCGACCTGCGTGCGTACGGTCTCCCCTGCCTCCATGATGCGTTCGAGGAGGCGGAGCGCGAACTCGCGCCCGATGACCGACGCCACCTGGATGGCGCGCCGCGCGTCGTCCGCGAGGCGATCGAGGCGCGCGGTCAGCACGTCTTGAATCGTGTCGGGGACGGCGAGGTCTTCGAGGTCGCGCGCGAGCACGACGTGCTCACCCTCGCGGCGGAGCGACCCGTCCTCGAGAAGCGAGCGCGTCACCTCCTCGACGAAGAACGGGTTGCCCTCGGCCTTCGCGGCGATCAGGCGGCGCACCGACTCGGGGACGTCGGCGGTGCCGAGCAAGGATTGTGTGATCTCCGCCATCTCGACCGCGCCGAGCGGGCGCAGCAACACACGAACGTGGTACGTACGATCGCCGAACGGGTGACGGTAGCCGGGCCGGTACGAGCAGATGAGGAGCGTCCGCATCGCGGGCACGGCGTCGGCCAGGAACGTCAGGTACTCCTCGGACGCCGGATCGATCCAATGGAGGTCTTCGCACACCATCACGAGCGGCTGGCGCTCGGCGATGCGCAGCGTGATCGCTTTCAGCGCGCGAAACGTCTCGCTGCGCCGGCTCGCGGAGTCCATCGCCGCGATGGCGGGATCGCCGGCATCGAGCGCCAACAGGTGACGCACGAAGGGCAGCGTCCACGCGAGGTCGTCGCCGAGCGCCAGAATGCCGCGTTCGGTCTTCGCGCCGGCGCTCTGCGCGTCGTCGCGATCGTCGATGCCGAGGTAGCGCCGCAGTCCGTCGGTGACGGCGTGAAACGCGGCCGTCGTCGCGTACGAGGCGCACCGCGCCTCGATCCAGAGCGCGGCATCGGTGCCGATGCGTCGGCGGAGCTCGGTCAAAAGCCGCGTCTTGCCGATGCCCGCGTCGCCGACGACGAACGCGACCTGTCCATGACCGGCGACGGCGCTCTCGAACGCTTCCCGTAAGAGGTCGATCTCACGCTCGCGCCCGACGAAGTGACTCTCGCCCGCCGTCGGTGCCGTGCCGCCGCGCGGACGCTGACCGACGACCGCCGCGACACTCACCGTATCACCCTCGCCCATGCGGAGCTCGCGCGGCCGCAGCTCGCACACCGCCTCGATGCGGCGGGCGAAGGCGGCCGACGCGAGGATCTCGGCCGCCGACGCGTGTCCGAGAAGCCGCTCGGGGAGCGCCACCGCGTCGCCGATCGCGAGCAGCGTCGCGGTGGGATCGGCGGCGTGCCCGTCGACGTGAACCGCTCCGGCGTGGAGCGCCATACGCAGCTCGGGCCGGCGCTCCGTGGATTCCTCGCTCGCGAGGCGATGGATCGCCAGCGCCGCCTGCACCGCCCGTTGCGGCAGCTGCTCGAGCGCACGCGGCACACCGAAGGCGGCTGTCATGCGCGACGGCGTGCGCGCGAGGAAGACGCCGCCGAAGCCGGCGACGCGATCCTCGATCATCCGCCGCCATCGCCGCGTCACGGTCCACGGCTCCGGCGCGCGCTCGGGCAGCACGATGTCGATCGCGAGGACGGCGACCGACTTCTGCTCCCAGCTCGGCTCGATCGCGGGAGCCGCCGCTGCGTGGGTGGGTGTGGCGCGCGCGTCGCGGGCCGGCGCCGACACGCCCATTGACGTCGGTGTGGCGGCCGCTGTCGGTCCGCCGCCGAACGCCCGTAGGTCGTGTACTGTCGGTTCCGCGCCGCCCCGCGCGTCGTCCGGCACCGGCGCGGCCGCGAGCTCGTCGAGCGTCGGCCGCTCGATGCCGAGGCGGCGCATGCGGCCGCGGAGCGCGTTGCGGCCGATGCCGAGGAGCTGTGCCGCGCGGACGACGTTGCCGCCCGAGCGGCGGAGCGCGTCGCGAGTCCGTGTCGCCTCGTCGTCGCCCGTTGCGGGCGCTGCCGGCGCGAGAGACGACGCCGTGCCCACGTGCGCCGTCGTGGGTGCGGCCGCGAACGACGTCGCCGGTGCGAGCGGCATTCGGAGGCGCTCCAGCGCATCGCTCTCGACGGCGCCTTCGGGGCAGAGCAGCGTGACGCGCTCCATCAGGTGCGAGAGCTCGCGGACGTTGCCAGGCCACGTGTAACGACGCAGCCACGCGCGCGCGGCATCGGTCAGCCGCCGCGCCTCGAGGCCGTGGGCGCGCGCGTGCGCAGCGAGGAAGTGGTCGGCCAAGCCGAGCACGTCGTCAAGGCGCGCGCGCAGCGGCGGCACGTCGAACACGACGACGGCCAGGCGGTGGAAGAGATCGGCGCGGAACCCGCGGGTCGCGACGAGCTCGCGGAGATCGCGCTGCGTCGCCGCGATCAGCTTCACGTCGACGGCGTGGGCGGTGACGGCGCCGAGACGCCGCACCAGCTTCTCCTCGATCGCCTTCAGGAGCTTGCCCTGCAGCACGAGCGGCAGCGCGTCGATCTCGTCGAGGAAGAGCGTGCCGCCAGACGCGGCCTCGAAGAGCCCCGGCTTCGCGCGCCGTGCGTCGGTGAAGGCGCCGGCTTCGAAGCCGAAGAGCTCGGCCTCGAGCATCGTCTCGGGAATCGCGGCGCAATTGACGTCGACGAAGGGTCCCTTGGCGCGCGCGCCGCTCTCGTGGACGAGGTGCGCGACGAGGCCCTTGCCGGTTCCGGTCTCGCCCTGAAGCAGGACGGTCGGTACGTGGGGATTCCCCGGCCGGTCGAACGCCGCGAGGTGCGCGATCTGCTCCCGCAAGGCGACGATCGCGGAAGCGTTGCCGACGAAGGCGGTCATGGTTGGCCGACCGGGCCACTTGTGGCCCGCGGGCCACAAGTGGCTGTCGACGGCCTTCGGAGTAGGCCGATTCTCCCGGTATTACAAGTACTAAGATCTGGCATCGCGCTTGCGTTACGGGAGCTTGCAAGTTTCACGACGCAACCCAAACGGAGGGCAAGACGATGGCAGGAAATGAAGCAGCGGTTCACGAGTTCGCGATGCGGGCGCTCGGCGACGTCGGGTCGGCGCTCACCGCGTCGCTGGTGGTGATCGGCGACAAGCTGGGCCTCTACCGGGCGATGACGGCGGGGCCGGTCACGCCGAAAGAGCTGGCGGCGAAGACCGAGACCAGCGAGCGCTACGTCCGCGAGTGGCTGAACGGGCAGGCGGCCGCGGGCTACGTCGAGTACGACCCGTCGACCGGGCGCTACACCCTGCCCGAGGCGAGCGCGGCGTGCCTCACCGACGACGACAGCCCCGCGTGCGTGCTCGGCGCCTTCCAAGGCATGACGGCCGCCATGCGGGCGGCGCCGCGCATCGCCGAGGCGTTCCGCTCCGGCGAGGGCGTCGGCTGGCACGAGCACGATCCGGATCTCTTCGTCGGCGTCGAGCGCTTCTTCCGCCCCGGCTACAACGCACACCTGGTGAGCGCGTGGATCCCCGCTCTCGACGGCGTACGCGAGAAGCTCGAGCGCGGCGCCCGTGTCGCGGACGTCGGCTGCGGCCACGGCGCCTCGACGATCATCATGGGCAAGGCGTTCCCGCGCTCGACGTTCGTCGGGTTCGATTATCACCAGGCGTCGATCGACGCCGCTCGCGAGCGCGCGCAGCGCGCCGGTCTCTCGGGGAGCGTCGCCTTCGAGGCCGCGGCGGCGAAGTCGTTCCCGGGCAAGGGCTATGATCTCGTCACCTTCTTCGACTGCCTGCACGACATGGGCGACCCGGTCGGCGCCGCACGCCATGTGTGCGAATCACTCGCGCCCGACGGCACACTGATGCTCGTCGAGCCGTTCGCGCACGACGAGACCGAGCGCAACCTGAACCCGGTCGGCCGCATCTTCTACTCGGTCTCGACGCTGGTCTGCACGCCGGGTTCGCTCTCGCAGGAGGTCGGTGCGGCGCTCGGCGCGCAGGCGGGCGAGAAGCGCCTCCGCGCCGTGCTGAAGGAAGCCGGATTCACGCGTGTGCGCCGCGCCACCGAGACGCCGTTCAACCTCGTGATCGAGGCCCGGCCGTAAGCGACAGCCCGCCGTTCACGGGTCGCAAACGGCGAGGCGCAGCGACATCGCAATCGCACGTCGGCAGCCGCCGCAATCTTCGCGGCGGCTGCCGCGTTCAATGAAGGCGCGCGGGATCACCGCCCCGTCCACCGCGGCCGCCGCTTGTCGACGAACGCGCGCTGCGCCTCGCGCGCGTCGTCGGTCTTGCGCAGCGGCGCGCCGATCTCCTCCTGGCGACGGTACGCATCGGGCAGCGCGAGGTGGAGAATCTCGCGCACGCCGTGGCGGGTCTCGCAAACCGCGAGCGGCGCATTGGCGGCGATCACGTCGGCGGTCGCGAGCGCCGTCGCCATCAGCTCGTTCGGTGCGACGATCCGGTTGATGAGCCCGATCTCGAGCGCGCGCGCCGCGTCGATGGGGCGCGCGGTGAGCAGAAGCTCGTGGGCGTGGACCCAGGGAATTTGCCGCGGCAGGAGGACGGTCGCGTTGCCGGTCGGGTAGAGCCCGAGCGCGACCTCCTCGAGGGCGAAGGTCGCGTGCGGCACGGCGTAGCGGATCTCCGAGGCGAGCATCAGGTCGAAGCCGCCGGCGCGCGCGTGGCCGTTCACGGCACAGACGAGCGGCGTCGCGAGGTCGAAGCCGGCGAGGAGCGCGGTCTGCACGCTGCGGAGACCGGCGAAGGTCTCGTCGTCGACGCGCTCGCCGCGCGCGAAGCGCTGCGACGCGGGAATCGTCGTCTTCATGTCCATGCCGGCGCAGAACACGCGCTCGCCGGCGCCGGTCAGCACCGCGCAGCGGATGTCGGCGTCGGCGGCGATGCGCCGCCACGCGTCGGCGAGCTGGCGCAGCGTCGGCGGGTCGAGGGCGTTCGCGTGGTCGGGGCGGTCGATCGTGACGACCGCGACGTGCGGGTGGTCCGCGGGCAACTCGAGATGGGCAGGCATCGTGTGGAGAAAGCACCGCCGCGCCGCACCGTCAACGCCGCGCCGGGTCGGCATGGATCAACGGTGCGTTCGACGGCGATCGCGGCTCCGCGTCGGGTGTCGTCTGCGGCCGCAGACGAGCGAAACCAAGCGCAACGCCCGCGAACGGCGTATTGACCCGGCGCGCCTTCTTCAGCGAGAGAGGTACTATGGCCCCGCGACGATTCTGGTTGACGATCGCACTCGGCGCGTTGCTCGCGCCGTCGGCGGCGGCATGGAGCGCCGATGACGCCGCGAGCGGCAGCGAGCAGCCGCAACAGGACCAGCCGGCGCCGCTGCTCGGCGACGACGGTGGCTCCGACGACCCGACGAGCGATCCGCTCGAGCGTTGGCGGGAAGAGGACCGCGAAGAATACCGCGACGAGCGTCGCGAGCGTCGCGAGCGACAGCGGCTCGAGAAGGAGCTCGACAAGCGGTTCGGGCAGGACGCGCCCGCGGACTAGCGCCCAGGAGGTCCGATGGCCGACGTGAATGGTGGACAAGTGCTCGCTCGCTGTCTCGCCAATGAAGGGGTGCGGTTCGTGTTCGGGCTGCCGTCGCCGGAGATCGATCCGCTGCTCGCTGCGCTCGACGAGTGCGGGATTCGCCTCGTGCCGTTCCGGCATGAGGCCGCGGGCGCGCACATGGCGGAAGGTCTCTACAAGACGACGGGGCAGGTCGCGGTCGTCATCGGCAATCCGGGTCCGGGCTCGGCGAATCTCCTCGCCGGCGTGATCACCGCGCGGCACGAGGGCGTGCCGCTGATCGCGCTCACGTCGCAGCATCGGCTGGGGATCGTGTACCCGTCGCCGCCGTCGACGTTTCAAGGGCAGGACCAGCTCGACGTCTACAAGCCGGTCGTCAAATGGGGCGCGCCGATCTTCTCGTGGGATCGCATTCCCGAGGTGGTGCGGCTCGCGTTCCGCGAGATGTGGACGGGTCGTCCGGGGCCGGTGCACATCGAGCTGCCGGCGCCGATCGTGTACGCGACCGGCGACGAGTCGTGCGTCCGGATGTTCCCGCCGGCGACGTATCGTGCGTCGCCCGAGGCGTCGGATGCGCAGATCCGGGCGGCCGCGGATCTCCTCGACGGTGCGGCGCGGCCGCTCGTCATCGCCGGCTCGGGCGTCGACCGTGCCGGCGCCAACGAGGCGTTGCTCGCGATCGTCGACCGCCTCGCATGTCCGGTCATCACCTCGATGGCCGCGCGCGCCGTCGTGCCGCGCGATCATCCGAACGCGATCTACGGCCTCGGCGCGGGCGGCGACCTCGCCAAGCGTGAGGCCGACGTCGTGCTCGTCGCGGGATCGCGGCTCGGGAACCTCGACCTGCCGTACGACAAATACTGGGGCGATCCCGCGACGCAGCGGATCGTGCAGATCGACGTCGACCCGCGTCACCTCGGCGTCACCCGCCCGCTGGCGCTCGGCATCGTCGCCGACGTCCGCCAGGCGCTCGAGCGGCTAATGCCTGCGCTCGACGGTCGTGCGCGCGACGCGACGTTCCTTGGGCGGTGCCGAAGCGCTGCGGACGCGTGGTGGCGTGAGCAAATGCAGGTGGTCGAGACCTGGAAGGGACCCGGGCTGCATCCGGCGCACGTCGTGCAGGCGATCGGGCGGGCGTTCGGGCAGGACGCGATCTACGTGACCGACGGCGGCTTCACGTCGCTGTGGGCGTACTGGTGCTTGCCGCCCACACGTCCGCGTTCGTATCTCAGCATCTTCGAGCTCGGAATGCTCGGAACCGGCGTACCATCGGCGCTCGGCGCGAAGCTCGGCAGCCCCGAGCGCGAGGTCGTGTGCGTCACCGGCGACGGCGCCGCCGGATTTCATTTCATGGAAATGCAGTCCGCTGCGCGCGAACGGGCGAAGATTACCGTCATCGTCTTCGCCGAGGGTTCCTGGTCGATGGAGGTGCCGAACGCGCAGATGCTGTACGGCCGAAGCTTCGGCACGGAGATGGGAACCGTGCGATGGGACATCGTCGCGCAAGGACTCGGCTGCGAGGGACTGTACGCCGAGACGATCGCCGACGTGAACGCGGCGCTGGCGCAGGCGCGCGACGTCGCGGGTCCGGTGGTCATCTGTGTCCGCACCGATCGCGACGCCAACCTCGGCGTCGCCGCCGACCCGACGATGCGATTTGCGGAGGTGTACCAAGGGCCGATGTAGCACCTCGATGGTAGCGTGCGCGGCTACAACCCGACGACGACTTTCGGCGGGTACTTCTTGAACGTCGCGAGATGATTCCGCGCGCCATTCTGGAACGACTCCAGGTAGGCGAGCTTGCGGATCAAGTAGCTGCGCGTCTCTTTCGGATCGAGATAGAGGTTGTAGAGCCGGCCGTACGGATATTTCTGGCTCACGCCGGTGAAGCCGCCCGGGTTCAGCACGTCGCGGTCATCGTCGGAGATCGACGCCATCATGAACTTGTACTCGCCGACGCGGAGCGCGGAGAACGTGCGGCCGAGCCAGTAGTAGAGATACTTCCGGTTCGACGCGCCGTCGGGGGCGAGCAGGAACGACGCCTGGTCGACGCCGTCGATGTAGCGATCCTCCGGCACCTTCCCGTCGGGACCGGCGAGACCGAGCACCGTCGGGAAGAGATCCATCTGCGAGAAGATGCCGTCGGACGCGCGGCCGGGCTCGATCATGCTGGGCCAGGTGAGAATGCCGGGCACGCGCTGGCCGCCTTCCCACGTCGAGCCTTTGGCGCAGCGGAACGGCGAGTAGGCGGCGTCGGGCCAGGTCTCCATCTCGGGGCCATTGTCGGACGACACGAAGACGAGGGTGTGCTCGAGCTGGCCCGTCGCGCGCAACGTCTCGACGAGTCGGCCGACGATGTCGTCGAGCTCGATCAGCGTGTCCTTATATGGATGCTTCGCCGGCGACTTTCCGAGGAAGCGCTCGTGCGGGTAGTTGTCGAAGTGCGCGCCGCGCGTGCAGTGATAGAGGAACCACGGCTTCCCGGCGCCGGCCATCCGACGCAGGAACTCGATCGAGTACGTGGCCCACATGTCGTCGAGGCGTGAGAGGACCGGGATCGTCACCTCCTCGACGTTCTCCAGCGCGGCGCCGCGCGTGGCGTGGACGAAACACTTGTTGAACGGCTGGTTCTCGATCCACTTCGTGCGCTCCTCGCTGTAGACGGTCTCGGGAAAGAAGTACGGATCGCGCCACTCGGTGTACATGTCGGAGACGGAGAGGAAGCCGTAGAAGTCGTCGAAGCCGACGTGCTGCGGCTGCGACTCGACGTTCTCGCCGAGGTGCCATTTGCCGACGGCCTGCGTCACGTACCCGGCTGTGCTCAGGAGCTCCGCGAGCGTGATCTCACCCTGGAGACCGCCCTTCTCGCCGTACATCGGCGGCCGCTGCAGACCGTGGCGCATCGGCAGCCGGCCGGTCAGCAGCGACGCGCGCGACGGTGTGCACGACGGCTCGGAGTAGCACGAGGTGAGCCGGAGACCCGCGGTGGCGAGTCGGTCGATGTGCGGCGTCGGCGCGCCGACCGCGACGCCGCCGCCATAGCAGCCGAAGTCGCCCCAGCCGACGTCGTCCATCAAGACGACCAGCACGTTCGGCTTCCGCCCGCCGTGCCGGGCGCGATACGCCGCGATCCTCTCGTCCGCCGCGGCGATGTCGTCGACGTGCTGGAACGCCGGCTCGCGGTGGTCCGCGACGCGGACGGTCTTCGTCGTGATCGTGTCGGTTGCCATCGCGTTCTCCTTCGTCCGCTTGGATGGGCAGGTTCGTACTATGGCTTCCGCTCACGGGAAGCGCCCGCGAGAACATGTTCGCGATCGCGACGCCCATCGACATGCATGCCGCGGCGCGGTCCGCTAAGACGGTGGCGTGCGAATCGCGACCTGGAACGTCAACTCGCTGAAGGCGCGGCTCGAGAAGGTCACGTGGTGGCTCGAGCGCGCGCGCCCCGACGTCCTCCTGATGCAGGAGACGAAGCTCGCGGACGGCGACGCGCCGGTACCGGCGTTTCGCGACGCCGGCTACGCGCTCGCGCACCACGGGGAAGGCCGCTGGAACGGCGTCGCGATCGCGAGCCGCCGCGGGATCACGGATGTCGTCACGAACTTCGGCGAGCCGCTCCGTCCCGCGAAGACGCCGGACGTCGGTGACGACGAGCCGTTCGCGGAGGCGCGGATGATCGCGGCGACGTGCGACGGGCTGCGCGTCGTCAGCGTGTACGCGCCGAACGGCCGCGTCGTCGGCTCGCCGTTCTACGATGCGAAGCTCGCGTGGTTCGATCGCTTGGCGCGCTGGCTCGCCGACGCGGCGGATCCGAAATCGGCGCTCGTCATCGGCGGCGATCTGAACGTCGCGCCGGCGGACGCCGACGTGTGGGACCCGAAGCGCTGCCACGGCGGAACGCATGTCTCGACGCCGGAGCGCGCGGCGGTTGCGCGGCTCTGCCGCTGGGGCCTCACGGACGCGTACCGGCTGCACCATCCCGAGCCCGGGCGTTACACCTGGTGGGACTACCGCGCCGGCAACTTCCACAAGAACTTCGGGATGCGCATCGACCACCTGCTCGCGACGCAAGCGGTCGCCGCGCGCACGGTGTGGGCGGAGATCGACCGCGAGGCGCGCAAAGGGAAGCCGCTGCCCTCCGATCACGCGCCGCTCGTGATCGACCTCGACGAGCCGGGTCACCCGTTCGACGCCGGATGGACGTCGGCGGAGCGGCGCATCGCCGCGCGGCGTGGCGCGGGACGGTGATGAAGCCCAATGCCGGCGGCTTTCCCATCGCGCCGCCGATCGAGCCGATGCTCGCGAAGCTCGCGGCGGAGCTTCCCGCGGGCGACGGCTGGCTCTTCGAGCCGAAGTGGGACGGCTTTCGCGCGCTCGTCTTCCGCGACGGCGACCGGATCTACACGCAGAGCCGCGATCTCCGGCCGCTCGATCGCTACTTCCCGGAGCTCGCGCCGATGTTTCGCAGCGCATTGCCGAAGCGCTGCGTCGTCGACGGCGAGATCGTGATCGCGAGCCCGGGCGGGCTCGACTTCGATGCGCTCCAGCTGCGTCTCCATCCGGCGGCGTCGCGCGTCCAGAAGCTCGCCGCCGAGACGCCGGCCTCGTTCGTCGCGTTCGATCTGCTCGCAGTCGACGACCGCGACCTCCGCGGCCGACCGCAAGCGGAGCGTCGTCGCGCGCTCGAGCAGGCGCTCCGTCGCGCCACCGAGGGTATCCATCTCACGCCGTGCAGTCGCGAGCGGAAGACGGCGCGGGATTGGTTTCACCGCTTCGAGGGCGCCGGGCTCGACGGCGTCGTCGCCAAGCACGAGAGCACGACGTACCAACCCGGCAAGCGCGCGATGATCAAAGTGAAGCACGTGCGCACCGCCGACTGCGTCGTCGCCGGCTTTCGCTGGCACAAGCACGGGCAGGGCACGCTCGTCGGCTCGCTGCTCCTCGGTCTCTACGACGACGCCGGCGCGCTCCACCACGTCGGCGTGACGTCGGCGTTCTCGATGGACATGCGCCGCCGTCTCGCGCAGGAGCTGGCGCCGCTGCGCAAGCGCGCGCTCGACGCGCACCCGTGGCGCGAGTGGGCGAACGTCGGCGAGGGCGACGTCCGCATGCCGGGCGGCCAGAGCCGCTGGAGCGCCGGCAAGGATCTGTCGTGGGAGCCGCTGCGGATCGAGCGCGTGTGCGAGGTGAAGTACGACCACCTCCAACGCGACCGCTTCCGCCACGCGACGACCTTCGTGCGCTGGCGTCCGGACAAGCGGCCGGCCGACTGCCGCTACGATCAGCTCGAGGTCACGCCCCCGGCCGAGCTCGCGGAGATTTTCGGGCAGGCTCGGGCGTGACGCGCGCCCACGGGTCGTAGTCGGGATCGAGCGGCGCCTGCTTCGGCCGCAGGCGCGGCGGCACGTGCTCGAGGTTGACGCGGACGCGCGTCCACGTCGACGAGCGGCCGCGCATCGCGTCGACGAGGACGTCGGCGGCCCCGAGGTACGACGCGGCGCGCGGGTGACGCCTCTTCCAGCGCTCCAGTCCGGCGAGCGCATCCTCCTTCTTGGCAGCGCGGCCGATCTCGATGAGGGGCTTCGTCGACACGCGTCTACCCGTCGGATTCGCGGCGGTCGCGGCGCGCCGCCCGCTCGCCTTCGGACCCTTCCGCCGCGACGGCTGCACGCGCGGCGGCTCACCGGCCTGTTTCGCGTAGTGCGGCGGCCACGGCGCATCGCCGAGGCCGGCGGCTTCCTGCCGCGCCGACAGCTCCAGCAGCGCGTCGAGGGAGCATGGGCGCTCGTCGATGCCCGCGTGCCGATCGCCGATCGCGGCGAAGCGCGCCGGCATGGTGCGCAGCGTGAAGTCTTCCGGCGCGCACGCGAAGAGCTCGTCCCAGGTCACGGGCGCCGAGACGCGCGCGTCCGGCTTGGGGCGCACCGAGTACGCGCTCGCGACCGTCCGATCCTTGGCGTTCTGGTTGTAGTCGAGGAAGACGCCGTGACGCTCCTCTTTCCACCACTTGCTCGTCGCGAGCGCGGGCGCGCGCCGCTCGACCTCGCGTGCGACCGCCAGCGCCGCGCGCCGCACCTCGGTGAACGACCACCGGCGATGGATGCGGACGTTCACGTGGATGCCGCGCGAGCCCGAGGTCTTCGGCCACCCGACGAGGCCGAAGTCGGCGAGCACCCCACGTACGACCCGCGCGACTTCCTGGAGCTGTGACCATTCGATGCCCGGCATCGGGTCGAGGTCGATGCGCAGCTCGTCGGGATGGTCGAGATCCTCGGCGTGCACCGGGTGCGGATGGAGCTCGAGGCAGCCGAGGTTCGCCATCCACGCGAGCGCGGCGGCGTCGCGCGGTACGATCTCCTCCGCCTCGCGGCCCGACGGAAATCGCAGCGCGACCACCTCGATCCACGGCGGACGCGAGGTGGGGGCGCGCTTTTGGTAGAAAAACTCGCCGTGGATGCCGTCGGCGTAGCGCACGAGCACGTTCGGCCGTCCGCCCGCTCCGCGCAGCGCGCCGTCGGCGACCGCGAGG
>Ga0137359_10003668_pt1 | contig 12475 bp, 11 predicted proteins | sample Mad1_40_16metaG_FD_108281 | JGI IMG/M metagenome (GOLD analysis project Ga0137359, IMG submission 108281) | Vadose zone soil microbial communities from Angelo Coast Range Reserve, California, USA - Mad1_40_16 metaG | ecosystem: Environmental > Terrestrial > Soil > Vadose zone | place: USA... | reverse complement strand
GTGGAGGCAAGCGCCGCAATCGATGCGTCGCGCTGCGCCTTGAGCGTTGCGCTCTGCTGTGGTTGATACAAATCGACCAGGATGACATAGGCGGCCTGAATAGCGGCCGCGCGCTGAGAGGCGTTGTGCGGTGCGGCTGGTTTTACATGTAGCGGCCGAAAGCGCGGGTCGATGCCGTTAACCGCGTCGAAAACTGACGCAGAAACGAGCGCAACCACGCGCGTAGATACCAGCGGATTCGTGCCGCCAGCAAGGACCGTCGTGTTCATGATGCCGATCCACTCAAGCACCGTGTCGGGGGCGGCAGCCGACACCGGCAGGGGACCAGCCGCGAGCAGCGCCACAATCAGCAGCAATGCACTCCAGATCATCGCGCCGGCCCCGCGCCGGCGAAGGAACAGGAATAGGCCCAAAGCAAGCGCGGTTATATTGCGATTCATATTTCCTCCTGGGGGCGGAGGCAGCGTTATTGCGGGCTAGCGGGCAGTTTGCGTTGACCTGGCAAATCGCGCGTCAGCGGGAAAGCGCTACCGGGGGCACCAACTCGTCGGTAGCAGAGGCGAATTCTTTGCTTTCTATGCTTCTCTACCGTCCAAGTCAAGTTGATTTCTTACTACTCCCGGCTCCGACGGTTGGATACGCGGCGTCGCCTTCATTCGCGCCGGCAAGCGGCGAAATGGCGCCATCACTAAGCCCCTCTTGAGAGGGCTTCGGACTGCTGATTACTAATTACCGACTTCTTCTTCACACTCCCTGAATCTACTCCTCGCGCTCGTGCTAGGATTTTTTTGTTCAACCGATCCTATGAATCCCGACGAACTTCCCGTCTTCAATCCTTCGCTCTACCCGCGCACCTATAAGCCGTCCACCGGCTACGTTCTCTTTCTGGGCACCGCCAGCTGCCTTTGTGCCGCCGGTGGAATCGCGGGAATCGCCTACTTCGGCACCGGACATGAGGTAAAAGGTCCGAGAGACGAATTCATGCTGGTGGGCCTTTCCGCCCTCTTTTTGCTGCTCGGACTTTTCCTGTTCGGCTCTGTGTTGACCTCGCGGCTGATTGTCTCCGCGGATTCCATCGAACTGAAATACCTCGTGTCCTCCAAACTTTTCCCCCGCTCGGACATCGCGGGTTTTCGCATACTTCCGACGCAGTACATTCCCACGCTGGTTCTGGAGCCCAAGTCCGCCGAGCAAAAAAAACTCAAAATCCCGCTGTATTTCCGGACCGACGAAGCGTTCGCGGATTGGTTCATCGACATTTCAAATCTGGATCGCGAAGATCTCCAGAAATCCCAAGTCGAGCTCGAAGCCGCTGCCGTTGCGGTTGACAGCCCCGCCATGGAGACGAGTGAAGCGCGTATCGGCAAAGCGCGAAGCGTCGTCAAAATTTTGAATTTGGCAGCGGGAATCACCGCCGTTTGGGCGTGGATTTATCCGAACCCGTATCCGCTCGCCATGCTTGCGGTTGGCGCAGTGCCATTCATCGCCATCGTTCTCCTCGCGCGGTCGCATGGGCTTTACCAGATCGAAGGGCGCCGCAATGACGCGCGCCCGAGCCTCGCCGTGGCCTTTATTTTTCCAAGCTGCGTCCTGGCCTTTCGCGCGATTCAAGATCTCCATTTCCTGGAATGGAAGCCGCTGGCGCTGGCATCGCTGGCATTCGCGGCCGTGCTGACCATTTTCCTGGCACAATCCGACCCGCATTTCCACAATCGCACAGTTGCCGCCATTTCGGTATTTTTCATCGGGACGGCGCTCTCGTATGGTGCGATTGCGCAATTCGACGTGCTCGCTGACCGCTCCGCTCCAATCACTTACCAAACCCAAGTCCTCGGAAAGCGTGCCGACAACGGCCGCAGCACGACGTATTATGTCCGAGTTGCCCCCTGGGGCCCGCGCCAGGACGCCCAAGAAATCGCAGTACCCCTCGCGCTTTATCGCATCATCAGACCCGGCCAGCCCGTGGACATCCATCTCTTCTCCGGCGCGCTTCACCTTTCCTGGTATTCCTTGAGCCCAGGCGTTACGTCTGCTGCAGACCGATAACGCTTCCTGTTCCTACTCTCGTTATTCCGACGGTACCATCGGCGTCTTTTGCCGTTTATGGTGGGTTTAGGTTCGGGCGACTAGATTTTCGTGCGTCGGGAGCCATGCCATGAAGAAGCTTTTCTTGTTTGGAATAGCACTTGCACTTTTCTTTTGCGCGGCGGCGACAGCGTTTGCGCAGGACGCGCAACCGCTGAAGCTGGTGCAGACGATTCCCATGCCCAATGTGAAAGGGCGCATCGATCACATGGACGTGGATGTGAAAGGGAAGCGCCTGTTCGTTGCGGGGTTGGAGAATGGCTCGGTGGAAGTGGTGGATTTGCAGGCGGGCCGTTGGTCGAAAAGCATTCCGGGTTTTCTGAAGCCGCAGGGGATCGCGCATGTGGGCGCTCTGAACAAGCTGTTTGTGGCGAGCGGCGACGACGGGATGGTGCGCGTGTTCCGCGGCGACACGCTGGAGCTGCTCGATACGATCAAGCTGGATCTGGGGCCAAATCGCGTGGCGTACGACGCGGGTGAGCAGGTTTTGTATGTCGGCTATGGCGGAAAGGACGCCGGAAAAGATTACGGCGAAGTCGGCGCGATTGACGCGCGGACGGACAAAAAGATTTTCGACGTGCAGGTGGCGGCGCATCCTTCGGAAATTCTGCTCGATAAGTCCGGCGAGACATTGTTTGTTTTTATTTCCGTGGCCAGCAAGCTCCAGGTGATCGACCTCAAGAAACGCGAAGTGCGTGCGACCTGGCCGGTGAGCAGCCAGCGGCCGGGAGACGCCGCGTTGGACGAAGCGAGCGGCCGGTTATTGATAGGGACGCGGACTCCGCCGGAGATGGTTGCCATGGATTCGAAGACCGGAAAAGAAGTGGCCCACCTACCGACCACCGAGGGAATGGACGGCGTGTATTTCGATGCGGTCCGAAAGAGGATTTACATTTCAGGCGGGCGCGGCGAGGATGTCGGCTCGATTTTTGTTTATCAGCAGAAAGGTCCTGACAGCTACGAAATCGCGGGGAAGATTCCGACTCGGCCGGGCGCGGGAACTTCGTTCTGGTCGCCGGAATTGAATCGTTATTATGCCGCGGCTCCCGCAAACGGCGAGGAACAGGCGGCGATATTGGTGTTTGAGCCGATACCATAGTTGCGTGATCGAATCGGGGCTACTGCGGAATTGCGAAATACCAGCAGGATCCTTTTGAGGAGGAACGATGAAGAAGTTGCTGGCAATTGGCGTCATCACATTCGCCGGACTTGGAATTGTTGTTTTGCGCGGCGAGCACACCGCGAAGGCACAATCCACGGGACGCGATATTCTGCCGCTGCAACTGGAGGAGGAGATTCCCGTTCAAGGCGTTGCGGGGCGGCTGGATCACTTCACCGCTGACGTTAAGCGCAAACGCCTGTTCGTGTCCGCGCTCGGAAATAACACCGTCGAAGTGATCGACACTTTTGCGGGCAGAGTGATCCGCTCCATCAAGGGCCTCAGCCAGCCTCAGGGGCCGCTGTATGTTCCCGGCTTCGACAAGCTGTACGTAGCGAACGCCGAAAATGGAAAAGTGAATGTGTACGACGGCGCGACGTACACGCTGAAGAAGACGATTGATTTTGGCGTGGACCCAGACAACGTCCGCTACGATTCCGCCAGCAAGAAAGTCTTCGTCGGCTTCGGCGAAGAAGACGGCGGAATCGCGATGATCGATCCCGCAACCGACGAGCGCGTCGGGCAAGTCTACAAAACCGAAGGCCATCCCGAGTCGTTCCAGGTGGAAGCCTCCGGCGAGCACATTTTCGCCAACGTACCGGACGCGGGGATGGTCGTCGAATCCATCGATCGCAAAACCGGCGCCGTCACCAAGTGGCCGCTGGAGGGCCTGAAAGGAAATTACGCTATGGCTCTTAACGAAGAGGATCATCGCCTCTTCACCGTCACACGCAAGACGCCGATGCTCGTCGTTCTTGACACGCAAACCGGTAACGAAGTGGCGCGGCTGCGCGCGGCAGGCGAGTGCGACGACGTTTACTTCGACGCTTCCCGCAAACGCATCTACGTTATCGGCGGTGAGGGCATCATCAGCGTGATCCAGCAGCAAGATCCCGACCACTATGAGCTGATCGCCAACGTGCCTACCACTGTCGGCGTTCGCACCGGCTACTGGTACACCAAGCGCGATCGCTTCTACGTCGGCGTCCCGGCCAAGGGGAATGAACCTGCCCAGGTCTGGACCTTCGAAGCCGAAGACTAACGCCTTCGAAGTTTTGCCATAACGCATGTGGGTAGCCTACCCTGTGCGCAAAGGGTGGGTCTGCTCCCTCGCCTTGTTGCTCCTGTAATCGCCTGTTACACTGGCCCCTCACTTGTGGAGAAGCAAGTCACGCGAGCCACTGTGCCCGGAACTGAATCGCGGAGATCCAAAACGGGCGGATAGCAACTGGATTCTGGAGAGTCACGTGTCCCCAGAAGTCATCAATCCTCGCGGTCGTAGCGCCGCAGAGCGCCGTCCCGTCCAGACGATCGAACCTGCTCCCACAAACGCGCCCCCAACATCTGCCGTCGACGAAATATCCAATTCCTGGCATCGCTGCATGGCCGACTATCGTGTTGACCCCAAAGATCAGTCAGCGCCAAACGTCGTCACTCAAAGCGAACTAAAAGCGTCGAAAGAACCGGTAGCCGACATCATCGCCCAGGCAAGAGAGGAAATCGATCGTCTCTATGCCATTGTCCGCCAGCAAGGCTACGTCGTTCTCTTGTGCAACAACACGGGAGTCGCGATTCACCATCGCGGCGATGAATCCCGCGCCGACGATTTCAAACGCTGGGGCATCTGGCTCGGTGGCGTTTGGTCCGAGCAAATCGAAGGCACCAACGGCATCGGCACCTGCATCACCGAACAACGCCCCCTGCTCGTCCATTGCAGCCAGCATTATCGCTCTCGCCACAGCAAACTCACCTGCGCCGGCGCTCCGATCTTCGATGCCCTCGGCAAACTCGCTGGCGTTCTCGACGTCTCCGCCGTCGCCACCGAAGGCCCGGATCGCCCGCAACAGTTGGCCCTCGCCGCAACCATCGCCTCCGCCCGCGCCGTCGAAGAGCGTCTTTTCCGCGAGCACTTCCGCCACGCATGGATCGTTGCCGCTTTGCCGTGCGACGACACCGCTCCCGCGTTGCTTCTCGCCGTCGATGAAGACCAGCGCCTCATTGGTGCGGATCTGGTGGCGCGCCGCGCGTTCGCTCTCGATGACACGACTCTGGCCGCTGGTAAGCCGCTCTCCTCCCTCTTCGAATACAGTCTTTCCCTCTTCCGCAGGCGCGGTGGCCAGGACATTCCCGTTCTGCTCGCTCGCCCAGGTCGCAATGACCATTGGCGTGCATTGATCACTCCGCCCCTGGCGAAATCAAATCTCTCGCGCAACTGGCCCGAAGCAGTCGTTCACGCACAACCCCGGTTGAGCATGCTCAGTTTCATGCCGATGCCCGAAGCGCCCGACCTGAACCGAGGCGGCCTTTCACCTGCGCTGAAAAATCGCATTTGCGAATTCATCGAGTCAAACATCAGCGAGAAGATCAGCCTCGATGCCTTGTCTGCCCTGGCCGGTCTTTCGCCGCACCATTTCGCGCGCGCCTTTCAGCAATCGCTCGGCATGCCGCCGCACAGGTATCTGCTGCGCCGTCGCCTCGAGCACGTCGAGCAGATGCTCCGCGACACGCAACTTCCGTTGTCCCACATCGCCCTCGCCGCAGGCTTTTCCGACCAGAGTCACCTCCATCGCCACTTCCGCCGCCTCACCGGTATGTCCCCAAGCCTCGCTCGCGGCCTCGAGCGGTAGTTCCCGAAACCCTGCCTACGTAATCCCCTCATTTGAATAGTGTTATCTCTAGATCCATCCAAAAAACGTTCCCTCTGGATTTAGCATTGGCTGCCAAAAACTCAGCAAGATTGTACAAATCGGACCTAATTCGTCCAAGACGCCGCCGGCCTTCCCCAGGCAATATGCCCGCAGGATTTAGGATTTTCGAGCGCGCAAACGTAACACTAACCAACCAGGGAGGAACGATCATGGCACACGAAACTACGGGTATTCCGCCATTGGCCGAGCGGATCCGAGGATTTTTCACTCAGTCCGACCAGTTCGAATCGGCCTGGGAACGGGATCTTCGCCAGGAAGAACGCCGCCGCGAACGAACCCGAATCGCGCAGGAACTCCACGACACCTTGTTGCAGGGGCTCCTCAGCGCCTCCATGCAGCTCCAGGTCGCCGAAGGCTGGGTGCCGGCCGATTCCCCCGCCAAGCCGCTCTTGGGCCGCGTCCGCAACCTGATGAAGAAAGGAATCGACGAAGGCCGCGCCGTCCTGCAGGGACTTCGCTCCGACGATGTCCCGTGCACATACCTAGAACAGGCACTCTCCGATTTCAAGGAGGAACTCCCGCCCGACGACCGCGCCCGCCTGCGAATCGCAAAAATGGGGTGCCCAAAACCAGTGGATCCAGCCGTCCTGCAGCAAATCTACCTGATCATCCGCGAAGCGCTCCTCAACGCCCTGCGCCATTCCCAGGCCAAGAAGATCGAAGTCGAAATCAAATATTCCCCCCGCAAGCTGTGCGTAACCGTCCGTGACAACGGCATCGGGATTGATCCTCAGGTGCTGCGCTCCGGCCGCAAAGCCCATTGGGGCCTGACCGTCATGCGCGAGCGTGCCACCAACGTCGGCGCCCATCTCCGCATCCGCAGCCGCCGCGGTGGCGGCACCCAAGTCGAACTCTCTCTTCCTTCTTCCCTATAGCGCGGGCTTTGATGTAGCGCTGGCTTTTGAGCCAGACTACTGCTCGTAATTCTCCACGATCTTTGCGGGGCGTACTTTTGCCTTGTCCGGGTCTTCGCCGAACTCGCGCAAGGCGCGGCGCTGGCGCAGGAGATCACAGCATTGGTCGAGTTCGACCTTTACTTCGGCCAAGCGTGCCTGGTCATCGTCCGTGAGGCCGTTCTTTGCGTACAACTGTTCTTCTTCTTTCACCAACTGGTCGATGTGGCTGAGGACGGGTTGGTCGTTTTTTTGGTTTGCCATGCAAATTTCCTTTCGTGAAGAACAGGTGCCTCACTCGCGCGCGGTTCAGGTCCTTCCGCTTGTTTTCGCGAAGCCCGCGTTGGGCGTGCTGTCCGATGAAGTGCAGGTTCGGTTTTAGATGCTGGGGACCGGTGGAAGAGTACAGAGCGCTTGCCGCCCCTTCGTAGCTCAGGTAAACAGGATGGCGGCGCTATACCTTTTCCTCCTGTTTTCCTCAGACGCCCGAAATTCGGCATGAAACTCGCGCGGGTTTCCCAGTACACTGCGCTGACAGGGCTTCCAACTCCATGAACCCATGCCGCATCGCCGTCGGGAGCACCCGGCGGCCCAAACTTCAGGCAGTTCAAGAAGCTACCGCCAGCTTTGCCGACAAACTTTCTCCAGACTCTCCGCTCGAAATTCTGGGCCACGAAGTTGAGAGCGGCGTCAGCCACACGCCATCTTCCCGCGAAGAATTGATGCAAGGAGCGCGGCAGCGCGCGGAAGCGCTGCACAAATTGCTCGCCGACTCGGGCAAACGTGCAGACTACTGCGTCGGGCTTGAAGGCGGCCTGGACATCGCCGTCGAAAATGGCACCCGCCGAGTCTTCCTCGAAAGCTGGGCTTACGTCACCGACGGCGTGCGCGGACATTTCGGCTCCTCCGGCAGCATAGAAATCCCAGAAACGCTTGCGGAAGAAGTTTTGACCCGAGGCACGGAGCTTTCCGTTGCAATTGATAACTACGCAGGCGCGGTCGGCATTCGCGACGGACAGGGCGCCTGGGGCGTCCTGTCCGACAACCTGGTTTCGCGCCAGGAGTCTTTCCGCCTGGCAGTGGTCGCGGCCTTCGCGCCGTTCTACAATGTGAGGATGTACCCTGCGGCGGCACAGGCTGTGGGGAAACCGCATTAGTTGTCATCCCGAACTCGCGTTTTTTGCGGGTGAGGGATCTGGTTTTCGCAGCGAGCAGGGGAAACAGCAGGTTTCTCACCCCGTTCAAAAAGCGAACGGGGTTCGGAATGACAGATTTGGAGGAGAAGCGGCGTGGACATAGTCAAGGGCAACATGGGTTGGATCGAAGTCGTCGTCGGGCCGATGTTTTCCGGGAAGAGCGAAGAGCTGATCCGGCGGCTGCGGCGCGCGGAAATTGCGCGGCAACGAGTGCAGATTTTCAAGCCGGCCATCGATTCGCGTTACGCCGCCAACGAAATCGTTTCGCACAACGGGCTGGGCATTCCCTCCGACAACGTCACCAAAGCCTCGGAGATTATCGAGAAAATGCAGCCGCGCACGGAAGTGGTGGGCATTGACGAAGCGCAATTTCTCGGCGATGAAGTGGTGGATGTTTGCACCAAGCTGGCAAACCTGGGCAAGCGCGTGATCGTTGCCGGCCTGGACACCGATTTTCGCGGACGTCCCTTTGAACCGATGCCGCGCCTCCTGGCCATCGCCGAAGAAATCACCAAGCTGCTGGCGATTTGCGTGCGCTGCGGAAACCCTGCCGTTCACACGCAGCGCCTGGTCGAAAGCGAAGAGCTGATCGTCGTTGGCGCGGGCAGCGCGTACGAAGCCCGCTGCCGCCGCTGCTTCGAGCCCAACCCCGCGCTGGCCACCCGCGAAACCGGCCCTCTACTTCTTCGCAACCGTGCCGCAAATGCCGGCGGCAAGTGAGCCGCGCTTCCGTTACTCTAGGATTGCATTGTCGCGAAACTTGCCGATCTGAAGATCGGCCGCTACACGAGTCCGGCACATATCATGCGCATTGAATCGAAAGCTCCCACACGCGTCGACCTGGCGGGCGGCACGCTGGACATCTGGCCGCTGTATCTTTTTCATCCTGGCGCGCTCACGCTGAACGCCGCAATTTCGCGCTATGCTTATTGCACAATCGAAACGCATCCCGCTGGCGATTCCCGCATCAAGCTGGTCTCGCAGGACACGAACCGTTCGGAGTCCTTCCCCTCGTTCATCGCGTTGGTCCGCGCAAAGCGTTATCGTCTTCCGCTGCTCGCCGAGATCGTGAAGTTCTTCCGTCCTGAAGGCGGCTTCACGCTGACCACCAATTCGGAAGCTCCGGCGGGCGCAGGCATCGGCGGCTCCAGCGCGATGGCCGTGGCCATTTGCGCGGCCCTCGATCGCTTTACCGGGGCCGGGAAGAACACCGTGGATTGGATCCACATCAGCCGCGACGCCGAAGGCATCGTGATTCGCGTGCCCACTGGAACGCAGGACCACTATCCACCCGCATTTGGCGGCGCCGCCGCGATTGAATTGCTTCCCGGCGGAGAGCGCCGCATCGAGTTGCGCCTGAACCTCGACGAATTGGAGCGCCGGCTGGTGGTCTGCTACACAGGCAAGCCGCGGCAATCGGGAATCAACAACTGGGAAGTCTTCAAGGCGCACATTGACGGGAAAAAAGCGGTGCGAAATAATATCGAGCACATTTCGCAGATCGCCCAGAAAATGCGCGTGGCCCTCGAAAGCAGCGACTGGAAAGAGACCGGCCGCTTGATGCACGCGGAATGGACGTTTCGCCGGCGTAATCTGCCGACCATTTCGACAAAAACAATCGACGCGATTATTAATGGCGCAAGGCGTAAAGGCGCGCTGGCGGGGAAAGTTTGCGGGGCCGGCGGAGGTGGTTGCGTGGTTCTGCTGATTGAGCCGGATGCACGCGAGCGGGTGGAGAATGCCGTAGTCCAGTGCGGCGGGGAACTGCTGCCGATGCAGATCGACCGCCAGGGCGTCACCGTGGTCTCCCAATAATTTTGCGCCACACCACTACTCAAGGCGCTCGCCGCATCATAAAATAGCGTAGGACCCGGCCCTGGGGTGGTGCTGGTTCGCTATGTCCAATTGGCTTCCCATTTCGTTGCTGGTTTTCGCGTTCGCCGCGGCGGACTTGCCGAAGCTGCCTCTTTTGCCGGCGTCGGAACGCAACTTCGCGGGAAATTTCCTTTCTGGTGAAAACATTTCGTTCCTGCCTCTGATTCTCACGGAAGGCGTCGCGCAATCCGGCGCTCCGCAGAAATCGCCAGCGCCCAAGAGCGCAAGTCTTACGGAACCCTCCAAGCTGGCACTGATCCGCTATGTTTCAGGGGAATTCGCAAAGGTGCGCAAGCCCATCCCCGCTGGGAAAGAAGGCTTCGTTCTTTACACCGACAAACCGCTTAACCAGGAATATCTCGATCGAGTAGTTTCCACGCACGGCGCGGCCATCAACACCGGCGACAACGCCCAAATCACAAGACTCGAATTCCGCGAACACACCATCATTGTGGACATCAACGGCGGCGGGCGCCCCAGGAAAAGCTGGCGGGATCGCATTCAGGTCAACGTGGGCGGGCCTTCGCAGGTTCCGCAATCCACAACCACCACGACGCAGGAGCAAGGGCCAGCGGGCTTTCAGCAGGGCGCCGGCGGGACGCTGTACATCCAGTTCCCGAAAAACATTCCCGATCTTTCGCCAGATGACCTGAAAAATATTCTTTCTCCCTTTCTGGATTTCGCCAAAGAGCGCTCCGCGGCCGTGCACTGGATTGACACGCTGCCGCCGGAAACGAAAAAAGCCATCACCGAGCGCCACGCGATCCTCGGGATGGACCGTGAAGAAGTGGTCGCAGCGATGGGGAAGCCCGACCGCAAAGTCCGCGAACGTGACGCCGACGGCTACGATACCGAAGACTGGATTTACGGGCACCCTCCGGACAAAACAGTGTTTGTGCATTTCCGCGGCGACAAAGTAAGCTCCATCAAGCAATACCCGCAGTAGCGTGGAGCAAAATGCAATATCAATTCGTGGCGAATAATCCATTCGCGATCCTCACCGCCATTGTTGCACCCGCCATTCTCACAAATGCTTGTTCGGTTCTGGCGCTTGGCACCAGCAACCGCCTGGGCCGCGTGGTGGATCGAACGCGCGTTGTGGCCTCCGACATCGCGGCCATCAAGCCGGGGTCGGAAGGTTTTGTGGAATGGAATTCGCAATTGCGGGCGCTGGAAATACGCGTTCACATGCTGCTTCGAGCGTTGCGGTTGTTCTACGCGGCACTGGGATTGTTCGCGTCGTCGGCATTGATTTCCGTTGCGGGATCGATGGCCGCGTATTACGGCCAGAGGCCGTTGTTTCAGTTGGGCGCTCTTCTGGCGGTCCTAACCGGCGGCTCTGCAGTCGTCGGGCTCAGCGCCGGATGTTTTACGATGGTGAACGAGACGCGGCTCGCGGTGAAAAGCTTGGGCGAAGAAGCGCGCATGCGCATCAGGCTGCATGACACCAGCAAGACGGATTGATTGAGCCCTACCACGGAAACGATTTCGATTTGGCAGTCTTCCTGCCTCGGCGTCAACAACTTTTTGTGTTCGTGTGACGCAGATACGTTGTCTTTCGTTGACTTTTCGCTGCACACCACCTAGCATTTTCTGTTCCGCCCGCGGCGTCTTGCGTACCTGATGTGTCGCCGCAATCCAGAAACCCGCACCGGAGGAAGAATGGCAATCAAGGTAGGAATCAACGGCTTCGGCCGCATCGGCCGCAATATTGTGCGCACCGCCATTGACGACAAGGATATCCAGTTCGTCGCCGTCAACGATATTACAGACGCCAAAACCCTCGCGCACCTTTTGAAATATGATTCCGTGCTGGGAAATCTGCCGCACACCATTACACACACCGACGACACAATTAGCATCGAGGGAAAGGCCATCAAGGTTTTCAAGGTGAAGGACCCGGCGGAAATCAACTGGGCCAGTGTTGGCGCGGATATCGTGGTCGAGTCCACCGGCCTGTTCACCAAGGGACCCGAGGCGAAGAAGCACCTGCGGACGCCGGTGAAAAAAGTGATTATTTCGGCGCCTGCGGAAGATCCCGACGCCACGTTTGTGCTCGGAGTGAACGACAAGACCTACGATCCCGCGAAGCATCACGTCATCTCGAATGCCTCGTGCACCACGAATTGCCTCGCGCCAGTCGCCAAGGTTTTGCACGAGACATTTGGGATTCACAGCGGCACGATGACCACGATTCACTCGTACACGAACGACCAGAAACTGCTCGATCTTCCGCACAAGGATCTGCGCCGGGCGCGCGCCGCGGCGATCAACATGATTCCAAGCTCGACCGGCGCGGCGAAGGCGCTGCACCTGGTAATTCCGGAGTTGAAAGGGAAACTTGACGGCTACGCGATGCGCGTGCCGACGCCCAATGTCAGCGTGGTGGACCTGACCGTTTTTGTGGAGAAGCCGGCGACGAAGGATTCGGTGAACGCGGCGCTGAAGGCCGCGGCGAATGGCCCGTTGAAGGGTATTTTGAGTTACACGCAGGAAGAGCTCGTGTCCTGCGACTTCAAAGGCAACTCAAACTCCTCGATCGTGGATGCCGAGTACACC
>Ga0137359_10003663_pt1 | contig 12482 bp, 14 predicted proteins | sample Mad1_40_16metaG_FD_108281 | JGI IMG/M metagenome (GOLD analysis project Ga0137359, IMG submission 108281) | Vadose zone soil microbial communities from Angelo Coast Range Reserve, California, USA - Mad1_40_16 metaG | ecosystem: Environmental > Terrestrial > Soil > Vadose zone | place: USA... | reverse complement strand
CCTCTTCTAGGTGGTCTTCTGGGTTCTTTTGCGGGGTTCTTCGGGGGTCAATACCCTGGTCTGTGGCACGCACACTGTGCGTCCGTTCGGCGTTCGTTATCGCGTTCGAGGGTTCTTCGGAGGGTCTTTGGTGATATCAAAGTTGAAGTTGTCGACGCCAATGAGGAGGAGATGAGGGAGAGAGAGAGAGAGAGATGGGCTCTTTGATCGTTCAGGTGCGTCGAGTATAACTCATATTGCAAGACAAGAATCTTCAGCTGAAGTATTGCGACTTCAGCTGGCCTACTTATACACTTTCGCTATGGTTGTTTATAGGTATTTTCTGCTATTTAGTCGGGGTCCTGACATTTTCATGCTGCGATTGATCAGAATGGCTCCATACCCGACTCGGCCACCTGAAGATCGTTGCTACCCCTGGTTGTATCGGCCAGGCAAAGTATCGAAGCGCAGGTTACCGTTCGGCGCATCTTCTGCAAGATTAAATATTGAATAGCCGTGATTCATAGTTTGTAAGCATTTCTTGCTCCACTTATTTTGCGCCTGGACATGAACAGAATCCTATATGTCCTCTCTCTGTTTTTCTTGTCACATGTTCGCGTGTGTTGGCTCCTTGTCCTATGTTTCATTAAAAGAGTTTCTGTGATCGCTTTCGCTATAAATTTTGTGAAAATACAATTTTGGAAGCAATGAAATTGATTTGTTCATCTAATTTGGGGCGATAAAGTGGCAGTGTGTCATAGCAAGGGCCTTGAGGTGGTTGTGGGAATGTAGGCTGGTGGAGTGGTAGCTGAACGCGACGGTGAATCGATTCAGATTCAGACGAATTCGAATTGGTCGTTCGGCGACCCATTGTGGCTGAACCTGCTTGCGTGGCTTACGACTGTGAGGGTGCGGCACTCTTTGCTGCACGACTAATTTCATGCAAACCTTCTCATAATGCCAGTGCACGCGTTCCTGGTTCACTCCCAGCGGTTTTCCTGACTTCGGCGATGCATACCTCGAATGGCTGCACTGCATGCTCAAACTGGACGACGGCGATGTCCCGCAAACCATCAGATTAGGCCCCTCACAGCAAGTCAGTTTTACTGAAAAACTGAACTCAAAATCCAGGAACAACCAGTCACTATGACAGCTGTTCCTGGATTCCGAGTTCAGTTTTTCAGTAAAACTGACTTGCTGTGAGGGGCCTTAGGGTTCGATACTGACGAACGTGCACTCTCGCTGGAATATACCGTGACGGCGGAAGAATTGTGCGAGCTGTCCAATTTTCACGGCTCCGTGCGCGTGGTGTTAGCGTTGGTCTCAAGTGGCAACAACGGCCCCGGCCATCATTGGGGACTGCAAGGACAGCTCTGGAAATGTCTACTTCTCTCCTTCGTTCGGGCCCTGCGACGTATATGTGCGGCAATTATCTCTTCTTGCAAGTGTCACAAACCGCCCATGGCATCGCTGCCATGTAGAAGTAGGTCTTGCGTCGGCGGCTTGACGTAGTACAACCCCAAGGTTCAATTGCGGTCACATTCTCCTGAAGGCGGCTTCTCGAATCACTTTGCGCGCCCGGATTACCAGAACGATGCCGTATCCGACTACCTCCCGTATGTCGGCGGCTATTACTACAGTGTGTGCAAGTGCGTTTGATCTGTATTCCCACTCCGTGATTCGAGCGGGCCTGAATCTGCCATAACACATGACGACACCACCTTAGGCCCGTTAACATATGCCTGTTCTCGGAAACTGCTTTATTCTTGACCAGGCCTAACCACCGGTTTATGGTTGAACGACAGCCACGCAGTGCACGATAACGGTCAGAGGAATTAGTACTAAACATCCCTTGCGCTGGAAATTTCCCAATATGCCGAGACGATGTGCATGACACAAGAAGGCAATCAGTATTTAGCATAGGACTTCGGTGCAGTAGAAAATCAAATTCTCTTCCAACTCTATGCTCCTTGACACCCCCGACTCATCCTCCAAAAATTGATCCACATAATATGTTTTGACAGGGTACCTGGAAAGTCGGCGAGCCTCGATAAAGGGCTTGATGGTGTTAATCTCATCGAAGAACTGTCGAGGATCACCTAAGCAAAGCTCGTGCAATGCAGGCAGAAATCCCGGATCCGTCTCCGAAGCAGCTTGTCGCAAGACTTGCGCGATGGCCGACACTTCGTCGAACATCACGCAGAGGATCTCTATCCGGCTGAATCGACGAAGAACTTCTGCCATTCTTACCAAGTTATCATCCCCTTTCTGTGGCCGATCAAGCATAAGGACGTTGAGTTGCCGCACATCAGAGAAGAAGGGCCATAGCTGAAGGGAGAGCTGGGAAATGAGAGATAGATGCCGCTCTGACTCCGTACACGCCATAATCAATTTCAAGCAAAGTTTTCCAGGACTAGCAGTGGTGCCTGTCGTGGCTGGTTGATAAAACAGGATAAAGCCGGCACTGTGGGCGGATTGTATTTCGGCGCGAGTTGGCGATCCCAGTTGGCGAGTCCGACGAATGAAGTGACAAAATTGTGGGAATTCGATGACGTCCCAGTTGTAAAAGTTCAGCTCGATGATTTCAATAAGAGGAGTGTCAATTCTGGCCATGAAATTTTCAAAATACTCGATATAACCGTGGTAGTCGAAATTGACGAGCGCAGGCAGAACCGTACGCTCAGTTGGGAGTGTGCTTGCATCGAAATGAAATACATGAAAATCGAGGTGCATTTTGAGTGTCTTGAGCTGCGTCATCGCAGAAAGAGCCTCTACGATTGCCTCTGGCGAAAAGTACCCAGAGCGGTGGAAATGCATAAGTTCAAGCGAGGCAAGATTGGTGGTTGACAGGAGGAACTTCGGCAAGGCGCGAAATGCGACACCATCCAAGAAGAGTCGGCTTAAAACGGGTGCAGATCCGCCTAGAAAGTCGACCGGAAGATGCACTGGAATTTCACCGTCGTCGTTACGAGCCGCCAATACAAGGGACTTTAGCAATGGCATTGTTTTCCGCATTTCTGCGACCACTCGACGGCCTAGAGAGACTGTAGTTGTCAGGCCAATTTCGTGTATGCGATCAGGCTGTCGAAGTGCGATCACAAGGTTTTCCTCGTCTTCTAGAGAAGTGAGCTTGCTGGGTCCACCATAACGTATGACGATAGGGAGGGCCGGCCATATTCCCAGAAACTCCTTGACAGGGGTACCGTCTGTACAGAACAGTCGTACATGAAGCCGGTTTAATGACGAAAACACGAGACACCTCCATCTTTGGCACACATGGACGAGTGTATGCCATTTCCAGGGGAATTCACCTGAACGATAGTAATCGAAAATCTTGAGGAGGACGTCATCCGGGATCACATCAATTGTCGTGCTCTGGCTGTGGTAACCACTGGCACAACCTACCAGGATGGTCAGTTTAGTTAAAATGCGCGGTGGGCCAAAACGACGCACTATTGGCAGGCCAGGCCAGTCCTCTCTCACAGTTCGATGCAGTGGTACTTTCCTGTGTGCTTGCTTCCATCCTCCCTTATCCAGTGTGAGAGTAACGGGTATCGATTGAGGTGAAGTTCTGATGCTGACGCCGACTCGATCCCAACAAAGTCACGTGTAGCAGATTGTTTTTCTTTCTGAACCGGTCGCGGTCGCGATTCGGGCAACGACCGCGGCGCCAGAGATAATAAATAAATAATAAAATAAATAAATAAAGGAGTGATTGTGGATTTGAGGCAGCGTAACTAATTACCGAGTGGACTTGTTCTCTTTCACCAACGTTTGGAAATGTCGTCCAACGTCCCTATCAACCAACATTCAGATATCACCGCACCCACCCCTCAAAACACTCCTCTCTCTCACGCCCCCATCACCGCTGGTCTCCCCCGTCCAACCGTACCTGATATCTCTGAGGACGCCGAGCCAGCAGAAGATGGCACCGCCGTACAAGAAGCAATGCTCGGTCTCGTGCAGGGCAGACTCGCAGGTCTCATAGGCAAGAGTTCAGGCTACATCGAGAGCCTCCCCGATAGCGCAAAAAAGACCATCGAAGCCCTCAAAGGCGTCCAGGTAAAGCAGAACGACCTTCAGAACGAATACAAGCGCGAGTGTCTCGAGCTCGAAAAAAAAGCAAGTCATCCGTACTCTCAATCACTTTTTCCCCCCTCTTCTGCCTTTCAGCTACTCTCTCTCTTCGTTTTTACCCCCCGATCGAATAGTCAATGCTGGGTGGGCCCGGGCCATGCCGTACCTCCATCGTGGGGTCGGAGACATCCCATTTTTGTCTTTACACCGCCCCCACCCCAGCCCAATCGCGCACGATCCCGGCATCGGCATGGTAGACGCGAATAACGAGGTGCCACTCTGTCTTAGCCTTGCCATGCCGTTACAGTGCCGTCATATTCCCCGCAATTCTTTCCGAGCCTGCACATTCCCATTCATACGAATGTCCTACTGACCGCGCATGTGATTCAGTACCTCGAGCTTACCAAGCCTCTCTATGCGCGCCGACGCGTACTTATTCATGCCACCGCGGAGCCTACGGCCGAGGAACTCGAGGCTGGCGCCGCTCAATCCGCCAAGGACGACCCCGAGGAGAATCCGCTCGCCGTACCTTCATCTACGAATCCTGGCCCCGTACCCGAGTTCTGGCTCACCGTCCTAAGAAATCACGTCGGTCTGTCCTCACTGATCACCGATCGCGACGCTGGCGCGCTCAAGTACCTCACCGACCTTCGGATTGAGTACCTCCCGTCAAGCGAGCCCAAGCCCGGATTCAAACTCATCTTTGACTTTTCGCCGAACGATTTTTTCGAGAACGACGTGCTTGACAAGACCTACGTTTACCGCGAGGAGGTGGGATATTCGGGCGATTTTGTGTACGATCGAGCGATCGGGACAGAGATAAAGTGGAAAGACGAGAAGGATTTGACGAAGGAGTTCGAAATCAAGAAACAACGAAACAAAAGTGGGTGAACTCGATTCTTTCCCTTTCCCTTCTTCACGTCAATTGGCTGTTAGACACAAACCGCACGCGGCTGGTGCGAAAAGCGCACCCGACAGAATCCTTCTTCAACTTTTTCTCACCTCCAGTTGCGCCGAGCGAAGAAGCTATCGAGGAGGGCGAGATTGGCGAAGATGAGCTCGACGAGCTCGAAGAGAAACTCGAGCTTGACTATCAGATCGGCGAGGACATCAAGGAAAAGGCGGGTGTTCTACTGCGCCTACCTTTACCTCCTCTTCTCACTTGGCCTCCGCGAGTTTAGATCATCCCGCGCGCTGTCGATTACTTTACTGGCAAGGCGCTCGAGTACGACATGCTCTCTGATGATGAGGAAGATTACGACGATGACGACGACGACGACGACGGTGACGAGTCCGACGACGACATGGTACGTCTTCCTGCATTATTCTTCGACCGCTGAACCAAGATTAAGTAGGAGTCGGATGAGGACGACATGTCAGCACCTCGACGAGGTGCGGGTGCTGGACGAAACGGCCGTGGCGCACCGCCAACCGTAAACCCTGAGGAATGCAAGCAGCAGTAAGAGCCCACACGTAATTTGGATCAGAAGTTCGTAGGGGGACGTCATGAGACGTGCTATTCCTAATCAGACCACTATTTTTCCCAAAAGAACAATATATACAAAAAACAGCGACAAAGCGAAAGTAAGTAAGAAAACGTAAGATCCCCGCACTCTCTTTTTCCTCCACCAAGGCATCCTGGGGTTCAGCGCACGATCTCTCGCCTGGATATTCCATCCGCCACCCCCGTATGTTTGATGCAAACCCGCTTACTACCCTATTATGACCTACCCACCTTGCGCTCTCTCTCTCCCGTCTTGCCCTCCCTCCATCCTATTGCCTCCTATTCGTAACCTGACTCTGACGCTCCCCTTTTTTTTATATCTTTTTTTGTCTCGTCTCGTCATAGTTTGTTGGATATACATCTGTGGGCTCACTGCGGCTTTTCTCTCTCTCGCTACAGTATCTGGTCCTTGTCTACAGACGTAAGTTGCCTGTATTTGTCACCTTCCAGATGTAAGTTGTCAACATGTCGATTGAGAGAAAACAAGCGCTTGGCACCGGCCTTAAGGGACAAAACATATGGATTAGGTAATTTTGGGCACAAAGATATCAGATAGGAGTTCGTTACAGTACCTGATCTGATTTTGGTAAAGGCCCACCTCATCCGTTGTGAAGAAACCCATGACCTTTGCATCGTGTCCATCACGGGCGACACAGCAGCTGATGCACATTGATTGCTTGCGACTCGTGAACTCATGATGCACGCGCGTGACACAGGTTATGCGCAAGGTTCCATCGTGTCAAATCGTGCGGCGCTAAGAATGCCCCGTGTGACTATCTAACGAGTAAGTCGATCCTTGCTCCTATATCGATTAGAACTCGGGCACTGATCCCTCTTCTCCGCCTCTTGACAAATTCTGTGCTTTAAGTGGCCGGTCATGCGCGCATGTTAACCTGTGCCCCGTGCCAGCACAAAAAATGAACTGCCCGCGGCGAGCCGTCAATCTAGTGGTATGGCTCGGTTCGGAACACGAAGGCCCTGGATCCTCAATGGGCTTATACCTTCGGAACACTGGGATATAGCGCCTCTGCTTCGTCCTTATGCCAGTGGTAATTGAGTATGCCTGGGCCCGCTGACACGCTGCTTTTGCGTCCATCTGCCGTCGCACTCTAAGACTTCACCGACGCGACCGCAGAATCGGAGTAGTTTCGAACAACCGTATCGGTTCGGTTGTCAGATTCCAGTAGCGAGGAAATGAGGCCTTAGACGTCAGAGTTGAACGGCCGCAGAGATAGAGAAATCGTAACATCAATAAGTGGGTCCAAAATAGATGACATTCGTCAATACAGGGATCCCACTCCGATCCAGCGATTGGCAATTCCCTCATACTGGCTTCGTGCCCAATATAATCTACACTACTAGCGCAAGGTAGGACGAAATTCACCCCTGGTCATTGGATCACTTTTATCCAATCCTATTGTTTGCCAGACGATTTTTGTATCATATGATTTCAAGTCAGCTCGTCATCTATCACAGGATGAATTGCCGAAATCAGCATGTCTACACCCTAATTTATGCCAGCAGTGGTCTCACGGCACAGGCATCAGATCTAGTGCCACTTGCATGAGGGCGTTTCCTAGTAAGATCCTACCAAAGGGTGAGAGTACGATCCCGATGTGAACTACGTAAAGCGCTTCTATGGGCAAAAGAAACAATGTGAAGGAACTCCGCAACGTCGCAATGTTGCAACATTGTTTCGCCACAACGAATAGACATTTGGAGGGTTCAAGTTGACACGAAAGGTAGGTGCAGGTCTGTCTTTCCATCACTTCCCGCATACATAAGTACGACTCGGGAAATGCGGGAAAAGTTGGAGAACACGTCGCTGCGCCGAATTGGGCGAACGCAACATATACCATCTGGCAGTGGCATCTCCAAGTCCAACCTAAGAGAAATCTCAGGCTGAAGGTCGCTGGGGGAAGGTGGTGGGTAATGTTTCATGAGGTGAGTAGGTAGGGCGTGCCCATAACATCACGAAGGGGGATTTAGCGAACGCCAGGTACGTCGGAGATAGCATACAAGCGAGTTCTCGGGGTACATGTATTGTAGTGGCTAGTGTACGGGTCTCTCAATTGTGCCTCTGTGCTGGTGGCAGAAGACTAGAAGACTCAAGGAAGCCCATTGGCGGTGTGCCTGTGCCCCTGCCAACCCGCTAACATACATGTGTTTAGCCTCGCGAGTCTATGCCCGCGGTCGTGAGGCCGCCGGTGTCCTTGTTTGCTTTAGTTCACAAGCGCTTATATATCAGGTGGAATCCCGGGCCGTTGAGCAATTCGTCTGTTTCTTTCAGTGTTGCTACGATGACTTGAAGGCAGTATCCATGTTTCTCCTTCACGTTCAAATTCTAAGATATTTTCTGTCGTTCTCCGTCACGCAGAATTGGCCCACTCCTTATACTCTGGGTTATTTTCCCGGGCTGTCAGCACTGCAATGCACGTGTCGCCCGCCGTGCCATTTGGTATCCTTCCATGAGACGTTCTAGGCGACATACTCTATTAAACTACTCAACGTTTTGGAATTCCATTTCCTAAAAAGTGGTTTATTAGTGCCGTGTGTTAAGTGGTACCCTGCGCCGCTGCTTCTCCTTTACAGTATAGTCCAATGGCATCTTTATTTTGCGGGCACACAACATGTACGGCTCATGGAATTTGAGGGATATAATAGTAGCTGCGTTGTTTGTTCTCCAGTCGACTAACTGGGCCCACCGCTTCAAGTTTGACCAATGGTCTCCACGTGCCGGTGCATTGTCCGGTGAGTCTGGGTATCTCGTTTGCTATATCATTAGAACTAATTACAGATCAGCCGGCCTTCCAACGACAATTCGACGCGAAAGAATGGCTCTAATGGAGGGTCAATGACTGGAAATATCACTAAAAGACTCTGCGAAGAACCACGGACAATGCCGGTCCGAGGTATGCCACTTATGCGTCTAATCCCGCGCCGACTGATACGTGGAGCATAGGCGAGAGACACAGACAATCAACGACAATCAACTCGATTCCCGACCACGTCTTGCTAGAAACGTTCAATATCTGTCGAAGGGACCAAGAACCGTACAGATTTCACTATCACGCCATATGGGATTGGCACAGACTGGCACATGTGTGCCAGAGATGGCGACGTGTCATATTTTCATCTCCACGCAGTCTCCATCTACAACTCTTTTGTACACACGGGACACCCGTCAGGAAGAATTTGGGATATTGGCCGCCTTTACCTCTCATCATCGACTACTATACCTATTGGGGTGCCGACAATAGCAAGAGCCTTACTCCTAGCGACGAAGATAATGTAGTCGCTGCGCTCGAGAACCCCGAACGCGTACGCTATGTCGGCATATCTGTGACGAGCTCTTTATTGGGAAAGATGGTCACAGCTGTGCGGAAACCGTTTCCTGAATTGACCCATCTTTGGCTTTCGTCGAAAGATGAGAACGTGCCCGCTCTCCCCGATGAATTCTTAGGGGGATCTGCTCCGGAATTGCGGGTTGCCCAATTAGAAGGAATTCCCTTTCCAGCGTTACCAACGCTTCTGTTATCAGCTCGCAGCCTCGTCGATCTCCGACTTTTGAATATTCCCAACAGTAATCACATTTCACCGGAGGCAATGGTCACAAGTCTGGAGGCGTTGCCCGAGCTCAGAACCCTCTTCATTGGATTCAAATCGCCAACTCCTCCCTCTAATAACACACCTTCGGTTCCTCGAACGCGGACTATACTCTCTTCTCTTGCTTCCTTCGCTTATCATGGCGTTAAGGATTATTTAGAGGACTTCGTGGCCCAAATTGACACTCCTCGACTCGACTATTTCCGGATATCGTACTTCAATCAGCTTGACTTTCAGGTTCCACGGCTATCCAGATTTATCGACCACATACAAAATTACAACGTAGGTCGCTTTAAGCACGCGCGGATAGATTTCGGTGTCAATAGCGTCTACGTGAGCATTTATGGCGAACCAGATGAACTCCTTGAAAGTCACTTCTCTCTTCAAATATCCTGCCAAGCATTGGATTGGCAGGTCTCCCACGTAGCCCAGATACTCGGCCAGTCGGTCTCCATGCTCTCGAACGTAGTTGACCTCTCCATCGATGCACGCGATCTGCGACCCGATAAGGAGGAATACATGGACAACTCTGAATGGCTGGAACTCCTTCGCCCATTCATCGCCGCGGAAACGCTGCATGTATCTGAGAAGTTGGCAAGGCAGGTTGCTAATGGGCTTGCAAGCGTCACTGAGCAGATAGTCGCCGAAGTGCTGCCATCCCTTCATTCACTTTTCCTAGAGGATGAGCCAGTAACATCCATTGAGCGATTCGCTACGGTTCGCCTGCTCTCTGGTCGACCCGTAACCATTGTCGATGGCCAGGGTAGTTAGTCCCTTGACTCCCTTGAGATACTCAACAATTGCCAGTGCGGAATAGGAGAGAGACCCTATCCTTCAAAAGTTCGAATTAGAACTCCCTATATCTTGCATAAGGCGCAGGATTCAATCGTCCCTCGTACATCTACGTTTATCAACGTTGTCTGGCAACTGGCCTTGCTCTCCCCCTAACCGTCACATTGTAATCAGAAAAGTAAATAACATTTTCAAAACTGGCCTTGCTCGATTTGGGAGAGTGAGAGCGCGCCGCCACATTGAGAGGTCATGGTGGGGCCGTATACTTTAAAAAGATGTTTATTAGAAACTACAAATACAGTTTTTTATAACTAAGTCAATCTACAGTATGGGGGGCAAACACTTGTTAGAGAGCCAAGGACAGGCTCTACTAAATGCAGCTCACCACGGAAGCTTCACCACGCAGGGGCTCGGGGCCCAGGTGATCGTCGCGTGGACCGTGCGCGCGTGGGTCCTCGGAGTCACACCGGCGCTGCCTCGTTTTCGTTACGCGCGGGGCCTGTGTGGCCGTGTCGTCGCCGTGGGCCGTGCGCATAGTGCTCTCGGGGCGCGTACCCGCCATTGCTCGCACAGGCTGTTGGCGCATCGTCGTCGCTGCGCAGGGGTTGCATGACCGTGTTGTCGCGTTTCCGTGGCTGTTACGACTTGTTTCGATTACCTTAGATTGCATCGGGGCGGTCCGTTCCGGGCCGGTTGTCTTGGTATTGAATTCGGCATGTCCTTCGCGTTTCTGTTCAGGACTCGTGACTGGCCTACGTCGCTGTAATGGGGGAATTCGTTCTGGAGGATCGTGAGAAATTCGGCGACCCCATGTCTCATCTTTGCTTCTTTCCTCGGAGACTCGAAGCGTCATGAGTCTGCTGTGCGGTCTCAACTACCTCAATACCAGCCTGTCACCAGGGCTATTCTCGCGTGGTCCTTTGCATTCCGCCTGGCACGCACCGCAGGCGCTCCGTCATCAGTGATTACTACAGTCTACGACAATTATCTCCGCTGCTGGCTGAGGTGTACGTATTGTTTTCCGTTTAATCTGAGAGCTCGACGGGCCACCTTTGACGCGGTTTGGTAATCTTGAAGAAGACATCCCGTTGATGACGTGTCTGCGAGTGCTTTCGCAAAGATTTGGTCCAAAGTTGTAGGAGGGGGTGAGATACTTTTTCAAGGGAGCCATATCGTAACATTAGCTGCATGAACCTAAGCAATGTCCGAGGAAGACACCGTGAAGATTTGGAGAAAGCTGCAGAAGACTCATTATTTCTTGCGACAACACCCTCAAGAACAAACCGCGCCAGCTATCTGCTAACCCTCGCACCTTCGTCACGGCGCGCAACTGCGCCCCAATACTTTCGACACTTGACGGATCGCAACGCTGCTGTCTCGCGTCCTACATAGGGTAAGTACCCCAAGATGTAACCCAAGATGTGGATCCGAAAAAAAAAACCCCCCGTTCCACAGGTTTCGTTCAGGTCAGTCCGACGGTTGTTGCCAGAGTGAACCCACCGTGACGCAATCCTAACACGCGATTTCGGCTCGCCTCAGATTGTGCACACATGTATAGAGTCTGGTGACATATCGCGACATATCAAATATCGCGATCGTGTCCCCGAAAATGTATTGACAGTATGCGAGATGATACCGCGCTGCGCCGGTTTGCGCTTTATGATCATATCTTTTCGTGTTCGGAAATAGTAGAATACTATTCAACAGAGGTCGCAGACAAAGATCACTCCAAGCCTCTTAATAGTGCCGTATATGAGAAACATTGAGCACACGAATGCGGTGCGGCGACCGTGACTGTCACCGCGATTCGCACAGGATTAACAAATGTTCCATCGGCCGCTCCTATCACCACATTTGGTAATGCTTGCTGACTCAGATGCAAGTCATGCAACAGCGATGATGGCTTTACTTACTACTATACTACTTGGGGATTCTTTTTCTCTAGCCACTTTACTTTTGCTACACACACGTGGATGAGATTCATGAAACTTTCTCCCAGCGCGGTCTCTACGATGTCTGAAACGGAATCCGAAAGCCGTGGAGAGGGATAAGCCGTGGGTAGCGATATACGATATATAGTATGGCCATGCCTCTCGCCGCTGGCACACTCCCCGCCCACTTCAAGTTCTTGTCCCAATTCGGACTCGTTGGTTCCTTGGTTCCTTGGTGCCCTCTGGCTGGTTGTCCAAATATTTGCTGGCCCTTTCATCCACTCTGACTGTACTTCCACCGAGCCTCGCGATGCTTTATAACATTGTTCTCCACCTTACTATACTCCTGCTTGCGGAGGGGTCTTCGGCAAACGACTGGTCAGCACCCTGCCTGGATGGCCATTGTACTTGGGATCTACCCGCAGAATCTGGTTCGTCAGGCACTCTGCATATCGTACGCTCATCGCTGTCTCTCACGCGCAGATCACCTGCCGACTCGCGACCGCAGTGGGGTTCCACAAGTGCAATCTCAGATATTACTCCCGCCGCCGGGTGGCAGATCACCCGCTGCGACCCGGATGCGAAGGCGCCGG
>Ga0137359_10003656_pt1 | contig 12490 bp, 15 predicted proteins | sample Mad1_40_16metaG_FD_108281 | JGI IMG/M metagenome (GOLD analysis project Ga0137359, IMG submission 108281) | Vadose zone soil microbial communities from Angelo Coast Range Reserve, California, USA - Mad1_40_16 metaG | ecosystem: Environmental > Terrestrial > Soil > Vadose zone | place: USA... | reverse complement strand
TATTACCCTACGGCGCACGAAAGAGAGCAAGACACCGAATGGCCAGCGAATCTTGACTCTCCCCCCGCGGCGTGACGAACTCCGGTACCTGAAATTTGACGCTCAGGAGCAAGAACTTTATGATCGCTTCTTCAATGAGTCGAAGGCAGAATTTCACGAGTTGTCACACAAGAACGAGGTCATGAAGAACTATGTGGGCATCTTGCAGAAGATTCTTCGTCTTCGGCAGATTTGCGACGATTTGGAGCTCGTGAAGAATAAAGGCATTCTCGCCGACGCACAGAATGGTGCATCCTACGAAGAGACTGTTGCCGCAATCGCTGCGGAAGGCATTACCTCAGCGCGCGCCGCCATTATATTCGCCCTATTACGCGAAGCTGCTACTACCCAGTGTTCTGAGTGTGGAGTCGAGCTCTGTCCCGCCGAAACCCCATCCAGCTGCGGCAGCGGTGCCGACGTCGAAGTAAACTCAGTCCCAAAACGCTGCAGAAAGTCGAAGGTTCCACGTCTGAATACGCGGCCGAATTCGCCCTCTACGCCGCAAGCGCCGCGCCTCGTGATGACCCGGTGTCAGCACCTCTTCTGTACATGTTGCTTCAAGCGCAAGGTGGACTTGGCGTGGCCTGACTGTGGACCTGATGTCGTTAAGCCATGCCCTGTGTGCCAAAACGCACTCCGGCCAACGGACGCTGTAGAATTTGAGCTAAGTGCAGCGGTCACTGAAGTACCAGGAAGGAAGAAAACAGGCAAGCGGGAGAAGAAGAAGCCTCGCGCCAATCCGTCGGAGAGCGATTTCCGTCCATCCACCAAAGTCAAGGCATTACTCGGCGATCTCGTGCAGTTTTCGAAGGCTAACCCACATTCTGTGAATTACGATCCAACTTCGTTAGAAGTGCAGATGGTCGACGACCAAGGGAACATCCTCGACGACGGAGTCGTCAAAACCGTGGTCTTGTACGATATGTCATTTGCATTAATCCAGATACTCACAGTGTACTTGGTGTTACTAGCTCGCAATGGACGACAATGCTCGATAGAGTGGAAGACGCTCTGGACACCATTGGTATTCGCTATGAACGCTTAGACGGCACTATGAAACGAGAGGATCGTAGTCGGGCCATGGATACGTTGAAGAATGACCCTGGCTGCGAGGTTCTCTTGGTCAGCCTGAAGGCGGGCGGTGTCGGTCTAAACCTTACTGCCGCGCAACGTGTGTACCTCATGGATCCATACTGGTAATGAAGGCACTACTACCCTCTGCAAAGTCTAACAATCTGACACGTGCTCGTTTCAGGAACCCTGCAGTCGAGAATCAGGCGGTGGATAGAATAGTATGTGTTTGCTCCCAATTTCCTCCGTGTGGTGATGCTGGGTTCATAAACTTGTTTTGCGCAGCACCGCCTCGGTCAAACAAAGCCCGTCACGACAGTCAAGTTGATCATCGAAAACTCGATCGAGGCTCGCCTTCTCGAGGTACAAAAAAAGAAGACAGAGCTAGCCAACATGACCCTAGGACAAAACTTCAGCAAGCAGGACTTGATGCACCGTCGCATGGAAGAACTCAAACAGCTCTTCAGTCGCTAATTATGTACGCATGCCCTTTATTAATACCTCAACTCGGCCATCTTCACCATACTGTATATGCTGTGCGCTGTCGAGCAGACACTGTTTTGGTTTTTGTTTGCTTCACACGTCATATTGTCAACAACTAATCGGTGTACACCATTCGCGATAATATGTAGTAGACATCCTAGACTAGATATGTTTAACATCAGATTAAAAGGCCATCTCTGCGGCGCTACCAGCACTGAACGCATATATAAGACTTTGGCTGACGAAGAGACCAATCGTTACGCCAATCGCGACCTGAATCATACGCAGACCTAAGGTGAAGCTGCTGTAGTACTGTTGCACGGAACTGTCGTAGTTTCCAGTGAGACCACCAGCTTGGGCAAGACCAGACTAAATGGCAAAGTGGGCCTTTTAAAACGGGCGCTGACTAGAAACGACGCACCGGCACAAGAAAGAGAACACCGGTGACCATCGAGGTAAACGCAGTCCCTCGAGACCATCTCGAGTAGATGTTGCCCAGCAGACCGATGACGAGGGCCCCAGCGGCGGACGCGAGCGCACCCTTGTCTGCCAAGAAATATGTCGAAGCCTTGTTCGCCGCGTAGGAGCAGCACGAGAAGATGATCATGATGGGTAGTCTGGAGCTCCGCAAGGACTGCAGATTCGAGAGAGAGGAGCAGATCGAGTAGAGTGGCACCAGAAAGAACATCGTCCACCAGGGGAACGGCTGGCGGTACCACGGCCAGGCCACGTCGCGGTAGCACCCTAGAAAGCAGAATGAGGTGGCGGCAAATGTCGAGTCGGGAGGAAGGATGACTCAACCTCGAGAAACGTGGCCGTCCGTGGCATTAACGAATGTGAAAGTCCCCGCAAAACTAGACTGGGTCGTGGAGTTCGAGGCATTGTGGGTGGTGAACGTCCCGTGTACTATGTCTTCAGGTCGAACGTCACTCGTGATGGTGCCGAGCGAGGTGTAGTGCTCGTGGTTCACGAGGAGGATGGACATATCCGAACCGATGGTAAGACCGAAACCCTTGATAGAGTAAGTTAAGCAAGATCATCTGATTTGAGATGTTACTGTACTCACTAAAAAAAAAGTATAGATGATGGCGTATATCAGTCGCACTGAGCCGCACAGGATGTTGCGAGAGGTCAGCTCAAGTGCACTTATCACTTGAGAAGGTATCGCATTAATATTCACGAGTCGCGCGATCAAAAAAGGACTGACAGATAGTGAAGCCGGGAAGGATCAAGACGACACCAGCAGAAGAGATCGAGCTGTAGCAGAATAGACGGCCACGGATGCTGCTTAGTGATCGGGCCACGAAGGAAACAATGATAGAGACGGATATCCTGAGACGAGTTATGGGCTGCGTGAAGCAACAGTTTCAGGCACATACTCGTATACATTCGCGTAGACAGAACTCTTTGCTGCTGCCTGAAGACCCAAGTACTGCAAGACACAGGCACAAGTACCGCTGACCCACATGTCGATGAAACTACCGCCGAAAGCGAGAGGACATATGACCGAAGCGCAGACGAAAGCCAGACCACAACGCACGACGAGGGGATACAGTGGCGGTGCGCGGAGGATGCGGTCGAGCGCGAGGATCCCGTCCTGGACGGTGACGCGGTCGTCGATCGCGTCGCGGTATACATAATGGACGTTGTTCAGCGCCGAAAGGGCAATGCGCCCGCTGGAGCGCACAAAGTGAAGCTCGGTCGTGCGCGTCTCGCCGTCATTGAACGAGACCATTATGATGCCAGGAATGTACGCAAACGAGGCCTGAATGAGCAGCTTGTCCGATGCCGCAAAGAGCTGTGCTTCGACACGATGAGACGGCGCGCCAAACGTAAGGAACGCTTTGGCAAGAAGAAGGATGAATTTCTTCCGATGGTCCACCGCTGCCGCGTTGGAGAGCGCGATCGTCGCACAAGCGTCAGTCAGGACACGCCCCATACCAGGATAAAGTGAGCATATCAAGGATGAACGTACAAGCACGGCTGTTTTCAAGTTCGGACCAGGATGTAGAGCGCTTTTGCTTCCAGGACACTTTCCGAGTCAGCGCAGATGCCGCCGTCTTCGACAGTCTTCGGGCATTGTCCAACGTATTTGAGGCTTCGTCCTTCTCTGACGCGGCGGATTCCGAATCGTCACGGCTAGTTTTATCCCCGAAGAAAGAGCGGCGCGGTTGGTGGCCACGGGAAAGAGACGACAAAATAATAGATCTGCGTTGAGGTTTCACCTCCACCCGCTCAGGCCAGGAGTCCAGTGGGTCGCTTGACTGCCCGTCGGGTTCGTATGAAAAACCCTGCAGATCATCTAAGGCTCGGCGGCGTGGTCGTGGGCTCAGTGGTGGCTCGCCCGTTCTTTTGACTACGCTGCCACTGAGGGCGCTGTTGTTAGCAGAGCTTGCTTCTGCATCAATCGGCGACACAAAGGCCCTGAGAGTATCACTGGCTGGCTCAAGAGAGGCTTGGGACATGACGGTAGTGGTTGAGATTAAAGGATGAATATCGATGAATACCAATGAACGTATGAACGTATGAACGTATGAACGGTCAAACAATGTCACGATCGTATTCATTCTAGAATACAAAGCTTCTGTTACCGAATACAAGGTCGGTATCAAGAGTGGGAGTAGTAAGTTGCAAGAGGGTCCATTAAAACTACCAGATCTGCGGTGCCGGAGGAAGGTAATCGGGAGGAAGCAAGAATGCGTCGATGCCACTCTGCGAGAATGAATTGCCGCCAAGACTGTCAGATAGCCACACGGGAAGTTGCTCCGCTGAAGTGGCTTCAAAACCGCGCCATATATTATTCACATCGGCGATGTATCCAGATCCAGGATGGGTGGGTGGGTATCCGGGGAGGCCTTGAGGAACGAGCGCACCAGTAGATGGATCGTACACGCTTGGAGAGATGGGTGTCGGATTGACCACCTGATTGACTGCCATACTCGCCGGTCGTTCAGTTTGGACTTTAGGGGGATATGGCTCGCGCGGGAGTTGCGGAGAGTGGGACATAGAGTTCATTTTCCGCTTCATGCTCCTCTTCAACATCAGTTGTAGAGTCAGGGCATAGCGTTTCCCCGGAACTGGCAACACTCGTGTCAGCACTGAAGACACTGCGGTATCACCATTCTCACTCACTTTCTGACATGAGTGATGCTAGCGTTTCGACCTGCTCCCTGATCTCGATAACATTGCACTCGTTGGGGCTGCTGGTGGCATCAGTTACTGCGGGAATGACAACGAAAAGCACGTACAACAACCGCGAAAGACGAAGTAGGAATGACGCGGCAAAGGTTGCGGTCGCGTGCGTATAGTGAACGGCTACGACGTTTTCGCCTCAGATAGAAGCCACACCCGAGTCGCCAAAAACCTACCATATTTCATCCCTTCCCGGTAAGAGTGAGACTTGACGGTGATATCTAGAATCTGACGGGCAATTTGAATTGATTTGATGGCGACTTCTCTTTGAGAAGTGGGCATTTTTTGAACATCTTCTGGGCCGATTATACCTCGTAAAGCAGTGGCGCTATGGTACAATTCTGCGTGCAGTTGCTGAATCTGGAGACTTTGGCGATAGAAAGCTGAGAAGGATAGTGAGTTGAAAACACGCAGATCCTGGTCGAAGGACGTACCTGCGTCCTCATACTTCTGGGAGAAGGCCTGGTCCCAAGTCTGATACCAATGTTTGAACTCGGCATAAGCGCTTCTCAATATTTCGAACGTGCGCTCGTCCACGGGCCCGTGCGCAAAGGGCGATAGATGGTTAGTAATTCGTTCCCGGATCGCCATCAACTCCACCATTGAGACGAGACGCATGTCGTCAACTATTGCCAAAGGATGTCGCAGTAAGAGGCGGCATTGCCATATACTCTCGTCATCTTTCAGGATAGCAGGTCGCCCAGTACCGTACGACATCCTATTTTGCGCAATCAGACCACGAGGTGTCTAAAGAAAAAAAGAGACCGACTGGTGCTCGAAAAGATAGAGACAGAACCAAGTGCGAGACGCAATCATAAGCTCCCTGTCTTCGGGCCCATCTGAAGATTTATTGCTTTCCATGCGCCGCAGAAGCTTTGGCCAAGCCTTGTGCAAAGCTGCATCTAATATTTAGAACATATAGGGAGAGCCAAGGCAAAGCTTACAGAGTTCCAAAGCCATTCGAACGGCATGGCCGCCGCTTAGCCAGCCGTTGTCCGACCAACCGGACACAAGAACTAGAAAATCAGTCCTTGTTTTTTTCCCATGGGCTGAGACAGGACCAACGCACTCATTGCTTGAACAGCCTCGACGCGCACGACTGGTGCAAACAGAGTCGCACACGAGATGGTCTGAACCTCCTGCAAGCACTTGGTATACACCTCACTTGGTTTCCCTGAGAGTAACGAGAGTAAGTGAAGGGCGTTTTCCGGGTTGCATGAGAGTGCCTTACCACCACCATCGTTAACCCTAGCAGCAACCATACATATGCTATCAACAGCAAAAGGAGAACGCTCGTGCAAAGACGGGAACGTATCAATAGCAGAATCGAAGATAGGAAGAAATGTGGAGCAGCCATGAAAAAAACTGTAAGAGTCTCAGAGAATGATCGCTTGAAGACAGAATGAAAGTCACATCTTAAACAATTCGGTAGCCTCCGCCTCCGATACAATGCCCTTGGATACGACTTGAACATAAAAATTAGCGAGGAAAACATGGCGATTCAGGATATCCAACTCACCATCGGGGAAATTGGGACCACGAGGTGGCACATGACGAATCTTCCGTTTCTTGTTTGGCCTGCGGGATCGAGGGTCGGGGGAGGGTGACCTAGTGCGGCTCTGGGACTCGCTTGCTTCACCATTTTCCTGAAGACACGAACGTGCATGAACGAGATAACTCAATGCTGGGATGATGTCGACTTGCCTTGGCGGCTCGTTGATAAGCAACGTCAGCTAATCCACGCAGCACTTCCAAGGGTGCCACGAGGCCGGAGGCAGGCAACTCGCCGCCATCTTCTTCGATGTCGGACGAATCTGCGCTCGTCGCATTTGATATGGCTAAGGGCCTCTTTCCAGCTACGGACCCAATCGGGACACTAGTATGCTTACTGAAATGTCGGGAATGACCAGTATCAGCGTCCTGATGCCTTACTGAGGAAACGTTATCATATTGAGGGCGAGGACCCGTGGGTTCGATGCTGGATATCGGTGGTAACATAGGTGGATGGACACCAGCAGGCATATGGTACTGCGAATTGATCGGTTGGTATGTGGTACTGCCTTGAGGCACTTGAGGCGCCTGTGTGTCACCATTAGGTCTCATTGTGTGCATTGGAGGGGTTGGATACATCTGCACAAGAGAATCAATGACCTGGGTTTGTGGATATGCATGAGGGACTGACTGATGCGCTTCCCGGTTGAGGGGTGGTCATCATGGGATGACCAAGGTCTAATTGGGGACGAGTAGAGACAGGCGTCGACATTGATGCCGGGGAATCGGCATGAATAGCAGGAGAATGATGAAGATATGTGGGAGGGAATGTAGAAGGAGACCGGACAGTATTTGCAGAGCCCACCCGCAAATGAGCTGCGATATCGGCTAGGATGCTCTGAATGGTAGATTGGGACTGCCTGATTTCCGCAACGTGAGCCTCTAAGCTCCGGATCCGCCTAGAATGATGAGGAACGCGGTCCGGACAAAGAGGGGACGCGGGGCTCACTCTAAGCCAGCCTCACCAGTCAAGGTGGCTTCTCTGTTTGGTTTCTCAAACAGACATTCAAGAGACTGTTGTCGACATCGCTTGCAAGGAGGGTTTTCCGCGCCCTCACATCGCATTTTCTGTTTTCTACAGGCATTCTACACGACGCATCATGTTATAGGAATCGGGCGACTCGGGTGAGAAAGTGAGAGACTCACGCAGGCACCTAGAGAGGGAGAGAGAAAGGTTAACGTCTCGGGCAATGGGAAAGCGTATTGGGGACTGACGGGGGACCCTGTTGAGGGTAGTCCTGACTGGTTTGATATCCTTTCCACCGCCTCTATCGTCGAGGTCTTCCTGCTTCTTGATAAGTTGGGGACCGGTAAGAGCAGCGCCGTTGACGAGATTCATGACAGGAGGAAGGGTGGTACGGAGTCCGGGACGAAATAGCTGAGGAGCCCTGCGGTTAAGGGGAATCTTTGTCGGCGTCACTGGCGCTGAGGATTCTCGGTCCGTAAGCGACTTAGTCAGTTGAGCGACCTCGACCGAGTTTTTCCTCCCAACTCCATCAGGCGGGCGGCCATCGCCAGGATGTTGTACACATCATTGGGTCTGGCAGCGTACTTGATATCCCCCTCTGGCTCTCCGTCTCCAAAATAGTACAAACCATCTCTTCCCAACTATCGATTGATCCTCCCGCTAGTCCTCGTGCAGTCCATTTATTTCCCACATCTGCCATCCACTCTCCGGGCTTATCCGCATCTCCCACATTGTTATCCTTTGTGGCAGATTTACTTCCGTAATTTACAGCACTCGCGGAATCAAAAATATTCTATGCCGAGCCATCCCATCGGTTGCAGGGTGCTTCGGACTTTCGACGTGACGTCCTTATTGCTTATGTAATTATGCGGTAACGTTTTTTTTTGTTTTGCGTGCTCGTGCTTCAACCAACCATGCTCTTGTTTATCGCTTCTCGCCTTCTCACGTGAGTTTACTTTTCTTTCCTCTCAATTATATGCGCCGTTAACCAGCCATTTCCAAGTGGGAGGTTTGTTTTTCTCCTCCCGTCCTACTCTACTTTCAAAGCGCTCAAGCAGCACCCTTTGAATGAACAAGAGGTCGCCAGGTGGGCCAGCTATTGGTCCGTAGTTGGTGTCCTTGTTGCGTTTGAGTATACCGCCGAATGGCTCTTGAGCTGGTAAGGTCGGGTTTCTTTGCCATACTGGGCCATAGCCTTACACCACATGCCTATTTCAGGTTTCCGTTCTATTGGGAAGCCAAGACCTTGTTTCTCCTTTTTCTCTCCCTCCCACAATTTGAGGCACGTGCCAACTCTAACTGCATATGGTTGGTTCCTGCGCTGAACTCTCCTTCGCGCGCCAGGGCTCGACCCATATCTACAAGTTGTATCTCGAACCGTTCTTCGTCCAAAACGAGAATGAGATTGACGCAAGTATCGCTTCTGCGCGCGACGAAACTGTCCAATTCATCCACTCGCGCCTTTCCGCCCTTTGGGATATCGTCTATAGCTTGCTGAGCAAGACCCCCATCACGCAGCATCCGTCCCCATGCTCCTCCAGGGGCATGCCGTCGCCTCAAAAAGCACTTCAATCTATTCAGGAACTGCTCGGCGTGGCCACTCCCCCATTTTTGGCTCCCTCAGTTCATCGTAATCGAACTGGAACCGAGGACCCGTCGTCACTTGCTCACTCGAGTAGTGTTGCTGCTCCTGTAGGCTATGACGTAGCCGAGACTGTCAACAACTGATGCGGGATTTGAGCATATGTACAAACTTTGGACATTCAAATTTTAAACCCGACAGAATTAGACGAACTATGTCGTTGCGTTTCGTCACCCCTTTGTCATATAAAAGAACACGAACGAAGCACATAATCGTGCGCGCCGGGTAAGAGTCATAATATCATGACAAGAGCGGGTCTCGTCCGACTTGACACCGCTGTGGAGTATTACCGGGGCGCCATCATCAGATAATTGTAATGATACGGTGTGATCGCCTGGTGAAGTAGGCGCTATGGCTGCCAAATGGAAACCCCACATTAAATTCCGTCCCGAGCAGCCGCAAAATACAGCCCCAGGGTTAGTTAAATTGATAACATTCCCTCCGTCTGATCCGATAGTGTCATTGGGCTGCGTAGCCAAGGCGCGTACGTCTCCAACCGCCATATGGAAACTGATTCGATGATCCTTGTTACTTACTTGAAGGTGCTGTCGCACCGATGACCTTCCCATGTGCATCCAGTGAAAAGAAAGACGGGACTCGCCCAACAGCTACGGCTAAGCCAGTAGAGGAGGAGCAGAAGACCCTATGCACAATGGAAAATAGGAATGAGGCCATATACCTGATGGGTCAAGTCCCAGCCTGAGGGGGTTTCGGGCTTCGACCGTGCTTGACGGCCTTATGTTGTAATGGATTCTGAATCCATCACCGCAGCGAGTAACCTGAGCCTTGCAACTTCTCCATTAATCCACTGTCCTGTCACTGAGGACACCTCATTCGCGAGTTGGGAACACTTCCATGACATAGCCTATCTGGTGGTTGTGGATCCTCTGAAATCCCCCAAAAGGAAGACAAAATACCAGTGTTGATTTCATGGCTTGACACCTTCCACATTGTAGAGAGGGCATGAGTGCTGAGAGTGGTGTCAACCCAAGGGAAAGTGTAGATAGAGGAGGGGGGAAGTCAGGCCTGAGGATGATCAATAACAGGTGTCACTGCACCTGGGAATTGGTCTTTTGGCTATATTATTGTGGAATAGTGTTGGGGAAGTTTGGTTTGGTTTGGTTTCAGCCACTTTCCACCAAACCACAAACCAAACTGTAGAACAGTTCCTTGCAAAATATCTGAAACTGAAACTGATATAAACAGTTTACAACAGTTTGGTTTGGTTCAAATGTGGTTTGAGACAGTTTTGGTTAGTGTTGCTGTGGCTTGAGCTGGTGTTTTTTGTTATTTTGTAAATAAAATGTAAATAAAATAGGTAAAATTATGAAAATATTTATGAGTGTAGATCATCTCAAAAGCTGATGGGTCCTCTGCCAACACTAAGCGATCCGATCAGCCATTCCTGAGATATTTGACCAGCTCTGAAAAGTGGATCAGCTTGAGCTTTTCAGAGCTGGTCAAATACCTCAGGAATGGCCAATCAGATTGCTTAGTGTTGGCAGAGGACCCATTGGCCTTTGAGATTATCTACAACATTCACAAATATCTTCATAATTTTAGCTATTTTATTTACATTTTATTTACAAAATAACAAAAAACATCGGCTTGAGCCACAGCAACACTAGTTTTGGTGTTAAATCAGTTTGGTTCCATTTACAGTGGTTTTCATATCAATGGGGCCCTTGCTGAATTGATGGGTACAGTTGGGCAATCAGCTGAGTTTTGGGACCACCCGTCGGCAAAAATTGCCGGGACTTACCTTTTTTTTTCTTTTTTTTTTGAAATAAAAATGCAATTATATGAAATTAAATTATTATTTGCATGGGCAACTTGGGTACTTGGCAACCAATGATAAGACTTACAGGCGGAAATAATAAGTCTATTTTCTTTTCAATCAAATCTCGGCTGATAGTTATCTTCGTTCACTGCTACAGTAATATTGACTCTATAATTTTTTCATAATTGGGGCCCCATCAATATGAAAACCACTGTAAAGGTGCAAACCAAGTTTGAAACAGTTTGAAACAGTTTGGGGTGATCACTGGTTGCCTAAACCAGAGACCAAACTGTTTGGTTTCTCACAGAAAACTCCAAACTGAAACCGAAACTTGGGGTTTCAGTTTGGTTCAAACCAAGTTTGGATTAGATTGGGACCAAACCTCCCCAACACTAGCTCAGGTACAATAGATTAAGTTTTGATTGTTTATTTGTCCTGCTCCAAAACTAAACAAAAAAACTAGTGGTATCTCTGCTCTATTGTTTCCTTGACTGCTGTGATAGCAACAGTGTCATTTAGCAGATTACCTAAAAATGAAGCGGAGAACAAAGATAACTGTTGGCTGAGATTCAATCGAAAAAACCGGACTTATCATTTTGGATAAGTATAGCAGTGGATCATGTGACGCGAACATTTTCTATTTTAATCTCTAAATAAATATTCAAAAAATATATATCAGTCTTGACAAATTTGCCGACGGCTGGTCCCGAAACTCAGCCCTTGTCTGCTAAAAGACGCTGTTGCTATCGATATGAAAACTGCTGTAATATGTTCGTGATCTGATGGCCGTGTTCATTGGATACTCATATCTTTCGTCTCCATTCATCATGATCCCCGCGTTAATACGATAGTGTGCTGGATCACCGCTTTTATTACTTCGCGACTCTCATAGGATATATAGCCTCGTAGTCTACTGTGTACACCTCAGTCATCGCATTCCTCGCGATTCCTGAGGTGAGAACTTTGTTACCGTTTCCCTAATGTTTGCTCACGCCTAGATAATCTTTATTCCTCTGTCTAGGTGAATAATATAGTCATCGAATTCCTCGCGATTCCTGAGTCTTTATTCCTCTGTCTAGTGTCTAGCTTTCCTGCCCGCCTTCGCGCTTCGTCATTCCCTTATTCCACCATAACCTTGCCACATCGGGTTCGCGCTTCACACGTGGTAGTTCGGAGTAGTTCGTTGCAGTCGTGAAGTGTGGGTGGCCTGGGGTCGGAAGCAGTGGGGAAAGTGTCGAGTACGACCGCTGCGAACGTGTCCACACGGATAAGGAGCGCTGAGAGTGCTCGGTAAGTTCAGACTCTCGAATAGGTGGCAACAATGATGGTTTCAAAATCCGTGGTGCCCCTTGTGTGGACAGTTGCTCAGGCGGGGTGTGGTGGCCAGATAGGTCGACGAGCCAAGGCGCGTCCTCTGACCTATGCGTATAATGAGCAACTGGATCGACGATCTTTGCACTGGGGTCCGTGGGTAGGCGAAGTCCCCAGGAGGGACCATCAACTCGTGAGGAGTGCTGAGTCTTGACTGAGTCCAAGTGATAAGGCGGGCGATCACGTGTAATATTAGGGTTAGATTGAAGTTCCACATTGGTCAACTGGCTATTGAAGTCAGGTATCATCTTCTCGAGGTAGACCCTGCCTTCGCAGTAAATAACATGAAAGTGAGATCAACGGTTAAGAAGAGACGTTCTCACAGTTTCTCTCGCGCAGTTTCCCAGCGAAGCGCCACCCGCCGCAGGGCATCTAGTAACGACTCGACATCTTG
>Ga0137359_10003652_pt1 | contig 12501 bp, 13 predicted proteins | sample Mad1_40_16metaG_FD_108281 | JGI IMG/M metagenome (GOLD analysis project Ga0137359, IMG submission 108281) | Vadose zone soil microbial communities from Angelo Coast Range Reserve, California, USA - Mad1_40_16 metaG | ecosystem: Environmental > Terrestrial > Soil > Vadose zone | place: USA... | reverse complement strand
GCCCCTCTTTTGCCTCGTGGTGTAATGGTAGCACGAGAGATTCTGGATCTCTTTGTCTAGGTTCGAGTCCTAGCGAGGCAGCCACGCTCAGTCAGAACACATACCTGAGCAGCAGTCCAGAACACATCCGTTCAATCAAAGCCTTCCCAGCGGTATCCTCGTGCGGGCATGACTATTTCTCGCGCGTGCTCTAATGGTTTTCGACTCGCGAGATTCGTTTCGACGGTCTGCGCGCAATCCTCGCCTCGGCAATCAAGATCGAGGAGTTTAGGGGAGCGGACTGTATTTGCGGCTTCAAACGTCTTAGCTTCGATGTTAGATTTGCTGTTCATGAACCCAGTCTGGCGTGCCAAACAGTTTTGAGAAATGACAACTCACAAATCAGTCAACGACTTCGCAGCTTTGAGAGAAAGTCGGATTTGCTGGCTAATACGCAGGATAACCGGCGAAATTGTCAGCTTATCCACATGTTAGACCCAGCTACCCTTATTATGCACCAACGATTTTGCATCTTATTCCTCGCGACGTTCGTGTTATTACCCGTTCACGGCGAACCTGCCCATTACAGGACGCCAGGCAAAGGATCAACACTTCGCAAGCAGCTCTTGGACACGGTTCGAATACCTGCCCAAAAGCATTTCGGACAACCTGTGGTGTTCAAGGTCGACACATTGAGGGCGACGGACAATTGGGCATTCTTCGTTGGTCAGGCGATTCAACCGAACGGTACCGCAACCGATTACACAAAGTCTGAAGATTACACAAAAGATCCCGAGGTCACACAAACAGCTGTGAAGGCGGGAATTTTATACGGCGGTGTCGTTGCACTCTTGAAGAAGGAAGAAGGCAACTGGAAAATGATTGCAGTGATGTATGACGCTACGACTGTTGACTGGCTAGACTGGGAACAGCACTTCGGTGCTCCAAAAAATCTCATCACCGATAGGTAAAGTGGGCGGTTAGTTCAGTGGTAGAGCGTCTCGTTTATACCGATGCCCTAACGAATGCGCTCACTTTTTCTTACGCGCTCTTATATGCTCTACCGAAGGTAAAACTCGCGAGAAGCGTTAATCTCACGTTATCCGAAATGTGCTCAAGAAACTTCGCCAGTATAAAAAACAGTGTAAAAAGCAAAGGCGAATTTTATCGAAAGAAAAAAATGACGGCCCTACGGCGGCGAGGGGCTCAAATCGTAAACTTCCACAAGCGCGAGGCCGGTTGCATTGTTCACGCCGCGCACAATCGCTGTGAAGTTGCCTGGATTAAGCGTCGCCTGAAGCGCCGATTCTTTCGGATCCGACGGCGCGAGCCCTTCACTTTGGATGAGAGCTGCGTCGGCACTCTGGGCCCAATCGTCGTTCGATGAAATCACCGTTCCCTGACCATCGTGCAGTTCAAGGAACGGATCGGAGAGCGTTCCGATAAGGCCACTGTTGACCAGCGAAGGACCAATCGCGCGCACGATGACCGTTTTCGGCGCGCTGCCGCCGACGATAAACCCCCCAATCATCACTTCGTCATTGAGTAGCACTTCGCCGCGAGTCGAAATATTGCCCGCGCGACTACTTGTGAGATGCAAATCGAAGAGCTCGAACAAGCCGACACCGGTAGCGGCCGGAGTGGAGGAGTCCTCATAGCCCTTAACAACCACAGTGTAACTTCCCGGATTCAATGTCGCGATCATGGCCGACTCAATACTGTTTGGCGGATCGAGGTGATAACTGGCGATGGTTTGCGCGTCGGGACTCGAGATCCAATCGTCGTTTGATTTGATAATGTTGCCACTCGAATTGTGCAGATCGATCGTTGGATCGCTGATCGCGTTGATAATGCCATGAGCGACGAGCGAATGGCCGACCGAACGCAAAATCACGGTGGCTGCTTCCGATCCCTGGATGATGAAGCCGCCGATCAACACTTTGTCACCGGTATCGATCCGGCCGCGCGTAGAGAGGTTCAGCAGCACAGGCCCGCCGTTACCGCTCAAATACGCGGGGCCCGTTCCATAAATGTATCGGCCACCCGCGATGTCGTCCAATTGCAATGAGTCGAGATTGCTAATGGAGGCATTCATGATCGCCGTGACGTGCTGGCCATAATCATCGGGATGGTTGAGGCCGACGACGTGTCCAAATTCGTGCAGCGCGACGCGGTGAAAATCGAAGACACCAGGGCGAAGAGCGCCCCGATAGGAATCCCAGTTCCAATCCCGTTGGTTGAAAATAACGTCGGCTTCGGTGGTTATGCCATTACGCGATAAGATCGAGGTGATCGCCAAAACGCCCGAGCCCCACGAGTCGCCGTAGACAGTGTTGGAGAAAGCAACGGAGTTATCGGCGTCGCCCTCACTAAGTGGAAGAGGCGAATTGTGGTCTACCTGGAACTGCATGTGCGCGAGATAGATGTTCCATATGTTAAGTGCATCGGTCGCAGATTGGTCCCACGAAGTGAAACCATCGATCAAAGTATGACCGGGGCCGCTGAGGGACAGATGCATGGTTACGGTCCGATTCGGAGTCCAGCGGGTGTCTTGGACGCTGTAGCCGGAAGCGGAGGCGACGCCTAGAACCAGCGGTGCGATTGCGGCGCAAAGAAGCCTAAAATTCATGGGGGTTATAACGCAATTGTGCGTGAAAGGCTAGGTCATTACTCGGCTTTGCAAAAGTTGCAACCGAAACCTCGGATGAAATTTCCCGCGGTTGTGCGCACGGCAGCACGCCAGACACGCGATCGCGCGTCTGATTCGCCGCACGCGCGGAAAATCGAGAAGACAATTCGGGCACCTGTAAACGAAACGCCGGACGCGTTCATGCCTCGGGAAGGGGAGATTGTGACAACGCTTTTCGTCGCCAATGTCGAGATCATGGCACGCCGCGCGCCATTCCGGACCGTGCGGCAAAATGCGCCGCCGACCGGTCCGAAATTGGGCGAGGAGGTGCGCCAGTTCATGCCGCAGTGTTCGATCGATCTCGGAAAATCCATGTTCGCGGAGCCGCGGATTCAATGAGATCAGTTTGCGGCGATAATCGACGTGGCCCGCGCAAGTTTTTAGACGCGCGTTCCATTCCACGCGAACTTCACAAGCGATGCGGGATGCGCCCGCCAGAGTCAGAATTTCGTGTGCTTTCTTGGCAAGGAAGACATCTTCTTTGTAGCCGCTTCGCTGTGCGAAGCGAGACGCGTCCCACAGGGACGCGGCTACAGTCGTTGTCGATCTTGCAAACGAGAGCTGAAGCTGCTCAGGCAACAGCATACTTTTCGCTCTGTCTCTTTTTTAGCGACGACAGCCGTTCCACGATTCTTCCGATCGCCTCTGCGGCCTTCTCGATTTCCTGTGCAGTCGTGTGTTTGCCCAGCGAAAAACGAATCGCCGAACTCGCGCGCTCCATTGGCAAACCCATCGCGAGCAGAACATGCGACGCTACGACCGACCCGACCATGCAGGCCGAGCCACTCGAAGCGCAAACCCCTTCCAAATCGAGCGCCATCAACATCGTTTCTGAATCGATCCCGGTAAAACTGATATTCAGCGTATTTGCTAACCGCGGCGCTCCCATCGCGTTTTGCTCAGCTGCCGGGAAAGCCCGTGCGATTCCCCTCCATAAATCTTCGCGCAAACGGAACTGTCGATCTTGTTCCGCGTCGCGATCTGCCTGCACGAATTCCGCCGCCGCCGCCATGCCCGCGATGGCCGCCACGTTCTCAGTCCCGGGCCGCCGCTCGTTTTCGTGCGCGCCACCGAACATGATCGGTTGGATCGACAATCCACTGCGCAGAAAAAGCAGCCCGGCGCCTTTCGGTCCGTAAAATTTGTGCGCGGCGAAACTCGCCGCGTCAACCAGTCCCGCGCCGGCTAGATCGATGTCGACCTTGCCGAATGATTGCACCATGTCGCTATGCAGCAGAACGCCCTTGGCGCGACAAATTTTGGAAATTTCAGCTAGCGGCTGGATCACGCCGGTCTCGTTATTCGCCGCCATGATCGAAACTAACCTCGTCTCCGGCCGAATGGCGGAGGCAAGTTGATCAAGATCGACCATCCCGTCTCGCGAAACATTCAGCCACGTCACTTCAAAACCTTCGTGTTTCTCCAGATGCCCGACCGCGTTGAGCACGGCGTGATGTTCAGCCTTGTTCGAAATGATGTGTCCCCCACGCGAAAGTGAGCAACGCGCCAGTCCGAGCACAGCGAGATTGCACGATTCCGTTCCGCCGCTTGTGAGGATCAGTTCGTGCGGCTTTACCCGGAGCAACGCGGCAAGTTTATCGCGCGCATCATCAATCGCCGCTCGTGCCTCTCGTCCGGCCGCGTGCACGCTCGATGGATTTCCAAAATGGCGCTCCAAATATGGGAGCATGGCGCCGCGCGCCTTATCGCACAGCGGAGTGGTCGCGTTGTAATCTAGATAAATCACGGATGCTTAGCGTGCAGGTCTTTGCCTTTGCGTTTCGGCACGATTTTCAACTGCGTTTCTTCGTAGTAGACGAGCGAGTCCGGCGGGACGCTCTGAATGAGGAAAACGTTTCCGCCGATTGTAGATCTTGCCCCGATCACAGTTTCGCCCCCGAGCACAGTCGCATTCGGATAGATCGTCACGTCATCCTCGACGGTGGGATGACGTTTGCCGCCTTTCTTGATTTTGCCGTGCTCATCTTTTTGAAAACTGCGCGCACCCAAAGTGACCGCGTGATACAACTTCACGCGCGCACCGATTTCGCAGGTTTCGCCGATCACCACACCGGTTCCGTGATCGATGAAAAAATGTGAGCCGATCCTGGCGCCGGGATGGATGTCGATCCCGGTGCGGCTGTGCGCCCATTCCGTCATGATGCGGGGTATGAGCGGAAGCTCTTTTAAATAGAGTACGTGCGCCATTCGTTGAATGGCGATCGCTTCCAGCGCCGGGTAGGCGAGAATGATTTCTTCGTAACTCGTGGCGGCCGGATCGCCTTCGAACGCCGCATCGATATCCGTCCACAGCATCTTGCGCAGCGGAGGCAGTTCCGACATGAAAAAATCCAGCAATTCCTCCGCTTTTTGTTGCGTTTCATTGGAAGCCGGATAATTCCCGAAACTTTTGCAAATCTCCGGCTTAAGCCTGTTATTCAGGTTTCGCATTCGACTGCGGGTTACGTCCGGTAAGTCGCCGGAATCGAACACCGCCTCACCACGGAAGCCGGGAAACATCAAGCTCATCAAATCGGCGCAGGCCGACTCAATGGCCGGGCGTGACGGCAGCGTCGCGGCCGAGTCGAGATAGTTGATCCCTCCTGTCTCGCTATAGGTTTGGAGTAGTTCGTCAACTGCGTCGCGCGCCGTTGTGTCCATTACGCAACGGTACCCGACGAGGCGCGCGGAAGCAATTGTAGCCACGGTCCCGCGCCTGCGGGATCGCCGTGTCGGTTCAAGCGCCCCGACAGAGCGGGGCGGCTACAACTCATTGAAAAGCGCTGCGCAACTCCTAGGTTGAACCCTGCGATGAAGCCTTTCGAAGTTGTGGGATTGCCGCCGGACGAGTTGAACTCGTTTCTCTCCGCCACCCATCCCGACCCTTTCCGCGTTCTGGGGCCGCATCGCATGGGCGACGATTTGGTTATTCGCGTTTTTCGGCCCGATGCGCAAAAGATCGATATCGTGCAACGCCGGTCCGCCTCAGGCGGATCGCGAGCGAAGGATCGACAAGCGAGCGAAAGCGTGCCGGCGGAGAAAATTCATCGCGACGGTTTCTTTTGTGCGACCGTGCCGAACGCAACGCGCGATCTCGATTATCACATCCGCATCACCGGTTTTGACGGAAAAGAATGGCTGACCCGCGATCCCTACCGTTACGGCCCGATCATGGGCGAGATCGATCTCCATTTGTTTTTGGAAGGGCAACATTGGCAGATCTACGAAAAGTTCGGCGCGCATCTCCGGAACATCGGCGGCGATGATGGCGTTTACTTCGCGGTCTGGGCGCCGAACGCGCAGCGCGTCAGTGTAGTCGGTGATTTCAACCATTGGGATGGTCGGGTCAATCCGATGCGTAAACTGCTCAGCGCCGGCGTGTGGGAATTATTTTTGCCGGACGTGCGTGAAGGCGTGCATTACAAATTCGAGATTCGCACGCCGACGGGCGCACTTTTGCTCAAGAGCGATCCGTTCGCATTTTTCAATCAGCACGGGAAATCGACATCGTCTCTCGTTTACAATCTGGAGCGCTACAAATGGAGCGACGGCGCCTGGATGGAGTCGCGTCGTGCCAAAGATTGGCCGAAGAGCGCGATCAGCATTTATGAAGTGCATCTCGGCTCCTGGCGTCGGCGCGCCGACGAAGGAAATCGGCACCTAAGTTATCTCGAGTTCGCCGAGACGTTGCTGCCTTACGTGCTCGAGATGGGCTACACCCACATGGAGTTGCTGCCCATTGCCGAGCATCCATTCGAAGGCTCGTGGGGTTACCAAGTCACCAATTATTATGCGCCTACCAGTCGCTTCGGCACGCCCGACGAGCTGCGCCATTTCATCGATAAATGCCATCAGGCCGGCATCGGCGTGATCGTGGATTGGGTACCGGCGCATTTTCCAAAAGATGCCCACGCGTTGGCTGAGTTCGATGGCACCGATCTTTACGAGCATATGGATCCGCGTCAGGGCGAGCACCAGGACTGGGGCACGCTCATTTTTAATTTCGGCCGCAACGAAGTGCGCAATTTTTTGATCGGTAACGCCCTCTTCTGGCTCGACAAATATCACATCGACGGTCTGCGCGTGGATGCAGTCGCATCGATGCTTTACCTCGATTATTCGCGCCAGCCGGGGCAGTGGATCCCGAACGTTTATGGCGGACGCGAGAATCTGGACGCGATCTATTTCCTGAAACGCTTCAACGAACTTTGTTACGAACGTTTCCCCGGGATTATGACCTTTGCCGAGGAATCAACTGCCTGGCCAGGCGTGTCGCGGCCGACGTATCTCGGCGGTCTCGGCTTCGGGTTCAAATGGAACATGGGTTGGATGCACGACTTCCTGCAATATATGTCGCTCGATCCGATTTATCGCCGGTTTCATCAGGGCAACATCACGTTCTCTTTGCTCTACGCTTTTCAGGAACACTTCGTTCTTGTGCTCAGTCACGACGAAGTCGTGCACGGCAAGCGCTCGCTCATTATGAAAATGCCGGGCGACGAATGGCAAAAATTCGCCAACCTCCGTATGTTTTACGCGTGGATGTACGGGCACCCGGGGAAGAAGCTGCTCTTCATGGGCGGCGAATTCGGACAGATCAATGAATGGAACCACGACACGAGTCTCGACTGGCATTTGCTCGAAGAACCGAAGCACGACGGGCTGCGGCGCCTTGTGCAACACTTGAATTTCACCTACAAAAGCGAACCGGCGCTTTGGAACCAGGATGATAGCTACGAAGGTTTCGATTGGATCGATTTTCACGATGCCGACAACAGCGTGGTCTCGTTCATCAGAAAATCGCGCGACAGCGAGATTGTCGTCTTTGTCGTAAACGCGACGCCGCTGGTGCGTCACGATTATCGGCTGGGCGTGCCGGAGCCGGGATTTTATCGCGAGATCATCAACACAGATGCGGAGACGTACGGCGGCAGTAACGTTGGTAATCTCGGGGGCGTGCGAAGCGAAGATCGACAATGGATGGCGCGCGACCATTCCATCCTGATCCAGTTGCCGCCGCTGGCTACGGTGGCGTTTAAATTGGAACGCGTCTGATTTTGGGGAGCGCGGGCATGTTGCCCGCTCTGTCCGGCATGTTGCCGGACAGCCTTGATGGAAATCGCGGGCAGGGCCACCGGCAAAATGCCGGCGGCGGCGGGCAGAATGCCCGCGCTCCCCCAAACATTTAATGCTTGACCATTTACAGGACAATCGTCATTTTTTCACGCAACCCCCAACCCCAACCCCAACCCCCCAAACCCCCCTATGAAAAGAACTCCCACCGCATTTACGCTCATTGAATTACTTATCGTCATTACGATCATTGCCGTGCTGGCGAGTATTGCCTTGCCCGCTTACAATGGCATTCAGGAGAGAGCGAATCAGACGAAGGATTTGTCGAACGCAAAGCAGGTCGCTCTCGCTTTGAGGCAATTCGCGATCGATAACAATGGCGCTTACCCTGCGAAGAAATCCGGAGCTGACTACAGCACTGCCACCCCCATAACCAGCACCGACAAGTCCAACGAGGCGTTTTGGTGGCTGTTTCCCGACTACTTGCAGAGCGAAGATATTTTTGTCGTCGCCGCGTCAAAGTGGACGCCAGGGAATCCCGACAACAAGATGGACGCAGCGGGCACAGCCGCTCGCGCAGAAACGCTTAAGGTCGGTGAAAACAACTATGCTTACGTGGCGGGTTTGACTGACACTTCAAACTCTGCGTTTCCAGTCTTGGCTGATGGGTTCGGCACGACGATTCCTACCTACGATTCGAGCAAAGCTCAAAAGGGTGGGGTTTGGGGCGGCAAAAAAGCGATCGTCGCATTCTGCGATGGGAGCAGTCAAATCATGAAGGTCGATCCGACCACAAAGACCGTGAATCGGCCGGGCCATGCGACGAGCATTTTTGCTGCGGGAATTGCCGGTGATCCTTGGCTAGACGCCACTGCAAATTTCGTTCTGAACCCAGACTAACAAGTTCAGCTGTTTGACACGTCCGATCCAAATTCTCCGTCGCTGACTCGGGTGCGGATTTTCATTTTGGGACGAACCGTCGCGACGCTGCGGATCAGTTTGCCGCTTTCGTCCGTCGTGATGCTGTAACCGCGGCGCAGGGTCGCGTCGGGACCGAGCACGCGCAGGATCGCGTCGGCGCGCTGGAAGCGCTCGCGTGCGTTGTCGATCTTTTGTTTGGTTAGTCGCGCCAGCAATTCCCGCATGAGATCAAAACGCTGCTGCGCTTCGCGCATTCGTGCGACCAGATTACGGACGAGGGTTTGCTGCGACAAAAAACGCAAACGCGTTTTCTGGTGTTGCACAAAATTGCGCAAACACTTGTGCAGGCAGGCCGACAGCTCCTCGATGCGACGACGCAGATCGACAATGTCCGGCACGATAAGTTCGGCCGCGGCGCTTGGCGTGGGCGCGCGTAAATCCGCCACGAAATCGGCGATCGTGAAATCGATCTCGTGTCCGATGGCGGAAACGATCGGCACGCTCACGTCAGCGATCGTGCGCGCGACAATCTCTTCGTTGAATTCCCACAAATCTTCAATGCTCCCACCGCCGCGTGTGACTACGATAAGATCGACAATCGCCCAGTTTTCATTCGGCGTGGCGAGTTCGCGGATTGCGACTGCGATTTCCGCGGCCGCGCCGCTTCCCTGCACGCGCACCGGGTTGATCAAGATTCGAAGCCAGGGCGCGCGCCGTTTCAAAACGTTGAGAATGTCGCGAATAGCCGCGCCACTTGGGGAAGTTACGATTCCGATTCGTCGCGGAAACCTTGGCAACGCACGTTTGCGCTCCGCGGCAAACAGCCCTTCCGCTTCGAGTTTGCGCTTAAGCGCTTCGAACTTTGCCTGGAGAATGCCGAGTCCGCGCGGCTGGAGGATCTGCACACTGAGCTGGTACTGGCCGCGCGCTTCGAAAACGGAAACATTTCCGTAAACCTGCACTTGCGCGCCATCGACCAGCGGTTGTCGAAACGGTGGCATGGTGTTGCGAAAGATTACGCACGCGATCTGGGCGCGTTGATCTTTGAGCGTGAAATACTGATGCCCGCTCGGATGCAGTTTGTAGTTCGAGATTTCGCCCTGCACCCAGACCGCGCCGAACTTGGTCTCGAGCGCGCCGCGAATGCTGCGGGTCAATTCAGCGACCGTGAAGACCTTGGTCGATTGTGGGAAGAGATCGCTGGTTAGTTGCATGGTCAGGACGTTAAAGCGATAAAGCGTGGAAGCGTTGAAGCGGCAGGGAGTTGAATTGGCATTCGCTTTAACGCTTCATCGCTTCAACGAATTACGGTCCTCACGTCCCGAACAATTCCTTTTGCAAACCAGCCGGCGGTTTCAACCCAAGCTTGCGATACGCATTAGCGGTGGCCACGCGCCCCTGCGGCGTGCGCTTGATGTAGCCTTCCATGATCAAGTATGGCTCGTTCACCTCTTCGAGCGTGCCGGCTTCTTCACCGACCGCGACGGCGAGCGAATTCAATCCGACCGGACCGCCATTAAATTTGTGGATCAACGTTTCGATAATGCGTTTGTCCCATTGATCGAATCCATCGCGATCGATCTCGAGCATGGTCAGCGCTTTGTCCGCAAGCTCGGCCGTAATTTTTCCATCGGCCTTGACCTGCGCATAATCGCGCACCCAGCGCAGAAGATTGTTGGCTGTGCGCGGCGTGCCGCGCGTCCGCGTCGCGATTTCAGCCGCGCCGGCAGGATCGATATCTACCTGGAGCAACTTCGCGCTGCGCAGGATGATCTTCTGCATTTCCTCCGCGTTGTAATAATCGAGACGTGCGGTCATACCGAAACGCGAACGCAGGGGCGCGCTGAGCAGACCCGCGCGTGTGGTTGCACCGATTAAGGTGAACTTCGGCAGATTCAGCCGGAGACTGCGCGCTTGCGGGCCTTGATCGATAATGATGTCGAGCCGGTAATCTTCCATCGCGGGATAAAGATATTCTTCGATGGTCGGTTGGAGCCGATGGATCTCGTCGATGAAAAGGACGTCGCCTTTTTCCAAAGTGGTGAGCAACCCGGCGAGCTCGCCGGCTTTCTCGATCACCGGGCCGCTCGTGTTCTTGATGTTCACGTCCATGGCGTTGGCGATGATGTAAGCGAGCGTGGTTTTGCCGAGGCCGGACGGACCGCTCAACAAAATATGTTCGAGGACGTCGTTCCGTTTCTTGGCGGCCGCCACCATCAATTCCAAACGTTCGCGCACCTTTATCTGACCGGTGAACTCGCTGAAGGCCGGTGGCCGCAGCGAAATCTCGAAGGCGGGATCGGTTTCAGGCGGCTTCATGGGGCAATTCTTTCGATTCTGTAGTGGAAGCTGTCAGCTTCCCATCTAAAAAAGACGGGACGCGAGCCGCGTCCCCTACAGTTGTGGGATGACGCGCCCTCATTCCAGATCTTTGGTGAGCACGAGCTCCGTGCCTCGCCGCTTCAAAATGTAATCCACCCGATCGAAAGCATTGCGCATCAAATACAAACCGAGGCCCCCCGGTTTGATCGCATCATGCGAACGCCCCCGCATTTGGTTCTTGGTTGCTTGCTCGCCGTAATCGCGCAGACGCATGCGGACGCATTTGCGCAATCGTTCCAGGGACAAAGCGATGAGTTGATCGTCGCGCAACTGGTAGGCATGACGAATGATGTTGGTGCAGGCCTCGTCCACGCCGAGGACCATGAGCGTGCGCTCTTTGTCGGAAAGCGGATAGGTATCCAAAAAATTGCGCACCCACTTGCGCATCAAGGCGAGATTGCCGGTGTGGCTGCTAAATTCGATCTTTTGTCTATTCATCGCGCCTCAGGAACGCTGGACACGGGTTGCTCTTCATTCAAGTGCGGAAGCGGCGAAACTTTTGCAAGATCGACACATATTGTCTCCGTGCGTGGTGGATCGAGCAGTCCCTTGTCGATGCTAAAGATTATGCGGCGAAGCCGCTGACTTAACATTGCCAGACGGAGCGGCCGATCCACCACAAAAGCGCGTCGCAACATGCTATTCGCAAAAGCAATGGACACGCTTGGCATCCGGTTGTTCAGTTTTGCCCATGTGGAAGATCCTGGGACTGTTGTTGCTTGCGGCCGTGCCCGCGTTGGCGCAAGAGCGAGCCACCGCTTATGAAGCGCTGCGCACGGTCGGCCAACAATTGAACCGCGATTACGTCAATCACGTCATTTCCGTGACCGGCGTGGAGGGTGATCCGCAACCGGATACCTGGAAAATCTTGCTCGACGATTCGCGCGCGCGGGGTGGCGTTCGTGAAGTTGAAGTCAGGAACGGCGAAATCGCTTCGGAACGAACGCCGACACGTTCGGTCGTCGGTTCGAGTGAGGGCGCGACGATTAACACGTCGCGTCTGAATCTGGATTCCACTGGCGCGTTTGCAGTGGCGAGCCACACGGCCGACAAATCGAACACGCGCTTCGCCACCGCCAGTTACACGTTGCGCACGGATGAGCGCGGCAATCCAATGTGGATCGTAACGTTACAAAGTGAAAGAGGCCGGCCGGTGGGAACTATCTACATCGGCGCGAATAAAGGAAACGTGACACGAACTGAGGGAATGTTTGCCGGCGCACAGATGGAAGACGTAGTGGACGAGCGCGATCAAAATAGGGGCCAGAACGACGGCACGATCCAAGGCCGGATTAGGGGAATGTTTCATCGCGCACAGGACGAAGCGCGCGGCATGTTTGACCGGACGCGGCGCTCCTTCGTCGACTTCATCAATCGCATTTGATTGGCGGATTAGGCGAATGAATAGCGACAATCTCTGGCCGTCGCTTCCGTTTGCAGAATGGAAGGACACGCTT
>Ga0137359_10003649_pt1 | contig 12504 bp, 13 predicted proteins | sample Mad1_40_16metaG_FD_108281 | JGI IMG/M metagenome (GOLD analysis project Ga0137359, IMG submission 108281) | Vadose zone soil microbial communities from Angelo Coast Range Reserve, California, USA - Mad1_40_16 metaG | ecosystem: Environmental > Terrestrial > Soil > Vadose zone | place: USA... | reverse complement strand
GCCGACTGGGATGCGAAACCGCACCCGCGGATCGCCATAAGTCCAGTTGGTCACGGGCGAATCGATGAATTTCGTGTTTGGCACGATCATCGTGATGTTGTCGTTGGTGCGAATCACCGTGCTACGGGCGCGAATCTGCTGCACCTGACCGGTGATCCCTGCGACTTCGACGCGATCACCGATTGTGATTGGCCGTTCGGCCAGGATCACCAGGCCACTGATGAAATTGCTGGCGATATTTTGGAGGCCAAAGCCAACGCCTACGCCAACCGCCCCTGCGAAAACGGCCAGCGCGCCCAAGTGAATACCGGTATTTTCCAGAACTATCAAAACGCCAACTACCAGCACGACGTTGGCAATGATTTGGGCAATGGCGTACTGAAGTGCGCGATCCAATCCACTGTGAACGAGGAAACGATCGAAAAGAAAGCGTTTCGTTCTCGAGGAGATCCAAAAAACCGCGACTAGAAGCCCAATCAGCAGAAAAATCTGAACAAGACTTAACGAAACGGCTGGCAAAGGCGCACTCCAAGCTAGCGGAATGCCGGCCGCATTAATTGCGCTAATAGTAAAAAAGACGAGCGCAGCCAGACTTAGAATCGTCGTGACGATGGCGACAAAGTTCGTGTCGATCTTGAAGCGGCTGAGAAAACGCCGGACGACACTGCTTTGTAGTATTCGGGCAATAACGAGCCCCGCCGCGAAAAGGCCGACGAAGGCAATTAACCCCAAAAACGTGACGTAATGGCCTCCGACTTGAAATAACGGTTTCTCAAAAACCGAGAAGCTCATTGCAATCTAGTCTGGGCGGGTTGCATTTCTCCGCAACCTTAAACACGAAAACACGGTTGAAGCCGTGTTTTCATCTCCCGAACATCTCGCGTCGCGCGCGTGTTATTGCGGTTTCGCTCGTTCTTCGATGTATTTAACGACGTCGCCGACCGTTTGCAGTTTCTCGGCGTCTTCGTCCGGCACTTCCACGGAAAATTCCTCTTCAAACGCCATCACCAGCTCGACGATATCGAGCGAGTCCGCACCCAAATCTTCGATGAACGATGCCTGTGGCGTGACCTGCTCCGGGTTCACACCCAGTTGCTCCACGATAATGTCCTTGACCTTCTCTTCGATTGATTTTTCCGCCATAAAATTTGTTTCGTTCGGGTTGGTTGCGCGTCGAAAAGCTTAAAGCAGTCCGAGCACAGGATGGCAAGTAAATGAATTAGAGAGCTTGTCAATCAATTTCAGGCGCGATGCGCGAGCGGCTTTCGATTTGCTTCCTGCGTCATTCGAGTAGATGGAAAACGATGTCCTCTTCGCCTGTCGAGCCAGTTGATTTGCTCGATCTTAAATTGCTGCCCGCGTGGGTGAAAGAACCCGCTAAGGAGAGGATCTACGAGCACGCCAGCGGCGGGGAAGATGACCGGCGATCACGCGCTCCAAATCGTTTCCGGCGTGATCGCGCTCCACGCTCGCGCGAGTCAAAAATGTCGCGCGAATCTCAAAACGGGCGCGACGGCCGAGCTCGCGGTCGAAACCATGGAGATCAGCGCAAGGTTTTTCGGGCAATCGCTCCGGCAGAAATTACGGTTCGTTTTCTGCCACACTCGTCGGCATTTGAAAGCGTGGTCGCGCAAATCAAGTCGGCGTCAGTCGCATATTCCATTTTCGCTTTGGCGCGTTTGTTCCTGGAAAAACCGGAACGCTACGATGTTCGGTTGACGGCAAAGGCAGAATCTCCGGTTTATCAACTGGGCGAAAATGGCGCGATCTCTCCGGATCGAGACTTCCTTGAGCGAAACGCATTTCGATTCGCTCGCGAAGATTTTTACAAGATCGACATCACGGAGTCAGATCCGATCAAAGGAAGTTTCTCAAACGTCGCCCGATACAGACTAAGCGGAAGGCTTCTTGGTCCGACCAATCATCATAATTATCAACCGCAGCTCCGCAGCCTTTACGAACAGCGCTTCAGCCGTCGCATGAGCTTCGCCGAATATCAGCGGCAAATCGAGATCGCGAACGATCCGGCGTTAATTGAGCGCTGGAAAGAAGAAGCGCGAACGGTGACGACATTTAGGACATTCCGCGACGAAACTCCCTCAATGTTCGCGTCCGCAGCGGAAGCAGAACGGCACTTCCGGTCCAATTACCTGCCGGGCTTGGTTCGCAGTGTGGAGGAAGTAACCATCGGCGGGGTCTTGAGCCGGCGTTTGTCCGATCGACCGATCAATCGCGCGATTGAGGATGCCTGGACGCGAGAGATTCGCTCGCCATCGAACATTATGCAGGAGTTAGCGGCCCGACTTCGACAAGCCGGCCTCAATGTTTTTCGGCATCGTCGTGGCATGTTGTTCGTTTCGCCGATTCGGATACGGGCGTTTGTCCATGAACAAGGTGGCGTATCTCCTTCGGTGAACGCAATTCTTGAGGCGGTGGCAGCCACACCCGCTATCAATCGCAAAGAGCTTGCCGAGAAACTAGTTGTCGATCTTTCGATCGAAGACGCGGAATCGCGCAAACTTGCGCTCGCTTCCGACCTGCGCTGGCTCATTAGCGAAGGTCACTTGATTGAGTTCAACGACACTTCGCTCGATCTGCCGCGGAAGAAAATGAACCAAGCGCAAGCTTCTGACTCGCCGATTCAGAATCGGGAGCCGGAAACCAATATTGCACTAGCTCACTCGCCGACGACTTTGAGCGCCGGCTCGGAATCGCCGTCTTCGTAGCGAACGATTTCATTTTTTTCGTTTAAAACGACAATGCGCGGCTGATGAATCGTCGCTTCGTCAGGCGTGTAACGCGCGAAACTCATGATCGTGATGCGGTCGCCAATTTTTCCGAGGTGCGCAGTGGCGCCGTTGAGTTCGATGATTCCGCGCTGTGCTTCGCCGTAAATTGCATAGGTCTCGAACCGTTCGCCGTTGCTCAAGTTGCCAACGAGAATTTTTTCGTAGGGAACCAACCCAACGAGTTCAGCCAGATCGGCGGAAATCGTGAGGCTGCCTTCGTAATCCAGACTGGCGCCGGTGACAGCAGCGCGGTGAATTTTCGATTTGAGAAGCGTCAATTGCATCGCCAATCGAACTGGGCCGACAATCCTAAGGGAGGTTAACCGGATTTAACCGGCGATCACGCCTGCCTTCTTCAGTGCAGCATAGGCGCCGTTTTTATTGATCGTTTTCAGGCCGCGCGCAGTCACGCGGATCCGGACGAACTTCTTTAGCTCCGGCACCCAAATGCGATGCGCATGCAAGTTTGGTCCAAAAATGCGCGACACATTTTTGGTCACGTGCCGTCCGACTCCGCCCTTTTTCTTGGCCATGCCGCGGCGGTGAATGATGCTGCCGCGCGTGGCTCGAGAACCTGTGATGGAGCAAACCTTTGACATAGTTGGCGAAAAAGTTGCGCAACCTGCCGCGCTCCGCTTGTTGGGTCAAGCGAATCTTGAACGGAGAATGCGCGCCGCGGTCAAATTTGTCTCGCGTAAGAGGCCGTCAATTCCAGAAGATCGATAAATAGCTTTTGAAGCATGACGCCAAAAAATAATCATAAACTGCGGATCGGGATTGTAGGAGCAGGCAGCATCGTTCGCGCCCGGCATCTGCCGGCGCTGAAAAAGCATCCTGAAGTCGAAATCGTCGCGGTTTCGAATTTGACCTACGAAAGCTCGGAAAAATTTTGCCGCGAAAATCTCCCGCACGCCACCCCAATGCAAAATTGGGCCGATCTGCTCGCCATTCCCGACTTGGACATCATTTGGATCGGTACGCCGCCTTACATGCATTCGGCGGTGACGATCTCGGCGCTTGAAGCAGGCAAACATGTTTTTTGTCAGGCGCGCATGTCGATGGATTTGGCCGAAGCCGAGGAAATGCTCGCTGCATCCAGGCGTTATCCGGAACTGGTCACGATGCTTTGTCCGCCTCCGATGGGAATGCGTGCTGATTTGCTGGTGAAAAAGCTCCTGGCCGAGAATTACATTGGCCAACCGCACCATGTGCGACTGCAAAGTTTCACGAGCAGTTATTTGAATCCTGATGCGCCGGCGCATTGGCGACAAAGGATCGAGATCAGCGGACTGAATATTCTCACGCTGGGAATTTACATCGAGGTATTGCAGCGCTGGCTCGGAGACATCACCGGCCTCTTTGCGCGCGGGAAAATCATCCATCCAATCCGGCAGGGCTATGAAGTGATCATTCCCGATTTGCTCACCGTTCTTTGCGCGTTCGACAACGGTGCCGAAGGCGTTCTCGACTTCAGCGGCATCGATGCGCTGGCTCCCGGCGACCGGCTGGAAATTTACGGCAACGCCGGCACTCTTACTTACGATTTTGGTTCCGATCTGGTGCAAGCAGGCAAGCTTGGCGAGCGCGCTCTGCATGTTGTCGATCTTGCGCCGGAATTGGAAGGCGAATGGCGCGTGGAAGAAGATTTTCTCGCCGCCGTGAAGTCAAAAGGACGCGTCCGGCCGCGTCCGAATTTCGAAGAAGGCGTTCGCTACATGCGCGTTGTCCAGGCAGTCGCCGATTCGCGCGCGCGCAACGAATGGGTGGAGATCAAAAAGTAAGCTATTACAACCCCCTATAATCTAGATAGGCCGAATAATTAAACCTTGTTAGGCAGCACTCGGACCTTTGACGCTGTGGCTATCGAACTCGTTGTTTGCGCAGCGCATCCAGCCGCATTGTTCTCGCGTGAAACCGCGGCCTTGCTGTCGGACATCTCGCGCGCTCAGGTAGTCTGTGTCGGACCACCGGCGGACGCCGATTCGCTCGAAGCAGTAATCGATGCCATCGAGTCTGAGCGACGTTTGTTAAGCGTTGAGCGGTGGGTTTTTTGGGGCATGTCAGGCGGCAGCTTCCTCGGACAGCTCTACGCGCGACAACATCCGGATGTCCTTGCTGGCCTGATCCTGGCAAGCTCGGGTCCCTACTTCCGCCCTACTGCCGAAGACCCGGCCTGCATTCTCTGTCCTCGACATCCGGCGTGGCGCGAACGGCTCGCAGCAATCAACCTTTTAGATGGTCAGCGCGATGTCGGCGCAACCGAGTGGAAGGTAGTCGAGGAAGTTGGCTGGGTCTTTCGGCGTGCCGGAGGCGCGGCCCTCCTCGTCTCGCCCGAAGAACCCTCCGTCGAGCTACGGCGAATGATGCCCGCGCTATGGACCTTCGATGCGCGCAGCTGGCTCCCGGAAGTGCAAGTGCCGGCTCTGGTGATGTGTGGAAGCCTCGACCCCGTAGTCCCGCTTGCCCACGCACGCGCACTCGCGAACTTGCTGCCTGCAGCCGAGTTCAAGATGATCGAGGGAGCCGGTCATATCCCGCTGGTCGATCATCGGCTGGCGGTAGAGGATGCCGTTCGAAGTTTCCTACGCAGGTGCGTCCAGCGGATAAAGTCAACGTAGTGCCCCGTGCGGCCTAACCAGACGATGCAGCCAAACCGCTGCCGGGCAATGAAGAGGTTAATTACTATGAGCTTCTGTTAATGGTAAGAGAGTTCGCTTCCGCTTGCGTCGCTGCGCTCCCGTCTCGTTAGAACCCTAAGACATGTCAGATATGCGCGTGTCATGTGCTTTGCCTTTACTAGTTTTTCTCCTGGTACTTGTTGGCTGTTCTCAGCGTGGTTTCGATCCGGTGGCGGAGGAAGCGAAGCTGTTGCGCCGGGACACAGAGTGGGCTGACCTTGCCTCGGCCGGGAAGGATGTTGAGAAGATCGTCTCGTACTGGAGCGACGATGCGGTGCTCATTTTTCCGGGACAGCCCGTGCTCGAAGGCAAGGCGGCTATTCGTGCTTATGTAGCAGAGAGTCTTAACACTCCCGGATTTAAAATCCACTGGGTCTCTGAAAAACCGGTGTTCTCACCGGACGGCAAGCTCGCCTACATGCGCGGCAAGGACGAATTGACCGCTCCCGGGCCAAACGGTGCGTTAGCGACGGTTCATCTCAGGGGAATATCGATCTGGCGTTTGGACGCCGACGGACAGTGGCGCTGCGTCGTAGACATATCGAATGAAGAGCCACCCGCCGCTCCCGTGGCGAAGTAACGCGTCGTCGTCGCTAACAATTTCTTTCGCGGCAGTCGAACGCGGGACTGGACAAGTTCCGCGCCTTACATGTGGGACCATTGTAGGTGCTGGTAAAAACGGCAGGCATGAGGGGAAACTTTTCGGGACTTTATCGGCGCAATGGCGTGGAGCGTATCACTGGCAGCTAATGAAATTTCACTGCTGCCATTAGTCCGCTTGCCGGCTCCGCAGAACGAGCGGCGCGATCACGCGGAAGAAACGAGCGACGTAAAGGAGGTACCCAGCGAACGAAACGAGCTGCACACCGATCAGCCAAACGTGACCGGCGCGAGCGATAAAGAAATCAGGCCGCCTGCAAATCGCGAACGTGCACGCCAGATTAAGAAGGAAAAGTAACGGAACAAGCAACCAGATATTGAGCAATTGATCAGCCTTGGCACGGGTGTAAAGGGCTCGTTCGGCGTCGTTGCTCGATTCCGCGGCCCGCGCATGAATCAATCGCATATCGTAGATGAAGAGCAGCCAAATAACTGCCGCAAAAGCGGCGCTTAGCTGAAACCACGCCAGAGGACGATCAAGTCGGCTGAAAAGGATGGCCTCGCCAAGCGCGCAAGCGATATAAAAAAAGTTATGCCCGAACTCCAGCGGCCACCTGATCAATGTGAGCGTGTGAATGATCGACCTCGACCAAAAGATAAAGATCACGCATAGGCCGGCGGCGACATAAAGAAGATTTTCCCAATGTCGCGATGACATCACTGCGCGCGCATTATCCGTTAAGAAAAAGAGCGCAACCCCCTGGATGATGCTTACGAGAGTAAGCTCGATATTGACGACCATGGTGTCGAGCTCATGGCGACTGTCGCTTGGCGCACTCACGAATGCGACTCGTAATCATTCGGCAACTAGAATGTCAAGCTGCAGTGGGATTCCACCTGCATACGGCGGGGCGCTTGCTTTCCCAAAGCTACTTTGCTAGGCAGGAACGAGACAAGGAGCTCCTTCACTTCGGGATGTCTAACTTATGAACAAATACATCGCAGAATTCCTCGGAACCTTCTTCCTTGTGTTGACGATCGGCTGCACCGGGATCGGTGCCAGTTCGGGCGTGATTGCGCCCCTCGCAATCGGCGCGGCTCTCATGGTGATGGTCTTCGCCGGAGGCCATATCTCGGGCGCGCATTACAACCCAGCAGTAACGCTTGGCGTTTTGATTCGAGGCCGACTCAACGCAGCGGACGTCGTGCCTTACATCGTGGCGCAACTTGCGGCGGCGGCGAGCGCGGCGTTGGCGGTGAAGTTTCTCCGGGCTGGAATTGACGTAACTCCAATCGCTCCAAAGATCCGTCCAGCTTTGCTCGCCGAGTTTCTGTTCACCTTCGCCCTCGTCTATGTGGTGCTCAACGCCGCCACTGCCGAAGGGACATCGGGAAATTCATTCTATGGCCTGGCGATTGGGATGACAGTAATGACTGGCGCATTCGCTGTCGGCGACATTTCTGGCGGAGCGTTCAATCCTGCGGTAGCGGTCGGGATCTCCATCCTCGGCCTTTCGAGCTGGGGTAATCTTTGGATCTATCTGCTCGCGAATTTCGGAGCTGCTGTGGTGGCTGCTGTCGTGTTCAATCTGATCAATCCGCCCACCCAAACCACGCCGATCGCAACGGACGAGCCGCCTTACGAAACGCCCCAGTAACAGCGCTGGGAAAATGCGTGCCTGGAGGGACTCGAACCCACAACCTTCTGATCCGAAGTCAGATGCTCTATCCGGTTGAGCTACAGACACGAAATTGAAAATGGGGTGGCCGACGGGACTCGAACCCGCAACAACCAGAACCACAATCTGGAGCTCTACCATTGAGCTACGGCCACCATCGCTTCGCTGCCGAACCGAGATTTTAGGATTCGAATCCCGTTTTGCAAAGAAAAGGACTCGCTTTTCGCATCCGCTCCAGTCATTCTGGCAAGCAATGTGGAACGCTGGATTGTAATCGGCAGGTCGACTATCATTGCGCCTCATCTTCGCATGAAGCGACTTGGTTCGATCTTACTCATCGGTTTCTTTTTTCTGGCATTAAGCGTGTTTGGTGCCCAGCACGATGATCCGAGCGAAATTTTTCTGAAAGCTTACATGACCGCTCAGCAGGGGGAAAAATTCGAACACGAAAATCAGTTCAAGACGGCGTTGGCGAAATATCGATCTGCCGGAAGCCTCATCGAGGAGTTGCGCAAATCGCACGCCGATTGGCAGCCGGCCATCGTGGATTATCGTGGCCGTAAAATCAGTGAGGGCATTCTGCGGATCCAGGACAAGATCTCCACGCAAAGCGACCTCGCGAGCGGCGCAAGTCGTTCACCGGAAGCGGTTCCCGCGCCTTCTCAAGCCGGTGGCCAATCAGAAGCGGGAGTCGAGCTAACCACGCCTCGTGCCAGCGAAACGAAGCCTCGAGCCTCGAGCGAGTCGATCAAAGAGACAACCAAAAAATTGCGCGACAATCTCGATCAACTGCAAGCAGCGCTTGAAAAATCGCAGAGCGATCTCGAGACCGCGCGAAAAGAAAAGGAATTGGTTAACACTCGCTTGCAGCAATCAAATTCGAAGCTTGAGAAAGCGCAAAGCGAGGTCGAGAAATCCAAGAAAGCGGAGCACGAGGTTAGCAATCGACTCGCGCAGGCTCAGGAGTCATTAAAAGCGCTCCAATCGTCCCGCGACAGTAGCACAAAAGAGCAGGAGCAATTACGTGCAGAAGTCGCCCGCCTGAAAGACGCGGTCGCTGCCGCTGACCAGGCGCGGCTGACGGCGGAAAAGCAAAAGGACGAAACCAACGCGAAATTCGCAGAGGCGAACAAGCAAATCGCCACTCTTGCCCAGGAACGGGATCAAGCGCGCGACCAATTGAAAGGGATGAAGGAAACGGAACAGCGCGTGCAGGCGCTCCTGGCCGAGAGCAGCGATTTGAAACAGAAACTCGCGAGTGCGGAAGAAAGTGTGCGGAAACTTGGTGAGGATAAGCCAAAAAATACGGAGGAATTTGCCAATGCGAAACGGCAGGTAGCCCAACTTGAGCAGCAACTGTCCGAAACTCAGAAACAGAATCAATATTTCGAGGCCCGAGTTGCCGAGCTTTCCGTTCAACTCGATGACGCGAGCGCTCAAGTGCAAAGTGCCAAGCTCACCGGTGCAAATGCCGACGAATCGACGCGCCTCGCCAAAGAAAACGAACTCTTGAAAAACATCGTTGTGCGCGAACGGCAGGAGGAAGCGCGTCGTTATCAGGCGAAGACGCTGATGCTGGCGGAGTTGGACAAACTAAAGATCCAATCGGACTCTTTGAACAAGCAGATCGAATTTCTGGCGCAGCCGATCACAAAATTAAGCGATGAGGAGCTCGCTTTATTGCGGCAGCCGGTGATCTCAATTTCAGATCAGAATTCCGGCATGTTGAAAGCGAGTTTTATTTTCGCCAAGAAGTCGTCGTTAGACTCCGTTGAGATCGCGCGGCCGAACGAAGAGGAAAAACCGCCGCCTAACGCGGGTGGGGAGAGAAGGAATAACTCTAGCGAAGCCGCTGTGCCGAGCGACTTCAAGCCGGACGTGCCGGATGATCTGCAGAAGGTAGCGCGCGCGGCGAAAGAGAGCTTCGCGCACGGCAAATACCGTACCGCCGAAAGCCAATATCAGGAAATTCTCGACGAAAGTCCGAATAATCTCTACGCGCTTTCCAATCTCGGCGCCGTTTATTTTCGCCGCGGCAAATTTAAGGCGGCGGAGCTGACATTGAAAAAGGCCCTGGCGGTGTCAGCCAAGGATGAGTTTGCGCATACGACTCTGGGCATCGTCTATTATCGGCAATCCAAATTCGATGACGCCTTCACCGAGTTGACCAAGTCGATCGAGATCAATCCGAAAAGCCCAATTGCTCACAATTATCTCGGTATTACCGCCAGCCAAAAGGGCCGGCTCGGAGAAGCAGAAAAGGAAATACTTCAAGCCATCGCGAACAATCCTGATTACGCCGACGCGCATTTTAATCTGGCCGTCATTTTCGCAACAACGCAACCGGCTTCAAAAGAATTAGCCAAACGACATTATACCAAGGCCACCGCGCTCGGCACCCAGCCCGATCCATCGCTCGAGAAATTGTTGCAGTGAACGGATAGGACAAGCCGTTGCAACCATTCCTCACCGCCAATTGGCGATATCTTGCCATACTCAATTTCGTTGTCGATCCTCCGATTATCGCGCCTCTGGTGCCGCCCGGAACGGAACTCGATTACGAAAATGGCAACACATTTGTCAGCGTGGTTGGTTTTCTCTTTCTCGACACCCGTTTGCTCGGCCTGCCGATTCCACTGCACCGCGATTTCGAAGAAGTGAATCTCCGCTTCTACGTGCGGAAAAAATCCGCGGATATGTGGCGACGCGGCGTGGTCTTCGTTCGCGAACTGGTTCCGCGTCGCGCCATTGCCCTGATTGCGCGGGCATTTTACGGGGAACGCTATCTCGCGCTGCCGATGAAGCACGACATCGAACATGTCGATCTTAGGTTGAAGGTGGAATACTCCTGGCGTCGCGGCCGCAACTGGGAATCGCTTAGGATGATCGCGAGCGGCGAGCCGCAATCAATTCCCGCCGGCTCACACGCCGAATTTATCACCGAACATTACTGGGGTTACACCCGCATTCGCGCCGGCTGCAGCGAATACCGGGTCGAGCATCCAAGGTGGAAAATTTGGAATGCGGACACATTCGAAGTTCACGCCAATGTCGCCACTCTTTATGGCGACCAGTTCGCCGCAACTTTAAGTGATCCGCCACACTCCGCGTTCATCGCCGATGGTTCGCCAATCGAAATCTTCAAGAGAACGATCGAGCGTGAGCAGTAACCGCGGTCGCTAGTCGCGGCTACAACGATTACTTCGCGAGCAACTGCCGAAGCACAAACGGCAAAATCCCGCCGTGGCGGTAATAATCGATCTCAATTGGTGTATCGATCCGCAATTTCACCGGCACTGAATGCGATTTCCCGTCTTTGCCCTGAATCTCGACGGTTGCGTGGTGACCCGGTCGAACTTTATCTGACAGCCCGGTGATTGAGAAAATTTCTGAGCCGTCGAGGTTCAGCGATTGCGCACTGGTTCCATCGAGAAACTGTAGCGGCAATACTCCCATGCCAACGAGATTGGAGCGATGGATCCGTTCAAAACTTGCCGCCACTACCGCCCTAATGCCTAACAAGCGCGTCCCTTTCGCCGCCCAGTCGCGCGATGAACCGGCGCCATATTCGTGACCAGCAAAGACGATTAATGGCGTCTTTGTCTCTGCGTATTTCATTGCCGCGTCGAAGATCGACATCTGTTCTCCCTGTGGCAGAGGCATCTTGCCTGCCGCCCCGAAATATTTCGTCACTCCGCCTTCTGTTCCCGGCACTATCAAATTTTTGATGCGGACGTTGGCGAATGTCCCCCGGGTCATCACCAAATCGTTGCCGCGACGGCTGCCATAACTGTTAAAATCGGAATGGTCGATTCCGCGCGAAACCAGATATTCTCCGGCCGGCGACGTTGCCTTGATCGCGCCAGCTGGCGAAATGTGATCGGTCGTGACCGAATCGCCGAAAATGCCAAGCGCGCGCGCACCTCGAATCTCCTCGACGTGTCCTGGTTCCATCGAGAAATTCTCGAAAAACGGCGGCTCGTGAATGTAATCGCTCTTCTCATCCCACTCGTAAATGTCGCCCGTGCTTGCCGGGATTTCGTTCCACTTCGGGTTTTGGTCGGCGAAATCGCGGTAAAGTTTGCGAAATGTTTCCGGCTTGAGCGCCGATTGCATCGTTTCCCTGATCTCACTTAAGCTCGGCCACAGATCGCGTAGGAAAGTTTCTTTTCCGTGCTTGTCTTTGCCGATCGCCTCGCGCGAAAGATCGAGATTTACTCGGCCAGCCAGCGCAAAGGCAACAACCAGCGGGGGCGACATCAAAAAATTCGCCTTGATGTGTTGATGTACGCGCGCTTCAAAATTTCGATTTCCCGAAAGCACCGAGGCTGCAACCAGATCAAATTCGTGGATTGCCTTCTCGATATTCGGATGGAGCGGTCCCGAATTGCCGATGCAGGTGGTGCAACCGTAGCCGACGAGATTAAATCCGAGTCGATCGAGGTATTTTTGCAGCCCGGTTTTGTCGAGATAATCGGAAACAACCCGTGAACCCGGGGCGAGCGAAGTTTTTACCGCTGGATCGATAAGCAGACCACGCTCGACCGCTTTTTTTGCAAGCAAACCCGCCGCGATCATCACGCTCGGATTACTCGTGTTCGTGCAACTCGTGATTGCCGCGATTAGAACGCTGCCATGGCCGATGTGACTCTGCCCATGGGTGAACATTTCGCTGGACGCGGCCTTAATGTCTTTTCCCGTATCGGGTGTCGGCCGGTTTGCCACCATCTCGATCTTGTTACGCTCGTCGCCCGGATT
>Ga0137359_10003648_pt1 | contig 12505 bp, 13 predicted proteins | sample Mad1_40_16metaG_FD_108281 | JGI IMG/M metagenome (GOLD analysis project Ga0137359, IMG submission 108281) | Vadose zone soil microbial communities from Angelo Coast Range Reserve, California, USA - Mad1_40_16 metaG | ecosystem: Environmental > Terrestrial > Soil > Vadose zone | place: USA... | reverse complement strand
TTGGTCCCCGTCAGGTAACGTGCCGCGCCTCCATGTGGGGCCATAGCTCAGCTGGGAGAGCGCTTGCATGGCATGCAAGAGGTCGGCGGTTCGATCCCGCCTGGCTCCACCAGTTTTGATGTCGGCGACCGATCGATTTTTAGGGCCTGCGTCCCCATCGTCTAGAGGCCTAGGACACATCCCTTTCACGGATGCGACCGGGGTTCGAATCCCCGTGGGGACGCCACTTCCTGGGCGTTTGCCTGCTTGCGGCGTTGCGCCCAAAATACCGCTATGAAGTTCTTGGATCCAGATACTGAGAGCGCCGTACGCACCTTCCTCGCCCGGCTTCCGGCCGAATTGCGGCTGCAGCATGCCATTCTGTATGGCTCGCGCGCGCGAGGCGAGGACAGGCCGGATAGCGATGCTGATCTTGCGCTGATACTGGCAGAAGGCGAGGGCGACTGGGAACTCGTCGGGAACTTAGCCGAGTTGGCTTACGACGTCTTTCTCGAGCGTGGCGTCCTAATTCAACCAGTGCCCATCTCGTTAAGGCATTGGTTGAACCCGGAGCGCTTCCCAAGGCCAGGTTTCCTACGCAATGTCGCACGCGACGGGATAGTACTTTGACGCTCTCCCCTCTGGCTCGAGACCTTAGACTCAAGGCCGAGCGCGCATTGGCCAGCGCGCGCGAACTGCAGGACCACGATCCCGACGGTTCGGTCAACAGATCCTATTATGCGATGTTCGATATTGCGCGAGCTGCATTGTTGAGTGCCGGCGTCCGAGAGGACGAGCTACCCCGAACCCATAGCGGACTTATTGGGTCATTTTCGAAGCACGCCGTGCTATCGGGTCGTATCGACCAGACATTGTTTGCAGCGCTCGGTCGCGCTGAATCTCTCCGCTTGATAGCGGATTATACGGGAACGCCACTCGATGCAAAAACCGCAGCCGAAACTGTGGTGCGGTCGGGAAATCCTTTGCTCTCAATGAATCATCTATTGCAAATAATCTAGAAAACGACAGCCCTAATCCCCAAGACAAAATCTCAGAGCCGGACCTTGCGACGGAGCAATCTCAGACAGATTACGTGCGGTTGAAGCCGGTATCGCTCGAGGAAATACGGCGCCAGGCGCGCGAGAACTGGTTGCAGCTGCGGCGGCGAAATGTTGGGGCTGTGAAAGGAATCAGTGATTCCAAAGATGCCGGCCGAGATGCCAAGGAGGATCGAAGTCATTCAATTGACGACGATCTGGGCGAATAGCTTGCGTGGTAACCCCTGAAACTTCCCGGAAACTCGTTGGAGACTTCGCAGCGTGGCCCAATTATTATAATGGCCTTGGTCAAGTGCTTGGATCGCGGTACACCGGTCGTCTTTGGGCGTTATGATTGCTAGAATGCAACTTGATCCACTATGGCATTGGACTTCTTTACCCCAGATCGTACCCACTTTTTCCGTCCGCTCACTTGGGGTCGGCGCGAACTGATTGCTGCGTGTCTGAAAGCGTTGTACGAAACGCTCTATGGTCCGGGTGCCGGTCAAGCGGCTCCGATGACTCGCGAACGCCTTCGTGTCTTGTTCATAGGCGTTTTGCGTTCCCGTGACTGGTCCCAGCTGGTCATTGCTGAGGCCGATGACGAGGGCGTGGTCGATCTGTCCGATGAGATGCGCCTAGCTTCCTCGCTCATCCGCGACCTCGAAGCCTACGCCTGGCTTGAATCGGAGTCCGACCGCATGACACTCGAGCGGGTGTTCCGCTTCACTCGGGCGGGTAAGCATGTCACGGGCGCACTCGCGCAGCTGGATCGCCCACGCTCGAAGACCCGGCAGCGCAACATGCGGTCAGCCAAGGGTCACCTGGCTGCCTTCCTGCAAGCCTACGACCCTGATGACTTGCTGGACGCATGGGACTATGCCAATCGGGTAACCGCCGACCTGCAAGAAGACGTTGAATATTTCACCGCTCTGGTACGCGGGCTTGCACGCGACGCTATCGAACGCAAACTCGCCTGGACTGAATTCGCGGACTTCCTGGATAACCGCTTTCGCTCGGAGTTTGCCGCGCGACTGGTGGCAGACAACGCCGAACGCCATCGCGACGGAATCCTTGCCTTGCTCGACAATATCCGCCGTCTGCCGGCGTCGCGCTTGACCGATACCGAATCTCAATTGTTGCAGCGTGCCCCCTGGCTCGCCTCCGAAGACACACGCAGCCGACCCCTCTCATGGCTCCTGCGTCAGATCGAGGGTGCCGTCGACTCCGCCTGCGAGCGCAAGCTCCCCGAGCTGCGCACCGCCATGCGCAACTACATCAATCGATTTACCAGTCTGCTGCGCCAGGTGATGGCGATGGAGACGTCTTTTGGGATGAGCGCAGTGGGCCGCGTATGTGACGCCATCAAGGAAGCGCAGCCCGATCAACAGGCGCGCTTACTCGATGCTCTGGCATCTCGCTTTGCAGTGACGCGCATACGTTTGATCGATCCGCAGACTTTGAAGGTCGATGCACCGAGCGCTCGCCGGCGTGCCAGTGCGTTGCTCGCGCCGCCTAAGTTGACTCTGGCAGGCCGACTAGCAGCCGCTGAGCGCCGCGCATCGGCGGCTGCATTCGACTTTACGACAGACGATGTGCTCGGATCGCTGGACCACGCGCTCTTACTGCACCCGCGAGGCGTGCGTTTGTCCTCGTTGCCGCAAACGACTGCGCTCGAAGCTCTCTATGCCATGCACATGCTGAGCGCCGTCGAAGGTGTGGAGGGCCGGGAGCGGTTCAAGGCTCAACGGGTGGACGAGCGTGCGGACACCGTCACGTTCGAAACTCAGGACCTGCTATTCGAGCATCGTGCGTGACCGATAACTTGCAAACCCAACTCGAGGCTCGCTTAGCCGATACCAGCGTCACCCTGCATCGTTTCCGTCAGCTCATTGGCCGGCTTTATGCGACGGGTGCGTTGTATCGTTCCTGGAGCGAGGAGGAGGGAAGGCTCTACGACGATGCCTCACGAATTGAGCTAATCCTTAACGATTATTTCAACCTGGCTGGGTTTCGGCTGACTCATGACCGGGACGCTCGGATCTTGCGCCTGTTCCCTCCTGGTGCCGCCGAAGTCGAATCTGAGGAAGGCACACAGGAGGTCACTAAACGCCTTCGTGCACGCGTGTCTCGGGAATTTGCCGCCGCGCTGCTGGCTCTGCGTTTTCTGTATGGCAAAGCCGTGCAGGAAGGTAATGTCAACGCACAAGACGAAGTGACTGTCACAATCGAAGAATTGGCGCAGGCGATGGCCGGAACGCTGGGTCTTCAGCTACCGCGATCCAGCGCTGAGCGCCAAACTCTCTTCAGAGAGCTGCGCATGCATCGCATTCTGCGCCTACCGGAGGAGTCCCGCGTCGGCATGCCCGACAGCTTCATCGCCATCCAGCGCAGCATTCTTTCGCTGGTGAATGAGGGGATACTCGAGTCCGTGCTGGCCGAGCATGCCGTGGCGCCAGGCGCAGTCGAAGAACCCCGCGAAGGCGAGCCTTTGGGCGAGGAAGACTGACCGATGCGCCTCGCGCGGCTGATCACGCTCAACTGGGCAAACGTTGACAACCGGGAGTGGGTATTTCCCGACATGACGTTGCTCACCGGGGAGACAGGTTCGGGAAAATCTACGCTTCTGGACGCGATTCAGACGGTGCTTACGGCCACCTACGCCGGCGTGTTCTTCTACAACCCGGGACAGGAAGAGACCACGCAAACCTCGCGTAAGAAAGAGAAGCGCACCCTGCCGGACTACTGCCTGGGTCGCGAAGGGACTCAGTTTGCGCGGGAATCCGCGCATACCTACATTGCCTGCATTTTCGAGCCGTCGGAAGGTGAGGATGAGGCTCAAACCTTGACGGCAGTCGTGGCTGTCGAAACAATCGCGATTGCGAATCGGGCGGACCAGTCTCGTCTCGGTCTCTTTATTGCCAGAAACCGCTCTCTACAGATGGCGGACTTCATGCGCGAGAATCTCGAGCTCGATGGCCAGGTACACGTCGTCGAAGTGCGCGAGTTCTGGGCGCACCTGCAACGACGCTTCGGCCGCGACACTGTTAGTTATTTCGCCGAAGACAAAGGCGATTATTTGCGAGCGCTCTATGGTGCCTTCCGCGGTCAAGCGCACGTATCCGAGCCGGAGGCACTGCGCGCTCCCCGCGCTATCGTCAAGGCCATGGCCTACAAGCCGGTCGGCTCGATCGATGAACTCGTTAAAGGCGAGTTGCTGGAGGAACAAGACCTGTCGGAAGATCTGCGCCAGGTTGGCGATCTGCTACGCGATATACGTGAGCTTTCCGATGAGGCCGAGCGCCTGAATCACAATATTGAGCGTCTGGAGCGCGGTCAGGCCGAAGGCGGGCGCACACTGGAGACGCTTGCGGATCATCTGATACAGCAAGCCGCGGCGGCGCGTCGGGCTGTACTTTGCGATGAAGTGGATGTGGCACGCTTGCGTTCCGAAGCGAGCCAGGCTTTGATGGAACAGGCGCGCATCCGCTCACAGGCCGAAGACCTCGCTCGTCAGCTCAACACGCTGAATCGAAACGCCACTGCCTTGCGAGCCAAGCTCAACGAGATCCCAGCATGGGATGAGCACGAGCGGCTCAAGAAAGAACTCGCCGAAGCGGAACGGCAGGGGACTGAGCACGCGCAGCTCGTCGCCCAATGGCTCCAATCCGTCACAACGCTTGTCGAATGGGGGCGTAACATCGACGGCTTTGGGGCAGAGGCATTTTCGGAAGATCTGCGTGGCGCACAGATTGCAGTGCGCGAAACACTCGGTCCTGCGCGCAGGCTCTCTGCCCCACGTCTCCGCGCAGGTATTGCGGCGTTGTCGGAGGAGGGGTTTCCTGTTGAAGAGACCACCTCTCTCACGCGTGATGCCGAGGCACTCGCGCAGCCTGCCATTCGACTCTTCGATGCCTTGATGCGCGACGAAGCAAGCTTTGCCGGCGCCTGCGAACGGCAAAGCGCTCACCTGCAGACGGACATCAATACCCTACAGTTGCGCGAAGAATCCTTGGCGGCAACCCTGAGACGCCTCGAATCGGGCCGCGCCGCGCTGCCCCCGAAAGTCGCGCGCGTCCTCGCAGCCATTGCCGCACGGTTTCCGCACGCCAAGCCTCAAGTGCTGGCCGAACTCATTGAAGTCAAACCCGGCAGCGTCTGGCAGAACGCGATCGAAGGCTTCATCGGGGAGAATCGCTTCGTTATCGTCGTGGAAGAGGACGCCGAGCGGGACGCCATAGAATTCCTGCGCGAGGAGTTTCCGCAGGAACGGGTGAAGATCATCCAGGGGAGACGTGCAATTCGAGACGCTGGACATCGCGAGCTACCTCGGGGTTCCATAGTCGAAGAACTGATCATTGCGCATCCGACAGCGGAAGCCTACATGCGTGCGGCGTACGGCAACGTCATGAAGGTGATTAACACCGAGACCCTGCGAGACGTCAACCGGGGCATTACGGCCCACGGCCATGCTGCCGCTAACTACGCCATGTTCGTCGCTTGGATGGATGATGAGAACCTGGCGCTGGGCCATGAGGCCCGTGAGCGTGCGCGTCGTAGGACAGAGGCCGAGTACCGCACCGCGCGGCAACAGATACAAGACCAACAAAAGAATCTCCGCGATCTGAGAGCAATTGCCAGCAGTCTGCGCAAGCTTTCGCTTGTAGACGCTCATCCTGCGATCCATGGCCTATCTCACTGTGCGATTGTTCGTAGCGAGGCGATCGCGGCACTTGCAAGATTGGATCTCGCCGAGGCCAAGGAGTTGCAGGCGGCACTCGAAGCGCTCGAAGGCGAGATCGAGGTGTTCGACCAGCGACGCGGGCAGCTGCTTGCCAGTGTGGAGATCCGCGGCAGAGCCGCCGAGGAAAGGACGAAGATGGCCGACGAGCTCGATCAGAATCTTCCAGACAAGCGTGCCGATGCAACGAATCGCTTTGCACGTTTTGTTCTACTCGAAGAATGCGCTGGCCATCGCATCGGAGCTTCGGCGCTCAGTGCTCGAGCGGAGGGGCTCGCCGCCGACCGCACCATCGCCGAACGGGCGTTTGCCTCCAATATGGGGGCAGCATCCGCTCTCGCGGCGGAAAACTACGGGGGGTTCCTCGGTACGCTCGGCGACTACAACGCCAACGCTCGTGAACCAGAACGTATCCCCCTGGAACGCGAGCGACTGAACATCGATAACTTCGAGCCCGTTGTGCGCTGGCTCGCGCTATTGCTGACTGAGATCGAGCGACAGTTGAAACTCCAGCGCGATATCGGCATCGCTCAAAATCGCGAACGCTTGCGGGACGCTGAGGGCCGGTTCAACCACGTCTTTACCAGCGACTTCTGCTTCAAGATCCACAGCAGAGTCAATGCGGGCGTCGGCGCTCTCCGTGAGCTCAATCGAGAGCTCGAACACCTCACCTTCGGCAGCGACCGCTTCGACCTCGACTGGAAATGGGTTCCTGAGTACGAAGATTACTACCGCTTCTTCAGCGCGGTTCATGACAGCGCCGAGGACTTGGCGCAACGGAGTATTTTCGACGAAGGGACACTGAGCCCAGACCTAGCGAAAGTCCGGGATGCTTTGAAGGCGCTTCTCCTGGATAAGAACCGTGAGCGAGCCGACAAGCGCCTCAAGGAAATCGCCGATTATCGCAACTACCGCACGTATGAGATTTGGAGGCACTCTGGGAGCGGTGACCCTGTCCCATTGTCCAAGTGGGGAACCGGATCAGGCGGTGAGCTGGAGACGCCCTTTTACATTGTGCGCAGCGCCGTGCTTTCCAGCGCGCTGCGTTTTTTCACTAAGGAAGGCACGCACCTGCGACTCATGCTGTCGGACGAGGCCTTCGCCAAGATGGACGAGAGTAGGCGACGCGCGGTCATTCGGTATCTCCGGCAGGCGTTGAAGGTCCAGTTCATCGTGGCTATGCCGACTTCCAACTCAGGCTCCGTCAAACCTGAATTCGAGAAGGAGTTTACGTTTGCAAAGGTACCCGCGATCCTGGCCGACGGCCGAGAATGGAAGGCGAGTGAGGTGCAGGAAAAGGATCTCAAGCCCGAAGCCATGCAGAGGCTCTGGCAGGCTGCGCGGGACCGAGCGGCAAAGAGCGCTCGTGAAGAGTTCTTTGCCAAGAATCCCGGCGCGCAGGCCGAGCTTGAGGGAATGTGAGCGAGCCCGAGAAGCTGGCGTGGCAGCGCGAGCCCACCGTGCTCGCGATTGCTAACGTGTTTCTGGACCGCATCGATCAAGGCCCGAAAGATCGCGTTCGAAGTCCTCGATTGCGACTAAACGCAGACACGATACCAGGGCTGTTTACAGGTAGCGCGCGGGAATGTGATTACCAATGGTCGCTCATTGAAAAACTGGCGCAGACGGGTTGGATCCAGATTATCACAGACAGAAATCGATCGGATGAACCAGGCTACTATCGGAATCCGCGCGCCGTATTGTGGGACGAGGCGGCACTTAGAGAACTCGCAAACCGGTCCCTCGACCTCACGCCCAGCTGGCAGCATCGATTCCATTCCCGACTCGTCGAGCTCCTGCCGCCTGAACATCCAGCTCTCGAAGAGGCTTTAAGCAATAGCTTGTCTTTACAGGATTACGATCCCGTGCTCGTCGCGGAGCGGTTGCTCGGCGTTCGAGCGCTGACGGACGAGCCCTTGCTACTGCGCGAGGTCGCGAGCCGCCTGTTCTTCGCGCAGTCCAAGGTACTGGATGGGAAGGAATCGCTGATCGCGGCGGTCCTTGAGCAGGAGGAATGCCCTTTTCCTGCGATGCCGTTGCAGCTCTCGGTGCACTTGCCGGCTACTGCGTTCGAGGGAGTCCTTTTTGTGGAGAACTCGACGACGTTTGAATCGCTCGCAAGGCGTCGACCGGTGGCAACTGCAAAGCTGGCGCTGATCTATGCCAGCGGCTATCTCTGCTCGGCAAAGCGCCTGCGTATGCGCGATGGAGCCAGTGTGTACTTTGCCGCCTCAGCATTGCCCTCGCAAGCGAATGCAGACCGTTTTCAGGCTTGGTTATTGCGAGAAGGGTCAGAGGTGCCCGTTGCCTTTTACGGCGACCTGGATTTCGCCGGCATGACTATCGTCGCGCGGCTGCGAGGAAGCTTCGAATGCGCCGAGGCCTGGAAACCAGGATACGGGATACTTCTGCAAATCCTTGAAGCCGAAGGTGGGCATAATCCCGAAGCGGCGCGCAAGGCCGGGCAGCGGGATCCGGGATTTACAGGATGTCAGCATGCCGACGCCGTGCTATTGCCGGCCATTCGGCGCTACGGAAAGTTTGTCGATCAGGAAGGCTTTGACCCAGCGCCCATCCGTGGCGACTACGTCATTTCATGATTGTAATGAATGGCTTCGGCCGGAATTTCCGCAGCACCCAACGCCAAGACTGGGGACTAACCTGACGGCTAGATTCGTCAAGGTAAAGCCTGAAACTCCCCGGAAACCCCTTGGAGACATTGCGGCGTTGCCCACCTATCATGGCGGCGGCTGTTGGCGTGCGAGTGCATTCTCGCGCTCGAGATAGTCATTCCATTCTTCAAGGATTTCAAAGAGTTGGTTCGAACTTTCTCCCCTTAGGGACGCCACTAATTCAATAGGTTACGTCTACTCGGCAGGGCACCGTACGAAATCCGTACGGAAAGTCTTGCAGGCATCTCGGAAGCAACTGTTTTTTCCAAACACTGCTTCGAGGAGATCTTCACATGCCTGCCGACAGCGCCACACCCGCTGGCGCGATCGCGCTTGCAGTTCGGCCGATGCCGTTGCCGGTGTCGCGGCGGTCTGGTCTTTGAGCATTTCGATCAGCTTTGCAACTCCGTCGCACGCCTTGCCGATCAGACGCTCGTCTGTGGTCATGCCTACCTGTCCGTCGTCAATCTTGAGAACTGCCCGTGCGAGCGATCGCATCAATTCGCGCTTCTCCGCCTCTTCGTCTATGTGCTCAAACATCGGTTAACGGGGGTATGACCTGCTCGATCGGGTGACCAGCGGCTCTAGTTGCCGGCAACAGGTGGTGTCGCCCCGGCCAGCCGGTGGAAGACCGGCTCAAACTCCATAATTCGGCTCGACTTGATTACCAGTCCCAAGTTCATTGGTATGGCGGAAAGCGCGACGGCTCCCAGCTGCGTTGGCACATCGACGACTCGAATTTCGCCATTTGCGGTATACATTGGGCCGGCGTATAGAACACCGAGCAATAGCATCCGCCCCTGTCCCATCATGATATTTCCGGCTCTGGTCTGATAACTGCTCTGATTGAGAAGTACGACCGGCGACCCGCTCGATCCGGGGAAGCATGCCGCGTCAATCATGAACTCGCGCCTCCCCTCATAGTCAATGGCCGGATGCGTCGCCGTCGCGCCGGTCCGAACTATCGGTCGATTGTTAACCGAATCCCACAGGCCATTGGGGTATCCGATCATCAGTACATCCTCGACCGCACCGAGTTCAAGCAGCGCAGCGGCGTCCGGAATAATGCCAGGAGCAAACGGAACGAAATGTGGCGACTTCGCCTGTGACTGCATCTGTGTCAGCAATGGCGCAATCGGAAAGAGCGCCAGATCTACACTGGGATCAGGGTGCTTTATCCAACCTGATTCGGGTAGTGGCAAATCGACCGCAATGGCGTCCTGATAGTTCGGATTGCCGTCGCTATCGCGTGTGGTAAGCCGGAAATGGCAGCTGACCGAATTCTTGACCACGTGGTTGTTTGTAATAATGGCCGGAATGTTTAACGACGACCCGTGAGGAAATAGAAAGAAAAATCCCGTCCCGACGGATGACTTTCCATCCGCAAGTCGGCATTCGATTCGAACCGTGGCGAATGTCAATTGCTCTGATGGAAATAATCTGGCGCTCACGGCCGTACCTCAGCTCGCGTGCCGAAGCGCCGACTTTGCTTCATTGACCGCTGCATCGATGGCCGCCTTCATCCCCGTGGCCCATTCATCAATCTCCTTCTCCGTCGCGAGGTCGGCCGAGACGCAATATCGGCCGTCCTGCTCGCTCCATATCGTGACAGAGAAATCCACCATGGGCGGCATCTTCAAGGCCTTACCGCCGCGCAGCCGAAAATCGAATCGCTTCACGTTTTATACCTCCAGGTTGATTGGCGCCTTCCGCACCGCCGGCACCCTGACATCCTCCGCAAGTCTTCGGAAAGATCTAACTTAGCCGTTCATTAAGTCCGGTGCTGCCAAATCGCGGGGTCCCGGCTGCCATGGAAAACGGCCAAAACGACGATACGGTGTGCTTCCGCGCGGAAGTACACGCTAAACGGGAATCGCTTGGCAACGACACGACGAACATCCTTGTAAACCGCTGAGTAGGTCATCGGCCGCTCAGCGGCGGCGGCCGCACATCGTTCGATTTCGGCAATGAATTCGACGCCCAAGTTTTGCCGTTCACTTTCGTACCATGCTGCCGCTTCGATGAACTCTACGCGCGCAGAATGACGAAACGATACCGATAGGCTCATCGCCGGATGCGAGTTAGCGCTGAGTCCTTTACCTCACTCCAAGGGACTACATCATCGGGATGGGCCGCATGCTCCGAAAGCCGCCGGTCGAGCTCAGCCTTCTGGGCTTCTGTCGGACCCGGTACGGCATTTCGCTCGACGATGTTGTCCCAAAGCGCTTCGACCAATTCGATCTGTTCTTCCACAGATAGTTGGCGAACCTGGTCGAATAAAGACGTATTCATTGCGTAATTATAGCGCGCTGCGGCGGCTCGAGGTAACGAGGCAAATGCCAAGATATTCAGGGGTCGCCCAATAGGGTATTTGCGGACGCTGGCCTGAAACCGTTGGTGAGGATTGGGCCGGGCGGGCACCTGGGAGAGAGAATGCGTAGTAACCCCCGAAACTCCCTTGAAATTCCTCGGGTACTTCGCTGTGTAACCCACGTATTATGGTGGCAGTTCCTGGAGCATCCGGGGCGGCTTAGCGCTCGAGGTAGTCGTTCCATTCTTCAAGGGTTTCTAAAAGTTGGTTCGAACTTTCTCCCCTTGGGGACGCCACTTCCCGCATTTGCCGGAAGATCTTCGTAGTATCATAAACTTATGGCCTCAATAACCCCAGCCGAAGCCCAGGCTTATTTCAAGCGTTGGGACTTGGTCAAAGAGATCGAACTCGCCGAGCTACGCCGCACCTCTATGGACACCAAGCTGCAGCAGTTGTCCGCTTTGATGGCGTCGCGCAGCCTCTTTGGGGTCGACCCGGAACGCGAGAACGGGATGCAGCTCGTTCGCGATCGGTGGGCTTGTCTTTGGCAGGCGTTGGGTGGTTGATCGCGTCCCTGTCCCCGCAACGCTGCTGGCCGCGCTCGCCGACTTGGTGAAGTGGCTGGACGTCACGAAGATGCCGTCCATGGTTATCGGCGGAGTCGCCGCTTCGATCCTGGGTCAGCCGCGTCTGACGCAAGATGTCGACGCCCTCGCGATTCTTCCCGAAGCAGACTGGGCTAATGCTGTATCCACTGCTGCCAGTCATGGCATCGTTCCCCGCATTGAGAACCCGCTCGAATTCGCGCGCCGAAGCCGCGTTCTTCTGATGAGACACGCGGCATCCGGGATCAACATCGACCTTACGTTTGGCCGCTTATCGTTCGAACAGACAGCGATCGACCACAGCGAGATTCACGATATTGGTGGCCTGCGCGTGCGATTGCCGCGTGTGGAGGATCTGCTCATTATGAAAGCCATTGCTCGCCGGCCCAAAGACCTGCAGGACATCGAGGGCCTGCTTGCTGCGCACCCTGAGGCAGACGTTGCTGCCGTTCGGCAATGGGTGCGCGAGTTCGCGACTGCCATGAGTATGTCGGACATGCTGGACGACTTCGACAAAGTGGTGGCGCGAAGCAAATCGACGCGCTAATCCGCCGTCGCGGCGTCGCGTGATGCGGTGCGCGTTAGCGTTGCACTAAAACGCCGCAAATAAAAGCCGCGCGTCGCTGCTCAAGTTAATCCTGGTGGAATTCGCCACGAGAACGGTGGTTCCACTCGAAAAGTACACGCTGAATGGAAACCGATTGGGAACGACACAGCGTATTCACGAATCGCCGCTCACTCGATTGTTGAGGCAGATGCATTTTCTGTCGGTCCGACCGGCACGGTGCAGAGCACTACCCCATTCAGCACCGTCGCGGTCGCCATCGAAGCGGATTGCCATCTCAGTCGGCTCTGTGCCCTTTATCTCCATCCATGCGGTAGTTGAGCTGCGTCATGTCGGTTCGAATGTCTTGACGCCTGCTTTATTCGCTGCACGCCGTAGGTCGTCATCAAGAGTCGCCAGCGGGGCGCCGTTGCGCAGGGCAAGCTCCAGATACGATGCGTCGTAGGACGACGGCCGATAGCGTCGTGACAGCTGCAGGGTATCGGAAAGGACATGCGTGAACGTATCGGCATCGACTTCTATCAATAGGCCTTCGAGCAACGAGATGAACGACCCGCTCTGTGCTGCGGTCACCAGTTCTTTGGCTTCACTGCGC
>Ga0137359_10003643_pt1 | contig 12510 bp, 9 predicted proteins | sample Mad1_40_16metaG_FD_108281 | JGI IMG/M metagenome (GOLD analysis project Ga0137359, IMG submission 108281) | Vadose zone soil microbial communities from Angelo Coast Range Reserve, California, USA - Mad1_40_16 metaG | ecosystem: Environmental > Terrestrial > Soil > Vadose zone | place: USA... | reverse complement strand
GTTACGTCGAACGGAAGGTAGTAACCCCAGAAGCCCTTCACGCGCGTAACCCGAAGGAAGACCTCGCGAATCGGATACGCCAGCAGGAACCCAAACGAAAAATGCACAAGGCGGTCGTACATATTGCGGCTCGCGCCCAGCCAGTTCTGCAAGGTGTACCCAAACGGGACTTCAGCATAGGTATAGTGCGAGCCAATCACGTGCATGACCATGAACAGCGTGATCAACGTGTACGAAGCATCCGACAATCTGAAGTATCTGCCAGTCAAGATGATTATCGGAACGAAGATGAAGACCAGGTAATTCTCAAGCAACCAGTCGTGGCGATAGGATGGATTTGATTGCTGCCCATACCCAGACAGCGGCGAAGACGAACAGAAGAGCCTTGAGGTATCGAGTCATAATCGCGCTCCGATCGAAGACTGACTAATTCTCAGTCTGGTTATCGTATTACAAGTGAAGAATTGTGCTCTTACCAATCAAGCGGGTATGCTGACCGTCTCAACCTTAGGATACTCCTCAGCCCGAGCCTGCTCCCGCTCTTCAACGATCATTCGCATCCCGTACCTGGGTCGCAACGTGATCATTGCCTTCGGCTCGACGCGCTGACCCGGAGCCAGGCGCATCTGCCAATGCTGCGCGATGGTGGCGATCAAAAGCGCGCCTTCCATCCACGCGAACTGCTCTCCTATGCACACGCGAGGGCCGCCTCCGAATGGGAAGTAAGAGAACTTGGGCCGCGCTTCTCGTGCCTCCGCCGTCCAGCGCTCGGGGTCGAACTTGAATGGATCGGGAAAGAATCGCGGATCGCGATGCATCACCCAGGGGCTCATCAGAACGATTGACCCGGCGGGCACGACGTACCGGCCGATTTGATAGTCGGTCAGCACCCGGCGGCCCAGAGTCCAAGCCGGCGGATACAGCCTCATCGCCTCGGCGAAAACCATTTCAGTGTAGCGCAACTCCGCGACGTCAGCGGCTGTTGGAAGCTTTCCGGCCAGCACCCTGTCGATTTCCTCGTGCAGCTTCGCTTCAACTTCGGGATGCTGAGAGAGCAAATACCACGTCCACGTGAGCGCGTTGGCGGTTGTTTCGTGGCCGGCCACAAACAGCGTCATCGCTTCGTCGCGCAGTTGCTCGTCGGTCATGCTGCCGCCGTCGCCTTCTTCATCCTGCGCGAGCAAAAGCATCGAGAGCAGATCACCGCGATCCTCGCCCAGGGCGCGCCGCTCGGCGATGATCCGATAGATGGTCGAGTCGAGTCGCTGTTTGGCTTTGAGCCAGCGGATATTGGCGGGCAGTGGCAGTTTGTCGAGCACTCCGCTTAGTGGATTCGTTATTCGCTCGAAGAGCTGCATGACATCGGTGAGCGCTTTGCCGATCTCGGGCGCCTCGGCTTCAACGTCGGCGTCGAACAACGTCTTGCCGACGATAGCGAGAGTAAGCCTCATCATCTCTTGCCATATGTCGAGTGTTTCGCCATCGCGCCAACGCTCGCGAGTTCGAGTCGCGTGATCGGTCATTACATCCGCGTAAGCATTGATGCGCTGACGATGAAACGCGGGCTGCGCGAGCCTCCGCTGGCGGCGATGAAACTCGCCTTCGCTGGTTAGCAGGCTTTCACCCAAAAACTTTTTGGCCATCTCGAGCCCGCGACTCTTGACGAAGTTGCGATTGTGCGTGACCAGCACGTCTCTGATGAAATCGGGATGATTGAGCAGATAGAGGTCCTGCGGCCCCATCTTGAAGTGAACGATGTCGCCGTGCTCGCGAGCCAGGCTGCTGAGGAAACTCGGCGGATCACGGCGGAAATCGAGCAAGTGGCCGACGAATGGCTTCCCGGGCGAACTCGGTGGACGTGTGACGGTCTGACTCATAAGCGAACTCTCTTTACTGCTTCGGCTTGATTATGCACGGTGCCCGAGCAATGCCGCCAGAGCAAGCATCCCTGGCTAGCTTGCATAGCGCTCCTCGACGGTGGCGGCGAACACGAATGCTCCGATCATCCCGACTATTCCGGCGGCGATGAAAGGCACTTCAGGCGTGATCCTCCAGAGCAGTCCGCCGATCGCCGCCGCCGGTGAAATCGAGAGGCTTCGAATCAGGTAGTAGAGCCCGACCGTCCGCGCTCGCAGGTGGGGCACGGCAAAGTCGACGATCATTGCCTTGCGTGAGGGCTCACCGATCTCGCGCAAGCCGCCGATGACGAACGCGACAACCAGCGAGGCGAAGCCGGAAGAAAGAACGATAGCGACCGGGAAGAGCGCGAAGCAGACGAACGTCGCGATAACGAACGGCTTGCGCCCGATGCGGTCAGCAAGCTTCGCGGCCGGAATGTAAACCAGAATCGAGGTCACCAGTTGTATCGCGACCAGCACACCGTATCGCGCGACGCCGATGCCGATGACGTTCGTCACATAGAGAATGATGAGCACGTCGGGCAAGCCTTCGCACATCCGGATGATGATGTCGGAGATCAGCAGGCGTTTGAGCGCGGTGTGAAAGCGGTGCCATACGCCGCGAATGTTCACGGGTTCTCCGGGCGTAATCGGTATGTTGATCAGCAGAACGATCAGCACAGTGATGGCCGCAAGCGCGAGCGTAATGACCAGGCCTGCTCGTATGCCGCTCTTTATTCCGAGCGTCGCGATCATCGTGCCTCCGATCAGAGGAGCCACGGCCATCGGCACGCGCTTGACCAGCGATTGGAAAGTGAACCCCATCGCGCGTCTGTCTTTTGGCAGCGCGTCGCCGATGACCGCGAAGATTGCCGGCGACGCCATGCTTTCCCATCCCATCGCGAACGCAAGCCCCAGGAACACGAACGGCCACGACCGGCTGAACAGATAGATCACGTAGCCTATTGAGGCGAGCGCTATGAACACAAGAAAGGAGCGGCGGCGGCCTACGCGATCCGCAAGCCAGCCGCCCGGGTATTGATAGATCGCATCGAAGAAGTCTTTGACGGTTCCGAACAACCCGATGACCGCGGTTCCTGCTCCCAGCGATTCCAGATACTTGGGCAAGAACTTCTTCCACAGTTCCTCTCCGAACCCAAGGAGAAACACCGCGGCTGAAGCAGCTGCTACGTTGCGCTCGAGGCCGAGCGAATCACGCAGACGATTGCCTTTGGTGACGGGTGTGGCAGCTTCGTGATTCATCAAAGCAAACACCTGTAGAAACCTTACGAGCCTACGAGAAGTCCTGTCTCAAAAGGCCAACGACGTTCCATCCCGCGACCGCTTCGGTCTCCATTGTCGAGACGGCCGACTCCATCGCGTTAGCGTAATAAATCCGCCGCCCCAAACGGAACGGCGGCCACTGTTGAGATGGCTTCAGCACGGGATAGGCTCGCCAGACAAAGCGCTCGACCTCTGATGGTTTTGCGAACAACTCGGCGATCTGCTCGTCGGTGAGCGTCTCGCGCGAGAAGACGTAATTCAATGGAAGCCGAATGATAGAACAGATGATGCCTGATGAGTAAGGACAAAGATGGTATGAACAGGCCGCGGCCTCCCAGCGACGCGCACCCCACGAGCGGGCGGCCTTGCGGCGCGCTGGGCTTTGATATAGATTATGCCCGCCACAGTGGAGGCCGCACAGACGACTCGGGTCGCTCGTGCAGGCGATTCAATCAGTCTTCTTAGTCTAATGCCAAACATCTTGCAGGAGGCCGTCGCAATGGCAGAAACACTTCGTGCGCGACGCGAGCGCTCATCCTTCGCGCGAGCCACGACGCTCAAGCGCTCTTGCGCGACGCTAGCGTCAATGGCAGGCACAGCGCTCTTGGTCTTCACACACGCCCGTTGCTCGCCTGGATGCGCCCGACGCATTCGCAATCAGAGATGCTCAGATCGTCACGGGCGCCGGCAAGACGATTGCGAAGGGCACCGTTGTCTTTCGCAAGGGGCTGATCACCGACGTAGGCGAAAACATCAAGATACCTGCGGACGCTCGAGTTAAAGATGGCGCGGGAATGACAGTATATCCGGGTTTGATTGACGGCTACACGAGCCTCGGACTCGCGGCGCCGGCGCAGGCTCAACCTCCGGCGGGAGCGGGAGGCGGCGGCGGAAGGCAGGCGGCGATCGCTGCCGCGGCGGCCGTCGCGCCACCTTCGCCTGAAGCGCGACTCGGCGATCCTTCACTCGCGGCAGCAGATCAAGTCAAACCTGGTACGTCGTTCGAAGACCCAAGATCGGTTGGCGTGACCACCGCGCTGAGCAGTCCGCGGCAAGGGATCTTTCCGGGACAGAGTGCTCTGATCAACCTCGCGGGCGAGGAGGCTTCGAAACTCGTGCTGCGGGCGCCGGTCGCGCTGACGGTCCAGTTCAGCTCTGGCGGAGGCTTCGGCGGCGGATATCCCGGCTCGCTGATGGGCACCGTCGCTTACATCCGGCAGTCGTTCTACGATGCGATTCGCTACCGCGATGAGGTTGACCGCTACAACCGCATCAAGCGCGGAGTGCCCAGACCCGAGCACGACAAGCGGCTTGCGGCGCTTCAGCCGGCGCTCAGAGGCGAGTTGCCGGTCCTGTTCGTCGCGAATTCGGAGGGCGACATTCGCCGCGCCTTGATGATCGCCGACGAGTTCAAACTCAAGCCGATGATCGCCGGCGCAATGTATGGCTATCGAGTCGCGGACCTGCTCAAGACCAGGAACGTGCCGGTGATTCTTTCGGTGGATTTTCCTAAGCGCGCGGCCGATCTGCCCGATGACGAAGATGAAACGCTTCGAGCGTTGCGCCAACGCGCTGAAACGCCAAAGGGCGCAGCCCGGCTTGCGCAGGCAGGAGTGAAGTTCGCTTTCACTTCCGGCTCGCTACGGCCGCAGGACTTTATCGCCAACGTGCAGAAGGCGGTCGAGAACGGTCTGTCGAAGGACGAAGCTGTGCGCGCGCTGACAATCAACGCGGCTGAAATGTTTGGCGCAGCAGATCAGCTCGGCACGATCGAGGTCGGTAAGATTGCCAATCTGGTTGTCGTGAGCGGTGATCTTCTGGCGAAGGACACAAAGGTCAGACACGTCTTCATCGATGGGGATCAGATCGAGTTGAAGAAGCCCGACGCTGCGCCGGTGCGCGGCGGCGGAATGGGCGGCAGGCCCGGCGGCCCGCCGAGCGCGTCGGCCGTTGATCCGTCTGGTACGTGGTCGCTGGTCGTTCAGTCGCCTCAGGGGGACATCGGCGCTCAGCTGACTCTGACGAAAGACGGAGAGCAAATAGGCGGCACACTGGGGACGCATATGGGGAACGTAGCGATCAAGACCGGACGAGTCACAGGAAATCAGATTCGGTTGACGGCAACCATCGACATGGGCGGCGAGTCCGTTGACGCGATACTTAGCGGCACCATCGAAGGCGATTCCATGCGCGGCACTATCGTGATGGGCGCGATGGGCTCGTTCGAGTTCACGGGCACTCGGGCGAGGTGAAGCGAATTTCGAATTGGGATTTCAGATTCCAGATTCCCAGATTGCAGATTTCAGATTCCAGATTCCAGATTCCAGATTTTGGATTTCGGATTTCGGAACAGTCGGACTCTATGTTAATCAGCAATTCAAATCCAGAATTTGGAATCTGCAATCTGGAATCTGCAATCTGGGAATCTGGAATCCGAAATCCCAATTCGCAATTCGAAATTTGCAATCTGGAATTTGCAATCTGGACTTTGCAATCTGGAATCTGGAATCTGGAATCTGAGATCTGAAAACTCGAGTCCGCAAGCCGCGATTGGCTGGGGGGGGATGATGAAAAAGACTAACGCGATTCTGTCATCGCTGCTGACGCTGGCGATGGTTGCTTCGGCGTTCGCGCAGGCCGGTGGTAACGCGAAACTGGCTGCTGGAGCCAGTTCTGGCGTCACCGCGACTGCGCCCGGGGAAACCCTTATCAAGAACGCAACCATAATGACTGCCTCGCACGGCACGATCAACAACGGGTCGATCCTGATCCGCGACGGCAAGATCGCCGAGGTCGGACCGAACGTGAAGGCGCGCGACCCGAACGCCCGCGTCATCGATGCCACCGGCAAGTATGTGACACCGGGCATCATCGATTGTCATTCGCACACCGGGGTCGAAGGCAGCGTGAACGAGGGCTCGCTTTCGGTGACCGCGATGGTGCGCATTCGCGACGTGATCGATCCTTACAGCCCCGCTATCTATCGCGAGCTTGCCGGCGGAACCACCACGGCTAACGTGTTGCACGGGTCAGCGAACTCGATAGGCGGGCAGAACGCAGTGGTCAAGTGGAAGATCGGGAAGCCGGTTGATCAGTGGCTGGTGCCCGATGCTCCGCAAGGAATCAAGTTCGCGCTTGGCGAGAACCCGAAGCAGTCCAACTCTCAGGGCAGACCGGGGGCTACCGCCGCACGGCGCTATCCCGCGACTCGCATGGGCGTCGAAGAAACAATACGCGAGGCGTTCGTCAGAGCGAAGGATTATAGGCGCGAGTGGCAGGAGTACGACGCGAAGAAAGCTAGCGACAAGACGGCGATTCCTCCGCGGCGCGACCTGATGCTCGATGCGTTGGTCGAAATCCTCGAGGGAAAGCGAATGGTCCACTCGCACAGCTACCGCGACGATGAGATCTTGATGCTGCTCAATCTCAGCGATGAGCTGGGGTTTCACGTGCAGACGCTTCAGCACGTGCTTGAAGGCTACAAGGTCGCAAAGGAAATGGCCGCGCACAAGACTGGTGGCTCGACTTTCTCTGACTGGTGGGCGTACAAGCTCGAAGCTTACGACGCGATTCCGTACAACGCTGCGCTGATGGCGTCGCGCGGAGTGATCGTCTCGATGAATTCCGACTCCGATGAGCTTGCCCGTCGGCTCTATCTGGAAGCGGCGAAGGCAATGAAATACGGCGGCGTAAGCGAAGAAGAGGCACTGCGGATGGTAACGCTCAATCCGGCAATTCAGCTTGGCATAGACAAGCGAACGGGCTCGATTGATGTCGGAAAAGACGCTGACCTGGTGATCTTCAGCCAGCATCCGTTTCCGGTCTACACCATGGCCGAAATGACGATGATTGAAGGCGAGGTCTACTTTGCTCGGAATGAGGACCTCAAGCAGCGCGAGGTGCTCAAGCGCGAACGAGATCAGCGGGGCGGCTCTCGGCAGCCTCGCATCGAAAGGCCGGACGAGCCGCAGCCTCGCCCGAATGAATCGCCTCGCCCGAATGAAAAGGAGCCGTAAGAGTGATGTCGGACATACTTTGATGTCCGACAAACTTCAGTTTGTCGGACGCCTGGAGACCAATGATGAAGAGCAAGACCCTGGTTTTTATGTTCATCGCTTTCACCTGCGCTGTTGCGCTCGGGTTCTTTGGGCTGGCCGAATCATGCGTGCGCGTCGCTTTGGCCCAGAGCCCGACGGACACTTACGCGATCCGCAACGTGCGAATTGTAAAAGTGACGGGGCCGGTGATTGAGAGCGGAACGGTGGTGATTGCTAACGGAAAGATTGCTGCTGTTGGGGCGAATGCGTCAGTTCCCTCGGGCGCTAAGGTCATCGACGGGAAGGGGCTGTCGGTTTATCCCGGAATGATGGACGCGGACACGGAGATTGGGTTAACCGAAATCGGGTCGGTTGCCGGATCTGTTGACACCAACGAGATAGGCGATAACAACGCGAACATTCACGTAGACGTCGCCGTTCGTCCCGACAGTTCGCACATCGCAGTGACTCGCGTTAACGGAGTCACGAGCGCGCTCACTGCGGCGCGCGGCGGGTTGATTGCAGGGCAAAGCGCGATCCTAAACCTCGACGGTTGGACTCCACGCGAGATGGTTTTGAAGTCGCCGGTCGCGATGCACATCAACTGGCCCGGCGGAGGGGGCGGGCGCGGATTTGGAGGGGAATTCGGCGGGCAGCAGCGGTCGGCCACCGAGCTGCGCCGGGAACAAGAGAGGCAAATTGAAAGCTTGAAGAAGATTCTGCGAGACGCCGCGGCGTATGGTGACGCGAGAGACGCGCGGGCGAAGGATCCAAGCCTGCCGAAACAAAACGTTGATTTGAAGCTCGAAGCTCTGATCCCCGTCGTGCGCGGCCAGATGCCCGTGGTGATAAACGCCAACCTCGAGCGTGACATCAAGAGCGCCATAGCGTTTGTTGGCGAGATGAAACTCAAGGCGATCATCTCGGGCGGGGCCGAGGCCTACAAGGTCGCCGACCAGCTCAAGGCTAAGAACATTCCAGTGATCGTAGGGCCGGTGCTGCGAGTGCCGGTGCGGGAAGACGATCCGTACGATGCGGCTTTCGCGAACGCAGGTTTGCTTTCGAAGGCGGGTGTGAAGATCGCCTTCCAGACGAACGACTCTGCTTACTCGAGGAACCTGCCTTATCACGCCGGAATGGCCGCTGCGTTTGGACTGCCAAAAGAAGAAGCGCTCAAGGCGGTCACGATCTATCCGGCGGAGATTTTCGGGATCGCCGACCGCGTCGGGTCGATCGAGCAGGGGAAGATTGCAAACCTGATTGTGACTGACGGTGACCCGCTCGAGATAAGGACTCAAATCAAGCACGTGTTCATCAACGGACGCGACATACCCCTCACCAGCAGGCACACGGAGCTCTACGAGAAGTACAAGGCCCGTCCGTAAGGACCAAGGTTCTAGGGAGAGAGCAGAAGGCAGAAGGCAGTAGGCAGTAGGCAGAAAGCAGTAGGCAGAAAGGAGTTGCCTTCCGCCTTTATCTTCGCCTTCTGGCTTCCGCCTTCTGCCTTCCGACTTCCTGTTGATACATCACTCACCCTTGCTGAGGCGTTCAGTAACAGCGCTGTGTCTGAGCACTCAGTTCCGCGGTGCGACCCCGCGAGGTGTTTTGCGCGGAAGCGAAGCTTTATTCTCTATTCAAGTTACGGGAGACGCGTTTCTTGCTCAGGGAACGTGTCTTGCTTCGAATGCCACAGCTTCAAGTCGGGAGAGGGTTCTGACTAGTGCGAACGCACCGGGGATGGATTTGCTACAACTTGGATCCAGTTGGTGGTGGCTCGTCGCCGCTCTTGCTCTGTTTGGGCTTGTGGCGTTGGTGTTCGTGATCTATCTGAGAATGCTGAGGCAAAGGCGTCGGCTTAGGGGGACTAATCTGGGCTCCGTTGAGGTGGCGTCGCGCGATGATCCTAAGTGGGTATCCCGCGAGATTGAACGGCTGTGCTCGGGTGAAGACCTGAACGAGCTGCTGATAAAAAAAATGTCCGCTGAAGAGCGAGCGTTGTTTGAGGTATCAATCATCGATGCTCTGAACAGCACCACGCGCGAAGGCCAGCACCGGCTGCGCTCGGCGCTCATCAAATACGGCTACGATGAGCAATGCTCGCGACGCGTTATGAGCCAAGACCTCTCTGACCGGGTCCGAGCCACCGCGCTTCTTAACTTGCTGCGTCCGCAAGAGCGAGACGCGAAGGATGACCCGGAGCAGCGAACGAGCGGTGAGGGAACGCTGCGGGCTCGCGCGGCCAGCCGTGCAAGCGGGCCTCTCGACCTGGAGTGATGAGAGTTCGTGCGATTGCTGCGGTGAGCGTGAACCAAGCGCCGGCTTCGCCTGTCACTCTGATGTGTTCTGTCCGTTAGACGATAGGATTTGAGATTGAGCCTTGTTTACGGGACGCTTGAACATTTCTAAACGGTTGCCGCACTGATTAAAACGGACTTCATCCATTATGTGGTTGATGAGCAGAAGCCCGCGGCCGCTTGGCTCGAGCAGCCTGCAGGGCTCGGTAGGATCAGGTACTTTCTCCAGCTCGAATCCAGCGCCTTCATCGGCGACGATGAATCGGACGCCGTCGACGCTGAAGTCCGCGACGATATGAACGGCCTTCGCCGGATCGCACTTATTCCCATGCTTGATCGCATTCACGATGGCCTCGTCTAAGGCGATCAACACTTCCGAGTCGTCGGAATTAACAATGCCTAGGCGAAGCATTCGCTCGTTCAAATAATCCAACACACCGTCGAGGTGCCTAAGATCGCTGGGCATCTTGAATGCTATTCGTTCCTCAAGAAATGGAAGAAGCGCGTCCAGACGTATGCGCTCGGATTTATGGCTATCGAAGTCGGCGGCGTCGTAGCCGCCGCTAATGTCGCTGAAGTCGCGTTGTGGCGAATCGTCCACACGCGCAGTTACCTGATCTGAGTTGACTTCGTCTTTGTGCATCAACGAGCAGCTCTTTATCCAATCGAATCAGCCTGAATGTACAGGGGCCGCTGAAAGAGCATCCATGCCTCCTGCCTGCTCCTTCCGAGCGATTATTTTATAACATACGCTGGAGGATTTATCTACGGTCGCCGCCTGCCACCGAAAATTACGAGTTGGATCCCTAAATGTTCCGGTAGACGAGCCGTCTCATCTCCGCGACGAGATCACGGGTTTCCTTTGGCCATCCGAGCGACAGCGCTAGCCGTACCGCACACTGAAGTCAATGAATGCTTCAGCGGCGCTGGTTGATGTGGCGTCCGTACTTGTGTGGCCTTCTCAAAATCCAAACCCGCAAGCAAGTTTTCCGCTGACTTGCTGGTGGGTTTGGCTAAGCCTCTTGTTTGCGCGCTTACTGCTTCACGAAGAACACATCCCACGCCCATCTGCCGACATGCGCACCGTGTGTATCAAACACTTTTGCGCGATACCGGAACCGGTTACCATACTGGTCGGTTCGCCTCGATTCGATATAGTTGAGGCTGATCGCATAAACTCCTAGCTGCGGCAAGGTGTGGAGTTCGCTGGGCTCGGAGATGCCGTTATGATTCGCATCCTGCCACAGGCGCAGAGAGGAAAAGATTGCATCGCGGCTGTCGATACGTCCGTCGTCATTTCCGCCCTTCGCTGGTTTGTCATATGCTGCCAGCGCCAGGAACCCATTTGGAGTGGCCGACTCAGGCTGAGGTGTGTGATTCCCGAACAATTCCGCGGCGTTATCTATCGCGCCATTGCCACTCCGATCAACCAAACTGGAGCAAACGGTCTGTCGTCTCAAGCCGTCTCGATAGAATACGGGCGGAGACTCAACAGACAAAATCACAGCCTGGCAACAAGATTCTCGCAGGTTTCTTTGACGCCTACCATTCTTTCCTTAAGGCTTAGACCGTGGTCAGACTGGTCGAGCCACCGCAACGCGGCGTTTATGTCGCTGGAGTCGGCCGGGTCACTAGAAAGGGACGAGATTCGAGATCTCAGCTCATCAAACACGGTCTCATCAATGGTTCGGGGCGAGTTTAGATCTTCGGTTAACAGATCAACGATACGTGTCAGTACTCGTTTGCTTTTGTGCCGATCGTGGAGAATGCCTGCAACCGCTTTCTCATCCCCATCACTGCTCTTATCATCAAATACTACAGCAAGAACATTGATATCGAAGTCATCTCGCGCCGCGGCGCCGCGATTGATGGAGCGATCAACATATGAGAACCCGCTGGTATAGACCGCTCCAGGAGCAATCGCACGTTGATCTTCGCCCTCGCTATAAGCGAAATCAGTCATAACTATTAATCCATTTACAGTCACTGTGAAGGCGGTGATTTTCTTGTCATACCCATTTCTAAGCGATAACTCCGGCCCCGCGCCCTCCAAGCCTCGATTTCGTCGTGCTTGAGTGAGTTCGAATGACCGGGTCCTATTCTGTGCTCGCGGAGTAATGCTTTGTATTTGTGCAGACCCGTCTGTCTTTCTTGGCCCATTTCCACTCTTTCGCGCCGCGCCGAGGACGAGAACTAGCGCGCAGATAGAAACCAAGATAATAATCAGGATCCTTGGACTCCGAAGAAACTTTCCAGTTCCAGATATCATAAGCCCTCCAGACTAGAGGTCAGAGTTCGTGTGGGCGGATTAGATCACAACCGCCCGATCTGCGTCAAGAAAATAACCCACCATTGTGTTAGGAAAGTTATAAAACGGTTGGTTAAACAAATTACAGATAAAACTAGGAATTGGCTGATCCAAGGGTTATCTCGAGATCCTGCCCGACGCTCTCAAGGACGCTGCACAACGATCACTTCTTATGAAGCAAGATGCGCCCTGCGAACGCGGTTAGGGTGAGCCGAGAGCCGCCCTTGAGGTACGTGCCAGAGACGCCTTTAGGCCCGCGCGACGAGCCAGTCAGGCTCGAGAGAAAGGAGCCGAGGTTGATGTTCTCGCTGAGAGCCCGAGCATTGAGGTTGAAGGGTGTTGCGCCGGGCAGCGTGACGTCAAGGTCGCCTTTCATCGATTGAAGGCTGTAGGAACCGCCTTCGTGCAGCTCCCCGTCGAAGACGATGTCCCCGCTGGTCACTAACACCTCCACCGCCGGGCTATTCACTCTGACTAGGTGAACATCGCTATCGATCGAGTGGACGCTCACATGGCCGGTGATTCCGCGAAGTTCGATATTGCCCACGATGTTTTTGATCGTCACCGATGTTTCAGGCGGCACGGAAACATCGAAGTCCGCCCGTCCCAATCTGAGGTTGCGCTTCGTCGTGATCGTAATATCGTCGCCAGTGAACTGATCTTCAATCGAGACGTAAGGAGCGGCGCTG
>Ga0137359_10003636_pt1 | contig 12518 bp, 15 predicted proteins | sample Mad1_40_16metaG_FD_108281 | JGI IMG/M metagenome (GOLD analysis project Ga0137359, IMG submission 108281) | Vadose zone soil microbial communities from Angelo Coast Range Reserve, California, USA - Mad1_40_16 metaG | ecosystem: Environmental > Terrestrial > Soil > Vadose zone | place: USA... | reverse complement strand
CCGACCCCGATGCCCTCGAGAACCCGTTTTATCGGCTCGCACCGGGATGGTTTCATTATCCGATGGTCGGGTTCGCGACGATGGCCACGATCATCGCCTCGCAGGCCATCATCTCCGGCGCGTTCTCGCTGACCCAGCAAGCGATCCAATTGGGATTCCTGCCTCGGCTGCGCGTGCTCCACACGGCCAGTCACGAAAAGGGGCAGATTTACATGCCGATGGTGAACTGGCTCCTCGCCGCCGGCACGCTCGGAGCGGTAATCACGTTCGGCTCCTCCGACGCGCTCGGCGGCGCCTACGGTATCGCCGTCGCGATGCTGATGGCGATCACCACAGTCCTTGCGGCTCTGGTCGCGCTGCAATGGGGCTACAACCCAATGCTCGTCGCCGCCGTCAACGGATTTTTTCTTATAGTCGACCTGATCTTCGTCGCCGCCAACGCGACAAAACTGCTCGAGGGCGGCTGGTTTCCGCTGCTGTTGGCCGGTGTTGTCGCCTTCCTGATGCTGACGTGGCGAACGGGTTACCTGCTGCTCGAGCAGCAGCGCTCGCGTCTGCGGCAACGCGAGGACGAGTTCGTCGCGTGGTATTCGACAGCCGGCCTCTCCGCCTGTCGGGGACGGCGGCGATCTTCACTGCGGCAAGCTCGGGCATACCGCTCGCCCTGACCCATCACCTCCGGCACAATCGCGTATTGCACGAATGCGTGCTGCTGGTCTCGATCACAAGCACCGATGCGCCGCGCGTCAACCCCGATCAACGGGTGAAGCTGATGCCGGTCGGCGCCGGAATTACCCGCGTCCTCCTGTATTTTGGCTTCATGGAGCATCCCGATGTTATGGAGGGGCTGAAACTCGCCTGCCGTGATCACGATCTGCCCGGCGTCGACCCGGAGCAGATCACCTTCTATTCCCGCAGAATCATGGTCGTCCCGAGCGGCAAAGTTCCCGGAATGGCGGTTTGGAGAGAACGGCTGTTCGCGGCGATGCATCTCAATGCGAACCTGCCGGCCGCCTATTTTGGCGTGCCGACGTCACAAGTCGTCGAGGTCGGCCTCGAAGTCGAGATCTGACCCCGATCCTGTCGCGTTAGGACCGCGCGAGATACTGCTGGAACTTTAACGCGGATTAACTGTTGCGTAGGTTCGGGGCACGGTAGCGCGGACCCGTGAAACTCGCGCTCTCGATACGACGGGGCTGGTGCGGAGGATACGGTGGACGAGGCGGTGATTTCCCTCACCCGCGCCAAATCGGGGGCGGCGGACGACGCTGAAGCTATCCTCGTTTCGCCGCCGGCGTTCCTCGATCTCCTACCCATCGCCGCATATGCGTGCGACGCGACCGGCCGCGTTCGCTGGTTCAACCGGCGGGCAGCCGAGTTGTGGGGGCGCTCGCCTCGGATCGGGGATGATACCGAGCGGTTCTGCGGTTCCTACAAACTGTATGGGCTGGACGGAAAGCTGATCCGGCGCGAAGAAACGCCGATGGCGCAGGTGCTGCGCACCGGGAACCCGGTCAGCGGCGCAGAAACCGCCGTCGAGCGTCCGGACGGGACGCGCATCGTCACGATGGTGCACATCGACCCGCTCGAGGATGCAGCCCGCAATGTGATCGGTGCGATCAACTGCTTCCATGACGTCACGCACGCCAGGCAAGAGGATCGGGAGCTTCGCGAGCGCGCGCGGCAGTTCCGCGATATGCTGCAGGCCTTGCCGGCGGCCCTCTACACGACCGACGCCGCCGGGCGGATCACCTTTTATAACGAGGCGGCCGTCGAGCTCTCGGGGCGCCGGCCAAAGCTCGGCAGCGACGAATGGTGCGTCACCTGGCGTCTCTATTGGCCGGACGGCGCGCCGCTGCCGCACGACCAGTGCCCGATGGCACTCGCTCTGAAGGAGGATCGAGCGGTTTGGGGCAAGGAGGCGATTGCCGAACGCCCCGACGGGACACGCGTCCCGTTCCTACCCTATCCGACGCCGCTGCACGATGCCTCGGGCGCCCTGATTGGCGCCGTCAACATGCTGGTCGATATCAGCCAGCGCAAGGAGGCCGAGACTCAGCAACACCTGCTGCTCGCCGAGTTGAACCACCGCATCAAGAACAACATGCAGATGCTGCAGTCGCTGCTGAACGCGGCGCGACGCGAGACCTCCAGCGCGGATGCACGGGCTGCTTTGTCCGATGCGGCTCAGCGCGTGGGTGCCATGGCTGCCGTCCAGAAGGTGCTTTATCAAACGAACAACGTCGACCGATACCGGGCAAAGGAATTCATCGGCGCCGTCTGTTCCAGTGCGCGGCAAGGATTCGGAAAGGACATCACCATCGCGTGCGCTGCCGACGACGGCGAATTATCCAATGACACGGCAGTGCCTTTGGCTTTGATCGTAAATGAGCTGGTCACCAACGCAGCAAAACACGGCGTGAATGGCCGCGGGCAAGGTTCGATCAAAGTTTGCCTTACAAAGGACGCCGATTCCTTCGTGCTGCAGGTCGAAGATGACGGTCCGGGCTTTGAACTTGCCGAAACCCGTCGACGGTCATCGGGTCTCGGCTTGGTCATGGGACTCGTCAGACAGATCGGCGGCAGCTTCAAGGTCGAACGCGTTCCGGGAGCGCGCTGCACGGTGGAATTCCGAGACGCTGATTCTTAGCATAGCGCGGCGATGGACCTGGTCACCCATCCGTCGGCCCCGGCGCAGGAGCCCATTCGCTTTTCCACCGACGAGCGCCTCGCGGGCGGACAGAAAGACAAAGTCCCAAGGATCCTGATCGTCGAAGATGATTACGTCGTCGGGCTGGAGCTCGAGAACGCGCTCTCCGAAGCCGGATTCGAGGTGGTGGGGACCGCAAATTCCGCGGAAGAGTCGGTCCGGCTCGCCATTTCCGAGCGCCCGTTACTGGCGGTCATGGACATACGCCTTGCGGGCAGGCGCGACGGGATCGAGGCCGCGCTCGAGATGTTCATCGCGTGTGGCGTCCGCTGCATATTCGCCACGGCCCACCATGATCCCAGGACACGCGCTCGTGCCGCGAAAGCCGCGCCTCTCGGTTGGCTGCCCAAGCCCTATCAGCTCGATGGTCTGATATCGATGATCAATGCCGCGGTGACCGAGCTGACGAAGAGCCGGTCATAATGCAATGACCGCTGAGAGGCCTCGAGTTCTCCTGGTCGAAGACGAGGTGTTGATCACTCTGCTGCTCCAAGACATGCTGCTCGACCTCGAATGCGAGACTGCGGATGCGCCGGCGAGCCTCGAAGACGCGCTGTCGGCGGCTCGAAACGGAGCCTTCGACCTGGCGCTGATCGACCTTAACCTTCATGGGAAATTGACCTACCCGGTGGCCGACCTCCTCAAAGCGCGCCGGATCCCCTTTATCTTCGTGACCGGCTATGGCGCGGCTGCGCTGGAGCCGGCTTATGCCGACGCACCTGTGTTGGAAAAGCCGTTTCGTCGAGAGGATCTTGAAGCAATGATCGCTCGAGTTCTCTCTGATCCCCGACCCTGAGACATAGGGCAACGGCACGCGACGGCCCCGGCGACGATCGGGAACGGGAGTCCGAAGCCGGCCGCAAAGGCGGCGAGCACAGCCGCGGCAATCGGTAGAACCGGCCTCGAAATGGAGAGCCCCGCAGTTGCGGGCTCTTTTTTTGGTCAGTGGAAACTGTGGCCATCAAGGCCGAGGACGAGCGCAGCACGATCCTCAGCCGCGGTAAAATCATGTGTCGCTCCAGGCTGACCAGCCTCCCTGCCACGCGAATAGGCACGGCAGGTATGCACATGCCCGCTCTTTGCCCGATCCGGAGGAGTGACCTAGAAAAGGCGGTTAACGGATTAGCGACGGATGTTGGGGCATGAGCCGGACTGCCGAACAAACCACGATGCGCAAGGTCTATCTGCGGCTGCTGCCGTTCTCGATCCTGTGCATGTTCGTGTGCTACCTCGATCGGGTCAATCTCGGCTTTGCCGCGTTGACGATGAACAAGGATCTCGGCTTCAGCGCCTACCTCTTCGGGCTCGGCGCCGGCGCGTTCTATGGCGGTTACTGCCTCTTCGAAGTGCCGAGCAACCTGCTTCTCGAAAAGGTCGGCGCCCGGTTCTGGCTCGCCCGCATCATGATCACCTGGGGCCTCATTTCCGGGGCGATGGCGTTTGTCAGCGGTCCGATCAGCTTTGTGTCCTTGCGCTTTCTGCTCGGCGCGGCCGAAGCCGGCTTCTTTCCCGGCGTCCTATTCTATTTCCACTACTGGTTTCCGGCGCGCCATCGCGGGCGGATGATATCGTGGTTCACCATAGCGACGCCGATCTCGGTGGCGCTCGGCGGGCCGATTTCGACCGCGCTGTTGGGTCTCGACGGCACGTTGGGCCTCGCCGGGTGGAAATGGGTGTTCCTCGTCGAGGCGGCGCCCGCCGTCATCCTCGGCTTTGTCCTGCTGGTCTACCTCAGGGATCGTCCCGCCCATGCGTCCTGGTTGACCCAGGAAGAAAAGGACTGGATCACCAGCGAGCTCGCCCATGAAAAACGCGAGCTCGAAGCGGTTCGCACCTATACGCTGTTCCAGTCGCTGACGAACATCCGGGTCGTTGCCCTGGCGGTAATCTATTTCGGCATTGTCACGGCCAGCGTCGGGCTCGTCATTTTCGTGCCGCAGATCATCAAGCAGCTCGGGGTGACAAATCTGCAGACCGGGTTCCTGACGATGATCCCCTATGTCGTCGGCACCATCAGCATGGTCGTCTGGGGCTACGTCTCCGACCGCATGCAAGAGCGCAAGTGGAACCTGGTTATCGGCTGTCTGGTCGGCGCCAGCGGGTTGATCGCCGCCGGGCTGCTCGGCGGCAGCTTCTGGTCGCTCGCCGCGATGTGCCTCGCGACCATCGGCTTTTACGGCTCGAAGGGACCGTTTTGGCCCCTGCCGTCGACGTTCCTCACAGGGACGGCCGCGGCGGCCGGCATGGCGCTGATCAATTCGGTCGGCAATATCGGCGGGTTTATGGGGCCGTTCCTGGTGGGTTGGATCAAGGACGCGACCGGCAGCTTCGAGAACGGTCTCTACGCGCTCGCCGGGTTTATGGTCTTGGCGGCGGTCGTCACCACGATAGGTGTGCAGGTGCCGCGCCGCAGAGTAGCGCCGGCCGGCCTCGCGCCGCGGGCGGCGGAGTAGGCCGCCGGCTGCCGATTGCACCGCTGTTCCGTGTCCTCCGTGTCCCCCGGGTGATTTCGGTCAATACGGCCGGCCATCCCGGTGGACGAAAATCCGTTGACCGTCCGGAGTGAGCGCCCTTCCGATGTCGTCGTCTGGGTAGATGACCGTGTCCCCGGGATTGCGGTCCCCTATCTCAAGGTAAGCCACATCATGCCCGGTGCGGTTGATAAGGTGGTGGGGGTCGCCCGAGCCGGCTTTGAACCCCGCGCACATGCCGGGGCGCAGCTGCCTCTCGCCCGCATTCGTCACCAGAATGGGCTCCCCCTCGAGGATGTAGATGAATTCGTCCTCGCGCATGTGGGTGTGGCGCAGCGCCGACATGCCGCCCGGCGGCAGTCGCGTCAGGTTCACCCCGAAATTGGTCAGACCAAAGGCGTCGCCGAGCGCCCGCCTCTCTCGCCCCGCCACACGCGCGGCGAAGGGCTCGGGATAGCCGCGGCCGGCGCGGCTGGTCGGCACCGAAGCGGCTGCGATGGCGGTGGGCTTAGTGTCCTCTGGCATGGCTCCCTCCTCGTCGAGATTGTGCGGATCATCACAAAGCAGCGGCGGCGAGCCGGTGCAAGGCCTCCGCTGTCCCAGCATCGGCGGGAAGAAATGATTCGACCGCAAGCTCGGACAGGGTGATGTCGACAGGCGTACCAAACACCGTCGTCATGCTGAACAACGAGAGGATCCCGCCCTCGGTAACGAGCTGCAGCGGGACCACGACATCGGCGTATTCCCCAAACCCGGCCGGCGCACCGGAATTGGCGCCGTCTGGGCTCGGATAATCGCCGATTTCCTCGATCAAATTGATGAGCACCGAATCGCCGGTGACATCGATCTGACGGCGCAGCCGCGCGAGCAAATGCGCGCGCCATTCTGCGAAATTCGCGATCCGCGGCGCCAGCCCTCGCGGATGAAGGCCCAAGCGGAGCGCATTGACCGGCGGGGACAGCAAAGAGGGTGCGATGCCTTCGAACAGACGTGACACCGCATTATTGGCGGCGACCAACGTCCAATGCCGGTCGATCGCCAGCGCTGGATAGGGCTCGTGGCCAGCGAGCACAAGGTCGATGACCTTGCGAGCGGCGCCAAGCGCCGGATCTTGCAGCGGCCGCTCCGGGAACACCGGCGCGTATCCCGCCGCGACCAGCAGCAGATTGCGCTCACGCAACGGGACCTCCAGCCGTTCCGCAAGACGCAATATCATGCCGCGGCTCGGCAATGAGCGGCCGGTCTCGATAAAGCTCAAATGTCTCGTCGAAATTTCGGCGTCGCAGGCAAGGGCGAGCTGACTGAGCCGGCGGCGTTGCCGCCAGTCGCGCAAATGCCCGCCGACCGGTCGGGTAGCGGTCTGCATGACGCAACGCTAACCCAAGCGCCGGATCCGTCCAATTACCTCCGAGGTAATCCGTTTCTTACCTCCGACGTAATCGAATTTGCGTCGGCAGTCGGCGACATCAGGAGCGCAGGCATCGCAACGATGCGTTGAAGATGGAGCCACGAATGGAAAATCTGAACGAGTTGATCGATCGATATATCGCGATGTGGAACGAGACAGACGAGTCGCGCCGGCGCGCTCTGATCGCGCGGATATGGACGGAAGACGCGAGCTATCTCGATCCGGTGATGCAGGGCAACGGCCAAGCTGAAATCGACGCGATGGTCCGCGGCGTTCACGAACGTTTCCCGGGACATCGATTCCGTCGGACGAGCGATCCCGACGCGCATCACGATCGCGTCCGCTTCTCTTGGGAGCTCGCGCCCGAAGGCAGTGCCGCGGTCGTCAGCGGCACCGATTTCGCGGTCGTCGCCGCCGACCAGCGCCTGCAGACAGTCACCGGTTTCTTCGACCACGTAGCGGTTGCCTAGTAGCGTCGCATTACGAAAGGGCAGCCCGTTGGGGTTGCTTTCCCGGCGTTGTTTGCCGACGGGCCGAGCGCTAAGGTACCCCGCGACCGCCATTTTGGGTTCCGCAAATGAACGAGATGTAAGGTGCGGAAGCCTTTGTGCGCATGCTGCAGCTCTTCGGCGTGAAGCACATCTTCGGGCTATGTGGGGACACCAGCCTGCCGCTCTATGATGCACTTTACCGGCTGGGTCACGGCGTCCCCCCTATCCTGACGATCGATTTCACCCGGACAGAGCACGCCGCCATGGTCGCGGATGCTTTTGGCGTCGAGAGCTGAAAGGTCGAGGACCCGGCCGAGTTGCGTCTGACCCTGAAAGCACGCCGCCGAGGCGGGCGAGCCGACCCTCGCCGACATCATCTGTCCGCCGCGCAAGAGGCAAAGGCCCCGGTCAGCGTGAGAGAAGCGCAGCGTCGGCGGTTAGCATCGTGAATCTGGCCGCGCATCGACTTCCCTCCTGTAGTGCCGCAACTGTTGAGCTGGTCAGCCGATGAGGCGAGTCTATTTTCATCGAGATTATCGCGGATTTACGGGCGGTCATCTGAAGGTCTGGGACTATTTCACCCATGTCGATGCGGCGGAACGATATAGAGCAGAAATATATTTCACCCCGCTGTCTATCTGGGCCGAGCACAATCCGTGGTTCCTGTCCGGGGATCGGATCCTGTCCGAATGGCGCCCATATCTGGGAGACATTGTGTTTCTTGCGGGCTTCGACTGGGAGAGCATAGCCGCGTCGGAGCGCGACCATTTCCCCCGGCCGATCATCAACCTGGTTCAAGGGCTGAGCCACAGCGATCCGCAGGACGCGAAATTCGGTTTTCTTGGTCATCGCGCGATCCGGATCTGCTGCTCTCCCGAAACCGCCGACGCGTTGCGCGCAACCGGCCGGGTCAACGGACCGATCTTCACGATCCCGAACGGGATCGATATGCGGCTATTGCCCATGCCGGCACCGCGCGCGGCACGGCGATTTGATCTGCTGATCGCCGGGCTCAAGGCACCGCGTCTCGCTGGGAAACTGGCATGCGCGTTAAACCTCCTATATCCCTCAATGCGGCTATTGAGCTTGACCGAACCGCTGCCGCGCAGCGCCTTTCTCGAAGCGCTCAATGCTGCACGAACCGCCTTGCTGCTACCGCAGCCGAAGGAGGGCTTCTACCTACCCGCGCTCGAGGCGATGATGTTGCGGACTATCGTCCTGTGCCCTGACGCTGGCGGAAATCGCAGCTTCTGTCGCGATGGCGAAACCGCCATCGTTCCGTCCCAATACGACCCATCGGCGCTTTTGGCGGCAGTAAAGCGGGTGATCGCACTCGACGAGCCCGCTCGCGAGGCACTCATCACCAGAGCGACCGCAATCGCAGTTTTATACTGCCTGTCACGAGAAAGGACCGCCTTTCACGATATCCTGAACGAAATCCATCAGATCTGGTAAAGGCGAGTCCTAGTCCTAGTCTGGGGTCATGACGGGCGGTCAGTCAGAGTGGCGAGGACCTGTTCGGTTTTGGCGCGATCGTAGAAATCCCACAGCACCCCGGACCGCGCGAGGAGGACGCGGCCGGCTCGGATCATCTGCTCGCGCTCGTAAAGCGGATTGTCGTTCTTCAGAATGAGTGGCTCAGCGAGCTGCGCCGCGGCCGGCGCGATCGCGCGCAATGGCTGCCCGCCAGAGCTTACCACCGCCTCGTAGCGGATCACCCGATCCGCCGGCAGGGAGCGAAAGCGTTCGAGATACCATTCGAGGATATGGATCTGGCGGTCGAGGACCCCCTCGATCTTGTCAAGGGCCACACTGAGGCGGGGGTCGAGCAGCTCCGCAGCCGGGGTACGACCAATGCGTATCGGCGCGTTGATCGTCGCCCAGCTCGCCATCGTCGCAATCGGTTCACGGATTACGGCGAAGCAAGGGTGGTCCTCATTCAGCTGTTCGAGTAGGGCCGCGAAGCCGGCGGTGTGCTTGACGACAAGGACGAAATCGGGCGCCAACACTGTCCCAGGCGCTAGCGCCAGCAGACCGAGTGCACCCTGCGCGTGTCGCACTCCGGAGGCGTCCTTCTCGTCAGCGAACGGGTTGCTCGGGACTCGCGCATCAACCTGCCGGGACGGTGCCGTTCCAGTGTGCAGCAGCGAATTCCTTGCCTCGGCAAAGAAGCGATCGATTTCGCGGATTACTGTTTCACGGGTCATACGCGAGGCCCAGTCGGGCAGCGGCATCGGCTCATGCAGCGCGACGACGCCCGGCACGAGATTCAACAGCGCGCACACTAATGTCGACCCGGAGCGGGGCAACCCTGTCAGGACGACATCATCGGTGCGACCGTCCCGAACACCTGCCCTTGCCGTCGCTATCTCGTCTTTCTCGGACCTCGATGTTCCGTGCGTAAACACTAGCTCGTCTACAAGCAGTGGCTGGAAATAGCTCAACCGATAGGCTAGACTGGCACGTAGTGATGAAGGCATCAACGGATAACGCGGCGACAAGGCTTTACGGTGCCTAACCCGATCGAGCACCCTCGCCGGCGCTACAGCCGTTTGGTGTCAAGAGCTGGAAGTCGACCGGACTTCGCCCTACGCGCAATTGCGCCGTCGAGGCGGCGAGCCGGCCTCCGCCGGTTCTTTTCGAGACTGATCCCTACCCGCACATCGCGTATCGGGGGATGACAGCCCACTCTGTTGCTTATTCCGGTTAATCCTGATCTCAACCCGCAGATGATGCATCGGGGCGGAGAACCCATTTTTTCAAACGATCAGAAGAATACCGAGCTCGACGGCATGATCGATTTTCTGGGAATTGGTGCGCAGAAGGCGGCTACGACCTGGATATACCAACACCTTTCTCGCCATCCGCAGATATGCTTTCCCGCCGGGAAGGAGACCCATTTTTGGGATCATTACCGGAATAACGGCGTTGATTGGTGGACAAATTTGTTCGCCGACTCTCACCCGGGGCGGAAGCAAGGTGAGATCACTCCCGCCTATGCCACGCTCGATGAGGTGACGGTGCGAGAAATCGTGGAGCTCCTGCCGGATCTCTGCGTCTTCTATTCCCTCCGCAATCCAATAGCCCGAGCATGGTCCTCGGCGCTGATGGCTCTCCAAAGGGCAGAAATGGAGATCGACGACGCGTCGCTGGTATGGTTTCTCGACCACTTCAAGTCCTCTGGATCACGACGTCACGGAGACTATACATCTTGCATAATGAAGTGGCGCTCGATTACCTCTGAAGATCGATTTTTTATTATTTTATTTGATGATATCGTCAAAACCCCCGGCCGTGTTCTTGCTGAGCTGTGTCGCCATATCGGCGTGGACGCAAACTGGTTCACCGAGGTGCCTCTTCCAGACCTGGCAAAACCGGTTTTCCCCGGACCTGGCTATAAGATACCGGAACCGCTCCTCGACTATCTCAGAATCGCCTACAGGCCAATGATCGATTCGCTATGCCAGATGATCGACCGTGATCTCTCCTCTTGGCTCGAGTGGGACGGGAAGCCCGTCGACGGTCGGTGCAGTCACTTGTGAGCCATCCGAATTGAATGCACCCGGCGGCATCCAGCTTTTTCGGCAGTTTTGAAGGATTATCAGGAATATCGGCAAGACATCCGGTTGCGCTATCATAGAATTTCTGCTACTTATTGATTTATCAGGTTCCTTGAGAGGCAATAAATATGCGCCCTTTCGCTGTCCTCGCAGCTGTTGGAGCGGGTATCGGGTTGTTAGTCCCGATGCAAGCGCAATCATTCACCCCTGGCACCTTGGTCGGCGGACAGGTCAAGTCGGCGCTGGCTTACGGCAGCGGAACCTCCTGGTGTCTGGTGGATAACGGAAACACCCAGTTCCAAATCAACCAGGCGGGTTCAAAAGCTGTTATCTCGTTCGCTGAGGTTATATATTTTGACGGATCCACTTACTATTCTTTAGATGGACAGACGATATTGACATTCTCTGGCCCAACGGGCGGCACTATACACTTCAAACAAACGCCAACCTACCCTAATCCGGTGCATGGTCCATTGTTCGCAAATTTCACAGAAACCTATACTGCCGCGACTGATCAAATAGTCGTCAGCTTCAATATACTCTTCCCAAATAACTGCACGCTGCCTGTATACGCAGTTTACGATGCGCCTTGAAGCGGACGGATTTCCTGGTCGGGAACATGCTGTTCCTGCGACCTTCCAGCATCTGCCGACAATAGCCAATGCCGACCTGGTCGGCACCGTAACGAGGAACTGATGACCGACAAATACTCACGCGCAGCCTTATGCGCAGTAGTGTGGTTTGCTTTGGGCGCGAGTCCCCGCTCCGCAATGGCCGGCGCCAATCCTTTTCTCGGGGAGGTTGAGACGTTCGCTTTCAACTTCTGCCCGATAGGCTGGACGACCCTCAACGGCCAGCTTATGCCGATCAATCAGAACACGGCGCTGTTTGCGCTGCTGGGAACCACCTATGGCGGGGATGGGCAGACGACCTTCGCCCTCCCCACTGCCAAGCCGATCTTCACCGCGACGGGTGCGACTTTGCTGCAGTGCATTGCACTGCAGGGCATCTTCCCGTCCCGTAACTGAAGGCGCGGTGACATGAGCCCCCTTGGGTCGAGTGTCGACGGACTCGAAGGCGCGGCGCGCGTGGCGTATGGCGGCAAGGCGCTTTATGGCGCCCGGGTCGGCATCTTGATGCTCGAGGCCCGGTTCCCGCGGATTCCCGGCGATATGGGAAACGCCGAGACTTGGCCGTTTCCGGTTCTCTACAAAGTCGTGCCGGGCGCCTCGCCGCGGCGCGTCGTCTGCGACAGGGCGCAGGGGCTGCTCGCAGAATTTCTCACCGCCGCCGACGAGCTCGTGCGCCTCGGCGCCGACGGCATCACCACGACTTGCGGGTTCTTGTCGCTCTACCAGCGCGACATCGCGGCGCATGTCGCCGTGCCGGTCGCGACCTCGAGCCTGATGCAGATCCCGTTCATCGAGCGCGTGCTGCCGCCCGGCAAACGCGTCGGGGTCCTGACGATCAGCGCCGCGAGCCTGACCGAGGAGCATCTGCGCGCCGCGGGCGCCGATCCGGCGACGCCGGTCGTCGGCACCGATGACGGCAGCGAGTTCACCCGCATCATCATCAACGACGAGGAACGGCTCGATGTCGCCGCCGCCGAGCGCGACATCTTCGCGGCCGGCGACACGCTCGTCGCAAGCCATGACGGCATCGGCGCGGTCCTGCTCGAATGCACCAACATGGTGCCTTACGCCCGCGCGCTGTCCGAGCGGCTGCGCCTGCCGGTGTTCAGCATCTACACCTTCCTCACGTGGTTCCATTCCGGCCTCGTGCCGCGCGACTTCGGTCATCCGGCAAGCGCGCTTCGCGAGTGGCGCGAACGATGACCGCGGTCACGATCCGGTTTGCCCGCGCCGACGATGTCGGATT
>Ga0137359_10003635_pt1 | contig 12518 bp, 21 predicted proteins | sample Mad1_40_16metaG_FD_108281 | JGI IMG/M metagenome (GOLD analysis project Ga0137359, IMG submission 108281) | Vadose zone soil microbial communities from Angelo Coast Range Reserve, California, USA - Mad1_40_16 metaG | ecosystem: Environmental > Terrestrial > Soil > Vadose zone | place: USA... | reverse complement strand
CCAAGCCCAAGTGACACCACAGACCTTATCCTGCGTGAGTTGGCTCGAGTACTTGTTCAGCTTGACATCTTTCCGCGTCGGAGAAAGCGGGCGTGGTAGAGTGTGTCTGTAGGGCATCCACGAGTTTATTGAAACGATGCAAGTAATTTAGCCACTTACATCTGGACATCAGCCATACCTAATATTTTTGGTGGGCAGACTCGTGTGTAGTACTGAGAACTGAGTGCAAGTGTTCATAAGCGCTCACAGTCGAGATTTTGACTTTGGGGAGGCGCAATCTTAGGCCCAATTTTGATAATCAGTCCGCCGAGTTTCTACACAGGGTATTTACTTGATCGAAGGCGTAGGTGTAAGGATGCCTCACACACACCAACGTCATGGCACTACGTCATAGTCTTTCCCCACTGTGAGAAAAGGGCGGAAAACAACTCTTAGATACATTATTCTTTCTTTCCTGTACATCCATCTACACACACTCTCTTAATGGCACACGCTGTTCCTGTTTCCGTACAGTGTGACCTTAGTGTTGCCTGTCACCCGACTGGCTTCCAGTAGGGCGACGTAAGCAACAACGATGTCAAGTGCTTCAAACGGCTCGCGAAGTGCGCGGACTTGCACTTGCACCACTTGCACCATGTACTCTGTCCGATTTTTTCCTCGACATGTTTACCGTAATCATGACACCATCTTTTGCCATAAAAATGTATTTTCCATCATCTCCGCAAGGTCACAAAAACAGTAGTATGCAGCAGGGTCCTGGGGCCAACCGGTGAAAACGTACGCACACAACCGCAACAAGCACGGCACGGCACAGTACACAACTGCACGATGTTCTCTATATCGGCTCACAGGCTCGTAACTACCACGCGCAGCGCGGGAACTCGCTCCGCCAAGCCCGAGACCAAGCAGCAGTTTCTGATGCACTTGGGGAACTGCAGGGACTTCTGGACGCGCGGGCGCGAGCTGGGCATCGAGTGCGATCGGCTGTACGAGATACCCCCGGAGGGATTCTGTGAGGCTCGCAAGAGACGCGAGCGCGAGGAGGCGGAGGAGGCTGGTATTGGGAGGAAGGTGCATAGGTCAGCAGTGACGTACCTCCTCCCTCTTGCTGCCGCGATTTCTGGAAATAGTCGGACTCTAGTTGTGTTGCAGACCCTTTGTAAGATGGTTGTTTTTCCGGCATTTGCTCGTCCTGTTCCTGTAGAATATGAGGGCTGTTTGTTTGGTTCACGCGCTTATCAGGTCCGACTGGGCGTGGGAAAGCTCATGGGAGCCTCCGCTCCGCAATTTAACAAAACTTCAATCCAATACTTATTTTTAACGCCTGCCCGGCTATGTACTGTGGATCACTCTTTGACATCACCCTCAAGCCAGGATCGCAGTTGGCAACTACCTGGGGAGATTTACAATTGGCCATGGATCCGGAGACCTACGAACAACTGACTCTCGTCAACACAACCACAATAGAATTCGTACAAAAACTACCACAGGGCAAACATATGCTGCAGTTCCCGCGGCCCCGGGCCAACAGAGTGGTTCGAATTTCGGAGAGTCGACTTGTCTAGGTAACTGTTATTCTCATCTCACTTTGGCCTTATTGACGGATCATTGCTTTGTCCAAGTTCAAAGTTGTTTTCTGCTAATCCCCGTGCAGTTATAACACATGCTGAATCCCTGGTGCTCAGCTTTCAGACGTTCTACCAAGTGTAGAAATTTCCCGTCGGCCCTTTTCAAAAACATTCAGGTTGCATTAAGACTTTTTGGTTCCTTCTAACCGAATATCTTATTGCTCACTACGCGTAGCCACACGATGATGTCTGCTCCGAACTCAAAATTCGGATGGCCTTTTTTTCTCGAGCCGTTGATCCTATGAATCCGTGGAGCTCTATGGATCTAGGGCAATTGGCGGACTCTCATTTACGACTGCTGTACGGTCAGCTCAGTCCAGTTGCAGCCAGGCCGGCTAATCTGCCACACACCCTCTTCTTGTTCATCGCTTCGGCAAACGTACACGCTAAAGGCGGAAGTCCTTCGTACGATATGCACGTCCTAAGCCATTTTTATCTCAACCCCAACCATCCCCTTTTGGTCGTGGGATGAACTCAACCAGATGAGAGCCCATGCTTCCTGGGCTATAGTTTGCGTTTTGGAGGCATTGTGGCAAAACGTGAACTCTACTATACCTAACTTCATGACCAACTCTAAATGGGCATTGTGTGATAGCTTATACAACTGCGAAATCCTCAGAATCCCGATGGACCTCAAAGGTCTATATGCGATGGATCATTCGAACCGTCTTGACTACCAATATCCGAGGATGTATGGACGCCTTAGTCAGTCTCACAGCTCATTTACTATATAGGGACCCGTCGACCCATCGACCCATCCTGCGTTCCGGCTTTGTTGGTGCTCTAGTCGGCGTCATGCGGGTGCTCTTTTTGCTGCTCCTCGCTCACTCAGTTCTCGCGCAGAAATGGTGCGGCTATTTACCACATGACGGGATTGAAGCTGACGGCGTTACTAACTAGGTGTGGCAAAGTGTACAAGCCTGGACTACACGTTGATCCCCCTGGAGGCCAATTTCCCATCCCGGCGACTACCACAACGCCTCAATTGTCCTTGAGATGCAACGCTGCCATAACGCCTTACCTCCCCGATGACCTCGCGGATAGTTCCTCCGCTCAGATCATCGTTGACGCTCTTGTGCGGCACCAAGAAATTGCTGGAGCACAGCCCCTGACCTTGCCTTCCTCTCCTGATACCCAATTATCCGTGACCGTCCGGATTGATGGCAAGCTTGCCGCTTCTGGCAATGTGCCCTTGAATGGATCTGTCGTCCTTCCATTCGATCTATCCGCATTAACGCCTCGCACGAGGCGGTACCACTTGACCTGCACCGGAACGCTGTCTTCACCACAACAAACCTTCACGTCCTATACTTCATACCTAAATTACATTCCTTCGCCTCCTGAATACATAGGTTCCATCACTAAAATTGACCAACGAACGGGCGGTATCCTGACAAAGCGAGCTAATACGCAGGATCCATATACTCCAATTTTCCCTGTCGGATACTTTTCACAATTCGGTTATCTGGTAGGAAACGACAAGGCTTTGGAAGATCTTAAGAGTCAAGGGTACGTGCCCAACTTTCACGTATTGAGTAGCAACCGATTTTCCTCTTTAGAATCAATGTAGTGAGTGTGACCAAGCCATTGCGTCACCGTTATAACACGTCGACACGCACAGCTGAACGTGGTCCCACCGGAGACCGATTTCACCGATATGCCGGGGTTCAGTCACATGCTTGACAAGATGGAGGAGCTTGGTTTGTGGCTGATGCTTGATATGCGCTGGTCAGTCCTTCCTCTGCCAGTGTGTTGTTCGACCAGACTCTTAAATTAGGCCCCTAGGAACTACGCAAATACGACATTTGTCGCGAAACAGATTACGGCGGTCAGAAACCGGAAGAACGTTCTAGTGTATTATACAGATGACGAAGCTGACGGTGCAGAAAACCGTCGTTCGGCGCCTGAGACTGCTGACCTGTTCATTTCCGGCTTCGAACCCTATCGACCGTCGGCCGAATGTCTAAATTGTCAGGACTTTTGGTTCTCTTACTACGCTGCTGGTACCCCCATTCTGATGCCAGACGTGTACCCAATCGGCATCAATGCGACCTACAGCTCTGTTTACAACACCCCTTGTTCGATTGACCAGGGATGCTGCGGGTGTGATAATTGCGTTGGAGATTTTGAAGACGTGCGCCACCGCATTCACGAATATTGGATGCGAATCGAGGCGAATGGCTGGAGCCGAACCAAAACCATTTGGGACATACCGCAGGCCATGGGTGGGAGCACTAATACGTACGTTGATCCTTTTCGTTCACGGCCTCATTCTTGTTGGTTCCCCCTGGCAATTGATACATATCACGGTTTTTCTGATGATTCTTAATCCCAGCGATCACAATTTCTGGTCGCGCACGCCGTCATACACCGAGTACCTGGTGCTGTCCATTGTCGCGATCAACGCCGGCTCGAAAGGTCTCGTGGCCTGGGAATACCCGACGACGATGGACATCACTCTGGCTCAATCTGGAATTGCCAAGGCGCTCCCCGATATCCAACCCTTCCTGCTATCTTCGCCGATCTCTCCAACACCTGTTCACTTTGCGCACGTCGTCACCGGAAATCGACTAGACATTGGCCTGTGGTTTTACAACGACGGCAAGGCGCTGGTTTTGGCCGCCAACTTGAACTACTTTCCGGTCAGCATTACGCTCGACGAGGTGCTCGCTCAAACTAAATTCCCGAGTTTGTCCCTGTCAAACGCTCGTTTGTCCATGTCAAACGCTCGTTTGGTGCTGGATGGGGGTGCGAGGATCGAGGGCAGCGTGGTAACATTTCAGAGCGTGAATTCAGGCGGGTGGGTCTTTGGATGACTGATGATTCTGATGAGTTGGCACCCAACTTGACCGTGACGGATACCCAAGGATACCCTCTTCTCAGGTTCCTAGTGTTATATATTTTGATAGAAACATTTACACTCATTTTGCTTAGTAAATCATACACTCTTTGACGTTTTTGACGAGATGGCCATCATTACGTGTTTCGAGGAGAATAATGATTTCCTTCGTCAAGAGTAATAGATTGCGCCGGGTCCCCTGACGCACGTGTTAAAGATAAATCCTCTTCCTTACACCCTTCTTTGACCGCTTTCGCGAGGTCCAACTTCGCTACCGATCAGACATCCAGTTCTCCTGTCGCGCTGGCAATTCTGCAGGATACTTACGATGTGTGCGTTACAAGGGTTTCCTGTAAGAAAGAAATAAGCCATCGTGCACCACTGCTGCACCTTCCCACCAGACTGGAGATATACCGATCTAAGCAAGTGGGGCCCGTGAGGCAAAAGAACTTGAATACGGCCCATGATGAAATAACCCACGCTTCTCAATGTCGCCGGCATCGATTACGGCATACACTGAATCGGGAATTCCGACCTGATCAACGTCGACGACGAATGCGATTACTGGAGAAATCTCAGCATGAATGAGATAACGATCGCCATAAGCCAAGCGACTAAGAATGTGGCCGTACACATAGCCTGTGAACCACCCCTAGCCTGGTGACATTTAAGTCAAAGGAGATGGCAAGTAGCCAAGCCCAAGTGACACCACAGACCTTATCCTGCGTGAGTTGGCTCGAGTACTTGTTCAGCTTGACATCTTTCCGCGTCGGAGAAAGCGGGCGCGGTAGTGTCTGTAGGGCATCCACGAGTTTATTGAAACGACGCAAGTAATTTAGCCACTTACATCTGGACATCAGCCATACCTAATATTTTTGGTGGGCAAACTCCGAGTCGTGTGTAGTACTGAGAACTGAGTGCCAGTGCTCATAAGCGCCCACAGTCGAGCCCAATTTTGATAGTCACACCTCCAGTCCTCAGGGTATTTACTTGATCGAAGGCGTAGGGCAACGTCAGCAACAACCGTGGCAAGGATAGGCCATTTCCGGTGGTGCGGCACTGATGATGAGCGTTCTATGTACCTATGCCACCCACGCGGCGCAGAGACATCTCTTAGAGTCTTTCACCTATTGTTGGTGCTCCAGGTGAGTCATGGTTGCGTGACTTTCAACTCACCCCAGGGTCGAACGACAAGAAAAACGTGGGGGTCGGTCCTCTCCGCGCTTTGGATCTTCGGCTCATTACATGATTTTCGATAAGTGGACGCGCCTCGTCTCGCGGATAACGTACATAGACCCAGTGCCTAAACCATACAAAAGGAGATGTCCAATCCCAGCTCAGAACCATAGTTTTGGTTCTGGCTCCTTTCCCCAGTTCGGGTCAAGCAGTCCCTTCTGTCGAGGTCATAGGTGTTAACTCTGAACCAGTGACATGCATTCAAATACTTACGAGACCAAAAAATTCGGGCAGACTGGTCCACAGCTCTTCCCTGACTGCTTCGAGATACCTCTTGGCGACTCGGGTGCAGCCGCCGCACACCTCATCATGCGGAATGTCGTCGCAGTGGGCAACTTTCTCCCGTAACCACCCGATTGGGTCCGCAACGCTCGGGCCAGAGACGGCCCCGAGTTGCGTATCCCACCATTTCTTCAGGCCAGCACGGCAGGGCGATGGCTTTCCCGACGCGGAGACGCGCTTGCAGTTCTCGTGCAGATGGGCGACATGTAAATTGGTGATTCCATTGAGGAATTTGCCTCGCAAGGCGCCACGCCCTTGCGCCAGCCGACGAAGATCATCGGCCGTTAGAACCGAGAGGTCCGCGCGGCGGAACCCTTCATGTGGATTTGGCGCAATCACTTCGTGCACTCGAGCCAGGTCATAAAAGACCACAGGGAGGATGTGAAGGATATTGCACTCCATTGCAAGGCGGAGGGTTCTGGCTAGATCATGCCATTGCCCATCAGCGCATGCGCAGAAAAGCTGGTGAAACGTTAACATGCCTGGTTCTGGGTGTGCGAAGGACAAATCGAAACACTCCCGACGCAGATAGACCTCTTCGAGATCTTCTGTCCGTTTTTGCAGATAGTCCCAATCGAACAAGTATTGCGGCCACGCGTGACTCAGAGAATTAAGCATGTGGTCTCGAAGGTGTGCGACATCGTATTTCAACGCTAGCTGAAGGATCCCGTCGTATTTGTACGGAAACCCTTTCCAGATGCCCTCGAGGAAAGGTGAGGAGATTGGACGGTGGCGATGGGTCTCCCTGCCAATCTAGGCGGTCAACCACGAGAAGTAGGCTGGAAATCGGGGCCAACTGACTCTGGGAAATATAATGCCTTCAAAAAATCATTGAATTGTGATGGAGGGTCAGGAAGATCCATTACGGGTAGACCGTCGTACTGCTCTGAGGCGTTGTCAAACGCTGTCTGTGGCCCATCAAATAAATCGTAAAAGACGTTCGAGTGAGACGCGAGGATGGACTTGTGCACTTTGTAAACGGTATAAACATTCTCGCTAAAGACCGTGCGAAGGATGATATTTCCGTCAGGAAACCATAAATCGGGGCTCTCGTAGGTTTCTTTTTCGACACCGGAGTTGTCTTTGAATATTCTCGGTCGCTTAGAGGCAAGAAACGAGTCCGTTGGGGATGACATTCGTCGGGAGGGGGCCACCTAGTGAGTTCATTAAACCTGAATGCATCCCTCGATTCGATTAAAGGCCGAACAGTATTCGTATCGGCTTAGTCAGACGCCCATTGTTACTGCCAGACATATGACCATGTCACGCGTCACGCGTCACGCTCGACCGCCCACGATGACCCAACCACGGTTCAATCCGTCTCCGTGTATAGATTCAGATGCTACCATATTCCACCATGACCAGGCGAATATTTCTTGGACGCCCATCGTTACCTGTCCCGCAGACTTCCCACCCGTACTCGTAGGTTCGACTGTTGTCTCGAACGACGACTTGTGCCAGTAGTTCATTCATTCCAGTTCCAACTTGCTGTCTCTCAGCTTATCCACCACCCAGAGTACAACTCGACGCTAATCCTGCGATCTGAGGTCATAGAGGAATCAACTGCGGCCTTTCCTGATCTTGTCCCTTTTCTTCGGGAATTACAACCAGTCCGAAATATACACCGCAGACTTCTTCCACGGCGCCCTACACGCGACTCTGAGCTCGAACAGCATTGCACGCTTTACGCACCGTCTCAACCGCTCAATCCGGATGATTTATATCCAACTGTGCTTGTGCTGACGCCAATCCTTCCGTCTAATAATTCACTCCCTTATTACCACCCAACTGTCGCTCACCTGGCCTTCCGCATTATACCGCCCACTTCCTCCCAATCAGCGGTGCTGCGTATAGAGGCTGTCCCACTCCCGGGAACACCACTTGATCCAGGCGCGCGCCTGTACCGGACCTGCCTCTCGTTACTAGAGACACTGCATCGCTATGGATGGGGGGCGCTCACACACTACAAGAAACGAGTGTTGCACGACGTTCTCTTGCCCCGTGAGACATACCAGGACCTATACCTCATCATGCGTGAACGACACAAGCACCTCGTCAACTCCTGGCACGAAGTGACAGACCCGCTGAAACACGTCTTCGAGGTCCGCTCTGCACGCTCTTCCTTCCCCTTGCACTTTCTACATCGGGTCTTTAACGCCACGCACACAGGATATCGGTATAGCGACGTTCCTCATGCTCCTCTGGAAAGACACGTACGGTCCAGAGACCATTCCCGATTCGAGCGACGGTACCGGCGCGACCAATGATCCCTGGCGTTGCTGGCCCCGTCCCCCGGGTGGATTCGTCGATCTGGGATGCGGCAATGGTTTACTGACACACATCCTTGTATCGGAGGGCTACGCCGGGCACGGCTTCGACCTGCGCGCGCGCACCTCCTGGGCGCACTACCCGCCCGCGACCCAATCGCGTCTTCTCGTGTGCGCGCACGATCCCACCGCAGCACCTCGCGACTCAAATCACTCTGACACGACGAGTACTACGCTCCTCCCTGCAGAGTCCTTCCTCATTGGGAACCACGCAGACGAGCTCACGCCGTGGGTGCCCCTGCTTGCGACGCGCGTTTGCGCCTCAGGGTATCTTTCTATCCCGTGCTGCGCATGGGGTCTCGATACGCGCTTCGATCGTGCGCGTGACGTCCCACTCTGCGATGTCGATGTCGAGACGCTGAACCTCGGCGGCGGGCAGGGCATCGGTAGTTCGTATGCGCAGTACAGGGTGTGGCTCGCGTCGCTGAGCATGCATTGTGGATGGGCAGTGGAGGTTGAGGTTCTGCGTATCCCAAGCACGAGGAATTGGGCGATCGTCGGTGAGTGTTTTATTTTACCACATCCGCGAGTTCTCTCCCATGACCTATGTTCGGGTTTAGGTCGAAAACGCGTAGGCTCGTCAGAGGTCGCAGATGACAATGTCGAAGAGCTCATAGAAGGCGTGCGTAGACGGGGACAGTTCAAGACCCGTCGTCCTGAAGGAAAGGCAGGTGGCGACCATTGATAGTGGGCACCCGGAACGACCACTATACAAATACTATATATAATCTCTTGCGGATGCCGGTATCTGTTGGCTGTACACAAGCAGGTTGCTAACATCAAGAAAGATCTCGTTGGGGTGGTCCGACAAATCCTTTCCCCTCCCCTCCTAAAACTCGAAACCCTCAGAGCGGAAGACGTCCAAAGAGGGGTTGTGTGTGAGATCTGCAAGGTCTTTGCGATCCTGTGTATGGCCGCACATAAATACCATGTCTGGTCCGAGTGAGGCAAACATACCATGGCAAGGAAAGCTCGACGCAGCGTCTGCAACAACTGTTTGCTCTTTTCTCCCGTTGCCTCCTGCATGGAAAGAGCGCTCAGAAGATGTTCTGCTGCCTCCTTGTGTGCACCAATGTTCAAGCCTAGGGAACGGAAACAAGCAGTGTGACTAGGAGTTGCCAGTTGGGGGTATGCCACTTACAAGCAACGCCAACGTTATAGATCGCACGGGTATATGTGGGGCGCAGCATAAGTGCTTCACGGTACGCGCCTAGAGACTCCTCGGGTTTGTTTCCGTTCGAAAGTGATGAGCCCAGGCGATTCCATAGCAGATAGTCCTGACACAGAAGTTCAGTGAGGGGTTTGATCGCAAACTCCGAATCCATACCGTCGGTCTGACACTTAGTGCTGCCTCAAAACAATCCTTGGCGCGGTCGTACGCTCCATTTGTATAAAACAGTACACCAAGAGCCAGTTGCACATCAGGATCAATTACACCCTGAGCGTGTTGTGTGCGCGCCACAGTCAGGTATGCTTCAGTGACGACACTGTGCGAATGCCATGATGACTGCGTGAGTGAATTTTGTGTCTCTGGGGTGACTGGTACGTCTGGGAAGCGTGCGCGTAACCAACGCATCAACATGGCGTGAGAAGCGCGATCCAACGACTCATTCGTGTACGAAATGGCCAGTGACTGTCACTCTCCCCATGAGTAAACCAAGTTCGGAAGGTAGTGTGGGTAGGTAACGCACAAGCATGCCCGCGCCGGCGGCACCAGCTTCCTCGGCAAGACGCACACCCTCCGTGAGCGCCTTCATACCTGCCTCCTCGCGCTCGTCCATGTTCCGAGTTTCTCCGAGGAGAACCCACGCCTCGTACCCACCCTCACCGAGCTCACCTTTCTGAATGGCGGCCTCGAGAAGTAGCGCAACCTCTGTGAGTGATGCATTTTGCTCGAGCATCTGTTTAGCCAAGGCTAGAGGTGAATGTGTGGAAGATGACGGATCTAAATGCTTGTTGATTTGCTCTGTACTTGTTGAGCAGAGGTACGGACACAGGATGCCAATGACAACCAACCAAAGACGTAGGGATCAAGGATAGGCAATCCTTCTTGGTCAAATTTCATGTTGTGCGTAAAGGAATCGTCCGACTCTGCTGCGATGCCCTCCTCCCATGCGCGTTGCATGGCGGTCGAGTGCTCCCATTCGCCGTCATCGCGCTGAGCGTTCATGAGTTGATTGAACTCTGCTTCCCACTTGGCCATTTCTTCTGGTTTGGGAGGCATATCGGAATTTTGCATCTGCTCCCAGACACTACGGAAGCGAAGACGGATCCCATAAGCTCTGTTTCCACTAAAGCCAGCGTGTTCAGAGCACTGACCTTTTAAACTCGACGTTACGAACAAGCTCTTCTGGGGCGGCTACAGAAACATCGTCAAGCTTCGTATTGCGGAGGTCCTTTTCTAGCTCATCCACTGCATCTCCGGGAGACAGTGTCTCGACCTTGGCGTGTGCAACAACGATTGACGACGCGGCTTGGGCAAACGCCGCATCGAAATCAGTTTCCTTAAATTTGCCTTTGCCTTTAACGTCGATATTCGCGTCAAACATTTGAATGTAAGTTTGCGGAGCGGCATTAAGGCCGAAGCGATTTGCCATCGTCCCGAAGGCACTTCCAATTAAATGTGGGTTCTGAGTTGCTATTCTTTGGGATTAGACAGCATGGCACCACCGAATCGTTACGTTGACGCACCATTCACTTGAGGGACGCTCTGCTGAATGTTCGGTCCAGGAGTGAAAGCTGCTGGCCTGAACTCGCTTGCCCAGGCAGTTGACGGGAAGGCACTATGAGGGGCAGCCTGGGTACGAATGTCTGCCCAGGCGTCATTCAGACTTGGCATCGCGCCACGGTTGGCTGCATTGAGTGAGAGTTGACGAGACATCAAGTCTTGCATGTGCGGTATCTGCGCCGGGGAGAAAGAAGGCCCAGGACCTGTAGCTTGCTGTGCGTCGAAGAATTGGCGAGCCATTGCCAGATCGTGCTCAGGGACAGCATTGTTAGACGCGGATGGCAAGTGACGGAGCTGAAAAGTGTCCGCATAAGAGAGAGAGATGAAACGATGAAGGGGGATTCACTGACTCTTGAGGAGGATGGACCGGCGATCCTGTCCTGAAAGAAATGAGAAGAGGGTGAGGATATAAGAACGGGTAAGATTGTGCGGACCTGTTGCAAGCTATGATCACCATCTGTATGCTTAAGGACCTGGGAAAGAGGATTGGCTTCTATGGCGCATTCAGCGCCGGACATGAGACTTGCGAGAGACATCGTTCAGGTCAACAGCCGCGGTCGCAGTCTGTCTTAAAGTATGAGCCTGCCACGTGATTTTACGGCCAGGTCAAACTGCCGAAATCCGAGAAATCCGACGAGACTCTCCAACACCAACATCCATGTTGTGTCTCCGTTCTCTCGCAACTTCTCGCACATTCATCAGCCGTGCTTACGCTACAGCTGCGTCTCCACGAGCCCTCGTTTTACTCGAGCACAAAAACGGCGCCATCGAGTCGGGTTCTCTCTCTGCCTTGACAGCAGCCCAGCAGCTCGGAGGTACAGTTACTGGTCTCATACTAGGTGCTCCCGACCACCTACCAACTGTTCTCGAGAGTGCCAGAAAGTATGTGAGATCTAGTTTCAAGTTGACGTTGCTTCACTTTGCTGGTGCGTTGCATTAGGTTGAAGGGACTGTCATCTATCCTACATTCCTCTGCCCCACAATATTCCTCGCTCGTACCAGAGGTTGTATCCCCACTCCTCGAGAAGCTACTAGCGAACAACACTTCCTACACTCATGTTGTCTCTTCCCACTCCTCTGGTGCCAAGTCCCTCCTCCCACGCCTCGCCGCAAAGCTCGACCTTCCTGCTGTCTCAGACGTAATCTCCGTCTCCCACGACGCATCCTCCGACAGCACCACATTTTCCCGTCCAATCTACGCCGGAAATGCGATTGCGACCATCCGTGCACCTTCTACCGTTCGTCTCAAGTTTTTCACTGTGCGTTCAACGGCGTTCACGGCTACCTCTTTGAGCGACGATGCCGGGGTCCCGCTCGAGGAACTCGCTCCTGTTCAAGTCACGAACTCCCCCACGCAGCTCGTCAAGACTGAGCTCACCAAATCTGACCGTCCAGAGCTTGGCGCCGCCACGCGTGTAGTTTCCGGGGGCCGTGCCCTCAAGAACGCAGAGACCTTCAAGGCCACTCTGGATCCTCTT
>Ga0137359_10003633_pt1 | contig 12520 bp, 10 predicted proteins | sample Mad1_40_16metaG_FD_108281 | JGI IMG/M metagenome (GOLD analysis project Ga0137359, IMG submission 108281) | Vadose zone soil microbial communities from Angelo Coast Range Reserve, California, USA - Mad1_40_16 metaG | ecosystem: Environmental > Terrestrial > Soil > Vadose zone | place: USA... | reverse complement strand
GGATATACTTCGCCAGTGTTCCGGACTTGGTATCTTCCGCATGGAAGAAACGCAGATCGCCGCCACGCTCACGGATGCCGATTACAACCTCTTTTGCTTTCTTGCCAGCGTAAACGCCCCAGCCGATCTTCTTGCCGCCTACGTAGGTCTCATCTACCTCTACGGTGCCATCCAGCTTGGGAGTCGTGACCTGTTCGACAGCATGGCGGATACGGTGGGCCAGATACCATGCAGTGCGGTAATTGATGCCAAGCATGCGTTTCAGTTGATTCGCGCTTACGCCCTTGCGGGACTGGCACATGATGTAGGTTGCAAGGAACCATTTGGTCAAAGGCAGGTGCGTGTCATGGAAGATCGTGCCAGCCATTACGGAGAACTGATAGCCGCATGACTCGTTATCGCAGTTGTACTGGTCGCGTTTCAGGATGGACGAGATTCGCAGCCCATTGCACTTGGGGCAGTGAACGCCATCAGGCCAGCGAAGCCGCTCTAGATAGTTGCGGCACTTCTGGTCATCGCCGAATCGCTCAATCAGTTCGCAGAGATCAATTGCTTCGTTGTTTTTCATAGGTCACTTATGCCAAGCAAAAAGAAACACCCGATGCACATGACAGACGATGATGTTCTAAAGCACCTATTTCATAAAGATATAGGGAAGGCGGTACGGAAGCACCTAAAAGAGAATAGTGCGAAAGAGGCGAAACAGACCCGAAAACCACAAGTGAAGCGGAAAAGGAAAGGCTAATCACAGTTATGAATATAACTGTCCCAGGGTACCTTGTGTCAAGTACATAATCTTGAAAATAAAGTTACTGGACGTGGCACAATCTGAATATCAGCTATGCTATTCTATAACTATAAGCAAAATGGAACCTGGCATCACTCGATGCCCAATTCCTTGGCCAGCGTCTTCCATTTACTGTCCACCAGAGCTTTGGTTTTCGAATCCATCAAAATTTCATCCGGCCAGGGGCGTGTAAACCCCTCCGTCGTCCACTTGCGGGTGGCATCAATGCCCATTTTGGAACCGAAATTGGCAAGCCGCGAAGCATGATCGAGCGAATCCACCGGCCCCAGCGTGAACTGAATATCGCGCTCAGGATCGATATTATTTAGCGCCTTCAATGTGACGTCGCCAAGATCCTGCACATCGACGTCTTCATCCACCAAAATAATGCACTTGGTGAACATGGCCTGTCCCAGCGACCAGATAGCATTCATCACCTTGCGTGCTTGTCCGGGGTAGGACTTGCGAATCGACACAATCATCAAATTGTGAAACACGCCTTCGATAGGAAGATTGATGTCCACCAGTTCAGGAATGGTGAGCTTCATTAGCGGCAAAAAGATTCGCTCGACGGCCTTGCCCATGTAAGCGTCTTCTTGCGGCGGCTTGCCGACAATCGTCGTCGCGTAGATGGGATTGTTCCGGTGGGTGACGCATGTGAGGTGAAAGACGGGATACAGATCTTCGAGTGAGTAGAAACCTGTGTGATCGCCGAACGGGCCTTCGGTGCGAAGTTCGTCCAGATTGACGTAGCCCTCGAGAACAATTTCCGAGGACGCCGGAACTTCCAGGTCCACGGTTTCGCACTTCACCAGCTCGACTGGCTTTTGCCGCAGGAATCCGGCAATCAAGTATTCCTCAACCTCAGGAGGCGCAGGAACAATCGCTGAAAACGTCACTGCGGGATCCGTGCCGAGCGCAACCGCAACATCCATTTTCCCGCTCGGCCCACCTTCCGCGAGCACTGAACCACCAGAAGTGCGAGCCATGATGTCTACTGATGAACGATTCCCAGGGTGCCCCATCCTTCCCTGGTTTTGGGAAGGGTGGGGATTTATCTCGTCCTTGATAGCGCCCGCTCGCAGCATTTCTCGATAATGCTCGGCCCCAATTTTCTGCCGCTGCCAGTGCATTCCAGCGGTGCGCTCGTCAAACACCTGCATGCGATACATCCCAACGTTTCGTTTGCCGGTTTTTGGATCGCGAGTGATGACACAGGGAAGCGTAATGAATCGCCCGGCATCCTGCGGCCAGCACTTCAACACCGGCATGTGGTTCAGACTGAAGCGATCTTTGCGGATGTTCTCTTTACACGGCGCAGTAGAAACAGCCTTGGGAAAGAACTTGCCCATCTCCGCCAGCATGGGCAGCATTTTCACTTTGTCGAGGAAACCTTGCGGCGACTTTACATCCATGAACTGCCGGATGCGGTCAGCAACCTGATCGAGCGAGTCCACCTCCAGCGCCATGCGCATGCGGCGCTGGGAACCAAATTGATTGATGAGCACGGGAATGTCGGAGCCTTTGGGATTTTCAAACAGCAGTGCCGGCCCGCCAAGCCTGCCACTCTTATCGCGACTTTTGGAAACACGATCGGTAATCTCAGCGATTTCTAGAATCGGATCAACTTCGGTCTTTATTCTTTTCAGCTCGCCGGCTCGTTCAAGCGCGCTGATCCATTCGCGAAGGTCGTTGTAGGCCAAAGTTCTCCTCAGAACGCAGATGCTGGCAAGCGCCGATTATAACCAACCCGCCCTTGTTGCGGACAAAACGCGCAGTGATTTCCTACTGAACTCCAATTCCAGTTAAAGGAGTAATTCACATGTCCCAGATTTTGGGCGAAGGCACTCGTGTGCCCGTTCCGCAACCGCACGGACTGTATGAGATTCTAGGTACCTTTGGCGACATCTTTGACTATATTCATCCCGACCACACTCTTGACCCGCGCTGGCAGACGGACTTCCTCGAGAGCACTACGCTGCCGTTCCCGATGGTCCTTTCACGGGACCGTACGCGCACTGTACACCAGATCACTTGTCACAAGGTTCTGTCAGGAATCGTCGCCGATGTGTACAAATTCAGAGTGCGGGTCTGCAAAACAAAATCACCAGCTTCGGCGGCTGCTTTTCATTCCGCCCGCAACGAACCGGCACCAAGCTTTCAGCACACGCCTGGGGAATCGCAATTGATTTGAATCCAGAAACCAATGCGCAAGGAACCGCCGGGGGACATGGATCAGGGAATCGTTGGAATTTTCCGCAGTGCAGGGTTTCAATGGGGAGGCAACTGGCAGGGAAGAACCCGCGATCCCATGCACTTTCAGTTTTGTAGCGGTTACTGACCGAAGTCGTTGTGACATCCGTCACAACTTTTACCTCCGACAATTTGTGATCGGTTAGCCCCGGACGTCCCCGTCCGGGGGTCGGGTGAGGACATCCGCCCCCTACATGACGATCCACTAATCGACGACAGAGCAAACCACCCCGAATCAGTTTGCTCCGTTCAGGATGACACTTACGCCGCCGATTTCCCAGCCACCGCTTCCAACTGGCGAATGTGATTGATATCGTGTCCAGCGGCCGTTTCGATCAGCGTCCTGAACACCATTTTTCCCCGTTCTGGGTGAACTACGTTTTTCGATAGCTGCTCCGGAGTTAAAGATCGAATCAGCGCCAGGTTCCAATTCCGCACCACGGCAAAGGTCTGTAGCGCGTGCTGGGCATCGTAAGCGGCATAGCTCTTCGCCCACAGATCCTGATCGAAGGGCTGCACTGTGTGGTCCTTTTCGCCTAGCGCCTGACGGTAGCGAAACGCGAATGCGATCTCGCAATCCGCCAAGTGAATAAAAATCTCACGTGGACTCCATTTGCCCGGCGCAGCAGTCTGCTCGATCCGAGTCGCTCCTATCGCATGAGTTAGTTGGTGCAGGCGGGAGCCTGTTTCAGTGAGCACTAGAATTGGGTCCTGATTTCCAAGTTGAGAAGCGTAGGGGTTCATGCCTGATAACGTAGCACGCCGAAGTGGGCTCATAAAGTCAGGCCTGCGTCCATAAAGTCGGGCCCACTGGCCGAACCTTAGATTCGACAGAATTACCCCTCCCAGGATTAAGATTGATGAAATTCATATTGAGGAGCAACATGGCAGAACCTACTTATGAAGAACTCAAAGCGCGTCTCGCCGACCTGGAGAAGCAACAAGGTACCGGCCGCACCGGAAGCCTGGAATTTCGTGTGGGAGAAAAGGGCGGAGTGAGCGTTTACGGCCTCGGACGATTTCCGGTCACCCTCTACTACGAGCAGTGGATTCGGCTGCTGAACTTGTCCGACAAGCTGCGTGAATTTCTGGAAGAGAACAAGTCGAAGCTGAAGTTGAAAGGCTAATTCACGCGCCGAGACATTCTTCCTATTGGACGCCTCTTAAGAAAGATGTCATCCCGAACTCGCCCCGACAGGGCGAGAGAGGGATCTTACGTCGGCTTACCCTCTCCGTGCCGTAATCAGGACTTACGCAAACGACGCGTATCAGAATAACTTCATCTGCATCTCTTCCGATGCCTTCGGAGCGCGCGTCTCCCAACCCGATGAGTTTGTAATCCCATACTTCCTTCGCAGGCGAGCAAACAACTCAGAAATACGCTTACGGTAAGCCGCCGGCAAGAATGCCCGCTCTTTGAACCTGTGCTCATACTCCTGCATAAGCTGGGGAAAATTCTCTTTCAGAAATGGCAAGAACACAGCCGCGGAGCACGGCTTCAAGAAAAGAGGATTTGCATAGATATGACAAGCCTTCGCCTCCGCCGCGGCCCGCACCACATCTTCAAGTTGCTTTGGAGAATCAGTAATTCCCGGCAGCACCGGGGCGCAGATGACTCCTGCGCGAATTCCGGCATCACGCAATTTCCCCAATGATTCAAGCCGCAGGTCGGGCCGGGGAGCCCGCGGTTCGAGAAGACGTGCTAGCTCGGCACCTGTCGTCGTCACGGTAAAGTTCACGGAGATGTGATTGCGCTGCGAAATCTCTCGAAGCAGGTCAATGTCTCGGACCACCATGGCCGACTTGGTCACAATCCCCAGCTCCAGCCCGGAATGCCGCGCCAACTCCTGCAGGATGGCGCGCGTGATTTCTAGTTTGCGTTCGATCGGCTGATAAGGATCGGTAGCTGTGCCGATGGCGATGTCCTCCCCACGTTTAACCTTGCGAAGTTCCTGGTGCAAAAGCTCCGCGGCATGCTGCTTAACAAAAATCTTCTGTTCGAATTCAATGCCATCGCGCATTTCCATGAATTCATGGGTATAGCGCGCGTAGCAATATTTGCATGCAAACTCGCATCCCCGGTAAGGATTGATCGTCCAGGTGAACGGCATGCGCGACCCAGTGCATCGGTTCAGAAGAGACCGGATCGGCAGAGTGAAATACTCAACTTCGTGACCCTGGCGGACACTTTCACCGTGGGAAGCCAGACGCGCAATGCCGACGAGACGTGGCCCAGAATCAGGAAGCAGGGGAAGGGAAGACATCGCATGTTCGCCGTTTGTTCGCTATAGTAACACAACAGCTAGGTAAGGCGAAAATGTCAAGGGCTCATCTACTCTCGAGGGTGCCCCGTCCAAGCTTCGCTTGGGCGGGTCTCGTTGAGGCGCGCTACTGCGCCCTTGTGGCGGGCTTTTCCTCAAGCGCCGCCCGGACTGCAGGTGGTAGATCCTTAATTCGCTTGATGAATGCCGCAACCATCCAGAGCTCATTGTCTGGATACCATTTGCCGTTAGCGAACATTCCGCTGCGTCGAATACCGTGTTTCGCGATCCAGAAGACTTGGGCTTCGGTGTACTGCGTTCCCACCTTGGGCAGTTGTGGAATGGGCGGAAAAAGCGTGGCGCTGTTGTCCTCGGATTTGCGTGGATCGCCGTGGCATCCGGCGCAATTGTTAAGGAAGCTCTTGCCGCCTGCAATAAGATTCGCTTCCGTGGACGGTGCCGGATTAGTAATTTCCGGCGCCTCTCGCCGTACCGAAGCGTGTACCGCGGAATTCATCAGCCTGCTCTCCCCAGCCGACGGGGGAAGATCGCCGCGTACTTCGGCAAACCCAAGCCGCAGATACAGAAGAGCTCCAAAGATCAAAAGCAGCGCGCCGGACACCGCGCCCAGCAGAAAGTGTTTCACGAGAACTCCTCGCATGCGGGAGTTGCAATTGCGGGCTCAGCCTCTACATCTTTTCTACCCGAATATCCCCGTCCCCAGTACGCACTTCCAGCGACACGCCACCGCCATTCATCTTTCCTCGAAGTGAGTTCTCCCGCGTGGAAGCCGCCGTAGTAATCGGGAAGTCAACGCGAACATTTCCGTCGCCGGAGTGGACGTCTAGATCGGCGCCGAAGTTGTCAGGCAATCGCAGGCGGACGTTGCCGTCCCCGGTGCGAACGATCCAGCCGGTCTGAGAAGCGCCGGGCTGGAAACTGGAAGACGCAGCCAACTCGGCATCGATGTCGCCGTCTCCAGTATGCAGGCTCAGAACGTCAAAGCGGCCCGTGGCGTTAATGTTGCCATCATGAGTCTCCGCGTGCAGCGAACCTTCGACGTCGCGGATGCGAACATCGCCGTCATCGGTTTCGAACTGGAGATTACCGCGGACGCTGTCCACGCGAATGTTCCCGTCACTGGTGTGAACCCTAAGATCGGACTCGCGCGGAACATGGACCTCTACCCGGATACTCTGGTTACACCAACCGAAGCAAGTTTTCTGAGTCTTGTGCAGCTTGAGTTCCACCCGGTTTCCGGACTGGTTACCGCTAATTTGCAGGTTCTCGTTGATCTTCCATCCGTGTACGATCACCCGCGCGTCCACTTGCTGGCTGGAACCGACGGAGATGTCCACGTCGGCGTCATTGGCATCAACCACAAGCTCAGGTTTGCCAGTGACCGGGTAGCTGTGGGTCCACTCTTCAGCATAGGCGGCTGTCGTAAACAGGGCGAGAAGAACAACCAAACCAAAATGGCGCACACGTCACCTCCGGTATGTAGACGTTAAGGGATACGGATCGGTGAGCAAGAAAGTTCGTGATATTCACGACTAATGATAACGATGGCGGATAGGGAACCGCTCTGTGTTGGCTCCTCTGAGGCCTCCGTGCCCTCTGTGGTTAAATCCCGCTATTGCCCAGCCACAGCCGCCGGCTTCTCAAAAATCTTCGGATCCACCGCCGGATTTATCTGAATACTCGTGAACTGCACGCTGCTCGAGTCCTGCCCGCTCCGCTTGTTCGCGCGGTGGAACGGCAGGTTCAGTCCCTCGACGGCCTTCCAATCAGAGAATTCGGTTTCAGAGTCCACCGGACCCGACTGGTCCATTGCTTTGTAAGTCTCGCGGGCAATCTTTCCGCTCTGCGGATCGACGAACCACCGCATGGTCACACCTGGTCCGGAAACATCAACGATCGTCAGTTCCTTACTCCCGCTTTTATCGCTTCCGGAAGTCGTAAACGAAAATGCCGGATCGCTTACGTGCTGGCCGAGGTAAATCAAATCACGCCGGATCTGCTCCAGATTCTCGTCTTTCCGCGACGCGGGCATATCACGCACACCCATACCTCCCGCGGCCATAAAGGCGGAGTCCGGAGTGACCACGATCGAAACCGCTCCTTGCGGCGTTTGCAGATCAGCCTTCAAGTGATCGGGAAACATGATGGTAGTCTCCACCGGTACCGCTCCACCCTGTTGTTGGGTAAGCGTAAAATTCGACTTCAGCGCCTTCACGCTTTGCAGTTTGGCTTCGCCACCAAGTGCCTGCGCCACTTTAGCTGCCAGCGCTTTGCCTTCGGGGTTTGATTCCTTCTTCTCTGCGGAAGGAGCAGCCTCCCCTGGTTCACTAGGCGGCGGAGGAATGCTGATGTCCAGCTCCTTGACCGGCCCAAGTGAAGACAGCGGCTTATCGAACTCAGACGCATTTCCCGCTACCAGCACATCGAGTTGGTCCTTGTGCAGATATTTCGGGATAATGCGCGTCACGTCGGCCGTGGTCACCTTTTCGATTCCGGCGCGATACCGTTCCAAAAAATCCGCGGGATATCCGTAGTACTCGTAGGCCATGCGCTCACGCAACACTTTGTCCGGAGAATCAAAATTGAAGACGAACGCGTTCAGGATGGAGTCTTTGGCTCGCGCGATCTCGGCGTCTGTAATCGGCTTAGTATTCAACTCGTCAATCTGCTGGTAAAGCCCCTGGATGGCCTGGACCGTCGTCGCGCTCTTGGTCCCAATCGCAAGCTGCAAAATCCCCGGATGATCGTAGCGGGTTCCAATACCTCCGCCGACGCTATATGCGAGCCACTGTGCTGTGCGAAGGCTTTGCACCAGGCGGGAAGAAAATCCGCCGCCAAAGACTTCGTTGAAAACTTCGATCGCGTAATAGTCAGGGTTATTGCGAGTCGTGCCCAGTCCGACCATGTGGATCGAGCTCTGGTTCACATCCTCTTTTTTGACGAGGTAATAACCCGGCTTGGCCGGTTCGAACTTGATATCGGGGGCAGTCGCTGCCGGCCCCTTCGCCCAGTCGCCGAAAGCCTGCCGCAGCTTGGCTTCCATCTGCGCCGAATCAAAGTCGCCGACGATTCCAAAGATGATGTTATTAGGATGAGCGTAGGTGTGGTGCCAGTCGATCAGATCCTGGCGCGTAACAGCCGCAACGTTCGCATATTCGGGCACGCGCGCGTAGGGATTTTGCGGACCATAAGCCAGCTTCGCGGACTCGCGATGGGCAATGTCGCTGATATCGTCATTCCGCCGCGAGATGCCATCGAATGCTTCCCGCTTCGCAAGATCGAGCTTGTCCTCCCGGAACTCAGGTTGCCGCAAGAGATCACTGAATGCCTTGAAGGTGTCGTCAAAATCTTCCTTCAGGCAGGAGAGCGAAATAATCGTCGAATCAGCATTGGCGTCGGTTTCGACCTTGGCCGCCCGGATCTCGAGGTAGTCATCCAGCTGATCGCCGGTCTGAGCTTTCGTCCCACCGGTCCGCCATACTTCACCGTACAGCGAAACCAGCCCGACTTTGGCGGCAGGCTCAGAGCGCGAACCTCCTCGAACCCGCGCAACTGCATCGATCGTCGGCAGCTCGTGATCTTCCTGAAGAAAGATCACCATGCCATTCGGCAGCTCAACGCGCTTCGGCTCCTGGGGATGGAACGGCGGCAGCTTCGGAATTGGAATCTGCTTCCAGCTGGTCTGAGCGAGAACAGCGGGTGCGAATGCGAAGACCAGCGCAGCGAACACAATGAGTCTCTTCATTGCGCACCCCCGTTCGCAGCCGGGGCATTTTCAATCACGCCAACGGTCCGATTCGTCGGCACAAAAACCTGGTTTGCCACCCGTCGAATATCAGCCTTGCTCACGGCCTCAATCCGGTCCACCGACTTGAACAGCTCCCGCCAATCGTCATACATGGTCTGAAAAATCGCGAGGTTCGTAGCCAACCCCTCGTTACTATCCAGGCTGCGGATCAAATTCGCCTTCGCCCGAGTCTTCACCATCTTGAGCTCGGCATCCGTGATGTCTTCTTTCTTCAGGCGGTCCAGTTCTGCATGGATTGCATCTCCGATCTCCTCCGGCTTGTGCCCCGGCATCGGCAGGGCATAGAAGGCAAACAGATGCGGATATTTCACCCCGGGAAATCCCGTGAAGCCTTCCGCGGCGGAGGCGATCTTCTTATCTCGGACCAGCGTACGGTAGAGCCGTGAAGTACGGCCTTCGGAGAGCAAATCGGCCAGCGCATCGTACACGGCATCATCTTTGTCGCGGTAGTCAGGACGGTGATAGCCCTCGAGATACATCGGCTGCGAACTCTCGCGCAACACCACGCGGCGTTCCGAGCCCTGTGGCGGCTCTGTCGTCGAATACAGGTCCGGCTTCTCGTGCGACGGAATACGCGCAAAATATTTTTCGATCACAGCCATGCTTTGCGCGGGATCAACATCGCCGACCACCGCCACCACCATGTTCGACGGAATGTAATAAGTGTTGAAAAAGTTCTGTGCATCGGTCGCGGAGAATGTATTCAGGTCGGCTATGTAGCCGATTGTCGGCCGGTGATAAGGATGAGCAGCAAATGCTTCCGCCAAAAACTGCTCAACCAGTCGCCCCACAGGCGCGCTGTCGGTGCGCATGCGGCGCTCTTCAATCACGACGTTCCGTTCCTTATAGAACTCGCGAAACACCGGATGCATGAAGCGCTCAGATTCCAGATACGCCCACAGGTCCAGCCGGTTCACCCCGAATGAGTAGTGATAGGCAGTATCGTCATCGCGAGTGAACGCGTTCAGGTTCTCGCCGCCGTTCCGTTCGATGATTTCGCTGAATTCGTTCGGAATTACATACTGCTGGGCTTCTTTGATTGCGTCCTGCCAGGCTTTTTCAAGCTGCTTGATCTTCTCCTCGTCCCGGTCCACACGTTTGTCGCGTTCATATATGTAGGCAGCGTAAGCTTTCTCAACTTTCTCGAGCGCCACCTTTTCGGCGGGATAGTTCTTGGTCCCGATCTTGTCCGTTCCCTTGAAAGCCATGTGCTCGAACATGTGAGCCAGGCCGGTCTTGCCCATGGGATCCTGCACCGAACCGGCATCCACATTAGTGAAGAAAGAGAAGACCGGCGCACTACCAGGGCGCGTGCATACGATCGCGGTCAGCCCATTGGGCAGTTTCTTGACTGTGACCCGTTTTTCAAACGACGATAAGTCCTGCGCAGAAGCAGCAGCGGCAAGGACGATCAGGCTAGCAAACACGACAGCAAGGTGCTTCAAAGCGCGGGACATCGGACCTCCAGGGGAGCTGGCTAGAAGACTGGGCGAAAGATGATTTGAAGGGAGCGGCGGAAGTTTGTCAAACCTCTACGCTGTTCTCGTCTGAGTGGACCTGCGACAAAGTCAAGAAATTTACCACTCTGCCGATCTTCAAGTTAGGGGGACTGTTCGCAGTGTATGTATCCATAACTCAAGCCAAAGCCCAGCTTTCAGATCTGATCACCAGGGCTTGCCGGGGCGAAGAGATTATTATCTGCCGTCGAACCACGACGCTGGTGAGACTGGTTCCAATTCATGTATCAAAACCTAAACAACAGACGCCATGCCGCAGGCCCAGGCTACCACAGAAGTAAGTTCATCCTTCTAACGGGCCGCTCAGCGTCAGCACTCGGCGACAAGCCCGTTGAACCCGAATTTGAACCAGTTCCCATTCACCCCCGCTTTTTCCCCTCCCACTGCTAATCTCCCGCCTTTCTTGGACTTACGTTGACCGAGTGGGTACTTTCCGGTAGCCTTTTCACGAATCCCTTTGAGGGAAAAGTGTATCCAAAGTGTATCCTTAGGACATACCAACAAAGGAAGCATACGTGTCTGATAGCCAGAAAACTTTGCTGTTACTGAAGCCCCGCGGATTTTGCGCCGGCGTGGTTCGGGCAATTGACATTGTCCGCATTGCGCTTGAGGCTTTTGGCCCGCCCATCTACGTCCGCAAAGAAATTGTCCACAACCGCTTTGTGGTCGAGGAACTTCAGGGCAAGGGTGCAATTTTTGTTGACTCGGTGGACGAAGTTCCCGCAGGCGAGCGCGTCATCTACAGCGCCCACGGAGTTTCCCCCGAGGTCCGCAATGCCAGCAAAGACCGCCGCCTTCGCGTCATTGACGCCACCTGCCCGCTCGTCACCAAGGTCCACGTTGAAGCCGTGAAGTTCGCCAAGGAAGGCTACTCGTTGATCCTGATCGGCCATCGCGATCACGACGAAGTGATCGGCACGTTAGGCGAAGCGCCGGGCGTCACTCAGGTCGTAGGCTCGCCAGCCCAGGTTGAATCACTCACCGTCCCTGATCCCAATCGCGTGGCATATCTTACTCAGACCACGCTTAGCCTCGATGAAGCCAAAGACATTATCGAAGCGCTGCGCCGCAAGTTCCCCAACATCAAAGGCCCGCACGCTCAGGACATCTGCTACGCCACGGAAAACCGGCAAGTCGCGGTAAAGCACGTGGCCTCCGATGCTGACCTGCTCCTGGTCGTCGGTTCCGAGAACAGCTCTAATTCCAACCGCCTGGTTGAAGTAGCGCGCAACCTCGGTACTTCTTCTCACCTCATCGACAGTTGCGAGGACATCCAGCCCGAATGGCTTGAAGGAGTAAAAACCATCGCGCTGACTGCCGGGGCCTCTGCTCCGGAGTGTCTGGTTGAGGAAGTAATAGAGTTTCTGGCCAAGAAGGGCTTCAACAATATGCAGGAAGTGGAAGTCATGCCAGAGAACGTGCGCTTCGGCTTGCCTCCGGAGATTGTCGAGGCCATTGCCGCAGCGCCCTCGGCGGGCGTGTCGGCCGATTAAGGTTCGTGTAGGGACGGGCGTCCGCGCCCGTCCAGCCGAGCGAAGCTCGGCAGGCGGGTTGAAGATTAACGATAAAAGTATGGAAGAATCCTCCTCCACAGCTTCATCTGCTCCGCAACTGCGCTTCGGGAAAATTGACGATCTCACCAGCCGTGTGGCCGCTGCCATTGACGGTGCGCGCAAAAAACTGTTTTCTCAGCAACACGAAGACGGTTACTGGTGCGGCGAGCTGGAAGCCGACACCACTCTCGAATCCGATTACATCCTGATGCACACGCTCCTGGGCACCGGCAATCCGGAGCGCTTTCAGAAGTGCGCCAACTACATCCTCCGTCACCAGAATGAAGACGGAGGCTGGCCGATCTACAACGGCGGCCCAT